>Ga0315286_10002829_pt1 | contig 16258 bp, 21 predicted proteins | sample YL17G10_0_MG_FD_205038 | JGI IMG/M metagenome (GOLD analysis project Ga0315286, IMG submission 205038) | Sediment microbial communities from Yellowstone Lake, YNP, Wyoming, USA - YL17G10_0 | ecosystem: Environmental > Aquatic > Freshwater > Lake > Sediment | place: USA: Wyoming | collected...
CACCGCACATCGTCTTCTCCGCCCACGAAGGCTGGGGGTATTCGCTTGTTTTGGGTCTAGTGTTTTTGCGCGACCTGCCGAGGTGAGAACGGCGGCAAGCCCAGCAACCGGGACAACACACAATGGATACAGAACCAGCCATGGCAACGTGCGCTGCAGGTCCGGATTGTTGAAACGCATTGCGAGGAGTTTATGCCCGCCAAGAGCCATGAAAAGGCTGAACAGACATCCTGTGCCAGTCAGCAATGCTATGGCGTCGACGATCACACCCCGCTTCACCTTCTGTTCTCGTGGGAGAAAGTAGTAGAGAGCATTGGGTAGCCCCAAAATCAACAGGGGTTCCGCGAATTGATAGGCAAGGAAAGTCTGCCTGATCGTCGCATAATCATGTTTGGCGAGACACCGGGCCGCGATCATCCCAAAGACAAGGCTCGCGGCCATAGACAGTGTCTGCCCCAGCGACAAAGCAAGGACCTGCGCCGTGCGTGTAGTCTTGGGCTGGCTGCAGTCTTTTGGAGACGCTTCAGGCATGGTTCATCGAGTGACGAGTGTCTAAACAACACGCTCGCATACCGGTCTTCGATCTAGCGTTGACCGACTCTGATGATCCGGTTTGGGGCGCGGGGATACGGACGGGCTCAATGGGAAACGACAATATCCTTGATGAAGGAGCTGTGAATGTATTGCTCTCGCTCTATCGCTTCACGTGTAGGACTTACACACACATCGTTTCAACCGGAGGAAGCTGTTCCATCAAGGTTGTGCGATGCAAAACCTTGGGATCTTCCGCTTCTGGCTACCGACATGTATCGCCATAAACCACAGTCGGAGCATGCTTTGGGACAATCGGGATAGACTCACAGTAGACCACATTTCTCCGGCAAGTCTGCCGATTGAACCCTTGGCAGAGTGACGTAACGTTGAAACGATGTCCCTGAATCGTATACTTCATGCATCTGTCCGGTCATGGCCCCATGCGACTTGCCACCGCAGTTGAGCCGCACGGTGGGTTCAGGGATCATCATTTCTCGAAAGAATACATCGCTCATGTTCTCGTCGTAGTGCTGCCCGGTATGAATGATCTCCTCTATGATCTGTGAGTTGGGAGACTCGGCATTATGCTTCGCAATGGCTTTGGAGACCATCGCTGCTTTGATGGACTGCGGCCGTGCGCCTACGATGGTGAGGACTTTCAGAGGACTTGTCTGTTGCGGAGTCGGAAGTTGGCTCATGGCGACTGCGGCGACTCTCGTTTGTTCCTGTATTGCCGGTAAGATCGCGTGCCCTTCTGCATTGATGATGGCAGTGGGGCTTTTTCATCCAAGTCGAGGCATTGTACGACGCCGGGCTGCATCTCCTTGTACCGATACCCACTCTCCGGACAGACCATGATGCTGTCTGCGTCGGGATTGCCCATATGGTGCCCATGCCTGCTCATCCAGCCCACTTGTCTCGCCGGGACTCCGACCATCAGTGCGTAGTCAGGTACGTCTTTGGTTACCACTGCTCCCGCAGAAATGAAGCAGTAGCGGCCCAGCACGGTCCCGCAGACAATCGTGGCATTTGCGCCGACTGTCGCCCCGCGCCGCAGGATGGTCTTCTCATAAAGGTCGTGCCGGACAATCTGGGAGCGGGGATTCGTGACGTTCGTGAGGACGCAACTGGGGCCGAGGAATACATCGTCTTCAATGATCGTGCCCGTGTAGACGGAAACATTGTTCTGTATTTTGACATTATTGCCGATCACGACCCCGCCCGCGATACACACATTCTGTCCGAGGATGCACCGCTCGCCGATCTTGGCTCCCTTCATGATATGGCAGAAGTGCCATATCTTGGTCCCCGCCCCGATTTCACAGGGCTGATCCACGTAGGCGGATTCATGCACGAAGTAGTCTATCTGCGACATACTGGGCGTTCCTCTATCGGGCCTTCTTGAGCATTGGATGATAGTCGCCCTGGAGACCCACGGGCCTGCTGCGACGGATATTCGAGGCGATATCAACGGCGGGCTTGGCATCCACAAGGCCATATCCCCTGCCTGCAAGGACCTCTTCATACGTTCTCGTGTGCAGGTCGGTGAATCCCTCGGTGAATTCGAACTCCTCACCATTCATCTTGATCGAACGGAACGTGGCAGGCTTCCCGCTCTCCGGCGGGTTGGGCAGGTCATCGCGGTCGATGGACAAGAACCAGCGCACGCGTGCCTTCTTCAGTTCCAGGAATCCACCCGCCTTCGTCGGCTGCTCCATGTGTACGATATTGTACTGGACGGGTCCGAAGATCCATTCGAGCATGTCGAAGAAATGGATGCCGATATTCGTGGCGATCCCGCCGGACTTCTCGACATCCCCCTTCCAGGAAACCAAGTACCACCGGCCGCGCGACGTGATGTAGGTCAAATCGACGTCGTACTTGCGGTCCGGCGACTCCCGGTCCACTTTCTCTTTGAGGGCGATGATCGAAGGATGGTGCCGCAATTGAAGAATCACATAGACCTTTTTGCGTCGCTCCTTCTCAATCTCCTGCAGGGCCTTAAGATTCCAAGGATTCAATACGACAGGCTTCTCGCATATCGCGTTGGCGTCGATCCGCAGGGCAAAGCGGATATGGGCATCGTGGAGATAGTTCGGTGAGCAGATCGAAACATAGTCGATCTTGTCACCATTTGCCCGCCGCTGCTTCTCGATGTGCCGATCGAACCGCTCGAACTCCGTGAAGAATCGGGCGTCGGGAAAATACGAGTCGATCACGCCGACAGAATCGTTCTTATCCAGTGCGGCAACAAGAACATTGCCTGTTTCTTTGATAGCCTTCATGTGGCGCGGGGCGATATATCCTGCAGCACCGATGAGCGCGAATTTGTTCATGGTAAGCTCAGACTTCCTCGCCGGTCGTCAGTTGCCGGGTGCGGTGAAGCCGCGGCCGAGGATGCTATTATGGTTGACACGCCTACCTTCTGCTAGGACAATCGTGGTTAGATACTGGAGTAACAGATGAAACCCAGACTGTACATCGAAAGCAGCGTTATCAGCTACTATACGGCTCGACCCAGCCGGGATCTGATTGCCGCCGGGCATCAACAGATTACCCAGCAATGGTGGAGCCAGCAGTTGTCACGGTACGAGCCGTATATCTCAGAAGTCGTGCGAGAAGAGATATCACGGGGTGACGCATCCGCCGTCGAATTGCGGTTGAGGGCGGTACAGGGTTTTGCCCACTTGGTGGTAACGCCTGACGTTACGAGACTCGCCCGGAAGTATTATACCGCCCTCGATCTGCCGGATAAAGCGAGGCTCGACGCGATCCATTTGGCTCTGGCCGTGCAGCACGGTATGGACTACTTGGTCAGTTGGAACTTCACGCATATCGTTGGCGCCCGGCCCAGAGGCCTCATCCAGAGAATCAACTACCGCATGCAAATGGAGACACCGATCCTATGTACGCCCGAAGAACTCATCGACGAAAGCCCGTAATGACGGATCCCATCATCGAGGAGGTACGCCGCGCCCGAAAGGAAATCGAGGCCGAGCATGGCAACGACTGGAAAGCCCTCGAACGGTATTTCATGGACAAACAAGAAAGCAGTCCGGAGAAAAAGGTCGCCTACAAACCCAAGAGGCTACCCGAAAGGGAATCCCGGAGAGCATCAGGCACCGATCGATAATCGCAGGAGCGTCGAGGCGATTCTGTTTGCGATTTCTTTCGTTTCTTTCGGCGGAGCGGCTCTTCGTCCGAAAACCGGGAACTCTGTCGTCTACCACGAACCACGCGAACCATGCGAAAGGAGGTGTCCGGACTCTTTTTTCGCGTATTCCGCGTATTTCGCGGTGGAAGGGTGGTTACTGGCTACTGGTTAGTAGTTGTTGGTTAATGGTTAATGGGCGGCCGGGGGCCGGGGCAAGGGTTAGTTGGTACGCGTTGTCCGTTACTGGTTAATCGTTGCTCGTAACCAAGAGCCGATAACTGAGAACTGCACGGTGGCAGGCCGTGCCACTGATAACTACTTACTCGCCCTTGGCGACTCTCTTCAGGTAGCTCATGTATCCGTTCAGCAGACGCACGGCTTCTTCCACCAGACCGCGTCCTTTGACGAGCATCGTCTCGGGGATCTCCGTATCGATTATTGATGATGGCGGATGGATGACTGCGACTTCCCTCTGCGAACCTTCGCGGCCTCTGCGGTAGATGGCCAGTTATCGGTTCGCCACAGAACTCGGCAGGCTTTCCAGCAGTCCAGGTCTTCGAAACGAAAGTGAGCCATAGGAACCTCGGGAAGCGTCGTGCGCGAAGCGAACGGCGCCAAGCGTAAATCCTCGGACGCTTTGCGCGTTCCGCTCTACACGATCTCCACGGCCGTGGCGATGATCTCGGCCAGGATGCTGGCCTTGTCGTGGTCTTCATATTCGTCCTGGAAGATGCACTTGGGCTCGATGGCCGGATCGATCCGGAAAGCCGAGTCGAACAGTTGGGTCGTGATCTCGATCCGCCGGGAGTGGTCCGGCTCATCGACGACGACGGCCACATCGATATCGCTCTCCGGCCCGGCATTGCCTTTGGCGTGGGAGCCGTAGAGCAGGACCTTGCGGATGGGCAGGGACTGCCGCGCTGCCTGATAGAACCGCAGGAGCTTGTCCCGGATTACCGCTTGGATCGGATCCATTCGAACAACTCCTTCGTTGCATTCAAGATCGCTGCGGCCTTGACCTCGGTCATCAGCCGCAGGAGGTTGTGCGTATACGGCGGCGTCGAATCGCGATGTTTCACATAACATGCCTTCAGAAGCTTCTCGATAGCCTGTTGGCACATGAACCCGACATACGGGTAGCGCCCCGTCTGGAGCATCGCCTCGGCCGTCGCCAAGTCGTACCGGGCGAGTGAGAGCCAGTTGTCGACTATCCTGTCCGTCATATCGGGATAATACCAGTTTATACGGAACCTGTAAACATCCTGGCAGAATCCCAGGGCAACCAAACCAGCCGCGTCAGGCGTACGGTGCTCCCTCTCTGACGCTTCCCGCTTCGCGCTCTTCGCTTACCCCGTTCCGCATCTCACGCCGATGTGGCACGGGGCACGCCCAGTAGTTTTGCCTGGGCGGATTCCGCGATCGTATCCCGTAGAAACTCACTGGCCGCAAGAATTTCGATCCCGATCAACTCGCCCTTATCGTTCAATTCGGCGGTGATGTTGGGGCTTAGCTCCACGCTCTGCGTCTCGGGTCCTTCCGCAACCGCCAGATGCAGGATATCCTCCCGTTCGAAGTAGGTCATGCGGGGCTTACTCATGGATGAACCTCCCAGCCTTGACGCGGAACTCAATCTGCTTGCGTGTGGTAGCGTGTATGGTTATGGGAGTCAGCACGTCCTGGCTCATCTCATAGGGGATCAGCACCAGTGTCCTCCCGCAACGACCTACAACGACTCGCCGATTCGTTGCCGTATCCATATACCGTTCCGTTGATGACTTCGCAATCTGCTCGATCTGAGCCAGATCGAATCCCCGAAGTGCCGCCCTGTACTTCAGGTATTCGGTCCAAGCAACATCCATCGCGCTATTCCTTCCCGTGCAACCGGATCGAACATACGATTGCCTTGAGTATAAGGGGCCCTCCGGGGAATGTCAATCCGGTCCGACGGTCCGACCGTTTGACCGTTCGACGGTTCTTTCCTTCTTGCCCTCCCACTTCGCATGGTTCGCATGGTTCGCGGTGGATCTCAACCTATACGACTTCGCCGTGGGGGCTGCAGGGCGCTACAACTCTGCTTCCTGAATGCCTGCGTTTTCATCAAGTGGTTCTGCAACCCGACCTTCCATGGCTTGCTGGCATGCAGTCGACCGAAAGGCAGCCTTCCACTGCCTCATAGATGTTGTGCAACAACTCATCAAAGGTGTCTCCCTGAGTCGCGCATCCAGGAATGGCGGGCACTTCAGCCCAGTAACCGCCCTCTTGTGCTTCGTGAATGACTACCTTCAGCTTCATCCGTTCTGTTCCTTTCCGTACCACCGGATCCAGTACATGGTTGTTCTAAGTATAGGCGCTCTCGAGAGCGAAGTCAACCAGGTAACCTCGTGGCTTCGTGCCTTTGTGTGAGAACCGAAGGCTGTGTCGCGGAGCATCTGGATTCCCGCCAGCGCGGGAATGACAACACCCCTATCGGCGTCCATCCGCGTGCATCGGCGGCTGAACAAAGTGATAGGTGACAGGTCGTAAGTGACAAGCAAGAGCGCCGCCAGGCGGCTGTTATCGGCGTCCATCCGCGTTCATCTGCGGTCTCAAGGACATTGCAGATTTTCTTCTTTTTTCTCAAGCCCCCCATCGGATATCCGATGGTGAATCGCGCGAAGTTGGTAAGCGGTGAGCATTATGCGGCTTCCTGGACGGTTTTCTTCGTTCGCTGCGTGACGCAGGATGCGTCCGTGGCGGCCTTGCAGATCGGCACCTTGAGATTGCACCCCTGATTCGAGCTTCCGCACGCGCTGCCCGCGTTGCGGTGCGCTTGCCCTGCGGCGTAGGCGGCTTACGGCGTGGGATCGTCGCCTTACTTCGTGACATTGTGAGCTTGCATCGTGACGTTGCCGGCTTGCTCCGTGACGTTGTTCGCTTGCTCCGCGGCGGCGGTTGGCTGCCGGCGGTGGCAGCCCGCGGTTCGCGGTTCACCGTGAACAGATCGCAGATCATAGTGCGCAATGACCTATACGGAGAACTGACAACTGCAAACGGAGAACCGGCAACCGGTAACTGAGATCTCAATATTGTTTCTTTATGGGAGGTACCTATCATGGCACGATTTCCGAAGACCGAGGCCGAGGTGGTCATTCTGGCCCAGGCGATCGCCAGCGGGATGGCGGTCAACGGCAACGTTCCGAACCCGAATTTCCCCCTGCCGCCGGTGACGCCGACGGCCCTGATCGGCGCGTATACGGCGGCCAAGAACGCCTCGGTGGCGGCCCAGGCGGGGGCCGAGCAGGCGACGACGGCCAAGGACGAGAAGCTGACGGCCCTGATCGACGGCATGAAGAGCGACATCCGCTACGCGGAGAACACCGTCAACTTCGACGACGAGAAGCTCAAGCTGATCGGCTGGGCCGGCCGCAAGGCGCCGACCGCGCTGGAGCCGCCGGGCCAGGCCCTGCTGCTCGAGGCCCATAGCCAGGAGGAGGGCTCCGTCGCCTTCACGTGGAAGGCCCCAGTCGAGGGCGGCAAGCCGAGCGCCTATCGCCTCGTGCGGCGCGAGCGGCCGGCGGGTCCCTGGACCGACGTCGGGACCGCCGTCGTCACGGAGGCCACCCTCCTCGACCAGCCGCGCGGCAAGGAGTACGAGTACCGGGTCCTCGCGGTCAACAAGGCCGGCGAGGGCGAGCCGAGCAATACCGTTCTGGTCGTGCTGTGAGCGGGACCGGTGCCTGGTTCCGGGGTCTTGGGGCTTTGGAAATCGGGGTGAGGTGGCGAGGAGAGCTGCGGGCCGCGCCGCCGGGCTGTCGCCCCACCCTTAGCCGCTGTAATAGCCGTACCGGTTCCTGCGGTGCGGCACGTTGTTCACGGCGACGCCCAGCACGCGGGCATCGACACTGGCCAAGGCCTCGCGGGCCTGCACGCTGACGCGGCGGGTGGACACTTCCGCCTGCAAGACCAGGATCGTGACATCCGTTTGCGCCGCCAGAATCAAGGGGTCCGTGACCGCGGTGACCGGGGGCGAGTCCAGGATGACTCGATCGTAACCCGCCGCCACCTTCTCCAGGAGTCGTGCGAAACTCTCACTATTGAGGATCTCCGCCGGGTTCGGCACATCCGGGCCGCTGGCGAGGACGTGGAGGTTCTCGAACGGCGTGTGCTCGATGGCCTCCTCCAGGCTCATTTGGCCGGCCAGCACGGCGCTGAGGCCCTTGGCCTGCCGATCCAGGCCGAAGATGCGGTGCTGGGTCGGCCGGCGCAGATCGGCGTCGATCACCAGGACCTTCTGGCCCACCTGAGCGATGGCGATGGCGAGATTGCTCGTGATGGTGCTCTTGCCTTCCCCGGGTGCGGGAGAAGTGACCAGGATCTTGCGGGCTTCGTCCTTCGGCACACCGAAGAACAGGGCCGTGCGCAGGGTGCGAAAGGCCTCGGCCGCGTGGGAATCCCGGTCGAGCTCGATCGCTTTGCCGCTGACTTTAGCGCTATGCTTGAGCGCGTTGATGGCGGGGATGGCGCCCAGGATGGGCAGGCCGAGCAAGGCCGAGATCTCCTCCGTCGAGCGCAGGCGCTGATCTTTCCATTCCCGCAGCAGAGCCAGACCGGTTCCGGCAAAGAGTCCCAAGGCCAGAGCCATCGCCATCGCCTTGGTCTTTTGCGGCTCGCACGGCGCCAAGGCCGGCTCCGCCGTCTCCAGGACCGTGATATTCAAGGCCCCGGTCTCTTCGATGACGCTCAACTCCTTGATCCGGTCATCGAGGACATCGCAGAGCTTTCTGGTCTGCTCGTACTGGGATTGCAGCACGGTGTACTGGGCCACCTGGTTGTTCAATTGGACGGCCTCCTGCCGCTGCTGCTCAAAATACTTCGCCAGCTCCTGCTCTTTCTCCACGTTGGCCCGGTACTCCTGCTCGGCCACCGCCAACTGGCTCTTGGCAACCGCCTGGTCCAGCACCAGGATCTGCTTGTTGAGCCGCTCCATGTCCGCGTCGAGGGCGATGATGACCGGCGCATCCGGCTTCAATCGGTTCAGGTAGTCCGAACGTTCCCGCTGCACGCGCAAGAGCTCTTCGCGCAAAGCGGCGCTCTCATCCTTAGAGAGGTAGACGTTGCGCATCCGCTGGGCTTCCACGTACTGTCGCAGACTCTGCGGGTCCGCTTCCATGCGCTGGGCCACGGCATAGAAAGATTTACTCTGCACGGTGGCCAACTGCGCCTCGGTCAGGACCGTCGAGAGCCGCTCCAGGTTCCGCAGGATGACATTGTTGTTCTCTCCCGAGCCGAGGGCCAGGCCCTCGTTCTTCTGTTTGAAGTCCATCATGGCCTGGAGCCTGTCATTGAGCTCCTTGTCGCGCGTGGTCTTCTCCTGCGTGAGGATTTTCAGCACCTCGCCCGCGCTGCTGCGCTTGCGCTGGCTGTGGAACGTGACGTAGGCGTCCACCACGGTATTGACGATATGGGCGGCCTCTTCCGGGTACGGTGACTTGAAGGAGACGCTGATCAACTCATCTTTCTTGCCGACCGCCGTCTCCAGCCCCCCGCGCAGGGCCGCCGTCTTGTTGCTGGCGCTCCCGAAGGTCTTGAGCCGGTCCAGGCTGCCCGTCTTCAGGGCCCCGGCGAGGATCGGGGTCGAATGGAGCAGTTCCGCCTGCGTATACAGATAGTTGTCCGAATAGGACAGCCACCCCTGGTCCACCGGCTCATCCCGAAAGATCCCGGGCGTGGACTGTTCCACATAGACCCTCGAGGTGCTCCGGTACAGCGGCGTAGCGCGCTGGACATGGCAGAACCCGGCGGCCAACGCCAGGACGCTGACGAACAGCACCGTCCAGCGACGCCGCCACAGGATCTCGAGGAGGTTCTCGGATATTCCCTCAATCGATTCGAGGGGGGCCGGTTCGCCCGATGGATCGGGACCGCTACCGTTTGTTGCACCATTCATCATCGCTCTACCACCAGTCTCGATTCGTCCCATGATCAATCATTGCCGGCTGCCCCACAAATCGTTGCCGGTCAGATACACGCCCGTATTCACTCGCACCAGGGTGTTGATCACCATATTGGCGCGGGTCCGCGGCGTGTGCTCGATGGCCACGACATCACCCGGTCGGATCGGCGTGGCCAACGCCTCGGTGAACTCTCCATCCTGGATGAGTCGCAAGGCAACTCGGGCGATGGAGCCGTCCTGGGCCAGACGGTAGATCGTGGCATAGCGCGGATTCGCGACCGGGTCCAGCCCCTCCGCAAAGGCAATCGCCTGCGTGAGGGTGTACTGCGCCGTGGGCGGATAGGGGAAGTTGCCGGACCGCTTGACCAGGCCCAGCACGGAGAACACCGGCATCTGCATCTGTTCGACGACCACCGTGTCTCCCTCCGCCAAGGCGACGTCACGGAACGGTATATTCCATCCCCGGACCGGCAGAACCAGAGCCTCTGCCCCCTCCGCCGCTGCCGGGGCCGTTTGGCCGGCGGCGTCCGCACCGGCGTCGGTCGTGATTTCACGGGCGTACGCAATGGATGGGCTGCTGTGCAGGGTCTGCCAGCCCAAGCTCTGTTCCGGAATCCCGGCTTGGGGATCCGCCGGATGGGATTGCAGGTGCAGCGCCAGGGTGGCGAGCTGGGTCTGCAAGTCAACGACCCTCACCGGCTCGGAGGTGGCGGCCACCGCCCCCAGAAACGCCTGCCGCTGCAACTCATTTCCCAGATCGAGCCACCTCCGCACGAACGTCTGGCCGTTCCGTTCGAGAGTAAGCCAGCCCGTGGTGTGCAAAGGTCCCTCCGGTTGGAATACGGCTCGTACACGCGGCGCCGTTGGCGGCCGCAGCGCCGCGGGCTCTGGCGGGGATGGCCGGTTCACGGGATCCGGCCGGGCAATGCGGACCACGGCGGCGCCCTCCTTGACGATCCCCCCCGCCTCCATCAGCAGCGCCACCAAGGACATCTGGTCGCCACGCAGCGTATAGACGCCCGGCTTGGTAACCGCTCCCAGGATCGCGACCTGCTGGGTCTTATACTCCAACACGCGGACGAAGACCGAAGGCCGCAGAACCACGTAGCGGCGGTAGGCCTCGATCACCTGGTCTTCGATTTCCGCCAGGGATTTGCCCGTCACCTGCATCTCGCCCACCGCCGGCAGCGTAATCGTCCCGCGGGTGCCGATCCGACAGAGGTACGGCTGTGGGTCCATGCTCTCTGGCTTGGCCGCGTGAAGCTCGGCCGCGGTCACCGACTGCAATAGGGAAGGCCTCTTGAACTCCAGCACATCGCCCGGCACCACGCGGTAGGGCCCGGTATGGAGTCTCGCTTGGCGAATGCGGTCCACATCTGCCGTCGGGGGCGTGGCGCCCGCCCTCTCAAAAGCGGCCAACTGCCCCGGGGTGGGCGCCTTCACCCGGTCGGCACAACTCAAGCTGCACAACACCAGGAAAGACAAGAGAAACGACCCGGCACAATATCTCCGGTCCGGCACTCCTGTCACCCATGACAAGATGCTTCGTGCGAAGCTCACTCTGATTTCCTCTGTTTGTTCTGCGGATGCGAGCCTCCCATCCTCGAGGGCCGGCAGGCATCCCAATCTACATCTGAGCCCATCCTTCGCTAAATGCCATCCTTGTCATCCCTGTGGATACGTTTTGCTGCCCATACGATCCTCATCAGCCTGCGAAGAGACGCCCGTGCCCCGAGGCCCTCTTGCCTGAATCCCGTACTGATGTGTCGTTGAGCCATATAGCTTTTCCGGGGCTCCACACTCTTGCTCATGGGCAGGCGGCACACCCGGTATCGTTCTAACCCGCTCTGACCCACGGCGGCGGACCGGGCGGCGTGAAGGGTGGTCCCGGCGGCAGGAAATGACTGCGGGGCCTAGTGCTCCATTACTCTTCCGTTGATGGATAGAGCCGTTTCAGCTTGATTCTGGCATCCGCCGTGGTGAACTGCCAGTTCACTGTGACCTCGGCGTTGTCACGGCTTTTCTCCCAGGCGTGCGTTTGCCGCCGCAGGTCCTCGATGTTGTCGATCCGTTGCGACAGGCACTGCCGGCCCAGGATCCCCAGTTCGATCTCCGCCCTGTCCAGCCAACTGCCGTGCTTGGGCGTATAGTGGAACTCGAACCGGTTCGCCAGCCGCTGGGCCTCGGCCGGGGCAAACGCCTCATACAGCGAGGCGGGCGAATGCGTGTTGAGATTATCCTGCACCAACACGATGCGCTCGGCCTGCGGGTACACCTCGTCCGAGAGCTTGCGGAGGCGCTGGGCATAATCCTTCTTCGTCCGTCGCTCCGTCACTTCCACGTCTCGTTGCCCTGCCAACGGCTCAAAAATCATGAAGAGATTGGCGACGCCCTTGCGAACATATTCACCGTCGTAGTGAGCGACCTGTCCCGGAGCGGCCGGAACGGGCGTGCGGACCTCGCCGATCAGTTGCTTGCTGGTTTCGTCCAGACACACGACCGGACGCTGGGGATCATACGGCCGCTTGTACACTTCCAACACATCCTCCATCTTCCAGACAAACTCGGCGTTGGCCTGGGGCGGAATGCACCACTGTTTGCTCAGCCAAGGCTTGATCTCGTTTTTTTCAGCGTGCGACGCACCGTCTGGTACGAAATCTGATCGATGTACTCCAACTGCACCATCCGGTCGGCCAGCAACGGCAACGTCCAGCGGCTGCGACCTTCCGGGGGCTTCTGGCACGCCAAGGCTACCAGATGGGCTTCGCCGTCGCCATCCAGCTTTCTCTGATACAGGCGGCGAGGCTTGCGACGCTCCAGGGCCGCTTCCAGGCCTTCTTCCACAAACTCCTTGCGTACCCGCTCGACCGTCGCGCGTCCGACCTCCAGCCCTTCCGCGATCCTCTCGTCGTTCCAGCCGGGACCACCGGGGCGGAGCATCGGCCTTCAGCAGAATCCTGGCGTGCGTCAGCTTTCGAGCGGCCGCCTTGCCCCGCGCGAGCCTCTCCTGCAACATTCGCCGTTCCTCTTCCGTCAGCGTCACGATGTACTTCTTCTTCATGGGAGGTCTCCTTACCTGGGTCTGATTATCCCATCGGCAAAGAGACCGAAAAACATGCATCAAATCACAAGTAATGGAGCACTAGATGGAGATAAGTGGCGCGCCGACCTGTACTTACAGCATGGGATTTTTTCGATCCGCCGTGATTTTCTATCCCACCGTCACACCTGCGTCAGTGTATTGGGACAGGAGATCTCGGAGAATTGACACCCAGACACTGCCGTTGGATTGGGCTTAAATCGGAGCGGTTTGCGCCAGAATCGGCGGAGCATACCAAAGTGGCGATCCAGGCGCCCGTCCATGATCTCTTTGAAAACATGCCCATCCCATGCCCTGCAAGCAGACCGGTCTGGGACCCTATGGATGTTCAGTCTCGTTTCCCGTTCTCCCAACCCTCCTTCAGAATCCGTGAATGGGTGCACATGGCTTGTGGCTTGCCGACAGGTCGTTGCCTTTCATTGCCATCCATGCGTTCGACCTTTCTGCCGCAAGAACACGGTTGGGCTTCTGCGACTCACGCCTTGCCAGTGAGATTGAGACTTAGTACAATACCTCGGCACTTACGAATATATGCCGAGGTTTTGGGAAAGCACGTCGCTGATGCACTCAGAAACTGCCAAGAGAGTCCTCGAAATCGCCGCCCATTCAGGGGTTCTAAGACCCCGGGACCTGGACGCGCATGGCATACCCCGTAAATACCTGAATCTGCTCTACCATGCCGGGCTTCTAAACCGTGTTGGTCAGGGTCTGTACGCATCGCCGGAAGCGGATCTGTCCGTCCATGCCGGCATTGTTCAGGCAGCGAAACAGGTTCCGCACGGCATCGTCTGCCTGCTGTCAGCCCTTCAGTTTCATGAGATCGGCACGCAAAGCCCCTTTGAAGTCTGGATGGCCATCGGCCGCAAGAGCTGGCGCCCAAGCCTGAAGCATCCACCTCTTCGGATCGTCCGGTTCTCGGGCAAGGCCCTGACGGAAGGTGTGGATGAACACCAGATCGACAACGTGCCCGTGAAGGTCTACAACCCAGCGAAGACCGTGGCCGACTGCTTCAAGTACCGAAACAAGATCGGTCTTGATGTGGCCATTGAAGCACTCAGAGACTGCCTGCAACATAGGAAGTGCACGCACACGCAGCTCTGGCAATACGCAAAGGTGTGCCGGGTGACCAAGGTCATGAGACCCTATCTGGAGGCCGTTTCATAATGCCACAGCCTTCTGTCAACCTGGCACAATCGGTTCATCAGCGACTGGTCAATAGGGCCAAGGAGTGAGGGGAGGACCCGAACCATATCTTCATCCGGTACGCGTTGGAACGTTTCCTCTACCGTCTGGGGTGCTCGGCGTATCGGGACCGGTTTGTTTTGAAGGGGGCCATGCTCTTTGCCGCATGGGTCGATCAACCACACCGGCCAACCCGCGATCTCGATTTGCTCGGAATTGGCGATTCTTCAGATGAGACTCTGATGCAGGTCTTCGGCGAGATCGTCCGCACGCCGGTCGAACCGGATGGCCTGGAGTTCGATGACCAGAGCATCAGCATCTCGGAAATCCGTGAGGCCCAGGATTACCCCGGCAAGCGCATCAAACTCCCGGTTCGGCTCGGCAATGCCGGTGCCCCACGCAACCTTCAGATCGACGTGGGCTTCGGGGATGCCGTAACCGCCGGAACCAGCCGAAATCACTTATCCTCCACTGCTTGATCTGCCTGCTCCCCGGGTCAGAGCGTATCCTCGTGAAACGGTCGTGTCCGAGAAGCTTCAGACGCTTGTGGCCTTCGACATGAGCATTAGCAGAATGAAGGACTTCTATGACCTTTGGGTGATGTCAAGACAGTTCTCCTTTGGCGGCGCAGTTCTGACCGAAGCCATAAGGGCCATGTTCGAGCGCCGTCGCACGACCATTCCACAAGGTGTGCCGACCGCTCTCACGGACGTATTCGCCGGGGACCATGACAAGCAAACACAGTGGGCCGCATTTCTGAAGCGGAACGTGCTCACAGGCACGACGGTCGAACTGGCCACGGTGATCCAAGGCCTGCGGAGTTTCCTATTTGAGCCTCTGCAGGCAGCGGCTCAGAAAGAAATCTTTTCGAAATCTTGGAATAACGATGGGCCTTGGGCATGATGGAAATGAACCAACTCATCCACCTGTTGAGTCCGTTGGGAGAGCACCCGCGTGCACGGACGCCGGAGCAGTCCCTCTCCCGCCGCGCATCGCCGGGATTGCCGCAAGGGCAAGAATCGCTCCTTCCGGACTGGCAGACTCCCTGCAGAACAGGGAACTGACGAGCGGCAGGGTGTAGAGTCAAGGGTTTGTGAGGAACTTATTTTGGGCTTATGGCCACGGTAGGGGTTGGGCCTTCTCCCAAAAAGATTTTTCTCCCCTTGCCAGCCGGGAAGCTGTCGATCTGGCCTTACATCGCCTTGAGAAGAAGGGCACGATCCGAAGAGTCTTGCGGGGGCTCTATGATTACCCAAGGTTCAGCGAGCTACTGAACAAGCAACTCAGTCCCGACATTGACCAGGTAGCCCGCGCTATCGCAAGGAAATTCGGCTGGCATATCCAACCCAGCGGTCCTGCGGCCCTGAACCTCATGGGCCTGTCCACCCAGGTTCCCGGACGTTACGTTTACCTGTCGGACGGCCCCGCGCGTACCTACGAGGTCTGCAAGACCGAACTCGTCTTTGAAAACACCGCTCTGAAAGAAGCGGGTTTCAAGCGCCGCGAAAGTGCCCTGATCGTCCAAGGTCTAAAGTCGCTCGGACGCGAAAGAATCACACGGGACACCATCGCGAAAATCCGCCAGTGGCTCAATCCGTCTTTGCGGTCCAACGTCCTCAAAGACGCAGCGACAGCCACGGGATGGGTCTACGAAGCCATTCGGCAAATCTGCCGGGAGGAGCGGGATGGATAAGGTTGCCGCCTTGAAACCCGGCCAACGCAGTCAGCTCTTTCAGGAAACGGCTTCGCAGCGCGGCATGTCTGCCGCCGTTGTGGAAAAAGACTTCTGGGTCTGCTGGGTTCTCAAGCAGATCTTCTCAGACCCCCAGTTGCAGACGCGCCTGGTCTTCAAGGGCGGCACGTCGCTATCCAGGGTCTTCGGCCTGATCGAACGGTTCTCCGAAGACATCGATCTGATTCTCGACTGGTGGCTTCTCGGCTACGGTCCGGGACAGCAGGACCCGTACGCCAACCAGCCCTCCAACACACGGCAGGACTATTTCAACGCCGAGTTCAATGAGAGAGCCGCCCAGTACATCGCCGAAACGCTCAGCCCCCAGCTTGGCAAGCTGTTCCGTCGGTGTCCCCAGGTTCGTGTGGCCGTTGATCCTAACGAGCCCCAGGTGGTCAACGTGGAGTATCCTGCGGCGTTCTCGCTCGATTATCTCCGGCCGCAAGTCCGGCTGGAGATCGGCCCGCTGGCGTCCTTTGTACCCCCGTGGCTCCCACCTTATCCAGCCTTATGTGGCACAGTCTTTCCCGAAAGTCTTCACCGACCCGGACGGTCCCGTTGTCGCCATAGACGCCGAACGAACCTTCTGGGAAAAGGCCACGATTCTGCATCAACAGGCGCACC
>Ga0315286_10002830_pt1 | contig 16256 bp, 21 predicted proteins | sample YL17G10_0_MG_FD_205038 | JGI IMG/M metagenome (GOLD analysis project Ga0315286, IMG submission 205038) | Sediment microbial communities from Yellowstone Lake, YNP, Wyoming, USA - YL17G10_0 | ecosystem: Environmental > Aquatic > Freshwater > Lake > Sediment | place: USA: Wyoming | collected...
TCCTAAACAGCCGTTCTAATTATTGGCTTTCTCTGTCCCAGGCGTTAGGCTCTTATTCAGTCAAGCAGTTCGGGCTGGAGGTCATACCGATGGGCTATATCATCGTCGAATCGGGCCAAAAGACCTCTGTAGAGTTCTATGGCGACGCCAACGCAATACCGCGCGGCAAGCCTAAGATAGCCGCCGCGTTTGCTCTCGCCGCCCAGTACATGGGGATGAAAATAGTCTACCTAGAGGCGGGCTCTCGTGCGCTGGCGCCTGTCTCTAACGAGATGATAAAGTTCGTCAGGGGGATGATAGATATTCCTCTTATCGTCGGCGGCGGGATAAAGGATGGCAGCGTAGCCTACGAGAAAATCAAGGCTGGAGCCGATATCATAGTCACAGGGACCGCGATAGAGACCGCGGACAACTTGGAAGAGACGCTCAAGGACATAATCAGCGGAGTCAAGAAAGCTGGGAAGGAAAAGTTAAAATAGGTTATATGTTTTCTTCCTATCATGGTCGAAGTCGTATTTATTGAGGGTTTAGTAATCTCGATGCTCATCGGGGCATTGCTTGGCCTAGAGAGGGAGTACAGCAAGACGCAGAAGGTCGTCGGGCTCAGGACGTTCTCCCTGATCTCTATTATAGGCTTTTTGGCAGTGATGCTTTCCAGTCTTTTGAACAACAGCCTAATAGTGCTTATGGCGTTCGCGCTTGTAGGGGCGTTCACTGTGCTGCTTTTCATCAGCGGTGCGGCCAAGGCAGAGAAGGTCGGCTTCACCACCTGCATGTCTCTCGTAATAACCTTCATGCTCGGCATATTGATCGGCTTCGGCTGGAGGACAGAGGCCATCTTCCTAGGCGTGCTAATCTCTATCATTCTTTTCTCGAAGGACAGGCTGCACACGCTTGTCTCCAGGCTCAACCAGAAAGAAATAGGCGATCTTCTCGAGTTCCTGGTCTTGTTAGGAATAGTTTATCCTTTGCTCCCGACGAGCTTCGACATGTTCGGGATAGATGTTCCGCTGCTGATGATCTGGGCGGTTATAGTCATAATATCCATCTTGAACTTCTGCGTCTTCATAGGGGCCCGCTACATCCCTATCCAGCACAAGATAGAATTATTTGCCTTTCTCGGCGGGCTGATAAACACCCAGGCGATAATAGGCGCGATAATGAACGTCTACAAACAGAACAAGAAGATGTTCCAGAACGTGGCCAGCGGCTTTATCCTAATCAACATGGCCATGTATCTCAGGAATTTCGTGCTAATCTCTATAATAGCGCCTGCAACGCTCTTTTTCCTCGGCCTGCCGATGCTGCTGGTCTTCATAACGCTCATACCGTTCTCGCGGTTGTTCGCGCTGATGAGGCACAAAGAGGCAAAGATAAGGATAGACTCGCCGTTCGGGGTATTGCCCGCGGTGAAGCTTGGCCTGGCTATATTGCTCGTGTTCATGCTGCTGGACTTCTCTAAATCTTTAAGTGGGGACGCCTTCCTGGTAACGTCTGTGCTGGGCGGATTGGTCTATTCATTGGCAGTGATAGTCTCGCTAGGGACGATGGTGGCCCAGAATTCTATTACTGCGCAGCAGGCCGCCTTCGCCTTTGTCCTGACTAACGTCGCTAGCGTCATCAGCAACTTCTTCGTCCTATACGTCACCGGCGGGAAGGACGTGATTCAAAAAACCTATAAGGCGATGGCCCTGTCCATACTGGTCTCGCTTTTAGGCATATCGGTCTCGATACTATTTTTTGAATTAGCCTAGGCTGAACAGGTACAGGAAAACGTCGCCTGCCAGCAGATTGAAAATGAGCGATAAGAAGATGTAAGGCACGTATTTGGGAAGATCCTCGCAGACCATCACTGTGGCTATCCTGTACTTCTTGGCCCGCTCTTTTATCTTCTTTATTTCCGGCGGGGTGAACGTCTTGCGCCACAGGCCTAGTTTTGCGATGGTCGTTTTGCTCATCGACTCGGGCGCCATGACGTCATCGTCGTTTAAGTCAGCTACTCTTTTCTTCCTGGCAAAGAACAGCACGACTATATCATCCTTGAACGGTATGATCAGCAGGGCGAAGAACATCGGGATAAAGAGGACAGTTACGTATCTTGACATCCCGAACCAGAGGTAGAGGATTGGCGACAGGATGACGCAATACGCGAGGCCAAAAGCGATCTTCTTCTTGAACTCGGGTATCTTTGCCTGCTTCGCGAATATCTTCTTCAGGTAGAATAGCGGTATCACGAGCATGAAAAATATGCCGGAAAGGATGAAAACAGAGACTATGAAAGGATAGTTAGAGGCTATGGGGGTTATGCCAAGAGAGGCTATAAACGGCCTGATTGAATTAGGATAGAATGGCAGAAGTAGGGTCAGCGCAGTGAACAGCTTGACATCGCCCCCTCCCATCTGGCCGAATATGTACATCAAGAAACCGAGGCCAAAAACGACTCCGGCCATTGCCAATATCCAGACTGCTGTCGCGAACGGATAGGCAAAAGCGACTATAATCGCGCCTATCCCTATCATCGAATGAGACAGCTTATCGGAGACATCGCCAGTCTTTATGTCGGTGTAAGAAGAATAAGCCACTCCTATCAACGCCACTGCCAATCCTATCAATTCAAGCATCTATTCACCTACTTCTATAACATCAAGCTCTCTGACGACGCATGGCTTTTTAATGACAGAAGAGAACGAAGGCTCTGTCCTGCCATTGTCGCCGTTGACCAGCTCCTTGATATAGGCGCCGGCCTGCGTTTTTATAACAGCCCTGAACCCGCCCTTGACAATCTTTGCCTCGACATAGGCTATCTTGCGCTTCCTGACTTTGTCCGCTCTCCTGTGAAGCACTCTGGTCGGCGTCTTCTGGGAAATCAGCCTATTGTGGAAATACTCCCCCAGATTTTTTAAATCTTCCTTGCTGGCTTTGGGGCAGTCTATAAGCGCGTCATAGGTCTTCTCGTGCTTCATCGCCTTTATCAGCTGGACCTCTCTCCTGCTCGATGGTCGCAAGCCGGATATATCGACTTTGCCTTCAGTGAACTTGTTTATTTTTTCTTCCAGCTTCTTTAAGTCTATCGTCCTCTTCTTCGGCTCGAATATCTCAAGTATGAACGGCCTTCCCTTGCCGAGCATGCGGGCGTCTATGTCCTCGCGCCCTTCGCCATGAAAGCTGGACGATTTGCCTTTCGTCTCTTCAATCGCCTTTTCAGCCACGAGTTCTTCAACGGTCTCTTGATACTGTTTTCCAGTATAGCCGCACTTCTTGCAGCCTCGGCCCCTGCACTCGCGGCACGGCCATTTTGTCTGCGGTATCCCTCTGACCAGTTTCCTGTATCTGCCATAGACATAAAGCGGGTTCAGTTTCGTCTCAATCCTTTTCTTCTTGAAATCAATTGTAAACAGCACGTCGGGAAAGTTGAACTCGGCGTTCTTCTTCGTCCAATGCCAGACCATCAGGCCGAACGTCCGGTTTATCTCGCGCTTTATCGGCTCACAATGCTCTGCCCCGATCTCCTCCCAGAGCTTCTCCTCGCGCTCGATAAGCTCTTTGCCTATATGGCTGCCTATCAATAATGTCTGAAAATCATGCTTCTTGACCTCTTTCTTCAACATGGTCGAGTATCTGTCTTTCTCCGCGAATATCCCGCCACAGAGCACGCAGGTCTTGAGCAGTTTCGGCTTCATCTTCTTCTTCAGATTAGCCTCTATCTCCTTTTCTGTCTTAGCCTTCCGTATGGCGGCGCCTATCTGGTCGTTAGTATGGTCTTTGAATCTGTTGTGGAATTGCCGGCCAAGGCAGTGGTCGCACACTTTTTCCTTCGCCAGAATAAGGTCTCTTGCCTCTAGTAGTCTCATCACATTCCACCCTTGAACTGTTTCATGAGTTGACCGAACTGGCCAGTTAGCCTTTTCCCTTTCTTAATTTTCTTCAGCATCTTCTTGGACATATCGAACTGGCGCAGGAGCTCTCTCACTTCTGTTTCCGGTCTGCCACTGCCTTTGGCAATCCTCTTTATCCTATCTCCCTTTATGGTATCCGGGTCGCCCAGCTCCTTTTTGGTCATCGAGTCCATTATGAACTTGTAGCTTTTCATTTTCTCCTCGCTGGTCTGGACGAGCTCCTCTGGCATGGCCGCTAGTCCGAGCATCTCGAAAACCTTCTTCAGCGGCCCCATCTTCTTCATCGCCTCTAGCTGCTTATAGAACGTCTTGAGCGTGTACTCCTCCTTCAACAGGTCCTCTGGTGAGAATTCGGACTCTTCCGCCGCCTCTTGTGCCTTCTTCAGCAGCTCGCCTAAGTCAGGAAAGCCCAATAGACGAGAGACGAATTTCTTCGAGTCGAATATCTCGAAGTCCTCCATCTTCTCTCCTGTCGAGATGAAGGTGACAGGAATTTTGGCAATATAACAGGCGGACAGAGCGCCACCCGCCTTGCCTGACGCGTCCGTTTTTGTGGCTATAACTCCCGTGAGCCCTAGAGCCTCATTGAATGACTGGGCCTGCTTGACCGCCGTCTGCCCTATATCCGCCGATATGACTAAATAAATCTCGTCCGGCTTGAGCAGGCTCTTGATCTGCTTTATCTCATCAGTCAGTTCTTTGTTGAGAGAGTCGCGGCCGGCAGAATCGACTATCACCAGGTCATAGCCTTTCGTCTTGTCCAAGTTGTTCTTGAGTATCGTTATAGGATTTTTTTCGTTATCCTCGCCGAATACAGGCACCTTTACCTGCTGGCCTATCTGTTTCACCTGGTCATAGGCAGCGGGTCGCCAAACGTCAGTGGTCAGAATGCACGTCTTGAGCCCCCTCTTCGAATAGAACTTAGCCAGCTTGCCGCAGGCGGTCGTCTTTCCGCTGCCAAATAAGCCTACGAGTAGAATCTTGTGTTTGTCCATCCTAGGATTGTGGCTCTCTCCACCCAGTATTTCGGTCAGCGAGCCGTAGATTATCTTTATCAGATGCTCCTTGCGGGATATGCCTGGTGGCAGCTTCTCCTCTCTGGCCTTGGCCTCTATCTCCCTGGACAGCTTCTGGACCAGCTCTATATTGACGTCGGAAGAAATCAGTATTCGCTGGATGTCTCTGACTATATCTTTCACCAGCGCATCATCGACAGTCCCCGCCCTAGTTATTTTGGCCAGGACCTCTTTCATTTTCCCCAGCATCAAATTACCTTTTCTATGAACCAGTCCTCATCAAACTGCATGATATTGTCCAGCTCTTGGCCAGTAGTAATAAACAATACGGGCTTCTTCACGACATGAGAGACAGATAGCAGGCTGCCTCCCTTGACGTCGCAGTCGACCTTGGTCATTATTATCCCGTCGAGCCCTATCATTTCGTTGAACTTCTTCGCTTCCTCTAACGCCGCGTTGCCTGCCAGCGCTTCTCCTATATAGACTTTCATGTCCGGCTTAGCCACGCGGACAATTTTCTTCAGCTGCTCCATCAGGTTGGTATTCAATTCGCTCCTGCCGGCGGTGTCTATCAGTACCACGTCGACCTTGTGGGCTTCGGCGTATTTGACCGCGTCGAAACAGACTGCTGCCGGGTCGCTGCCGTAGGTCTGCTTTATGACTTTGACTCCGACTCTGCCAGCTATTTTCTCCACTTGTTCTATGCTCGCGGCTCTGAACGTGTCTGCCGCCGCTATCACCGACGATAGACTATTTTTCTGCAGGTATCTGGCTACTTTGCCTATCGTGCTTGTCTTGCCGTGGCCATTAGGACCTAAAAACAGGATTACGAACGGCTTCTTGTGGCTGACGCGGGAGACAAAATCTACCTTCTCCTGCTTAAGGACATCGCGCAGGCTTTCTCTTATAGCCGATTCGGAGACTTTCTTGACATCATCCTTGCCTGATAGTTCTTTTCCGACCAGTCTTTTCTTGATATCGTCGGTTATCTTGTCCGCGACAGAAACAGCTACATCCGCCTCGAGCAGCGCCAGATTGAAATCCTCTAACATGATATGGACATCTTCTTCCTTGATTACAGCCTTTCTGACTATGGCCTTTTTCAATTTAGTGGCTATAGTCAATTTAGGCTCTATCGCCCTATGCTCAGAAACAGGTTTTTCCACGACTTCCGTTAGCGTTTCTTCCTCTTTCTTGAAAAATCCGCCAATCTTCTTCTTAAGGAAATCGAACATATTGACCAACACTGCTCTACAGTTGTTCGGTCAGGTCAGGAATGAAATCAGCCACTGAATGAACGCGCTTTGTCAGCAAGTCCGTTGTACTCTCTCTCGAGGTTCATGAGCATTGTCTGGATATTTGCGATATTCGTCTTGATGTCACTCTCCCTGTTTTCAAGGAGCTTCTCCGCTTCAGGTATGTCTTTCTCGATGATGGCGCCCGCTCCGACATCTACCAGTATCTTCTCCTGCTTTGCCAGGGTGCCTTTCGCGAACATGCCCGAACCCAACGGCAATAGGCTGTTGGCGTCTTTCGATAGGCTCTTGAGCGAGGATATTGTCAATCGCGTGTTGCCTATCTCCATCATGCCCCTATCCAGCATGTTCAGTTGCGCCTGCGCTGCGGCCATCTGGCTCTCGAGGTACTTCAGTCTAACGAGTATCTCTCTTACCTGGTTTTCCTTGTTTTTCTCGTTTTTCTCTGCCATAATATCACTATGATATGCCTATCTGAGCATAAAAACCTCATCTACGCGCTGCATCTCCGGTCCGCTGGTCTGCGTCCCGACTATAATCCCTTTTTTGTTGCCTATGATGCCCGATTTGACGAACGGGTCGCCGAAGTTCAGCGTTCCTACATCCCCTTTGACCTTTAGGATCGATTCGAGCTCTTTCAGTTCCGTGGCCGATGCGTCTCGATGGGCCAAAAAGCCTATACTGCCGGCATAGACCACCGAACCGATCAAGTCGGAGCCGGCCAGCTTTATTCTTTTTCCGAGTATGCTGTCCACATTCTTTATGTAGCGGCTGCAGACAGCGCCATGGTCGTTGAGCGATATCAGGTTGCCTAACGCGGTGAACCTCTCTTTCAAGACTATAACCTCTGAAACATGATCCTCTAAAACCTTTATTTCGTCCCTCTCGATTATGTCCGGTATGACTATCTTCGAGTTGGTCAAGCAAGCGAACACTCCCAGCAGAGGCGTGCCGGCGAGCATAGTCCTGACAACATCCACGCCCAAGTCTATCTTGAGGATGTGCTCGAACTTCTTTGACGTCGAGTGGGGGACAAAGGCTACATCGTCGTTAACAAGACAAAAGGCCCCTATGTGCGGGGAGCCGTTAATGTCAGCTTTGGCTATCATGCTACTCTACGAGATAGGCTCTTGCGAAATCCTTATAGATCTTGACATTGACCTTTATCTTCCTAGGCGGGTTGGTTATGCTCCTTTTCCAGATGGCTTTGTTCACGGAGATGTCGAACTTGGTGTCCTTCTTTATGTGCCTCTTGAACTGCTCCCTCAATATCCTTATGGCCGCCTTGGCTCTTTTCTTTCTAGGCGCTCTCCACGCTTCGCGCAGCGGTATCGTCAGGATCTTCTCTTCCAGGACCTCTTCGACCTTCGTTACCTCTTTCTTGGGCGCTTCCTTCTTGGCCTCTGTCTTTGGCGCTTCCTTTTTTGCCTCTGATTTCTTCTCGGTTGGCAATGGCTTTGTCTCTTGTTCCGCCTTCTTTTCCTCGGCCTTCTTCCCCTCGGCCAGCTTCGCTTTTACTTCCTTTGCAACTTCAGCTTTCTTTGCCATGATCATCACTTCTTAACATACTTTGGATTTCGGTGCTTTGTCAGCCGGTCTCTCTTCTTCTTATGCATAGATTTCAGCTTGAGCTTGTCGAAACGCCAGTTGCGCTTCCTGCCTCTAATCAGCTCGCGGTTCTTGGTCTTCAGATAAACCCACACTGGCGCTTTCTTGTTCCTGGTATTGGCCCTCGTCAGATGCTCCTTGAACTTCTTTTCCTTGTGCCTTGCCATAACGTCACTTTCTTTTTATCTTCGTCTCGCGTCTTGCTGACAATTTCCCAAGTATCTGCTTGAACAGCTCATCTGGGATTCGGTCTTTTATCTGGCCGGATTGGTACAGGTAGAGCAGCATCGCCTCGACTTTTTCCGCCTGCATCGGGTTCGCGGCCCTTATGTTACCCAGTCGTTCCAGCGACTGGGGGTCCATGAGCTTTTGCAGTATCGTCTGCCTTTGGAACTCTTCCTGCTCTCTTTGCTCCTGATCTTGAAATCTTTGCTGCAGCTCGAGCAGTCTTCTCCTCTTCAAATCTTCTAACTCGGTCACGCTTTTCACCCTTGTAGAACTCCATTACCGTCTTGTCAACCAATGATCTTCCTTTCGGCGTCAGTATCCTGCCTGTTTTGTCTTTCTTGACATAGCCTGCCGCCTCTAACTGCTGCATGGCCTTTCGTATGATAGAGCCGCCCGCGTCAACATGGTGCTCTGGCCTGCTACCATTGGATTTGCTCCTGCCGTACCACGTCCTTAGCCGTCCGACGCCAACGTTCTTTTCGATGTAGAGCTTGCGCAAGATAGATGCGGACCTGACATACCAGAAGTCCTTCTCTTGCGGCTTCCTCTCGGCGTGGGGGCCAGATTTTGCGTACGCTGTCCAGATAGGCGCCTTAATCGCGCTCTCGCTCTTCAGTTTCTCTGCTAGCTTCTTTATCAGCTCGCCTGCGGGAGCCTCTAACGCTGACACCATGCTTTAACTCCTCTTTAGAACAACCGTAAAACCTATTGTCTTGATGACCTCGGTTTTTGGTAAATTAGAAACCTCAGACAGTATTTTGTCGAAGTCGTCTTTCTTAGATTTTAGCACCTTAATCCTTATTAACCCTTTCGCCTTCACCCTAGCCATAACCTCTTTTTTCACGCCTTCCGTTAGGCCGCCTTTACCGATGTTTATTGTATCCATATCTTTTCTTCGCCCCGCAATCGAGACACGTGTAGACCACTGACTTTGTCTGGGAATCCGTCCTAACGGCGAGGTTCAAGCCAGGCAATAGGAACGCGTCGCACTTCTTGCATATCCTCCTCTTCAGCTCGCGCGGGATCGTCAGGTTGTATTTTGACGAAAGCTTCTTGGCCAATTCTACATATCGCCTGGATCTCTCCGGGTGGTCCTTGAGGCTATGCTCTGCCATCTCTATGAGTCTGGTTATCCTCTTCAGAGCCAGCTCCTTGACCCACTTCGGCTTTGAACCTCTTCTCATATGCGTCGACAGGGATTTGAACCCTGGTTGTTAGCTGTTCTCGCGTTCCGGCAGAACCGAAACGCTTGGAAGGCTAACGTCCTACCACTAGACTATCGACGCGCTAAGTTATGTCTTTCCCGCCATAGATCTTGCCTTTGTCTGGTTTCCCCTCACGAAAGGCCAGTTTTTTGGCTTTCAGGTAAGGGGAGATGAACAGAGCCCCTATGAACAGAATGATTACTATCAATATCAGTACTATCCCATTCTCTATCGTGATATTGGCCATGTCTATGCTCTCCCAGCCTTTCTTCAGATAGATGAGCGCGGCTACGCAAATGGCCAGCGCGATGTATAGATATTTGCCCATGTTATCAATGGGGCGAGCGAGATTTGAACTCGCGACACCACGGTCTTCAGCCGTGTGCTCTCCCGGGCTGAGCTACCGCCCCGTTTGCGGGCCTGACGCGATTTGAACGCGCGACTCCTGGATTAAAAGTCCAGTACTCTTGACTGCCCAGACTATATGTCACGGACAACTACCAGACTGAGTTACAGGCCCATCTCATTTATAATAAGAATGAGTGTATTTATTCCTATCTAGATATTTAAAAAGGTTATATCATGATAACGGTTTTGCGATTAGGTCATCGTCGGAAGAGGGACGCGCGGCTATCGACGCATTGCGGATTGGCAGCGCGGGCGTTAGGGGCCAATGCTATCATCTATTCCGGCGAGAGGGACGATAGGCTGTTGGAAAGCGTGAAGAAGGTCTCCAAGAACTGGGGCGGAAAGTTCAAGGCCAGTTATGAGAAGAACTGGAGAAAGACCATTAGAGGATATGGGGGTGCGAAAGTCCATCTGACGATGTACGGATTGCCTATCGAGACTAAAATAGCCAAGATTAGGGGAAGAGGGGATGTTCTCGTGATAATCGGCGGAGAGAAAGTCCCGGGCGAAGTCTACCATAGCGTTGACTATAACCTGGCTATAACCAACCAGCCGCACAGCGAAGTGGCCGCGCTGGCTATCTTCCTGCACGAGTACTTTCGCGGCAAAGAGCTCAAGAGAAAGTTCGGCGGGCGTCTGAAAATAGTTCCGCAAGAACACGGGAAAAAGATATCCATATAAAGTTGTGTCGGTAAAAATATATACCGATGCGATGAAATTGCGGATGGATAATCCATTGGTTGCTGCTTTTATTACCACCAACGCCGGTGACGCGGCTTTTGCGGTTGTTACGACACTGGATGGCAAAGACAAAGGTCTTACCGACGAGCAGATAACCAAAAAGACTAAAACTGACGTCAACGAAGTCAGGGCTATCTTGAACAAGCTCCACTACCTAGGCATAATCGCTTATTCTAAGGAAAAGGCTAAAGAAAGTAATTGGTACAATTACACCTGGTTCCTGAAGAAGGACAGGATAAGCGAGCTGCTGACTGACCGTTACAAGGACGAGTTGGAGAAGCTGGAGAAGAAGCTGACCTACGAGCAGAATTATACTTTCTTCAAGTGCACCAACGGCTGCGATAAGCTGCCTTTCGAGCTGGCGTGCGAGTATAATTTCAAGTGCCCAGAATGCGGGAACGCCATGGTGGCTATGGAGAGCAACGTCGAGCGCGGGGCTCTCTCCAAGAGGATATGCGAGATTAAGAAATTCTTGGAGTAGCTATTTTTAAAATTAAAAAAATCGTACAAAGTAAAAAATAAAGCTGTTGGGTTTTAGCTGACTTTGATGCTGAATTGCGCTACGTCCGTCTTTCCGCTGATTCCGCCGACCACATTATATGATACGGTTGCGGTGAACCTAGCGAATGAGCCGACACTTGCTGTACTCAATCCAGTCACTGCACAGGTGTAAGTTGCTGCTGCATTTGCTCCCGCGACTATTATCTCTCCGCCAGTCGGGACGGTGCATGTGCCCGTAATATCGCCAGTAAGTGCGATAGCTGTCACGTTGACTGTTGTTCCTGCCTTGTTTCCAATCATTAGGCTCAGTGTGTTGGTGGACGCTTGAAGGTTCTTGTCGACTATCTTGAACGCGCTTCCTTCTGTCACTGACTCTCCAGCCCATCTTGCCGGGTTGAAGATGCCGTAGTACCAAAGTACTGCTAATACTACTAGAATTACCAGAATCGCCCATCCGTAGGTGATCAGGTACTCTAGTGCTGTTTGGCCTTTCATTAATCATTCACCTCTTAATATTATAATAGCAATTAACCAAGAACCATTTATAAAGCTTTCGCTACGCTATCCGAGTATATCGCCGAACGCGCTGCTGACCACCCAGAAGCTGATGAAATAGATGGCTAGGGCCGCGAGCATGAAGAATGGGATGTACTTGACGCCTCTCTTTGCCTCGCCTTCTTTTATCAGGCCTATCGTCAGCGAGCCGAAAAAAGTGGTTATTATGATGCAGGCCATGGCAAACATCCTGACCTCATCGTAGGTCAGCTGTGACTCTGGCGAGACCTTGAATACGTTCATCTGGGTGTTCTCGGTCTGCCCGACAAAACTGGCGCTGGACTCTTGGCTCTGCATCGCGAATATCTTGCTGGTCGCCTGGACATAGAAGGACGAGACGGCAAAAAGAACCGGCGCGGCCATCACGGATGAGAAAATTATGAAGATGGTGTACATGGTCGTCGCGGCTGTGATTTCGCTCCTCAAGGCCGCGTTAGTTCTCAGGTCTGATGCTATCTCTGTTAATAGATTGGCTATCGCCCCTCCCAATTGGATGCCCTGGATCAACAGTCGATAGGCTCGGTCAAGCGAGAGAGACCTTACCCTTTTGGCCGATTCTGTCAGAGCTTGGGTGACCGGCTTTCCGCCAAGCGTCTCAGCGGCCATTTTCCTGAGCTCCTTCTCGAACGGCCCGAATTCTGGCCTTGCGCATAACCAGAGCGCCTTGTCGACAGTCATGCCTGCCCGTATATTGGCTGATATGAGCTGCAGCGCCTCCGGCAGATATAGCTCAATCTGCATCGCCCTCGCATCGGCGGCCAGCAGTATCCTGAAATAGAAGAACACCATGAGGCCTATCAAGACGACGATGCCTAACGGTATGGCATACAACGACTCTAGTCCGAACGTCAGCAGGAACATGGTGCTCATAAAGCCTGCGAGCACCGAAAGCATGAGTGTGAAGCCTATATAGACGCGGGCGTTTATAGACAGGTCGGCGGCTATAAGGATTTGCTCATAGTCTGTTACAATCTTCTTCGGGACTATCGACGACACTTTTATGTAGACTTTCTCGTAGACGTTCATATCGCTGGCCTCTTGCTTTTGACGAAATTCATGAAAAACAATTGGAAACATAATAGGAAAGCGACTATCATCGGGTAGACTATCTTAGGTATCAAGGCACCGGAGAAGACTGAGATGACTACTAAGAAGGTAACGCCCAGGCTGGGAATGATCACTGCGGCGAGCATATATATCATCGTCCAGGGATTGAGTTCTTGCCCATATCTCCTAATGGCCGTGATCTGCTCCTTGGTCAGATCCTCTATGATCGCCTGGAGCGCTTCCCCGACGTCGGCTCCGCTGGTGATGGCGTTGCTAATCTGCCACAGCGCCCTCCTGAATGAGAATGACGGGTTCAATTTGACTGAGTCGTTAAGGGCATCCACCTCTTTCGAACCGGTGTTTATGTCCTTGACTATATGCTTGAACTCGAGAGAGACCTCGCCATAGCCTTTCGTGACGCCGGCCATCGAGTTGAACAGCGGAACGCCCGATTTGACCTCGATGAACAGATGTCTGAGCGCCGGCACCAGGTTCTTGTCGAGCTCCCTCATCCTCCTCCTCACGATTATCTTCGGGTAATATAGCCCGGCGAAGAGCATGAAACCGGCAAAGGCCGTTGACAGAAGTATGTTGATCGGGAAGAGGTTTATCAGCAGTATTATGCTCAGGAAAACGAACAGGAAAAGGAACAGGACGAGATAGAATAAGGCGGTGAAGAGGGCATTGGCCACATACTCGCGGTAGTCGACTTCTATCTTCGCCTGCAGCAGGTCCATTTTCAGCGAAGGCATGAACTTGCTTATCGGGTCGCTGAAGACGTAGAAGTATTTGGAAATCTTCTTCATCGTCTGGTCGGGAAAGGGGGCGAACGGCAGCTTCTTCATTTCATGATCTCCTTCATGAGATCCGGGTCCAACAACTCGGATGGCTTCTTGTTCTTTTGCGCTATGCCAACGACCCTGGCCTTGTCGTTATAATAGTCGGCGATGACCTTGCCGACCGTGTTCACGCTGGTGATCTTGTTCTTCAACAGCCAGTCTAGCACCGCCTGCTTCTCTTTCAGGTCGCTGTCCACCTCTTTGTCGCTCATGCCGGTGTGGAGCTCTATCTCATCGAAGATCCTGCTGCTGGTCCAGAGCTTTTCGAGCTTGTCTGACTTCGGCTTCCATCTGTACAGGACGTTAACATTGACCAGCGTCTCTCCAGTCTCCTTGTAGGTCGGGACTATCTCCGCCACTTCAAACGTCCTCCTGATGTTCAGCCTCCTGTGCCTATATTGGACTAAAAGCAGATGAAGGGATTCGAGCATGGCCTCTGGCAGGTCTATCGGCGGGTTCGTCAGCCTCTGTTTGACCTGGTCCGCTGTATCGGCATGGACCGTGGAATAGACCGAATGGCCTGTGTGCATGGCCTCGAACAGGACTTCGGCCTCCCTCTGTCGCCTGATCTCGCCGAACACGACTCTGTCCGGCCTCATCCTAAGCGCGTTGATCATCAGGTCGAGCATAGTCACTTCTCCTTTTCCTTCTGGGTTGGGCTCTCTCGTGGTCATGGGGATCCAGTGCAGGAAACTGGGCAATGTCAGCTCTCGCGTATCCTCTATGCTGATTATCCTATGGGTTGGCGGGATGAACGGCAGTATGGCATTGAGCATCGACGTCTTACCAGAGGCAGTTCCTCCGGCAACGACTATGTTCAATTCATACTCCATGCATAGCCAGACCAGCGCCGCTATCTCTGTGTTCAGCGTCTTTACCTCCGGATCGATGAAGTTGACTATGGTCCACGGGTTCCTGGCGAACTTCCTGATGGTCATCGTGTTGCCCGCGGAGGATATAGGAAATAGGGTTGCATTCACTCTGTCGCCGGACAACAGGTGGGCGTCCATTAGAGGCGTCAGATTGGTTATCTGCCTGCCTATCTTCCTGCCGACGATAGAGGCGTAGTTGAATATCTGCTCCTCTGTAGGGACTAGGACATTGGTCTTGAGCCAGCCGTGCTTCTTGTGGTAGACCCAGACAGGCTCTTTGGAATTGTTTATGACTATCTCTTCCAGGTTAGGGTCTGCGAGCACCATCTCCAGCGGCCCTAGGCCCAGCATATCGTGGACCAGCCTGCTCGCCAGCGTGTTCTGCTCCGTTTTAGGCAACTCAGGGAACTCCGTGACTATCAGCGCCCTGGTGCTGTCCATGAACCTCTTCTTGATAGCCTCTGACTGCTTGGGATCCAGTATCTCGGAAATATGGACCGTTACTGTCTCGACCAGTTTCTCCCTCAGGTATTGCAGAACAACCTCCGTCGCTCTTTCGACCTGCGGATAGGTTATCTCGTAAATGGGGACATATTCTTCTTTAACCTCGAATATGTTCACGTTGCACTTTATCTCATCCGCAATGACTGAATACTGGTCTACTTTTTTCATGACTATCCCTCTTTCCTCCTTTTGAATCTGAAGAGTTTTAGGACGCTGCTCAGACCGAATAACTTTAGTATGTTAGCCAGACTACGTTTGTGCATCTTCTTGTGAGTCAGCTCGACCTGCGGCAGGAGCTCCTCGACCTTCTCCTTCAGCGCGCTCACCTGGGCTATGAATTTGTCCTCTCTCCTCTTCGCCTCCAGTAGGTCTTTCTCCGCCTTCGCGAGATAGTCGTAAAAGGTGCCTAACGCCTTCGTTTTCGCGACCAGCTCTGCCTTTTTGTCTATCGTCAGGACATCCTTCTTGAAATCGTCCAGCGCGTCGGCGACCTCTTTTTTGTCTTTCTGGAGCTGGCTTATCTCCTTGTCGTATGTTTCTACTTTTCCGTGGAGCGCCTTCAAGTCGTTGAAGAGCCGGACCATGCCCGTTTTGTCCTCGTCGCTCTTGATGCCGCCCAGTTTCACCTTGTACTTCTTCTCGATCTCGTCCAAATCGAACTTCATGTCCGGCAGCTCTTCCTCGTACTTGGAAAACGCCGCTTCTAGTTTTTCCTTCTCCCTCTTGAGCTCCTCTTTCTTGGCCTTGAACTCGTTGAGCTTGGCGTTCAGCTCCTTGTCGGAGAGCGGTTTCGATATAAGAACCATGCCCTGCAGCGGCGAATATTTTATCCTGATTAGCTCGCTGTTCTCGAGGGGTTTGGCCCATTCCTCGATCTGCTCGATAGTCAGACCAAGAGCTTGAGAGGCTATCGTGCTAGATACCTCGCCCTTGGTATAGACGTAATCTACCAGTTGATCCACCTTTGTCTGTATGGTCTCTTTCATGCTCTCTCAATCCTCGTGGTGTTGTAATTTACCGCATCCACCTTCAGCATTGATAAGAATGCTATATAGAAATCAGTTGTATTTAATATAATTTTGGTTGTTGTGTTGAGATGAGTGTTGTGCATCTGGACATCCATGACCGTAGGCAATGGCCCTATCAGCACTTTGATGAGGTAATTAGAGGTGGTATTCTTGACATTCAGGTTTTCTGTACTACCAGAGCCCTTGTCCAAATCGAAGCATTTTTCTGGAAGCTCGAAATACCTACCTAACTGGTCGTAGAAGGAGAGGTTCAGATACAGCTTGTGGAGGGGATCCTTGCTGCAGTCAGCATACGGGTTCACGAAATCGCAGTCATTGCTAGATAGGGGGTCGATCGGCTTGCAGTCCATATAGGCATTTGTCAGGTTCAGGTTCATTGTGATGTTGACTATAGCAGTGATATTCTCGGCAGGCGCGGTTATGAATAGCTCGTTTTTTGCCCAGGTCGGATAGTAATATGCTATGTTAAACGGGCTTATTAGAATCTCCGGGGGAATTTCACCCAGGTCGCGCTCTAGCCCGTTGGGTGCGAGAAACTTGATTTCAGCGTCT
>Ga0315286_10002831_pt1 | contig 16250 bp, 11 predicted proteins | sample YL17G10_0_MG_FD_205038 | JGI IMG/M metagenome (GOLD analysis project Ga0315286, IMG submission 205038) | Sediment microbial communities from Yellowstone Lake, YNP, Wyoming, USA - YL17G10_0 | ecosystem: Environmental > Aquatic > Freshwater > Lake > Sediment | place: USA: Wyoming | collected...
CGATGTATTTGAGTTGCTCCTCCCTGGGCAGTGGATATTTTGCGAAGGTCTCGAGATAGATTTTCAGTGATGTTACAGGGGTTTTCAGTTCATGTGTGAAGTTGTTGATGAAGGTGTGCTGGAGGCGATAGAGCTGAAGTGTCTTGAGGTTGTAGATGAAGATGATGAGGATCCCTAACATGATGGCGGCGACCAGCAGCGAAAGGATGAGAATCACCACCCAGGTCTGGGCCTCGAAAAACTGATTTCCATCCAACTGGTAGCGCCGGACCACCGACTTCAGGTTTTCGCTGACCCCGACATACCAGTATATGTAGAGAAAAAGGGAGATCGCCAGCGCGACCGTGGAGAGGCTGAAGACAAAAACCGGATGGATGAACCATTTTGCCTGTTTCATTCGCAAACGTACCGGATGTGAATTGTAAAAGTATTGTAAAACAACAACTTGCCTCTTTTCATTCCACTCAATATCTTTTAAGGTGCCTCCATGCCGCCATAAGACGGCCCCCAAAGGAGGTTATCATGCCGGAAAGAAATCAGCCAGTCCATCCGCTCGGAAGCCGCGCCCGCGTTCTGCTCGCAAGCGTATTCGGGCCTTACGCACGCGATGACGAGTACGGGAGCCGCCGGATCAACCCGATGGAGTTGTATCAGAATCAAGTCACCCGTGTCCAGGGGGGATTTTCGCTCCGGATGTTCCACCGTTCCTTTGGGTTGATGATGATCCAGAGCAATATCAAGGCCCCCTGCACCCTGCTGGATTTCCCGACGCTGGATGCGTTCACTGAGGAGATCCGGCATAACCACTACGATATCATAGGGATCAGCGGCATTATTCCGAATATCGGCAAGGTCCGGAAGATGTGCGAGCTGATCCGCCGGTACCGGCCGGATGCCGCGATCGTGATCGGCGGCCACATCAGCAACAAGGAGGGGCTCGCGGAGATCATCGATGCGGACCATATCGTCCGCGGCGAAGGGGTTCGTTGGTTTCAGCGCTATCTGAGGCAGGACGACCAGGCCCCAATTATCCACCCGCTGGTGATCTCGGGTTTTGGCGGACGGACGATGGGGATCGACCTCGGCAACCGGCCCGGAGGCACGGCGGCGATCCTGATCCCGTCGGTCGGATGTCCGGTGGGCTGCAACTTCTGCTCCACCTCAGCCTTGTTCGGTGGAAAAGGGAAATTCGTCAATTTCTTTGAAACGGGGGATGAGCTCTTTGCCGCGATGTGCAAAATGGAAGAAAAACTGAAGGTGAAATCCTTCTTCACCCTGGACGAGAATTTTCTCCTCCACAAGAAGCGGGCGCTTCGGCTGCTGGAATTGATGGAGGCCAACGGGAAAAGCTGGGCCATCTACGTTTTCAGCTCCGCGCGGGCTTTGAAGTCTTATACGATCGATCAATTAGTGCGGCTGGGGGTCGGCTGGGTCTGGATGGGGCTGGAAGGGGAGGAGAGCGCCTATGACAAGCTCGATGGGGTCGATACGCATGCGCTGGTCGATCTCATGCAGTCTCACGGAATCCGCGTTCTGGGGTCCTCGATCATCGGCCTGGAGGACCACCGGCCGGAAAAGATGGATGCCATCATCGATTACGCGATCGGCCATGAGACCGTCTTTCACCAGTTCATGCTCTACACGCCGATTCCGGGAACGCCCCTCTATGAAAGGCACAGGCAGGACGGTTCGCTGCTGCCGGAGGCGGATTTTCCCGCTGCCGACGCCCACGGACAGTACCGCTTCAATTACCGCCACCCACACATCCCCGCGGGGCTGGAGGAACAATATCTGTTGGAGGCCTTCCGACGCGACTTCGCGGTGAATGGGCCGAGCCTGCTCCGGATGATCCGGGTACTGCTCAATGGCTGGCAGAGATACGGCAAAGATCCCCGACCGCGCATTCGCAAGCGTGTCGCCTGGGAGGTTTTCCCGCTGCGCTCGACCTATGCCGGCGCGGTATGGGCGATGAGAAAGTGGTATCGGAACGACCCCCGCCAAAAAGAAAAAGCGACGCAGTTGCTGACGGATATCTACAAAGCCTTCGGCTGGAAGACCCGCCTGGTCGCACCGCTCATCGGGCGGTTTGCCTGGATCGCTCTGAAAAGGGAAGAGGCGCGTCTTGCCGCCGGCTGGAGCTACGAGCCCTGTTCCTTCCATGAGAAGAACGCAGCGGCCGTGGCGCTGGAGAAGACCTGTCCCGCGAGGCAAAAAGCCGAGGTTCGGAAACCAAGCCTTGTGATCGATCAGCCCGCGGAAAGCTTCGGCAAATAGTCCGGACTTAACGGATTTTTCCAGATGCTCCGGTTTTGCCGGGACCACGCGGTTGGATCTCTTCGCAGGTCGCTCGGGTCGTGCGGGTCGTTCAGGAAGATGGTCCGGGCCTGCCGATTCCCCAGGGGCTGGTTTGTGCTCCTCTTACGACGAGGATTGGAGATACTTTGTCTGCAGGAGTCGGGAGATCTTTTTGAGAGATTCGTAAGCGGTCTCCACCGTATCGAAGCCATCGGGGTTCATCAGCGCGCAGGTCGCCGGCATCAGAATGCTTTGGGAAAGGATCCGCGGCAGATCAAAACCGGCCTTTTCCAATTCCCGCCAGAGCGTTTCGATGCGATGGATGAGGCCATCCGCAGATTCTATGATGAATTCATCATAGTTCGCCGGCACAATCCCCCAGCCGAACATCCCGCCTTTATTCAGAAATCCATTGATCCCTTCCCGGTATTTGACGAATATCTCCCCGCAGTTGTAGGCATTGAACGAGAGGATGTCGATATCGAGGTGGAGCAGAAAATCCCAGTCGGGATTGCCGCAGAGGTGAATCCCCCTCGGATGTTCGATCTGGGCCAGGAAGCCTCCCAAATCGACGCGCGCCATATCTGCGGTATAGCCGGATATGGCGCTGAAGATGGACTGGAGTCCCGGTTCGTCGATAAAAAGAAAGGCGTTTGAATGTTTCTCTTTCAGTTCGTGCAATTGGCAATTGGCCTTCCTCGCCATGAAGTCAAAGAGGATCGAGCGCACCTCGTCATTGTAGATGATCGGCTTCCTGTTTTCGTCCAGCACATTCAGGCCGAAGCTCACCGGGCCTTCCAACTGGCCGCGTATGGACGTATACGGGGAGAGATCATAGGATAAGAATCGGCGATACGTGGCGGAAAACCGTGGGGACATCCGGAAGAAATCTTCATTTTCCAGATTCATCAGCGCATTTTCCAGTTCGGCATAAAATTTTTCCGTACTGAAATGGATCTTGCGATTTTCCGGCTCCAGAACGATGCCGGGGAAATTCTCCGAGGCCTGAACGTACATGTCTTCGAAATAATCCATCTTCGGCAGTTGCGGCCAAAAGGGGATGTCGACGCTCATCGCCAAGGATAGCGCTCTCTCCATCTCTTTATGCGGCAGGATCCCCATCCCGGTGGTGATTAGATTCCCGGCAAAAGGCATGAGCATAGGGGGCATGGTCCGTTTCTTCAGTCATGCCGGACTTGATCCGGCATCCCGTTCAATTCTGGATTCCCGCTTTCGCGGGAATGACGGCTTTGAGATAGATTGTTGCCGAACTAATATCATAATCACCTGGGAAATCCCAGCATTCATCCGGAGCGCCTGCGTGATTATTGGCAACCGGCTTTACCGGAGGAGCGGTAAAAAAGTAGAAATAATTCTTGACAATCAATTCCCGGACCATTAGGACTGACCCTTACCGATTTTTTCTTGTGATGCAAACCATTAAATTTTTCCGACCATCGAAAAGTCGGAGCGGGGTAGTGCATCCAAAAGTTGATTACTTTAAAAGGAGGGGGAGATCTATGAAACACCTGCGAACCATTTCTGTCGTCTGTCTGTTGATCTTTGGAATCTGCATTTTGCCTGTGGCGGAAGCTATAGCCCAGCCCAAAGAGATCATCCTTGGCGCCGCCGTGCCGCTCACCGGGGGGCAATCCCGTGAAGGCGGTTATTTCAAGAGGGCCTACGAGTTGGCCGTCAAAGAGATTAACGATGCGGGCGGTATCACCGTCAAGGAATATGGAAAGAAAATTCCCGTAAAACTGATCATCTATGACGATAAAAGTGATAACACCACATCGGTTCAACTTTATGAGAAACTGGTCACCGAGGATAAGGTCAACGCACTGCTTGGCGGTTATGGAACTCCTCTGATTACGGCCCATACCATTGTGGCGGAAAAATACCGGATGCCTTACGTCAACGGGGGCGGCGCCACCGGCGCCATTTATGAGAGAAAAATGAAGTATATCTTCGGGTTGCTTTCCAGCATTGAGAAACTGACCTATACCGTAATGGATTGGATGGTTGGCCAACAGGATGCCGGCAATCTCAAGAAACCCGTGAAGATCGCGCTGATGGGAGAAAACTCCTCCCATGGCAAAGAGTTCCGACAGGGGGTCCTGGCCCGAAGCAAGGTCGCGCCGGATCGCTTTCAGGTTGTAATGGATGAGCCCTTTGAGTTGAACCTCAAGGATGCCGATCCCCTGCTGCAAAAGGTCAAGGCTTCCAACGCCGATGTTTACCTGGCAGACGCCCGTCTTGGCGACTATACCACGATCCACCGCCGCTACACGGAATTGGGTCTTTATCATCAGGTGGTAAGCTATGGTCCGCGGGGGTCTGAAAAGGCGGCCCGTGATGCCCTGGGAGCGGCATCCGATTACATCATCTCCTGCAACTGGTGGCACAAGGATCTTCCGATATCGGCGGCAACATCCTTCGCCCAGAAGTGGGAAAAACTCTACAACGAACCGGCCGAGTGGTTTCCGGCCCTCGGTTACGAGACGGTGCGGGTCCTGGCGAAGGCGATCGAGGATGCGGGCAGCCTGGATAAAGAGAAGATCCGTAATGCGCTTGCCAAAACGGATATGAAGGGTTCCCTGGTGGTCGGCGGGCGGGTTACATTCAAACCCAACGGCCAGATCGATAACGACTACGTCATGATGCAGAACGCGCCTGGCGGCAAGGCATCGCTCATCTATCCCGCGGATATCGCGACGGCCAAACCCGTCGTGCCGATCCCCAAGAAGTAGGTTGCGACAGGGAGAGCGGGGCTGTAAAGCCCCTTGCTCTCCCTGTCCTCGGTTTTTCTCCGCCGCCACCCAAGGGCGGTTCGTTACCGACAAGGAGCATCCATGACCATCGACATTCCTGCCCTGCTGGTGAGTGCCATGCTGCTGGCCGGCCTCTACGCAACGATGTCTTTCGGCCTCGCGCTGATCTATGGCGTCATGAAAATTGTGAATCTGGCCCATGCGGGCGCCATGATGTGGGGCGCATATGCGGCCTTTTTTTTTATCGTCCATTTGGGCTTCAGCCCTTTTCTGGCGCCGCTGGTCATTGTCCCACTCTTCTTTTTCCTGGGAATATTGATGCAGCGCTTCATTGTCCGCCGGGTGATGAACGCCCCCCCGATCGCCTCGCTGCTTCTGCTCTTCGGCATCTGGCTGATCATGCAGAATATAGCCTATCTCGTCTTCTCCGGTGATACCAGGGCCATCACCACCCTGTACACGATGATGACCTTTCAGATGTTCGGCATCGCCATTTCAGTCAATCGGCTCCTGGTGTTCTGCGTGGGGATCCTCGCGCTGTTTTTACTGCAGCAATTCCTGGGCCGGACTTACATGGGCAAGGCCATCCGGGCCACAGCGCAGGATGGCGATGCCAGCAAGCTGGTCGGTATCAATACCGAGCGGGTGATGGAGATCGCCTTCGGCCTCGGCATTGCCCTGGCCGGCCTGGCCGGCTCACTGATGGCCCTGATCTTTGCGTTTGACCCGGATTTCGGGCGGTCTCATCTGCTGAAAAGTTTTTGTATTGTCGTGCTGGGCGGACTGGGAAGCTTTGTGGGTGTGGCCCTGGGCGCCCTGTTCCTCGCTATCGCCGAAGCATTAAGCGTTCTCTGGATCATGCCGGCCATGCAGGACTTCGTCAGCTTTGCGCTTCTGGTCATTGTACTGATCGTCATGCCGGGAGGGATGATGGGATTGTTAGAAAAATTCAAAAAGAGTTAACATAATCAAGGGGGTACAATGCAAGTCCAAGAGGCGCTCCGCTCCTGGAAGCCGTGGGTCGGCCTGTTGTTCGTTCTTTTCCTTCTGTGGGTTCCATCCTCCGGAATCGCAGGAGGCTACCTGCAGACCCTTTGTTTCTTGACCTTTCTCTATGTCACCCTGAGCACGGGCTGGAATATTCTGGGCGGTTACGCGGGCCAGACTTCGTTTGGACATGCCACATTCTATGGATTGGGTGCTTACACCACCGCGATCCTGGTCTTGCGGGGCGTCCCGCCGCTGATGACGATGCCTCTTGCGGGGTTGATTGCCGCCCTGTACGCGCTGCTGTGGGGCTACCCCTGTTTGCGTCTCCGCGGACAATATTTTGCCATTGCCACGATCGGTGTCGGTGAAGCGACGCGGTTGCTGATGTTAAACCTCGATGATCTGATCAAGAACAACACCTGGCTGAATGGTTTCCTGCAGGATGGCGTCCTCACCGGGGGCGCCACCGGGTTGATGTTGCCCACGCCGGAAAATATCAGTTCCTATGCGGTCGGCTTTTACTACGGCGCCATGGGGCTGATGTTTCTTGCACTCCTGGCCTCCTGGTGGGTGAAGAACAGCAAATTCGGCCTGGGATTGTTTGCCATCAACATGGATATCGACGCCGCGGAGACCATTGGGGTTAATACGGTCTATTACAAGAACCTGGCCCTGATGCTGAGCGCCTTCATGGTCGGCATTTGCGGCAGCGTTTATGCGCAATACATGTTCTACATCGACCCGCAGACGGTCTTCGGTTTCCCGATGAGCATTGCCATGGTCTTGATGCCTACGATCGGCGGCATTGGCACCCTTGCCGGTCCGATTCTGGGGGCCGTGGTCTATATTGTGGTCCAGGATCGCATCCTTACGGCAAACCTTGATATCGGAACCTTAAAACTCTCTTTAAGTTCTATGCATCTGCTGCTCTATGGCGGCCTTCTGGTGCTGATCATCCTTTTCGAGCCCAAGGGAATTGTGGGTCTGCAGCAACGGCTGGCCCGATGGTGGAAAAGGCGCACCGGCGGAGTCATGGCCAGGAAGACAACATAGCTCATTACAGTGAATCAGTAACGCTATCGATAATTTAACGAGGTTAATTATGGGAGTTTTGATCCAGGGAGACAATGTCTGCAAAAACTTCGGCGGGCTGAGGGCGATCAACAAGGTCAGTTTCGAGGTAAAAGAGGGAGAGATCTTCGGACTGATCGGCCCCAACGGCGCCGGTAAGACCACGCTTTTCCGCTGTATCACCGGGGTCTATCCGGCTACGTCGGGGAGGATTTTATTCAACGGAAAAGATATCACCCGGCTGATGCCTCACGAAACTTGCGTGTTGGGCATCACCAATACCCACCAGGTGGTCAAGCCGTTTCCCGACATGACCGTGCTGGACAATGTGCGTGTGGGCGCCTTCTTCGGCCGTGGCTGGGTGCAGCACGAAGTGAAGGACGCTGCAAAGGAGGCCATGAGGGTCCTTGAATTCACAGGCCTTGCCCACAGGGCATCGTCTCTAGCCAGGAATCTTACCCTGCCGGACCGCAAGCGCCTCGAAGTGGCCAGGGCGCTGGCGACCCGTCCCCAGGTGTTGCTGTTAGATGAGGTCGTCGCCGGTCTCAATCCCACCGAAACGGACATGATGATCGCGCTGATCCGCCAGTTGCGGGATAACGGCATCACCATTGTCATGGTCGAGCATGTCATGCGCGCCGTTCTGGGGGTGAGTGACCGCGTCATGGTCTTGAGTTTCGGCGAGAAAATCGCGGAAGGCACCCCCAAAGAGGTCTACACCAATCCGGAGGTGATCGAGGCCTACCTGGGCAAGAGCTACGCCGCGGGGGGTGCGGCGAGTCAGCAAATCAACGCATAGCCTATAGAAAACGTTAAAGGATTGGAACCTTATGCTGGACGTAAAAAACATTGACGTCTATTACGGTGACGCCCAGGCCTTATGGGATGTCTCATTCTCGGTGAAGCAGGGGGAGATTGTCACGCTGGTGGGATCGAACGGGGCCGGCAAGAGCACGACCCTCAAGGCCATCTCCGGCCTGGTTCCCCCTTCTTCCGGCGAGATTCGGCTGGAAGGAAACCGTATCGACCGGGCGCCGGCCCATAGCATCGTTGAAATGGGCATCGCACAGATCCCGGAAGGCCGGCGATTGTGGCCGGGCTTGAGTGTGCAGGAGAACCTGGAACTCGGCGCCTTTGTCCCGGCTGCCCGGGCCGTGCGTGCGGAAACGATGGAATGGGTATTTCAGCTCTTTCCGCTGTTGAGGAAACGCCGATCGCAAATAGCCGGAACGCTCTCCGGCGGGGAACAGCAGATGCTGGCCATCGGCCGCGGTCTCCTCTCGCGCCCAAAATTGCTGATCCTCGATGAACCTTCCCTCGGTCTGGCCCCGCTGCTGGTGGATGAGGTCTTTGAAACCATTCAGAAGATCAACAGCGAGGGGATGACCATCCTGCTTGTGGAACAAAACGTCAACGTTGCCCTGGCCATCTCCAACCGGGGTTATGTGCTGGAGACCGGCCGCATCGTCATTTCCGGAAGCGGCAAAGAGTTATTGGCCGACGACCATGTCAAGACGGCCTATCTTGGATTTTAGATGAGGGCTGCGGACCGAGATCATCCGACGAATCGCTGCCGCAGGAGGTTCTTCTGGACCTTGCCCATGCTGTTGCGCGGCAGTTCGTCGATAAAATGGACGCGCTTCGGCGCCTTGAAGTTGGCAAGGGCGCCCTTCAGTGCGCCAATGATACCGGTTTCGGTCGCAGCCGCGCCGTTCGGATTCTTCTGGCGTACGACCGCTGCAACAACGGCCTCGCCGAAGTCCGAATGGGGCACGCCGAAGACGGCGGATTCGAAAACGCCCGGCATGGCGTCGATTATCTCCTCGATCTCCTTCGGGTAGACGTTCAGCCCCCCGCTGATGATGAGATCCTTTGAACGGCCGATGATCGAAATGTAGCCCTCTTTGTCCCGCCTGCCCATGTCGCCTGTCTTGAAAAAACCATCCGCGGTGAACTCCTCCCTGGTCTTTTCCGGCATCCGCCAGTAGCCGCGGAAAATGTTATCACCTTTGACCTGAATTTGGCCGACCTCGCCGACCTCTGCCGGCCGGTTTTCGGCATCGGCAATCCGGATCGATACGCCCGGCAGCGGGAAACCGACCGTTCCCCCGCGCCGTTCACCGTCGTATGGATTGGAGGTAAACATGTTGCCTTCCGTCATGCCGTAGCGTTCGAGAATCGTATAATCGGCGCGGGTTTTGAACTCCTCGAACGTCTCCATCAGCAGCGGCGCAGAACCGGAGATGAAAAGACGCATATTGGAGCAGAGTTCCCTTGTAAAAGCGGGATCTGCGAGCAGGCGCACATAGTAGGTCGGCACGCCCATGAATACCGTCGCGCGGGGCAGCAGTGCGAGGGCCCGTTTGACATCGAATTTCGGTTCGAAGAACATCGGGCTGCCGTTCATCAGGCTGCAGTGGGTGGCGACAAACAGGCCGTGGACGTGAAAGATCGGCAGCATGTGTAAAAGCACGTCTCCGGGCCTGAACCCCCAGTAGCGATGGAGCACCTTGGCATTGGATGCGAGATTCCGATGGGAGAGCATGGCGCCCTTGGAGCGCCCGGTCGTCCCCGAAGTATAGAGGAGTGCGGCGAGGTCCTCTCCGGTGCGCGCGACGGTTGTAAAACGGTCCGGCCGGGATGAGGCGGCCTCCGTCAGGCTGCCGCGGCCGTCGTCATCCAGTTCAAGCAGGTGGGTTACGTCGGCCTTTACCGCCAGTTCTTCGGCCAGCTCCCGGATCTGCGGTCTGCAGACGAAGACGCGGGGTGCGGCATCGCCCAGGAAGTACTCGATTTCGTGACGCTGATAGGCGTCATTCATCGGCAGGTAAACGGCGCCGGCCCGCAGCGCGCCCAGGTAGAGAAAGAGCGCCTGCGGGGATTTTCTCACCTGCACGGCAACGCGGTCTCCCGGTTGCACATCCAGCGCTGCGAGCAGGGAGGCGTATCGGGCCGATTCGAGTTGCAGCCGTCCGTAACTGACCTCGGAACCGTCGGGCAATATCAGGCAGGGTTCCTCCGGGTTTTCCGGAAAGCCGGACTGAAGAATTTCGTACAGATTTTCATTCATACTTATTTTCTCCGAAATGCTTATTTCACGCCAACCGCGGTGGTCCAGGTCTGTTTGAACATGAGTTGACCGCCTCTCCGAAATGGCCGCATGCCGGTGATCTGCTTTCCCTCAAGTTCTCCGGTCAATTCCTCCTGAATGATCCGTCGGACCTCCGCATCGGCGCCTGTCAGATCCATCCAGGAGTTCAGATTCACTTCGATGTTCCGGGAGGCCATCTCAACCTCGGTCAGGCCGGCATCCTCAAGGGCCATTTGCAGTTCCGTGATCGTCAGGCAGCGGGTGTGGGACGGGTCTCGCAACCGTTCAAGCCGGTTATAACGCGCGGCCAGGGTCGTATCATCCGGCGAGACCATGTCCATGATCCCCAACTGTTTTCCCGGCCGGCAAACCCTCACCATCTCCCGGATGGCCGGATGCGGATCGGTAAAGTGATGCAGGGAAAGGCGGGTGACCACCATATCAAACGAGTCATTGGGATAGCGGAGTTTTTCAGCACGTCCCTGTTCAAAGACGATGTTGGCGAGGCCGGTCCTGGCAGCCTCGCCGATGCCTTGCCGGAGCATCTCCGGCGTCATGTCGACGGCGATCACCCGTTGAACCCTTGGGGCAATCGCTCGGCCGAGATGGCCGGTGCCGGCCGCCACATCCAGCACCACAAAGTCCGGCTTCAGGTTCAGACAGCCTACCACCCATTGCAGATACTCGGCGCTGGAGAGTGTCCGGCCCTCTTCGTTGAAATGGGCCGCCTGTCGGCAGAATTGCTTTCTGATTTCTTCGTCATGCGTTTCCGTCATACGACAATTCCTTATAGTCGAGTGATATCAAATAGAAGAACGAATAACATTCAAGGATACGTTTAACAATCCTGGTCTCGCCGGTTTTGATGCGATCGTTTTGATCCGCGTCCGGTTCATCCGATTCGGAGGCTACGAAGATCGACCCTGTATGTCAACAAATTTCTGCTGCTAAGGGTCTACAACGGAATAAGTGTTGCGTTAAGGCACTCGGATTTGGGTCAGATTTGTCTGATCTGATTGAGCAAAACCGCAGGAATAGCAGCGCTATTCCGAGGATTTTGCGATTGAGGATCGGGCAAAAATGACCTGAATACGAGAGGCATGAATGTAATACTTATTCCGTTGCAGACCCTAAATGCCGATTCCGTGAACCGATCATCTGTTGTGTGACCATCACGCTGGTCAAAGCATCCTCTCTATCTCCTCCATTCTGACGTCGAGACGCTTGCGTGAGATCGGAAAGGGCGTCTTCAGTTCCTGCGCAAACAGAGAGACCTTGTACTCCTCGATCATCCAGACAAGATCTTCGATCGCCTTGCGTTTTTCTTGAGAGGCATAGGAGGGGAGCCCTTCGCCGATCTCCCGGCGACGGCCGCTCAGTTCACGGATTTCCGCCGCTCGGACCAGCGCCTTTTCCAGATGGACGGCGCCCCTCTCCGCACGTAGGGCGAGGGCGCGCAGATACCTGCCGATATGGACGAGACGTCCCTCGTCGTACCGGATCAGGAAATCGACCGGGAGGAGGGCGGCCAGTTCGTCCCGAAGACCGGCGAGAAACGTGAGGAAAGGCCGGCTGGCGCGGTTGGCGATCTCGAGCGTGCGGAAAAGCTCCGTAACGTCATAGAGGCTCTTCAATAGCGGCCGAATCGTTTTCAGGAGTTCCTGACCTCTCGGGAGGAGCAGCGGGTGGACCTTTTCGGCATGGGACGCAAAGGCCTCCGCGGTTCGGACGTCCGTTTCGAGAAGGTCGTGCATCACCTTTTCGCACAGTGCGTTCTCCAGGGCTTTTGCGCCGCCGAAGGCCGCGGCCCAGAGCTTCAGATCGCCCCCCGGCGCGAGCCCCTTGTGCAGGTGGCGCAGCTCTTCCCGGAAACGCAGCGCGAAGAGCGCCTTCACCCCCAGACGGTGTGCGCGGAGCGCCTCCGGGGCGGACCGGAAGAGACGAAGACGGACGCCAATCTCGTCCGCCTCGAGGGCCGGATAGGCGACGCCCTGCCGCATCCTTTCACCCCGCAGCGGAATACTCTCCGCCAGATCGCCGAAATCCCACGTCGTCAAACCGGTTTTCTCCCAGGTTTTTCTGGCTTTCGCAAAGGCCCGCGACTCCTCCTCGTCGCTGAAACCTCTCTCCAGGATGGCGATATCCCGCCCCGCCGCTAATTCACGGTCCTTCCCGTCCACGACGGAAAAGCGGAGCTTCAGGTGCTCCTCCAGATCATCGTGGGTCCAACGGTCGGCGGGGATATTCACGCCGAAACGTTTGTAGAGAAAACGGCCGAGGGCGGTGAGCAGCGCACCTTCGCGCGGCATCTCCTTCAAAATAATATCGCGGGTCCCGGTGAGCGGCATCAGCTTCTTGCGAAACTCCTTCGGAAGTCCGCGCAGCAGGGCGGCGATCTTCTCCCGGAGGAGGCCGGGCACCGCCCAATCGAGAGCGGCCGGGGGGAGGGAAGGCGCCGCCTGAACGGGGATCTTCAGCGTGATGCCGTCCGCCGGTTTTCCCGGATCGAAGCGATAAACACAGTCCAAACGCCAGCCGCCTGCCGACACCGCTTCTGGAAAGAGGGCCATCTCCTCCGAATCGGGTGACTGGATCAGCAGATCTTCCTCCCGCATCCGGAGAAAAGCGTCGCCGCCGCGGTCGCGGACAAGCCGCTGGAGCGTCCGGATGTCGAAAATCCCAGGTAGGCGCTTTTCATAAAATTGGGCCATCTCCTCCTCCCCGACGAGGAGGTCGTGACGACGCACCTTTTCCTCCATGCCGGCGATCTTCTCGATCAGCGTCCGGTTGTGGAGAAGGAAGGGGAGGGGGGGCTGAACCTCACCTTCGACAAGGGCGCTCCGGATAAAGATCCGGGAGGACTCCACGGGATCGATCCGGCCGTAGGAGGCGGCCCTGCCGGGGACGATCACCAGACCGAAGAGGGTGACCTGCTCGGAGGCAACCACCTCGCCCCGGCTCTTCTCCCAGTGCGGGGCAAAATAGGTGCGGCGGCAGAGCTCACCGCCCAGTTCCTCCAACCAGACGCTTTCGATGTTCGCCACGGTCCGGGCGAAGAGGCGCGAGGTTTCAACCATCTCCGCCGCGACGATCCATTTCCCGGCGCGGTTGAAGAGGCCGGATCCCGGAAAAATCATCGCCTGCCTCCCCTGGGTCGCCGTGTAGAGGTTCTTCTCTTTTTTCACGGCAATATGTCCAAGGTAGCCGCTCAGGATGGAACGATGGATCGCATTGTAGAGATCTGCCCCCTCTTTTTTTGTCGAATCATCCTTTGACGAAAGAAATTTCTGTTCCGTCAGGATCGTCCGGAGTTGGCCATGGACATCCCGCCATTCCCGAATGCGCCGGTACGAGAGGAAGTGCTCCCGGCAAAAGCGGCGGATCCGGTTCTGCGTTTTCAGGGAATCCCCGACACCATGGCAACGTTGCCAGATTCGCAGCAGCGAGACGAAATCCGACGCGGGGTCCTTGAAGAGGGCGTGCATTTGGTCCGCCTGCGCCTCCTTCTCGGCCGGCCTTTCCCGCGGGTCCTGACTGTTGAGCGCCGCGGCGATAACAAGAATCTCCGTCAGACATTCTTCTTGTTTTGCTTCAAGAATCATTCGGGCGATCCTCGGGTCGATCGGAAGCCGGGCCATGATCCGCCCCCGCTCCGTCAGCCGCAAGGGATCGCTCTTTCGCCGCGATTCGTCTTCCTCCCGTTCGATCGCCCCCAGCTCCAGCAGGATGTCGATCCCGTCCCGGATGCTTTTCGGGGCGGGCCTGTCGATGAACGGAAAGGCGTCGATGTCTCCGAGACCGAGGGCAAGCATCCGCAGGATCACCCCGGCCAGGTTCGAACGGAGGATCTCCGGCGAAGTATAGAGCGGCCGGCTGAAATAATCTTCCTCCGTGAAGAGGCGGATGCAGATGCCGTTTTCAACCCGGCCGCAGCGTCCTTTGCGCTGATCGGCGCTGCTCTGGGAGATCACCCGGACGGGAAGAGCCGCCGTCCGTGAACGGGGATTGTACTGGGAGATGCGGGCGAGGCCGGTGTCGATCACAAACCGGATTCCCGGGATCGTGAGCGAGGTCTCCGCAACGTTTGTCGCAATGATAATCTTCCGGAGGTTCATCGGCTGGAAGACGCGCTCCTGCTCCAACCGGGTCAGCCGCGAAAAGAGCGGCAGAATCGCGGCCTCTTCTCGGAGACGGCCGCTCAGAAGCTCCCGGGTCTCCCGGATGTCCTGCTCCGTCGGCATGAAGATCAGGATATCGCCTTGCTTGCGCTGTCCGGCTAACTCCTCGACCGCGCGGACCGCCGCATCGATGTGGCTGATCTCTCCCTTTTCCTCGAGGTCGCGATCGAGCGGGTCATAGCGCATCTCGACGGGATAGAGCCGCCCCGACACCTCGATGATCGGGGCATTGTCGAACGCCCGTGAAAACTTCTCCGTGTCGATCGTCGCCGAGGTGATGACTACCCGCAGATCTCGACGCCGCGCGAGGATGTTTTTCAGGATGCCGAGGATGAAGTCGATGTTGAGGCTCCGCTCGTGCGCCTCGTCGATGATGATCGTGTCGTAGGCCCGAAGCAGCGGATCGGTCTGCGCCTCCATCAGGAGAATTCCGTCGGTCATGATCTTGAGAAAGGCGTTTCGAGGGGTCCGGTCATCGAAACGGATCTTGTAGCCGACCGAATGGCCGACCTCCTCACCCATCTCTTCGGCAATTCTCCGGGCGACGGTCGTCGCCGCGATCCGCCGTGGCTGCGTGCAGCCGATCAGACCGGCGAGCCCCCGCCCCGCCTCCAGGCACATCTTCGGGATCTGCGTCGTCTTCCCGGAGCCCGTCTCCCCGGTGACGACGACCACGGGGTGTTTTCGGACAGCGGCGACGATTTCGTCCTTTTTCAGCAGGATCGGCAGGGAAGGGGGGTAGTCGAGCCTCGGCAGACGGGCGCGTCGTTCATCCATCCTTTTCTTCAGGCTCACGGAACGGGACAAATTTATCTCTCCTTTTTTATGCAGCCGAATCCCTGTGTCGCAGATCTTGCACTCGCGCGATCATACCTGTACCGGTTCCGGATGTCACTAAAAAGTCTCATTATCCTTGACATGAATTTTGGATGGTGGTAATGGAGCCGAGAATTGTAATGATTCATGTCGGGGCGTGGCGCAGCCTGGTAGCGTATCTGAATGGGGTTCAGAGGGCCGGTGGTTCAAATCCACTCGCCCCGACCAATTTAAAATGAAACCGCCGAACAGGCGGTTTTTTAATGTATTGAACTCTTCCTCCGATCATGGATGTTGACTTTCGGAGGTGCAATGAATATAGAGTTGGAGGTTTTATCATGCGAGAGTGGCGGAACTGGTAGACGCACTGGATTTAGGATCCAGCCCGCCTCAGCGGATAGGGGTTCAAATCCCCTCTCTCGCACCAATCCGTCTGTCATCTGAATATATTACCTTGGACAAAGGAGCGTATTGCCGTGAGTGACATCAGTGCCGCTGTTAAAATTGAAGATATCAGTGCCGTTAAGAAGAAACTATCCTTTGATATCCCGTGGGCGGATGTGAAGAGCGAGTTGGACGCGGTTTACCGCAAGGTGGGAAAAAAGGCCAAGATCAAAGGGTTCAGGCCGGGCAAGATTCCACGGGAAATCCTGGAGAGGCACTATCGGGAAGATGCCGAAGGAGAGACGATCTCCAATCTGGTGAATCGGTACTACTGGGAGACTTTGCAAGAGAAAGATATTCCGGCGGTGACCCAGCCGGAGATCGAACAACAAGGGATTAAGGCGGAAAAGGCATTCACCTTTTCCGCGACGGTTGAAGTGGAACCCGCCGTCGAACCGAAGGACTATCTCGGTCTGGAATTGGAGAAAGAAGAACTCGTTGTGACCGATGAGGATCTTGAAGCCAGAATGACGGAAATCCGTCAGATGTTCGCCACCATGGAAGAGGTGGAGGAAGACCGCGGGATCCGGGTGGGCGATTTTGTCACCCTCGATTTCACGGGCGCCCTTGCCGGGGAGCAGCTTAAGGAGT
>Ga0315286_10002832_pt1 | contig 16250 bp, 16 predicted proteins | sample YL17G10_0_MG_FD_205038 | JGI IMG/M metagenome (GOLD analysis project Ga0315286, IMG submission 205038) | Sediment microbial communities from Yellowstone Lake, YNP, Wyoming, USA - YL17G10_0 | ecosystem: Environmental > Aquatic > Freshwater > Lake > Sediment | place: USA: Wyoming | collected...
TCATCCCGCTCGAGTATGCATTCAAACAAGCGCGCAACGACGGGTGGCTCGCGATCTACAAAAAAATCCGTCCGAAAGCGCTGGACTCTTTCCTTGTCGAGACGGAGCGGTTCGGGAACCAACCTGTTGCGCTGGTCATCGCGTTCGAGCAGCCCTGGGCATTGGACTGGCTGCTGCGGATGGCGCAACGCAACCTCGCGGATACCGCCGTGCTGGTTTTCGACAATTCACGGAGGGCTACCGCGAGACTCGATATCGAGCGGGTGTGCCGCAACCGCGGTGTTCCCTATCTCGCGTTGCCGGTGAACCGTACCCGGCACGTGAATCGATCGCATGGCATGGCCATGACGTGGATCTTCCACAACGTGGTCCGTGCCATCCGACCCCGCTTGTTCGCTTTCATCGACCACGACCTGATTCCGGTCCAGAAGACCGAGCTTTCGGGAAGGCTGGCGGATCAACCGTTTTATGGCAAGCTGCGGGCCAGTGCGTGGGCATGGCAACTCTGGGCCGGCTATTGCCTGTTCGATTTTTCGACCGTGGCGGGACTGCCGATGAATTTTCTTTATGATTTCTCGCAGAAGCTGGATACGGGAGCCCGGAATTGGGACTGTCTTTATCGGAACTACGATCGGGAGCGGCTCCGGTTCGCCGGCAGCCGCTACGTTAACGTCAGGGACCCTGTGACGGGAATATCCCAGCCGATGGAGATCGTCGATGATCGGTGGCTGCATATCGGAAGCATCGGCTACAACGACAACTTCCGCTCGAAATCGGAGTTTTGCGAGAATCTGGCGCACGCCATGGACGAAGGGGCACGCTGGCCGCAGCTGTGCGACGACGCGAATGCACACCTCCTGGATTCGCAGGTCCTGGAATTTCCGCAACCACCGCACACCGAATGACCGGACCGGAACAAATCGGGTCGGGCTTCGCCAGGTATTATCGTAAAATGTGAAGGCATAACCTGCGACGGACGACGCGAGACTGGGGCGGAGGAGAACCGGATGAGGGTGGTGTACTCGATTCCCACGCGGATCGGTGCAAGCGGACAGGGGGTCGACAGCTTCGAGGCGCTACGGGGGATCTACGCCCGTGGGTACCTTGAGCGGGTGGTTGCCTACGGAAACCGTCAGAAAGAGATTCCTTCCTCCCTGATCCGCAGTCTGGGCATCGGACCGTACAAGATCTTCTCCAACTTCCCGGCCCGCTACTACTACCCCGTGAAGATGAAGGCGCTGGACCGTGTCGCGGTCCGTGTCCTCAGGAAGGGGGCCGACCTGTTCCACGGATGGTCCGGCAGTTCCCTCCGTTCCCTCCGGTATTGCCGCGAGGAAGGGATCATCTCGTTCATGGAAAATCCGGCTCCGTACTTCCGCTTTGGCGAAGAGCTAATAAGCGCCGATTATGACTCGCTGGGAATCCGCTGGAAGAAAGACCCGGAACTGTTCCCGAGGTTCTTCGGTTTCGGGCCCGACTATCTCCAGGGGGAGTACGAGGCGGCCCGATACCTTATCCTCGAGTCGGAATTCACGCGCGACACCTTTCTGGCTCAAGGGTTTCCCGCGAGCAAACTCGTTGTCCTTCCCCGGGGGGTGGACACGGTGCGGTTCCGGCCTCCGGAAGGGCCGCGGCCGGACCGGCCGTTTCGGGTGGTCTTCTTCGGCCCGATCGGGGTGCGGAAGGGTGCGCGCTACCTTCTCGATGCCTGGTCGAAGTTGAAGCTCCGCGACGCGGAGTTGGTCATGTTGGGGAGTGTGCAGGCCGACCTGCGGTCGATCGTCGAGCGGATCGCCGCCGCCGACCCCACGATCCGGCTCGTGGGATTCGTGAAGGATTACGTACGCTTCTACCACGAATCCTCCGTCTTCGTTCTCCCGTCCCTCTCCGAGGGGAGCGCCAAGGTCACGTACGAGGCGATGGCGTGCGGACTTCCGGTGATCGTCACACCGAACGCCGGATCCGTCGCCCGGGACGGGGAGGACGGCTTTCTCATTCCACCGAGAGATTCCGATGCGCTTCAGGAGAAGCTCCTGAAGCTGTACGAGGACCGGGGGATGCGGGAGACCATGGGGCGGAACGCCCGAAAGCGCGCCGAGTCGTTTACCTGGGACGCACACCGGAAGGAACTGCTGGCGGTCTACGAGGCGGCGTGCGCCGGGCAGCCGGTACGAACCGGCGTTTCCCGGGAACCGGCGGCCGGGGCGAAAGCGGATCTGGCTTGAAGATCGCCCTCTATGAACTGCTCGTCACGGTCAGTTACGGCGGGATACAGACGACCTACTGGGAAACCGCCGGCCGTCTGGCCCGGATGGGGCACGAGGTCCATCTTTACGGGGGGGAGGGGACGATCCGCCGCGACATTCCTCCGGAGGTCCGGATCTTCACCTTCCCCTTCGTCGACCGGAAGAGGTTCCCCGACCTGGGATCCCGGTTCCGGAAGTTCGCGGAGCGGGTCACCTTCGGGCGGAACGCCCTCGGCACGCTGCTGCGGAACCGGTACGATGTGATCTACATCCGGAAGCCGTACGAGTTCCCGATCTCCCTCTATGTCCGGAGGAAGACGGGGGCGAAAGTCGTCTACCGGAGCGGAGGCACGGAGTTCTACCCGGGGTACGGGTATCTCGCGTCCCGTCTCGACGCCCTGCTGGCCTGCAGCCATTACAACGCGGGCCAGATCCGCGCCTATTGCGGCCTCGAGCCGGAGGTCCTCTACAACGGGGTCGACGCGGATCGTTTCGTGCCCCTCCCGCGTTCGGGCGATGTGGCCCGCCGCCTCGGGCTTTCGGACGGGGACGCCGTCGTGATGAGCGTGGGCCGGCTCGTCGGGTGGAAGGGGTTCCAGTATGGGATCCGGGCCGTCTCCCGGCTGGACGACCGGCGCGTGAAGTACGTGATCGTCGGGGACGGGGAGTTCCGGCGGGAGTTGGAGCGGGAGGCTGGAGAACTGGGAATGGGGGACCGGGTCGTCTTCACGGGGTTCGTGGCGGCCAAAGAGATGCCCGACTACTATTCGGTCGCGGACGTGGTCCTCTTCCCGACGATCGGGGACGACGACGCCTTCCCCAATACCCTGTGCGAGGCGATGGCGTGCGGCAAGCCGGTCATCGGGACGCGCAAGGGCGGCATCCCGGAGGGGATCGAGGAGGGGGAGACCGGCTTCGTGGTGGAGGCCAGGGACCCTGGGGCGATCGCCGCGGCCCTGGACGATCTCCTGCGCGACCCGGAGCGCCGGGGTTCGATGGGGCGCTGTGCCCGGGAACGTGCGGTCGAGCGCTTCTCCTGGGATATCATCGTGAAGCGGCTCGAGGAGATCTTCCAGGAGATCTGTCGGTAGGTTCGGGACGGATCCTGCCCGATCGGAAAGGTGATACATCCGATGAATACACTCGTACTCGGCGGAAATGGATTTATCGGCTCCCACTTGGTGGATCGCATGCTAAGGGAGGGACATGCCGTGCACGTATTCGACCGCCAGCCGGAGCGGTATCGGAAACCCCTGGCGGGCGTGGTGTACCACATCCAGGATTTCGGCAACCGCGCCATCCTTGCTTCCGTGCTCCCGCACATGGACATGGTCTTCCACCTGGTGAGCACCACCGTGCCGAAAACATCCAACGATGACCCGGCCTTTGACGTGATGTCCAACGTGGTGGAGACCATCTATTTATTGGAGCAGTGCGCCAAAGAAAAGGTGAAGAAGGTCGTATTCGTATCCAGCGGCGGTGCTGTCTACGGAACGCCGGCGGCGCTGCCCGTTCCGGAGGGAAGCCCCGAGAAGCCCGAATCTTCCTACGGAATCACAAAACTTGCGATCGAGAAATATCTGGGACTGTTTCACCGGCTTTACGGTTTGAATTATGTGATCCTGCGGCCATCCAACCCTTATGGCGAAAGGCAGAACCCGGACGGTGACCAGGGCGTCATCGCGGTATTCCTTGGAAAAATCGCGAAAGGCCAGGCCATCGATATCTGGGGGGATGGCAACAATGTGAAAGATTTTGTTTACATAGAGGACCTGATCGAAGGAATGTACAGGGCAGCGTTCAGCGATACCCTGAATCGTGTCTATAACATGGGTAGCGGCATCGGACATTCGGTAAACGATATCGTAAGAAGGATCGCCGAGAAGGTAGACCGGCCGATTTCGGTGAACTACGGCCCCAAAGGAACGTTCGACGTCTCCAGGATTTACCTGGATATCACCCGCGCCCGGAAAGAACTGGGATGGGAGCCCAGGATTTCTCTCGATGAGGGGCTGCGTCGGACGTGGGAGTCTGTGAAGCATTTAGGCTCTCTTCACGAGTGAGCGGCTAACGGGATGTTGCGCTTTCCGGAAGGAGATTCGTCATGCGGGAACGGTTGATGGAAATTCTGGTATGCCCGGCGGACAGAAATCCCCTGGAGCTCGTGAACCAGGAGTACGTATCGGGGGAAATAAGGACCGCGCAGCTCCGATGCGGCGCCTGCGGGCAGGCATACCCGGTAGTCGACTTCATTCCCCGCTTCGTGGACAAGGAGAGCTACGCGGAGAAATTTGGCTTCGAGTGGAAGACATTCCGGACAGTGCAGATCGACAACGCGAACATGACGAACTCCCTGGAGACATTCATCGCGAAGACGGGATTCACGGAGGACTTCCTGCGGCGGAAACTCATTCTGGACGTAGGGGTGGGCGCCGGCCGTTTCGCGGATATCGCGTCCCGATGGGAGGGCGAGGTCGTCGGGATCGACCTCAGCAGCGCGGTTGAGGCGGCGCGGCAGAACCTTTCGGGCCGGCCGGGCGTCCATATCGTGCAGGCGGACCTGTTCCGGCTCCCATTCCGCGAGGAATCCTTCGACGTGGTCTACTCCATCGGGGTACTGCACCACACCCCGGATACGGAGGCGGCTTTCCATGCCATTTCCCGGTATCTGAAGAAAGGGGGCGTGATCGCCATCTGGCTTTACGAGAAGTGGTCCAACAGCCGGAGAAAGAGCCTGACCACGCTCGCGGCGGTCCGGAAGGTGACGACCCGCCTCTCCCCGACCACGCTCTACTATCTCACGGCCCTTTCGATCGTGTTGCACTACGTCTACAAGATCCCCGTGATCGGGCTTCTCCAGAGATACCTCCCAATCAACAAACACAGCAACTGGAAATGGAGATGGCTCAATACGTTCGACGAATACCATCCAAAGTACCAGTGGTACCACACCTACCCGGAGGTGTACCGTTGGTTCCGCGGGAATTTCTCCGATATCGAACTGCTGGACACTCCGCTCAGCATGCGCGGGACGAAATAGCGGCCCGTCGGGCGCCGTTTCGTATCATGCCGCCGACGCAGGAGCCAGGAAGGCACGGGATAGACAGTGGATCCCCATCGTGATCTCAAGGACGTGATGAAGTCGTTCTACGACCGGAACGTCCGTTACCACGAGTTGATCGGCGGGATGGAGGAGGGAGGGTACACCTACGACGACCTGATCGTCGGGCTGCTGGGGCGGGCGGCGATTCCGGGGCGGCGCCTCCGGGTCGTCGACGTGGCGGCCGGCACCGGATACAACCTCAGGGTGGCGAAGGCCGCCGGCGCGGGTTCCCTCGGAATCGACCTGTCGATCCACGCGTGCCGCATAGCCCGGGGAAAGGATCGGGATCTCGCGGTGTGCCGGGGGGACGCGGAGGCCCTCCCGTTCCGGGACACCGCGTTCGACCTGGCCCTCTGCATCCAGCTGATCGAGCACACGCCGTTCCCCGAGAAGGTGATCGCCGAGATAACCCGCGTTCTCCGTCCGGGCGGGTTCCTTTTCCTCTCGGCGCCGAACATGCTCGGGTCGAGCCTCTTTTCGAGGATCCTGCGGGTCTTCCCGGGCTTCTTTTCCAGGGAGATCAAACGGCTCAGACCGCTGCCCGCCGATATCCTGTCGCGGTGGGAGGGGGCGTCGAACGCCGTGGAGGTCGCCGACCTCGACGCCTGCAACCGGGTCACCGTCTTCCAGGCGCTCAACCTCCTCCGGTCGAATGGCCTGGAAGTCGTCCACCTCGACACGATGCGGCACCCGAAGAAGTACAGGCCGGGCCGGTACGCGCTGGCGCGGGCGCTCCAGCGGGTTCCCGTGCTCCGGTACACCGGCGTGAACTTCAAGATCGTCGCCAGGAAGCGCTGATGTGCGGGATCGCGGGTTTCTCCGCGGCGGATCCACGCCTCGCCGCGGCCGCCGACATCGAACCGGCCCTCGGGATCCTCGGGCTGAGGGGACCCGACGGGAAGGGGAGATACGCAGACGCAGGGACCCTCCTCGGGCACACCCGCCTCTCCATCATCGATCTCTCCACCGGAGACCAGCCGATGAGCAACGAGGACGGGTCCCTGTGGATCGTCTTCAACGGTGAGATCTACAATTATCGCGAGCTCCAGGGAGACCTCCGGGCCCGCGGGCACGTCATGCGAACGACCAGCGACACCGAGGTCATCCTGCACCTGTACGAGGACCGCGGAGAGGAGTGTCTCCAGGACCTCCGGGGAATGTTCGCCTTCGCGATCTGGGACCGGGCCCGGGGGAGGCTGTTCCTCGCACGGGATCGCATGGGGGTCAAGCCGCTCGTGTACCACGAGGGGGAAGGCGGGTTCTCCTTCGCCTCGGAGATCCAGGCCCTCTTCGCGATGCGCGGGGATCTATCCCGGGAGCCGGACCTGGCCGCGATTGACGCGTTCCTGACCCTTCAGTACATCCCGTCCCCGATGACCGGCTTCCGCTCAGTGCGGAAGCTCCTCCCGGCGCACTACATGTTCGTCCGGGACGGAAAGATCGAGCGCATCCGGCGGTACTGGGACATTCCATACGGGACGCCCTGCGACCTCCCTTTTCCAGCGGCGTGCGATCGGCTGCGGGAAATCCTCCTCGATGCGACACGGATCCGGTTGCGCAGCGACGTCCCCCTCGGTGCGTTCCTGAGCGGCGGAGTAGACTCGAGCATCGTCGTAGCGGCGATGAGCCGCCTCCTGGACTCCCCGGTGAAGACGTTCACCGTCGGGTTCGGGGTCCGGGGGTACGACGAGACGGAGCGTGCCCGGGAAGTGGCGCGCCGGTTCGGTACCGACCATACGGAGTTCCATGTGGAAGGGAACGTGAGGGAACTCCTTCCCCGTGCGGCGCAGGCATTCGGCGAGCCGTTCGGCGACTCCTCCATCGTCCCCACATATGCCATCTCGGAAGCGACCTCGAAGCACGTCAAGGTGGCCCTCACCGGGGACGGCGGCGACGAGACGTTCGCCGGATACAAACGCTTCCGCCAGCTCTCGTTCCTGGACCGGATCGACCGCTTCCGGCTGGGGGGAGCGTGGGCCTTGGCCCGCCGTACCGGTCTTGTCGCGGAGGGTCTCGCGAACCAGCGACGCCGGAACCACCGGTTTCCGTTTACACGCATGGACGATGCGCTCCGTCTCCGGGGAGGGAAACGGTACGCCCGGTTCGTCGACATCTTCGACGAGGCGGCGAAGGAGGAACTGTACGGTTCCCTCCTCCGCGAGAACCGGTGGGAGGCCGCAGACTACTGGGAGCCGAGGCTCCGCCGGGCTGCCGGCCTGGATCGGTACCTGTACGCGGACCAGACGAGTTTCCTGCCGGAGGATGTCCTTTTCAAGGTGGACATCTGCAGCATGATGAACTCCCTGGAATGCCGGTCTCCCCTGCTGGACCATAAACTCGTCGAGTTCGCGGCGACCCTGCCAGCCACCTACAAGCTACGTGGGAAGGAGGGGAAATACATCCTGAAGGAGGCATTCAAGGACTGGTTCGCCCCGGGCTTCTTCGAAGGGCCGAAGGTGGGGTTTGCCGCGCCGACCCACGTGTGGCTGAAAGGGGATCTGAAGGTGTGGTGCCGTGAAACGATCCTCGGGTGCTTGCCGCTGGGGCGGCTCCTGCGTCCCGAAGCGATGGAGCGCCTCTTTGGAAACGAGGAGACCCACCACAAGCAGATCTGGTGCCTCCTCGCCTTGGCGGAATGGATCAACGCGATGGGTGTCCGGGTATGACGGTACTCTACCCGGTCCCCGAGATCCTGCCGGACCACCGGGCACGGTTCATCCAGATCGTGCACACCTGCCACGCCATGGCGGCCCGTGGCGTGCGGGTTCATCTCCTGGCGGGTATCCGGCGCGGGTGCGATGGAGAAGATCTGCTGCGGGCCTACGGTCTTTCGCCTACCCCGTTCCTCCAGATCGTCCCGATGCCGGTTCTGCGCGGCAGGATTTCCTGGCACGCACCCTTCCACGCAGCGCTCCTTCCGCGTGCGATGAGGGAACCCCGCGGGGTGATCTTCGCCCGGTACCTGAAGCTCGCAAGGTTCCTCCTCCGCTGGCGCCGGATCCATCGTCTCCCCGTGATCTTCGAGGCCCACGAGATCTTCCACAGGACGACCGAACGCCCGGAGAAGGCCGCCACCCTGAAGGCGATGGAATCATTCGTCTACCGGGAAGCCGACCGCCTGATCACGATTTCGAACGTCCTGTCGGAGGACCTGCGGGAGCTGTTCGGGCGTCCTGCGGACGCGGTCATACCGGATGGTGTTCCATCGGACTTCCTGGAGATCCGCAGGGAAGTACCCGGGAACGGGATCCTGTACGTGGGGCAGCTGTACCCCTGGAAGGGGGTGGATGTGCTCCTCCGCGCAATGTCCCGCATCCCGGACGAACGTCTTATCGTCGTTGGCGGGAGCGGGGTGTCGCTCGACCGGGCGAAACGGATCGCCGGAGAAGAGGGGGTCGCGGAACGGGTCGATTTCCGGGGCACCGTCCCTCACGTGGAGGTTCGTGGCTTCCTGGCCACCGCACGGGTTGCCGTTGTCCCCAACCGCGCGGAAGGTGTGTCGAAGTACACCTCTCCCCTCAAACTTTTTGAAGCCATGGCGGCAGGTGTCCCGGTAGTAGCCTCGGACCTCCCCTCGCTGCGGGAGGTATTGCGGGACGGGGAGAATGCTCTCCTGGTTCCCCCCGGAGAACCGGAGGCGTTGGCAGGCGCCATCCGTCGGCTCCTGCAGGACAATGCCCTTGCCTCCCGTATCGCTGCCTGCGCCCGCCAGGACGCGCGGATGTTCACCTGGGCCGGCCGGGCCGATAAAATCGCTTCGTTGCTCCACGAGGCGGCATCCGGACAGCGGAGGGAGGGGGGAGCATGAGGGGATGGATCCGGAACCGAATCCGGGCCCTGCGCTTTTTTTACAAACCCGACTGCCGGGAGCTGTACCGGAGATGCCTCGCCGATCCCTGGCGCGCATTGCTGTTTCCCGTCGCAGGAGACGGGAGATTCGTGTTCCGGGACGGAATCCCTCTTTGGCTTCCCCCCCGCTATTTCGGGATGCTCTCCACCGCATGTCGCCTAAAGGAGCTCGGGGCCGCCATGGAATGGAGCCACGACGAGATGAGCGTCCGGTTCCGGGACTTGCGCTTTTTCGCTCCCCCCGATACCAAGCTCGTCCCTCTCTCCCTGCAGAGTTTTCTGGTGGAGGACATCTGGCGGACCGGCCGCACCGATCTGGAAGGGAAGACCTTGCTGGATGTAGGGGCACATGTCGGTTTCTTTTCGGTGGTGTGCGCAAAACGCGGCGCCACGGTGCACGCCTTCGAGCCGTTCCCGTTGTTCCAGGAGTTCATCCGCCGGAATGCGATGGAAAACGGCGTCGCCGACAGGATCATCATCCACGGTGTCGGGCTGTCCGACCGCGACCGCTCCGTCGACAGCGCCGAGTTCCTCGATTGCATGGCTTCCCCGACGCACGGCAGCTGGAAGCGGGGGGGGGAGGTCCCGCAGGTATCCCTTGTGGATTCAGTCCGGTACCTGAAGCATCACGGGATCGGTCCGGTGCATTTTCTCAAGTTAAACTGCGAGGGGTGCGAGTATCCCTTGCTGCGGGACACGCGCTTTCTGGAGTGGCTCCGGCCTCGGTTCATCTCCCTCGAATACCACGATGGGGGAGTCCCCCTCTTCGAGATTCTCGATCGGGCCGGATACGAGGTACAGTGGGGTAGCGACGATCCGGAGTTGCGGGCCCGCAGGAAGGGCAAGATGTTCGCGGCACGGAGGGAAGGGGATGGGCCGGTGACGATCCGGCCGGAGCGGGGGACGGGCGAGAGGCGTGAAGGATGAACCGCGGGAAACTTGCGCCCCTCCGGCCGAAGGTCCTGATCGTTGTCCCGCCGCCCGATGCGGCCCATCCGGGAGCGCAGGCTTTCATCTCGTTCCTGTAGAGTTCCCGCATCCGGATCCCGCACTTCGATCTGAACCTGACCTGGCTGCGGGTCGACGAGGACATCCGCTGGAACAACCCCGGGTCGAGGAACCTCGGGGTGGTCTACGCGAAATCCGACAAGGTCCTCCTGACGGACCTGGACCACGAGTTTACCGAGGAGACCCTCCGGGCGATGGCCGATGCGCCGCCGTGCGGGAAGAACGCCCACAAGATCTACCGCCGGGACGTGGAGACCGGAGCCTTCCGGAAAGGGCACTCGAATACGTTCTTCCTCTTCCGGGCGAGGTTCCTGCGCTTCGGCGGCTACGACGAGGAGTTCTGCGGCCACTACGGTTCGGACGACACCCGGTTCGTCAAGTATCAGATGGACGAAGGTCCTCGAGAGCCGGCGCGACGTCGCGACGACCCGGCCGATCGACCGGCTCTGGAAGCGCATTTGGGTTCTCCGCTGGCTCGCGGGGGGGCGGTAGAACTCAGCCCGGCTTTCCGCGTTTACCTGCACTACCGAAGATTCCATGAGGAGAATTCCGCGAAGATCAGGGGGAACCGATCCGGCGTGTGGATACCGGTTTTCTCTGTCCCGTGATTTCCCTCAGCGCCATGATGACCTTTTCGGTTCTTGTTTCACGGCAAGTTCCGGTGAGATGATAAGCGGTGTCGAAGAAGCAGTTGTCCGGGAACACATAATCTTCCGGAGTTGATTTCTGGATCGCGCCGAGCCCGTCATAGGTTCGGATCCTATCGTATACCTCCTGGATCCCTGCATGGTTCATCTTGAAGGCGCTCTCTGCGATGGAAGGAGAAAGGATTAGGACTGCGGCCCTGTTTCCCTCCGAGTATTCGCGGAATTTTTCCAAGTCCACAAGAACCCTATCGTTGAATTTCTCGTTTTCCAACGGAACGCCGTAACTTTCGATCTTTCGAGGTTTCTCCTTCAGGTGGGCGACCATATCGCCGAAACGGTTGAAAGATTCCCGGCTGTAGATTTTCCCCGACGATGAGGATCTCTTGTACACTGCGTGGATCGTGTCTTTCATTTCCGTCAAGGCATATCTCCAGATCACACGGTATTGATGGACCGAGTCAATGTGACGCCACCCTTCCCGGGAAAGGTGGAGAACGTTCAGCAAAGGGGCTTCGCCGTAGTGGCGTTCCCCGAAGAACTCCTCGTATTCCGGTACGAGCACGACGATGTCGCCCTTCTTGACATAGGGCCGGGTGCTGTCCAGCATGTATTTCAGCCCGATGCCTCCATGAAGTCCGAGATTCACCACCGGGAGGTGTATGGCGGATTGAACCCGCTCACTGTCCAGGCTAAACGCAAGATTCGATGCCCCGACGAACACGATTTTCGGTGATGGTGTGTCTCTCAGCAGCCGGTCCTTGTCCAGGATGGCGGACATGTAATCCGCCGAATCCATATACGGCAGCCAGAAAAACACCGCAAAAACCATTAGCGCATATGTGAGTAACGCCAGCAGAAGAACGGAAGCAGTCTTGAGAAATAGTTTGATCATCCCGGATTTAAAATTTTCCGTAGATAAAAGTCTGGGGGGAAAAATATTTCCCGAACATCAGAATGTACAACGCGGTCGCGTAGTAGAAGCACCATCTGACTGCGGCTGGTTTGGAAAAAAGATAATCCCACTTGTCCCTGCGGTTCCCGAGATGGTAAAGAAACGCCATAATGCCCAGAGACAATACGCAAATCCATATTTCAAGTCTTTCGTGGGATGTCAACAGCCTTGCGATCTTGCCGGTACCCGTGAACATGTGCGTGAGAATGTACCCGGCATCGGTAATGCTGTTCGCCCGGAAAAATATCCAGGCGAGGCAGACGAGATGGAAGGTGATGAACCGTTGCCAGATGGCTGATTTCCAGCCCGCTGTGACCGCGAGTTTCTGATAGATGGATCTTTGATGTGGCTTGTAGTAAACGGAACAGGCAAGAAAAAGGCCGTGCAGCAACCCCCAGACGACGAATCCCCAACCGAATCCGTGCCAGAACCCTGAGGCGAGGAAGGTGAGGATCAAAGCCACCGCGGTGCCGCCGGTTCCCCCGTGTCGGAACTTCATTTGCAGCGGGCGGAAAATGTAGTCGAGAATCCATCTGGAAAAAGAGATGTGCCAGCGTCGCCAGAAATCGGCGATTGAGGTCGCCGTATAGGGGTTCCTGAAATTCTCCGTAAGGCGGATCCCGAACAGCCTGGCGCTCCCAAGGGCAATGTCCGTGTATCCCGAAAAATCGTAATAGATCTGGAGCGCGTACAAATAGGTCGCCACGATGAATACAACACCGGAATACGCGTGTACGTTATCGTAGACGGGATTGACGTACTGGGCCAGTCGGTCTGCGATCACCATCTTCTTGAACAATCCCCCGGCGATCCGCAGCATGCCCACTCGGGCTCCCGCGTAGTCGAAAACATACGGAGATCGGAGTTGCGGGATCAGGTCCCTTCCTCGCTCGATCGGTCCTTGGAGAATTTTCGGGAATACGCTCAGGTAGAGGGCGAAACGGCCGGGATGGCTTTCCGCCTCCCCGGTCTCCAGGTAAATGTCGACCAGGTAGGAGATAGCCTGGATTGTATAGTACGAAACCCCGATCGCGAGGATGCTCCCAGTGGCCGGGAAAAGGTCCAACCTGCCGATTCCCGATGGCGACGGATTCCCGGTAACGGTCATTGAGTGAAGGATTTTCATGGATATCAGGACCAGAAGGTTGATGGCGATCCCGATCCACAGGAGGGCTGTTTTCCCCCGGGGGGACCTGGTACCCCCGATACGGATACCCAGTACATAGGTAGTCATGGTCACGGTGGCCAACGCCGCCAGAAGGTACGGGTCTCCCAGGGCCGCGTAGAATCCCAGGCTCCCCAGGAGCAACACCACCCAGCGCCACCGATCCCGCGTGAAATGAAACAAGAGGAGAACAGACGGAAGGAACAGGAAATATTGCAGGGAATTAAATGGCATAGGGAGACCGGACGAACGCAGGATGCGTCCGGAGGATCAGGGTCTATCCCTGTTTTGTTTATCGATCAATTCCTGCAACTCTCCCACGTTTCGCAAAGCGATCAGTTCCAGGGTTCGGAAGCGGATGCCGAACTCATCCTCCACGGCCGCGATGACCCGGGCATGATTCAGGGAATCCCATCCCGGGACCATGTCCGCCGAGGTGGATTCCACGATGTCGAAGTCGTCCAGGTCGAGTTCCCGCAGGATCACCTTTTTCAATCGCTCGGAGATCATTTCCTTCATCATCTCCAATCCAGCCCGCTAACGGCCCGGTCCATATTGGTCCTGCGCGCCGGCTTGCCCGACGAACTCTTGATCAGCCAACGGGGTGGTGCCAGATACACTTTGGAAATCGTAACATCGATCTGCATCCCGGCCCGAACAACTGCCCGGCGAAGTTTCTTCTTCTCCTGGTCCTCCGAGTGCGACGTTTCCGCCACGACCCCGATCTGCTCGGTCCCGGAATCCCTATCCTCGATTCCGAAGGCGATCACCCTTCCCGGAAGAATACCCGGCACCTGGCCGACAGCGTCCTCAATGTCTTCCGGATATATGTTTTTCCCCGCTACGATGATGATGTCATTCTTGCGGCGGATGACGTAGTACTCTCCTTCGTGCGGGAATCCGTAGTCACCGGTGAAACACCATCCGTCCCGGAGCACCTCGGCGGTCCGCTCCGGATTGTTCCGGTACCCGTCGAACAGGGAAACCGACCGAATGGCGATCTCACCCAACCTCCCGGCCGGAAGGTCTACTCCCGATTCGTCGACGATCCGCATCTCACAACCGGGGATGGGTGCGCCGGAAGAGATGCAGATCCTGGCGTCCTCCTGCGGCTCCGGCATCCGGATAACATCTTTCCCGATCGCTTCACGGGCAACCGGGAGTCTGTTCGCTTCCCTGCCGGGGGGTGTCTGGGTCACCGCGAAGGTGGTCTCCGCCAAGGCGTAGCAGGCCGCGAGTGCATTCCTCCGAAAACCGTAGGGGCGAAGCGACCGTAGAATCGGTCGTGGCTTTCGGCGCGTACCGGCTCGCTGCAATTGATGAGCATCCTTATGCTGTCCAGGCGGATCCCATCCAGGTCGTCGTCGCGGATCCGGTCGGCCATCAGGTTGTATGCGAAATTCGGTAATCACCCCAGAGTGCCCCTCTCCCGGGAGATCGCATCCAGGAAGATCACCGGCGCGGTCACCCACTCGAACGGGTCTAATTGGACCACAGGGATCCCCGCGGCCAGGGGCAGATGGAAGGCGGCGATGAGGCCCATGTCGTGATACAGAGGAAGCCAACTTACGATCCGGTCGCCAGGATTGAGTCCGATAGAGAGGCCGTAGAGGTGGACGTGCTCAAGTATCGCGCGGTGAGACAGGACCACCGCTTTTTGCAGCCCCGTCGTGCCGGAAGAATGCTGAAGAAGGCAGGGGTCGCCGGGCCGGACTTCCGGATGGCGGACCCGCCCCGAGAATTCCCTGGCCCCTTCGGGCCATTCCAGCGGAAAGAAGATACCCCGAACGGTGCTTTCCTTGCCCAGCAGGAGCGGGGATGTGATCGATTCCAGTTCCCTCTCGGTGAGCACCCAGTGGAGCCCGGACTTCTTTGCCATTCCCTCGAGCCCCTGCCGAAACTTGTCCGGATGGAGTCTCTGGTTCGGGTATGCAAGGACGGCCGGCAGTGCGCCTAGGGCGCAGACAGCCATGTAGATCGGGTAGAAATCCTTCCGATGAAGGATGATCAGTGCGCAGACGTCGCCCTTCCTGACTCCCAGTCGCTCCAGGTGTTCCGCATAATTTCCGGCGGCCCGGAGCAAGTCACCACGGAGCCAGCGGAAAGGTGGTTGTCCCGCCGACCAGTGAAGGATAGCTTCACTTTCGGGGGATTGCTCCGCGAGCCGGACCCATAGGTCCCATACGATGCCGTCCATATCAATGGGGGGGTTCTCCATCATACCGGGCACGCTTGTTGGACGGACACCCCCAGCAGCGCATTTATCTTTGACGACGCCACAACGTCCTTCGACAGATGATAGGAGTCTCAGTCATGAGAATCATATCTGACTCCGCGATGTAGTCCAAGCCCGCATGGGCTTCGGGTTCCCTTCACATATTTCATCAGGCCCACCGGGCAGGCATCCCCGGCACTTCTGAAGGCCGCCTCTCGGGGCAGTTCCTCGCACCGGCGCTGGTCCGGCGACTTACTCCCGTCGAGGAACCCCGTCGTCCGGCCGTTCTGCTTCTCCCCCGCCTCGGGCGGGCCCGGCCGCCTCGCCGTGCCCGGTTTCCCGGCTTTCCTCCCTGTTGCGGAGAGGGCGACCGACTTCGATAATCTTCCGATGCACGCAGCGACCGCCTTTCGTTGCCCCAACTGCGGGGCGGAGCTGCTGGCCGACGAGGGGCGCTTGGAGGATGCCGTCGCGATGTGCCGCCAGGCGGCCGCCCTCGATCCGGGGTGCCCGGAGCCCGAATACCTGATGGCATTCCTTCTTCGCGGCCATGGACGGCACGCGGAGGCGCTCTATCACGCCGAGCGTGCCCTCGAACGGGATCCGCGGTTCGTCTTCGCGGACATGGAGGCGGCGGAGTGCCTCTGCGGGATGGGGAGGGGCGGGGGAGGCGGCGCTGCGGTGGAAAGGGATCCTGCGCGCCATCGAGGGGAACGTGCACCTCCCGCGTCTTTCGGTGGGGGCGGGGACCTCCCCGGAGATGCTGCGCCAATACGTGCTCTCCCGACTGCCGCGATGAATCCCGTTGCGGGGGGCCCTTCCCGCTGAGATAATCTCCAGATGTATACTTACCTCCTGGGCCGGCCCCGAATTCCTTTTCCAGGAAGATGAAGACACCGATGGAAAACGATTCTCTGTACCGGCGGGTGAAGCGTGTCCTGTTCGGCGCCCCCCGGGATCTGTTCGATCCGAAGATCTTCCACAACGTTTCGCTGATCGCCTTCTTCGCCTGGGTGGGGCTGGGCGCGGACGGGATCTCCTCCTCCTCGTACGGCCCGGAGGAAG
>Ga0315286_10002833_pt1 | contig 16246 bp, 12 predicted proteins | sample YL17G10_0_MG_FD_205038 | JGI IMG/M metagenome (GOLD analysis project Ga0315286, IMG submission 205038) | Sediment microbial communities from Yellowstone Lake, YNP, Wyoming, USA - YL17G10_0 | ecosystem: Environmental > Aquatic > Freshwater > Lake > Sediment | place: USA: Wyoming | collected...
TTCCAACAAGCCGATGCCAAAGCCAGTAAGGCAAGACCCATCGCCGCGGCGGTTGCCTCAGGGTCGCCGTGGAAGATGGTTGGTCGGACCGGCATGAGCCGAGGAGCGGGAAAATGGTAAACAAATTTCGGTTGGTGTTGGAAGGCGTGCCCTACGAAATCGAACGCAGGGGCGACCTACTCCTGGTAGATGGACAGGAGTTCCCCTGTTCGGTGAAAGGCAACACGGTCAACGTGAGCGGCAATGCGCACACGGTGCAAGTGCAAGGCATTTCGGCCAGCGTGGACGGCATCGCCTACTCGATTGAAGCGCAAGGACTGGAGGAACCCCGGTCCGGTAAAGCGCGCAAAACGGCGACGGCCGACCGCGACGACCTGGGCGTGATCACGGCCGTCATGCCGGGACTCGTCATCAAGATCAACAAAAAGGTGGGCGACCGGGTGGAAGCCGGCGAGGTGGTCATAATCCTCGAAGCAATGAAGATGCAGAACGAGCTGCAAGCCAGACAAGCCGGCGAGATCAAGCAGATCAACGTCAAGCAGGGCGAGTCTGTGGAAATGAGGCAGGTGTTGGCAGTGATCGAATGAGGCGTTTGGACCGGCTCAGGATAGACTCATTCAGCTCAAGGCTTGAAACACCTCCCTACTCGACACTAGAGTCCGAGAACGCGGGACCTGTGATTCAACTACAAAGAGCTTTTGGACGATTGTTTTATAGCCTTCGCATATGCGCAGGCTTCGCGATTTTCGCGCCAACTCGCTTTCAGCTTGTTCGAGCGCCTTCCGGCCTAGAGACAACTTTGCCTCGCCGATGAGCAACGCGCTTCCGTCCACCGATTCGGAAACGATGTCGATCTCCATCGGCTTCTTATCCGACCCTGCTCCCCACCACCGGCAACCCGGACCCCATTCGATCCCGTCTATTTTCAATCGAGCCACAGATCGCCGGGCCAAATCCTCCCAGACTTCGCCGTGGTATTGCTGGATATTCCCTTCGATATTGCGGACGACCGCTTTCACCATGCCTGCTTCCAGCCGGGAGCGATTCGGCTCGACAAAACGAAACCAGAATGCGAGAAAGGGATCGTCTATCCTGTAAAGCGTCTTTTTGCTGTTGCGATGCGGCGCACCAAACGGCTGCTCCCTTCGAACCAGTCCCAGCTCGAGCAGACGAGCTAGGGGGCGGGCTAAAGACGTCGCCGGTTTTCCCAATCGGGAGGCGATCTCGGATATTCTGTTGCAACCCTGGCCAATCAGAGAAAGCACGGAGGCCGCCTGCGCCGTCTCGCGAAGATCGTCCAACAAGAGCCGGCGCGGTTCGGCGTGCAAAATCCCCATGGGATCAAGGATGAGCTCCTCCATTGCTTCGCGAATGCTTGGGTAGTCCAAAGCGAGCTCCCAATGGCGAGGCACCCCTCCCCATATCGAATAAATCTCGAGAAGCTCCGATGGTTTCGAGGTTCCGAAAGCTTCTTGGATCCAGGACGCACCAAGGGGTTTTAGGTGGATGATCTCTACTGCCCGTCCGTAGAGAGGAGCCGATGCATCGAGCACGAGCCCCTGCATCATTTGTTGCGAAGATCCACAGAGGATAAGATGGACTCTTCTTGATCTGTTCTGATCGGTCAACTTCTGGAGCAAGCTGGGCAACTCCGGACTGGATTTCGCCAGGTAAGGAAACTCGTCGAGAACCAGCACGCCTCCCGGTGGTGCATCTCGCCACCACCTATCGAGCAGGCTACTCCAATCCGGGTATGTCACTTGGTCGAATCCCGGAATGACCTCAGTAACCGCCGTGGCGAACGCGGCGCGTTGAAGCGTCGACTCCCTCTCATCTCCAACAAAGTAAACAGCATTTTGTGCTGGAAGCGTTTCTTGTAGGAGTCGTGACTTTCCGCAACGCCGCCGGCCATACAGGCAACAAAACGTCCCCTCTTTTTGAGAAAGGGCGCGAGCGATACGTTTTTTCTCGTCATCACGATCGAGGAATTTCAATCGCATCGATGGGCGCTCCCCGGGAAAAGACTATTATGCAGCAACAACATTATGTTTATACAGCATAATATGTACCATGTCAAGCGAAATACGATTCCAAGACCGGCTCGGGGAGGGCACAGTCCGAATCTGTCATGGGCGTGCGGAGCCTGTAGCGTGCACGAAGGCCCAGCCGGATAACACAATCGATGATAAGGGCATAGCGCAAAGATGCGTTGGTGGAGGCGGCGGGAATCGAACCCGCGTCCGAAGACAGATCCATGCGAGCGTCTACGTGTGTAGTCCGTGGTTTTGATCCCGTCCTCCGAAGCTCCCCACAGACAGGATCATCGGAGGACCCGCCCCTGAATTTCGCCGACAGCGCCGAGGTACTCGCTACCAGCTATCCTCCGGAATATGACGCCCACACGCCGGCCCCGGAGACCCAACCGGCGGGAACGAGCTGCTATTGGTTAAGCAGCCAGTGCGACTGGTTCGTCGACACTTCTTTGGTTGCCACAGTTTTAACGAGCTCGTGACGATCTCGACACGCGACTCACACTCCACTATCCCCGTCGAGCCCATTTCGCCCCCACTTGTCAGAAGGAGTGCACTGCATAGAGTATATAGCAATTTTGCTGCCGCTTGGCAATGGATTCCCTCATTTTCGTCTGGCGTCCGGCATGGTATCCTACCGTCGGGTGCAGAGTTAGAAGAGCACAACCAAAGGAGCCCGCGCATGAAAGTCATTGCTGATCTGACTGTCATCCCCATCGGAGTGGGAGTGTCGCTCTCGAAATACGTCGCCGCGTGCGAAAAGGTGCTCACCGACGCCGGACTGAAAACGATGCTCCACGCCAACGGCACCAACATCGAGGGCGAGTGGGACACGGTGTTCGCCGCGATCAAACGCTGCCACGAAGTGCTTCATGAGATGGGTGCGCCCCGCGTGTCGGCGGTCATCAAGACGGGCACGCGTACAGACCGAGATCAAACGATGAACGACAAGGTGCGGAGCGTGAAGAACAAACTCTAACGCACCGGCCGACGCAGGAATGTCGGCGTGGCGCGGGGGGCGGGAGATCCGACGCGTCGACGGACAAGAGAATCTTGCCGTAGACCGCGGAGAGAGAATTCCGACGCATTGACCGAAAAAAGAATTTCGCGCGCCGCGCGCTGTGACGTCGAGCGGTGGACGGCACCTCCGGACACCCGCGGGCGAAAAATATTTTACGCGCCGCGCATTTTTTGGTTGACAGGTTTTTGGATGGGCGGCGTGCGTTTGCGGAGATCGTCCCTTCGACAAGCCCCGGATCGCGTGTGTTTACGTCGACGACGCGTTGAAAACTAATCCCGCCTCTTTTCTCTCCCGCGGTCGTTTTGGCTCTCCTCGCGAGCCGCACGAGGCTCCAAAAGAGGCATGATATAATATTTGTAACAGCGATCCTCCCCGCTGAGCCGTCGCGGTCCTTGCGACGAATGATTTCGACATTGCGGCATTTTGCTCGGGAGGTTCGCCATGTCTCACGCCGGTTCTTCTGATTTCCGTGGTCTTTGGGGTCAGCGGGATCCCTCCGGTTCGTCTCGCTCCTCCGTGCCCTCGGGGCATTCTGGTCTCTCTGGTTCATCTCGTCCCTCCGCACGCTCCGGGCCCGTCGCGCTATCCGGTCTCTCTGACCGGGAGCTCCTCGCCCGAGTCAAAGCTCTCGTATCCCAAGAACGCGCCACAACCCTCGAGATCCTCGTTCATCTTATTGAGGTCGAGCGCCGGAAGCTCCATCTTGGGCTCGGGTACCCGTCGCTCTTCGAGTACTGCACACGCCATCTGGGCTACTCGAATTCGGCCGCGGGTCGGCGGATCCACGCCGCCCGGTGTATCCGGGATTTCCCCGAAGTCTATTACCTCTTGGAGAAAAACGAAGTCAACTTGAGCTCGGTCTCTCTGGTGGCCTCGATTCTCACCATCGAGAACAAAGCTGATCTACTGGGGAGGATTCGGAACAGGTCCCAGAAAGAGGTCGAGGGGGTCGTCGCGGATTACCGGCCGCCGGTGTCGTTCAGAGACCGGGCTAGACCAGTCTGCGTGGCGGTTGCGGAGCCGCCGCAGAAAACCGCCGGCGAATTGCGGACCACGTTGCCGAGTTACTCCCGCAGCGGGAGTGAAATTTCACCCAACGTCGCCGCTGGCAGTGTCGCCGCGGGCGCAGCCCGCGGCCAGACAGGGGCAAGCACCGAGAAGCGGGCATTCCTCGCGGCTGGCGACAACGCCCCCACCGCGCTCTGCGACCTCCCCCCCGCTCACGATTCACAGGATCGTCTCCCTGTAACCAACAATACCGATGCGCCTTCCCCCAGACTCATACCTCGCATCGAGCGCAAGCTCCTGGTTCAATTTCTCGCCAGCGAAGCCTTCATGAAAAAGTTCGAGAAGACCCGGGCGCTTCTTTCCAACAAGCTTGGAAAGCCCTCGTACGAAGCCGTCCTGGAGACCGCGCTCGACGAGTTCCTGAAGCATCATGACCCGGAAAACAGGAAACAGCGACGCGAAGGCCGCAGGAACGAGGCAAAGACCAAACCGACACCGAAGACACTCGGCACGACACCGGACAGTTCCCGACACATCCCGGAGGCGACGAGAGACGCTGTCTTCGCAAAAGACAAAGGGCGGTGCACGTACGTCGGCTCAACAGGCAAACGATGTGACGCGACGCACAACTTGCAGATCGATCACGTCGTTCCGTTCGCTAGAGGCGGCTCGAACGCGGTCGGCAATGTCCGTCTGCTCTGCGCCAGGCACAACAAGCTCGAGGCCGAGCGGGTCTACGGAGCGAACACGATGAGGCGTTTTGGCGCCAGAGAGCGGACATTAGAACAGTTTCGCGCAAGCGAGTAGAAACACCGCGGGCTCGCGAACGCAGGAGGACCGTCCCGGGCCCTTCGCAAGAACGAGCTGGCTTCGCCCGCCGATGGGATGATCGCGGAATGATCGAGGCTCGACCGGGCGACACCGCCCGGCCGGCGCCTTGTACCATCACCCCACGTCGTGACCCAGCACCAACGTGACCCAACGCCAACACGAAGCCCCGTCCTCTCTCGAGGGCGGGGCTTCTGCCGTCGCGTTACGACGAGAACCGCCGGCCGTCATCGTCCGGCGGCCGCCGTTCTGGCGCGTCGAAAAAACTGGTGCGCCGCCAGGGACTCGAACCCCGAACCTCCTGATTAAGAGTCAGCTGCTCTACCTGTTGAGCTAGCGGCGCACCTTGTCAGAGACCTAAGGGGAATAGCGTCAGCGGCATCGCTCGGCAGACTATAACCTCACCGCCCGTAAATTGCAAGAACCCACAAATTGCAAGAAGGAGCCGGGACCGTGGTCCCGGCTCCCCTTTTTCCCGAAGGAACGCTCTTGGAAACGGAACTAGAACGGGAGGTCGTCCTCCTGTCCGGCGGGCACTTCCTGTGTCGCCGCCTCATCGGCCGGGAACTCCTGTGGCGCGGCCACGTCCCCACCAGCGTCACTCGCGCGGCCGAGCATTACCATGTTGGTGGCGACGATCTCGGTCGAGGTGCGCTTGTTCCCATCCTTGTCCTCCCACTGCCGCGTTTGGATCCGGCCCTCGATGTAGACCTGTTTCCCCTTTTTGAGGTACTCGCTACAGATCTCGGCGAGACGAGCCCAGGCGACGATCCGGTGCCACTCGGTGCGGGATTCCTTTTCACCGTTCTTATTGGTAAAGCGCTCGGTCGTCGCGAGACTGAAATTCGCGACCGCCGTTTGTTGCGGCGTGTACCGGATCTGAGGATCCGAACCGAGATTCCCGACAAGAATGACCTTGTTTACCCCACTCATCACAAACCTCCCATGAAAAAGAACCAACAGAAACAAATATACGGGAATCGTTCCCCGCACGCCTTTTTATACCCGAAAACGCCCGTCCGGTCAAGCGTGAACGGCCCCGAGCGAGGCCATTCTGCCGCACCGGCGCCCCGAGCGGCCGGTGACGCGGGTACCGTGGGGGGAGGGCCCGCAAACGTCCCCGGGGTTGAGACGTTCCGCGGCGGCGCGTCCCCGCACGATCGAACCCGGTGGGTCCGGGGCCACCTCGTTGCCCCGCACGGAGAACCCTCGGAGCCGAAACCAAACTGGCGGATCTCCGTATGTTGTGATAGGCTCATTCGACTCCCCTACCATATAGAGGATCACGACCCACCCGGCGCTCGGTCGCCGTGGTTTTATCGCATCTTCATACCCAAGGAGGACGCATGCGTTTCCGGCATCCCCGATCGATCATGTGGGTGGCACTGGCCCTCGTGTTGGCGCTACCGACTCTAGCGGCCTCGCAAACCAAACTCCTCAGATTTCCGGACATCCGTGGCGACAAAGTCGCCTTCTGCCACGCCGGAGACCTCTGGATCGCAAGCGCGGAGGGCGGCTTGGCGGCGCGGCTCACGAGCCACCCCGGCCAGGAGCTTTTCCCCAAGTTCTCACCCGACGGCAAGTGGCTCGCGTTCACCGGGCAGTACGACGGGGACGAGCAGGTGTACGTGATCCCCGTGGAAGGCGGAGTTCCGAAACAGCTCACGTTCTACCCGGCGAAGGGCCCCCTACCTCCCCGCTGGGGCTACGACAACCAGGTCTACGGCTGGACGAAGGACGGCGGCGCGGTGCTTTTCCGGTCGATGCGGTACGGATGGGACCTGACCGACACGCGTCTCTACACGGTTCCGGTCGGTGGAGGGCTTCCCGAACCCCTGCCGATGCCGGTATCGGGGGCGGGGGACTTTTCGCCCGATAGCAAGCGGATGATTTATTCGCCCCTCGTCCGCGATTTCCGGACGTGGAAAAGATACCAGGGCGGATGGGCGCAGGATCTGTACATCTTCGACCTCTCGACGCACGAGGCGACGCAGGTCACCGATCACCCGAGAACCGATCGCGATCCGATGTGGATCGGCGGCAAGATCTATTTCGCCTCCGACCGCGATGGCAAGCTGAATCTCTATTCGTACGACGTTGCGTCGAAGGAAACCAAACAGCTCACGCAAGAGAAAACGTACGACGTGCGGTGGCCGAGCTGCGACGACGCCGGCCGGATCGTGTACGAGTTGAACGGCGAGCTCCAGATATTCGACACCAGCACGGGAAAAGAGCAAAAACTCTCGATCACCGTCCCGGACGACGGCGTCGCCATGCGGCCCTCGCGCGTGTCCGCGGCGGAAAACATCGAGCAGTTCTCTTTGAGCCCCAAGGGCGAGCGTGCCCTGTTCTCCGCGCGGGGCGACATTTTCACCGCTCCGATCGAAAAGGGCGCCACGCGCAACCTCACGCAGACCTCGAACGCCCACGACAAGTGGCCCGCCTGGTCCCCCGACGGGAAGAAGGTCGTGTTTATCTCCGACCGTAGCGGCGAGGAAGAGCTCTACCTCGCGAACCAGGACGGCAAAGGCGATCTCGAACAACTCACGTCGAACGGCCACGAGATGAGATATCTCCCGAAGTGGTCACCCGACGGCAAAAGAATCGCGTTTGCCGACAAGAACGGCAAGATCTGGGTTCTCGACGTCGCCGCCAAGAAGACGACCGAAGTAGCCGATGAAAAGCGGGGATCCTCGCTCGACTACACCTGGTCGACCGACAGCGGGTACCTTGCATTCAGCCTGAGCGACGAGAACGGCTTCAGCTCGATCTACATCTGGAACGCGTCGGACCAGAAGCTCCACCGCGTGACCGATGAGCTCTTCACCGAGACGGAGCCCGTTTGGGACCCCGCGGGCAACTATCTTTTCTACATGAGCGACCGCGAATACGCCCCGCGAATCGGCGCGATCGAGTGGAACTACGAAGTGGACCGCGAAACGGGGATCTTCGCCCTCGCGCTCCGCAAGGACGTGAAGAACCTCTTCGCGTTCCAAAGCGACGAGGTGAACGCCGAGGAAGATAAAAAAGAAAACAAGGCCGAGGATAAGAAGGACGCGGATAAGAAAGACAAGGACGCAGACAAGAAGGACAAGAAGGACGAGAAGAAAATAGAGCCCATCAAGATCGACTTCGAAGGTCTCGCCGGCCGCGTGGTGAGAGTGCCTGTCGACGGGGAAAACATTGGCGGGCTCGAAGCGATCGAAGATCATCTTCTGTACGTGCGCCGCGGCGGGTTCTACTACGGCCGCGATAGCGACATGAAACCTTCGCTTCGCATATTCTCGATCAAGGATAGAGAAGAGAGCGTTCTAGCCGAGGACGCCGGCGGCTACGCGATCTCCCAGGACGGCAAGAAGGTGCTCGTCCGGTCGGGCCCGGCTTTCAAGATCTACGACGCCAAGCCGAAGCCGGGCGACTCAAAGACGGTGTCCACGGCCGGGCTCATGGTCGACCGCATCCCCGCCCAGGAGTGGGCGCAGATCTTCGACGAAGTCTGGCGGCGTTTCCGCGACTTCTTCTATGCCGAGAACATGCACGGGTACGACTGGAAGAAGATCGGCGACCAATACAGACCCCTGCTCCAGCACGTCGGCCACCGGGCTGACTTGAACTACGTCCTGGGCGAGATGATCGCCGAGCTCAGCGCCTCGCACTCGTACATACAGGACGGCGACTTCGAGATCCCCGAGAGACCGCCGGTCGGTCTTCTCGGAGCGCGTATCGAGATCGATAAGGCGTCCGGGCGGTACAAGATCGTCGAGATCCTCAAGGGCCAGAACGAGGAAGAACGGTACCGCTCGCCTCTCACCCAGATCGGCGTGGACGTAAAGGAGGGCGACTACCTCCTCGCTATCGACGGCGAAGAGCTTGCGACCGGCGTCGATCCGTACGAGTACCTCCGCTACAAAGCCGATCGGCCGATCGAGCTCACGGTGAATTCGAAGCCCACGATGAAAGACGCGCGCAAGGTGACGATCGATCCCATCTCCAGCGAGACCGACCTCCGGTATCTCGCGTGGGTCGAGATGAACCGTGAACGCGTCGACAAGGCGACCGATGGACGCGTCGGTTACCTCCACATCCCCGACATGGGAAGCGACGGGATCCGCGAGTTCATCAAGTGGTATTACGGCCAGATCCGGAAGGAAGGCCTCGTGATCGACGTCCGCAGTAACGGCGGCGGTAACGTGTCGCAGATGATCATCGAGCGGTTGCGCCGCGAGCTCTTGAGCATCGACTACTCGCGAAATAGCGACTATCCGGACCCGTACCCCGGAACGGTATTCCACGGGCATCTCGTGTGTCTGTTGAACGAGACGTCGGCCTCAGACGGCGATATCTTCCCCGCGATGTTCAGAAAAGCGGGGCTGGGACCTTTGATCGGCAAGCGCTCGTGGGGCGGAGTCGTCGGCATCTCCGGACACGGCGCGCTCATCGACGGCGGCAACGTGTTCGTCCCCGAATACGGTTTCGTCAACACCGAGGGCGCGTGGGACATCGAGAACTACGGCGTCGATCCGGACATCGTCGTGGAGAACGACCCGAAGTCGGTGATCGAAGGACGCGATCCGCAGCTCGAGCGCGGGATCGCCGAAGTGATGAAGATGATCACCGAGAAGCCGATGAAGCTCCCGTCCCGCCCGGCGGACCCGGTTCGTACGAAATAGGCTCTCGTCAGGGGGACGATGGAGTCCTCGCCCTCATGCTTCGCGGGAGCGGGCCTGATGGTGCCTTCGGTCTCATGCTGAGCGGGTTCTCGGGGGTGACTGTGTCTTCGACCTCATGCTGAGCGGCGTCGAGCAGGAGTGCTCGTTAGCGTCTCTAAGCCGCCGCTCAGAAATCGGTCTCAGACACACTCACCCCCTCGTCTTCCAACAAGGGCCACTCAGCCTTCCTCGTTGAGGCCGTTTTCCAGGGACGCGTCGAGCGCTGCGTCCTCCCTCGGCGGCAGTAGGTGCCTTGGGACGAACGCAATCCCGGCAATGAGCGTCGGGATGACGGCACTCGCGATGACGACCGCCACCAGGAACGAATACTGCGCCTGCGTCACGATACCGTGCGACAACCCGTACAGCGCGGAGATCGTGCCGAAGGTGAGACCCGTCGACATCATGAGGGTGTAGTACCACCTTTCCCGGCGCTCGTCCCGGAAGAACCCGATGATCGGATACAGCCCGAATATCTTAGAAAACACCTTTCCCCCGAGCAGCGCGAAGAAAACGAGCGGTGCTGCGACCAGCGAAGCCACTGACACCAGGGTCCCCGCCCTGATGAAATAGAATGGCGTGAGAAAACCAACTGTCAATGTCCGCAGCCTGCGGATCCAGAATGCGTCTTTGGCTGCGGATCCCGCGAGGACCATCCCCGCAAGGTACGCGGGAAGCACCGCCTCGCTCCCCGACCACAACGCGAGCGCGCCCAGGGAGAAGAGGACGAGCATCACCCATTTCGTCCGGATCGCCGCAGTGCGGTTTGCGTAGAGACGCGTGATCCCCTGGGTAACAAGAGGCAGAAACGCCAGGACGACGGCACTCGCGGCGACGAAGACAACGGTCTTGTACGTAAAGGGCGCGAACAAAAGACCCAGCACGATCACCGTTCCCAGATCGTTGACGAAACAGGCTCCCAGAATTCCCTTCCCGAATTCGGTCTTGTTGAATCCCGTTTCGAGCATCACGGCGTATACCACCGCCATCGAGGTGGTCGACAGGGCAATTCCGCAGAGCAGGCTCGCCTGGGCGTTCCATCCCAGTGCGAAGTAGGCGATCGCTGTGCAGCCCAGGAATGGCGCAAGGAACCCGACGATCCCGACGACGGTCACTTCCCTGATTTTCATCCGCATCACTTGGGGATCGAGCTCCGCCCCGGCGAGGAACGTGAGCAACACGGCCCCCGACGACGCGAGAAAGCGGAGCCAATCGCCGCCCGCGCCGAGAGCGTCCGTCTTTCCCAAAAGACCGGCAATCGCGGCCGCCGCCACGCCGACGCAGATCTCTACGAGCGCGATCGACACGCGAAGATGGGAAGCGATGACGGCGGAGAAAACGGCGAGACCGAGCCAGATGGACGCGATGACGAACAGGTGTTCCACGATGGAGCCCTCCCGTGTTGAATCCCACGCGGTTGGCTTGAAGCCACAAAAAAAACCAGCCTGGCGGCGGTTTTTCGATCGGTGACCGATGGTCCCTCCGCCACGCGACATCGAGCGGCAGGAGTCATCAGCCCCTACGGGCGGTTATTCGGGGGACTCCATCCCCTGAACGTGGGGGAAATGTAAAGCGAACAACGGCCCGAAAGCAACCTCGAACCGGCAACTTGGGGGTTTATTTTTCGCGCGTGACCGCTTATTATCTTGCCATGGCAAAAGATACGAGAATCCTCTCCGGCATCCAGCCGACGGGAAAGCTCCACCTCGGGAACTACCTTGGGGCGCTCCAGAACTGGGTCGCTCTCCAGGACGAGTTCCCGAACGGGTGCTACTACTGCATCGTCGACCTCCACGCGATCACAGTGCCGTACGAGGCGAAGACGCTCCGGAGCCGCGTGTTCGACACGGCGCTCGACTTTCTGGCCGCCGGTCTCGACCCGGGCAAATCGACCATGTTCGTCCAGTCGGAGGTCCACGAGCACGCCGAGCTCATGTGGCTATTGAACACGATCACCCCGCTCGGTCTTCTCGAGCGGATGACGCAATACAAAGACAAAAAGAAAAGACACTCCGATGCGATCAACGCGGGGCTCTTGAACTACCCGATCCTCATGGCGGCCGACATTCTCCTGTACAAGGCGTCGATGGTCCCCGTCGGCGAGGACCAGGTCCAGCACCTCGAGCTCGCCCGCGAGCTCGCCCGAAAATTCAACAATGAGTTCGGCGAGACTTTTCCCGAACCGGAGCCGCGGCTAACGCGGGGCGCGCGGATCATGTCGCTCACGAACCCCGAGGCCAAGATGAGCAAGAGCGACAACGAGCGGAGCTTCATCACGCTCGACGAGGAACCGGGGAGCATCGTCGGGAAGCTCAAGAAAGCGGTCACCGACGTGGGAACGACCGGCGAGCTCGGACCCGGCGGCCGGAACCTCATCACGATCCTCGGCGCGATCGACCCGGCAACGGCGGCGAAGTTCGAGAGCGACGCTAAGGCAGGTAACATCCGCTACGGCGACCTGAAGAGCGCTCTCGCGGAAAAACTCGTCGAGTATCTCGCTCCCTTCCGCGAAAAGAAAAGCGCGCTCGCGTCGAGACCCGACGAAGTGTGGGACATCCTCCATCACGGATCCGACGCGGCGAGAAAGATCGCGTCCGCGACGCTGCTCGACGCTAAGAAAAGAATGGGGTTCGTTTGAGCGACGCGGCTTCCGGACCGCGGGCCTTTGTGACGGGCATGAAAAAGCCGTCCGGCGATCCGCCGGACGGCTTTTGTTTGCAGGATGGGGTGGACGACGGGACTCGAACCCGCGACCACTGGATCCACAATCCAGGGCTCTAACCAGCTGAGCTACGTCCACCGCGCGGACCGGCGCCGGCACTAAAGAGCCGACGCCATGTCATAGGTAGAAGCGAAATCGGGCAAACGGCATTCTACCAGAGAATTCCCACGGCGACAAGGGCCCGCGCCGCCGCCGTACTGCCCCCGCGGGACGATCAACCCCGTTCCAACGAACCCACCGAATCGAATCGCTCGCGGCCTCCCTCGGCTCGATGGACCAGACCCAACCTGTTGCCCTATAAACGACTCGCCGGGCGGGACAGCTCTGGTGGGTCACAATATCGAGCCGTCTCACCCGGCGGTAGGTCGTCGTGTCTGAGTCAAGGGAAGTAGAACTCAGAAATCGCTTGCAGTCTACTCGATAGCCACCCCCTCTTGGTTATAGGAGGACCCCCGATTCCCCCCCCTCTGGCACCTTCATAATATATTTAGCACCGAAACTCCGGATTGACAACCCGCCACTGTAGGATTTTTGCCGACAAGAAATAATTTCGACAGCTGACACTCGCGCCGGGGTCTGTGGCATTCGCGCTCGACGGGGTCTGTTTATCCGCGATCGACGGGTGAAGTGGAATCCGGGGGCGGCGGGGGCAAGAAACGGTCTTGTCGTCTGTGTGATGATTGGCGCGCCTGACAGGACTCGAACCTGTGGCCTACGGATTAGAAGTCCGTCGCTCTATCCACCTGAGCTACAGGCGCGCAAGGCGTTCTTAACGAGTGAGTTGGTCGGGGCGAGAGGATTTGAACCTCCGACCCCCTGCACCCAAAGCAGGTGCGCTAGCCGGACTGCGCTACGCCCCGACCGAACGTATTGCATCCCGATAATATGGACTCGATCAAAGGGTTGTCAAGGAGCCCCTTCGCCGGATCCCCTTACAACGAACGGCCGGCGGCCGCGGGCCCCCCCGGAAACCGAGGCACTCAAGCGTACCGGTACCAGCGGATGATCTCGCGCAGGCTCGGGCGCTTGCCGTACATGAGGACCCCGACGCGGAAAACCCGCGCGCTGAAGAGAATCACCCCGTAGATCGACGCGATGAGGAGCGCGATCGCGAGGATGATCTGCCACGCGCTCGGCTCGGAGATGACGACTCGGGCGAGCATCAGCATGGGGGTGAAAAGAGGGATCAACGAGAGCACCACGGCGAGCGTACTGTTCGGATTTTGTATGACGAAAAACGTGAGCATGATGGGGATCACCATCGGAAACACCACGACGCTCTGGAGCTGCTGCGCGTCCTGCTCGGTGGAGCACACGGCGCCTATGATCGTGAACAACGACGAGTAGAGCAGAAACCCGAGAATGAAAAAGAGCACGAAGTAGAGGACGTCGGCGAACGAGACGCTGACGTATCGGGAGACTTCGGCGAAAACGAAGGACGAGGAGAACCCGACCGCGAAAACGATCACACCCCAGATCGCGATCTGCGTCAGCCCCAGCGACCCGATACCGATGATCTTGCCGATGAAAAGATCGCGCGGCTCGACCGAGCTCAGCATGACCTCGATCACGCGGGAGCTTTTCTCCTCGATGATGCTCCTTTGGACCGAAATCCCCCACGAGAGGAGGGTCATATAGAGGATCATCACGAACACGGTGACGAGGACGAACTGGCCGACGACTTCCTGGTCCTCCATGACGCCGGACTTGGTGATCTTCTTCTCGTCGAAATGGATCCGCTCGGTGAGCGCCGACACGCGGTCGTAGTCCATCCCTTCGCGGGCAAGCCGCCGGGCGATGACGGCCGAATCGAGTTTCCCTTTGACGTCATCCATCACGCGTTCGTTGAAGTAGTCCTTCGAGATGTAGTTCACCCCGCCCTTATCGAAGACGTCCTCGGGGATCTCGATCAGCACGTCGAGCGCGTTGTTCTTGATGCTCTCGATGAGCATCGTCTTGTAGGCGGCTGGATCGCGATCCTTGGGATCGGCGATCATCACCTTGTATTGCCGGTCGCCGTTGCCGATGGTGTCCGAGAGGCTCGACACGAACGGCGAGGCGAGGAGCCCGGTGCGGTCGAGAACGGCGACGGATACCTGTTCGGGCGGGACAAAATACACCGTCGCGATCGGGATCGCGTAGATCACGACGAGCAGGATCGGCGCGAGAATCGTGCTGATGATGAAGCTCTTCTTCTTCGCGCTCTCCGCGTACTCGCGTCTTATGATGTGGGCCGCTTTCATTCTTTTCACCCGGTCGATACCTGTTCGACGAAAATGTCGTGGATGGAAGGCTCGGCGATCTCGAACTTCTGGACGGCGAGCCGGCTCGCCGCGGCGGAGAGCACGCGCCCCGGATCGGCCCCGTCCTTAAGCCGGAGGAAGAGCTCGTTCCCGTGGTCGGACACGCTCACCACCTCGGGAAGCGTCTTCAAGAAAGCCCCGTCCCCGTGGAACCGGATGGTGACGGTGTTGTGCCCGTAGCTCTTCTTGATGTCGGAGAGCTTGCCCTCGAGGAGCTTCCGCCCCCTGTCGATGAGACAGATCTCGCGGCAGAGCCTCTCGACCTGATCCATGATATGCGTGGAGAAAACGATCGTGTGCCCCTTGCGGTTGAACTCGAGGATGATGTCCTGGAGCACGTTGACGTTTACGGGGTCGAGACCGGTGAACGGTTCGTCGAGGATCAAGAGATCGGGTTCGTGCATGACCGTCGCGACGAACTGGACCTTTTGCTGCATCCCCTTGGAGAGCTCCTCCACCTTCTTCGATGCGACCTCGGAGAGCTTTACGCGATCGAGCCACTCGCCCGCGGCCTGTCGCGAGCGCCTACGGGTCATCGACTTCACCTCGCCGAGGAAGGTCAAGAGATCGATCACCTTCATTTTCCGGTAGAGCCCTCTTTCCTCGGGAAGATATCCGATTCTGTCCTTGTCGACGCACCCGGGCGCGCCCCCCAACACCTCGACCGTACCGGTATCGGGAAGGATGATCTTGAGGATCATCCGGATCGTCGTCGTCTTCCCCGCCCCGTTCGGACCCAGCAGTCCGTAGATCGTCCCCTGCTCGATGGCAAGGGAGACCCGATCGACGGCCTTGAAGCTGTCGAACTGCTTGGAGACGTCCGTGAGTCTTACCGCGACAGGCACGTTGGTAGCGTCCTTTTCAATTAGACCGGGGCCACAGAACCGCGCGGCGTCCGATCGGGCGCGGCTATTCGCCGCGCGGCGTTGCGAGCCCCCACCGAACTACGAGCTCGCGAATTTCGACGAGCGCGCGGTATCGATGGCTGATCCGGTTCTTTTGCCCGGGTCCCATCTCGGCGAGAGTCGTCCCCGCCGGCGGGACCTCGAAAATGGGGTCGTAGCCAAATCCGCTCGTCCCTTTTCTCTCACGCGCGATCCGTCCCTCGAGAATCCCCTCGGCGACGAACGCGTCAACCCTCCGAGAAGGCGTGGCGAGCGTGGCGCGTTGATCGCCGCCTCTCTCCTCGATCCTCGCGTAGACGGCCGCGCCGGCCTCGATCGAGAGAGCAAGCGCCATCACGCACCGGAAACGGGCCGCGCGCCCGGGACCGGGGACGCCCTCGAGAGCCTCGAGAAGCTTCCGGTTGTTCGCCTCGTATCCCGCTCGCTCTCCGGCGTAACGCGCCGAGAGGACACCGGGGGCCCCTCCCAGCGCGTCCACTTCGAGACCCGTGTCATCGGCGAGCGCCGTAAGCCCGGTCGCGTCGCGGACGGTCCGCGCTTTTTTGAGCGCGTTCTCCTCGACCGTCCGGCCGTCCTCGACGACAACGGGGACGTTGTCGAAGCGATCGAGAGAGAGGAGCGACACGTCGAGCCCTCGCAGGATCGCCTCGATTTCCCTCACTTTGTCGGGATTTCGCGTGGCGACAACGATGGTCATTTGACTTCAGATGTTCAACGCTT
>Ga0315286_10002834_pt1 | contig 16246 bp, 16 predicted proteins | sample YL17G10_0_MG_FD_205038 | JGI IMG/M metagenome (GOLD analysis project Ga0315286, IMG submission 205038) | Sediment microbial communities from Yellowstone Lake, YNP, Wyoming, USA - YL17G10_0 | ecosystem: Environmental > Aquatic > Freshwater > Lake > Sediment | place: USA: Wyoming | collected...
AATGCAATGAAAATGGGCAAGAGGTACAGACTGACGAGCGGCCACGCTCCAATCTTCTCTCTGTACACTTTTTTTGGTAATCGTTAGACGCCGGCGATCGGTGTTTGAATAGATTTCCTGGCAATTATCTGATAGGTTACCTGCCGAATCTTCACAGGAGTTAATTTACCGGATTTTAGCCAGGGCTCTATCCACCACCGGAACCGGCGTCTTTTCTGAATCATGGACGAGCGAAAAGATTTCTTTCCCGCTCGTTCCGGTATCGCTGGCGAACATTTCAGAAAAATGGTGTAAAAATGCAGGGTAATGCACGTGAACCCCTGAGGGTCACACAGGAAGCAGTCGACGCTTATGAAAAGCGGACCGGCTTCCAGGGCATTGGAAAGATCATGGTTGAACGCGGTGTCTGGGTAATTGTTCCTTCTGAGGATGTGGTACAACCCCATTGGCGGTCGGTTGAAAATTCCGGGCTGCGGCTGCAACGTGCTGTCGCTTCCCACCGCCATCGTGCGAACCCTGCAACTACCGGACTGGGAGGTTCATCATGACCGCTTTTGCCGGCGGCCAGATCATGTGTGGGGGTGAAGGCCGCGTACATGTCCGCATCTGGGGTGAACCGCATTTCATCTGCCCGGAAGATCTCGGCATGCTGCTCTTTGTTGGCGAGCGGGTATCCCTCTTTAAAAAAGGGCCCACACCGCAGGAGTGCCCGCAGGTATCCGGTTCGGTCTATCTCAGCCCATCCGGTCGGGCCATCATCATCGCAATGGGCAGGCAGCGTTACATGCTCCCCCGCGACAAGTTTCTCGCGGTTGCCCTCGGTGAGGACGTGTCCTGCATTTTCTTTGAAGTACCATCAGCCACACAGGATAGCGAAATTATCTCTTCTTCTAACGGAGGCACCGCATGATTTCGAGCCTGCTTAACACGATTTCAATGAATGCTGTTCCCATCCTTAAGAGCCGTGGCTATAAAGTGGTCAGAATGATCTCACTCCGGGAGCGGTATTCACCCGAAACATTCGTCTGCTATCGCGGTGCTGAAGAAACTCTCCACGTGAAACTGAAACTCTCACCCAATATCCTTACGAGCGGAGAGGAAATTGCGCGGTTCTGTTATGACGAGATCCGGATCCTCCGCAGGATGATGAGAACCAATCCTGAAAAAAGCGGAGAGCACTACGAAGTCTGGGTCTCGATGCCCTGGGGAAACTATTCTGCGATCGAGGTCCTGCCGGATAAGCTCATCGATCAGAGATCCGGTGCTGTCCTGTCACCGCGACCCATCAGAGGTGTTGCGGGATGACAAGCCGTCGCGGCACGCTGATCGAGGACGGGGCCCGCGAGCTGCTCCAGGTCCATGGGTATACGGTCCGGGTCATCCCATCCGGATTCAATAAGCGTCTTCCACCTGCCCACCTCGTTGCATCACGGGGATCCGATGAGACACGCTGCATTAAAATCAGAAAAATATCCCATCTTTCCCTGACCGTTGACATCGTTCAGGGAAAATACCATCTCGACATTGTGCAGTTCCGCAAGCATCTCGCACGCCATACCGGAGAACCCGGGCTCCGCTGCGAGATCTGGATCTATTCCCTGTACTATGGTTTCCGGTGTTTCGAGATACAAAAAGACATCGTGCGGGAAATTCCCAAACCCGCACCGGATAATCTACCGGTTTTACCGAAAAGCCCGGTACCTTCTGGAGGCTCAGCATGATCCCGCAGCAGTCGTTCCATGAGGCAAAGACCCGGTCTGCAAAATTGCTGGTGTCACGGGGTTATGAGCCGGTTCAACCGGTGACCGATAGCTTCCTCTCGCGTTACATCCTGCTTCATCTCATTGGGATGAAAGGTGACTACGAGGCCCTCTGTGTGAAACTCCGGCTTTCCAAAGGTTCGGTGAACGAAGCATATGTCGAATCCCGTTGCCGGTACGACATCTGCCAGTTCCGCTCACTGCTCTCGATATCACCGGGCACCGTGTTCCTGCGGTGCGAAGAGTGGGTTGTGTCACCGAACAATGCGATCCACTGCTACGAAGTTTTTGCCAGCACCATCCAGGAGGTTGCAGCCTATGCCGGATGAAATGGATCCTCTGACCATGACATCGGAACAGATCACGGGCATCCCGCTCCACCTGATCCCAAAAACGATCGCCGACCAGATCAAGGGGAAGCGTGAGTTAATATTCCAGATCACGGTTGAGAAAAAGTTCCACAATCGGTATACGGTAATTGTCGAGACCCGCAATGAACACGATGAGCGGGTACATCAGGAAGACCCTGCCCGGAAAGAAGGCGACGGGCATGGTTAACCGGTATTTTTTCTTAAGTCCGGACGGCTGCCAGGGTGAGGGTGGTGACCCGTGGATGGACTGCTTCGTGATGCAGTTGCCCGAATAGCCGGGCCCGGGCAGGTTGTCGAAGTCCGGGCCCTCACCGACCAGTTCACGCACAGCGGCTACTTCAACGATTATAATGCCCTGGTCCGTTCCGTGGAACCGCTGGATGCAGATGGCTCGGTCCACGGCATCTATGTTACACTGAACGAAGTGAACCCGGCCCTGCTATCACGCCGTTCTAATCGCATCAAAATACGGCTCGGCAAGAAGGACAGTACAACGAGCGATGCGGATATCCGCCGCCGCCGCTGGCTGCCGATCGATATCGATCCCCTGCGACCGAGCGGTGTGTCGAGCACGGATGAGGAGCACGGCCTTGCGCTCGTGAAAGCCGAAGAGGTGGCTCAATGGATTGCCGGGCTCGGTTTCCCTGAGCCAATCCGGGCGGACAGTGGGAACGGGGCCCACCTGCTCTACCGCATCGACTTGCCCAACGATGAAGCAGCGACAGCACTTGTCAAGAGCTGTCTTGCGACGCTCGATGCCCTCTTCTCGGATGAGCGGGTAAGCGTCGATACGGCGAACTTCAACGCGGCCCGCATCTGGAAACTCTATGGCACGGTGTCACGGAAGGGTGACAACACCCCCGAACGCCCGCACCGGAGGAGCCGGATTATTTCGGCCCCGGACCTGCTGCAGGTTGTGACGGTTGAGCAACTCCGCGAACTGGCTGCCCGACTCCCCACTGAGGCACTTGCACAGATGTTCGTTCCAGTGGAAACAAAGGGGTATAAAAAGATTTTCAATTTGCCGGATTGGCTCCGTGAGCACGGTATCGCGGTAAAATCTGAAAAACCCTATGCAAACGGGCGTTTGTATGTGCTCGACCAGTGCCCGTTTTCATCGGCACACAAGGATGGTGCGTTCGCGATCCAGTTTTCAAACGGTGCAGTCTTTGCGGGATGTAAGCACGCATCCTGCGGTGGCGGAACACAGCGGTGGCAGGAGCTCCGCGAGCGGTGCGAGCCGGACCGGGCAGCGAAGCGGAAGGATTGGGAACAGAAGCAACAAGGCTGGCGGAAGGACCGGGCGAAGGCAAAAGCTGAAGACGAAGGCATGAGTAGTCCGGCCCCGGAAACAGCAAATCCCGATGCCCGGACAGCGGCTCTCGACGTGCTTGAACACGGAGATCCGGTTGCACTCATGCTGAAAACATTTTCCCAGGAGCATGTCGGTGATGACATCTTAGCCCGCTGCATGATCCTCTCGATGGCATCGCAAGCAGTGAAGAACTCGGACGGGCTGCACGTATCGGTCACGGGTGAGAGCGGCAAGGGCAAGACCCATGCCTTCCGCAAGATGATGCGACAGGTCCCGGACCGGTACAAGGTGAAAGGCACGGTCAGCAACAAAGCCCTCTATTACATGAAGGATCTCCGGCCCCGAACGGTGCTGATGAGCGACGACACTGAACTCTCTGATGGAATACAGGAAATCCTGAAGTCCGCAACATCGAACTTCCATGAGCCGATCACCCACACTACCGTGACAAAGGATCTCACGTCCAGAGTCTGTACGATTCCTGAGCAGTGCGTCTGGTGGATCGCAAAGAAGGAAGGGACCGGGGACGACCAGGTGATGAACCGAATGTTGACCTGCTGGATCGATGAGTCCTCCGAGCAGGATAGACGGGTACTTACGGCGAAGCAGACCCGGGAGATGCTGGACCCGGACTCATTTGTTGAAGAGACTGATGAGCTCAGAACCTGCAGGACTATCTGGGAGATCCTGCATGAGCAGACAATCTGGGTGATCATTCCCTATTCGAAGCGGGTACGGTTCAACGCAATCTGCAACCGCCGCAACCCCGATATGCTCTACGATCTGATCAAGAGTCATGCGGCTCTCTTCTTCATGCAGCGCCGGCAGAAGACGAGTGAGGACGGGACGCTCTGCGTGTACGCCGACGAGGCGGATTTCACCGATGCAAATAATGTCTTCACGCTGCTGAACGGAACAGCGGGCGGACAGGAATCAAAGATGACGAAGAAAGAGTCCGACCTGCTAGCGATCATTGAGAAGGCGGACCTGCCGGAGTTCACCATCCAGGATCTCCAGCGGTTCAGCGGCGCGTCCTACATGGGAATTTACCGGATGATTAAAGGCTACGACAGCCGGGGAAAGAACTACACGGGCCTACTGGAAAAGTGTCCGGCCCTCTCGTTCACCGACCGGACAGTGACCGTAACCGAGACTGACGGATATGCGATCCGCCGCAGGACCGAAGCGTTCACGTGGAACCGCGAGATCTTCCGGCAGTGGGCGAATGGCGGATCCTGCTGGCTCGACCACGACCCGCACGACGGAAATGATGATCGTGGCGCAGGGTCATTTACAGCATTACAGCACGTTTACAGCAGTTTTACAGCAACTGCTGTAAATCAAAATGGCGCAATTTCCAAACCCGGATTCCCTGATACTCCTGTTTATAATAATAATTCTGTACTAAGAGAAGGTAATTTACAGCAGAAAGAGAATGCTGCTACTCAATCAGAACCCGGTTTGCAGAGTACTCAGTGTCTCCATGATTCCCAATCTGCTGTAAATGAAAAACGATCTCTGCAAATTTCCGCGCAATCTGGAAATAAAATACCAGAACGCACTCCGATGACTTACAGCACATGCTGTAAAACTGCTGAAATGAGCCCGGATTCGACCCCCTCTGCTGTAAACAAGGATCAACCCCGGGCCATCAAAGCCCGCGATTACAAAAAACTCGAACCTCCGGAGCCGAAGACCGCGTGTTTTGCCTGCGGGAAGAAAGGCTCCTGGTTTATTGAAAAATTTACCAAAGAGCGTCGGGCCCGGCCCAAGGACCAGCAGGCTGCCCGGCGGGTGTGTCGCTCATGCTACAATGAAGCAATGAAAGCGGAGCAGATGGCTTCGGTCCCGTTGCCGGGGACTGTGGATGTTTCCCAGTGTATGCGGGTAACGGCGGATGTGGGGAAGTGCTCGGTATGCGGACTGGAACGGTCGGTATGGATCGATCGCACGACACAAGTACGGTTATGTGAACACTGCTACGGCAGGGAAGTGCGAGGGCAGGCTCATGCGTGATGCAATACCTGATGATGCGATACTTGTATGCTCTATGATTGATTCTTACCAAAACAACGGAGGGAAATGAATGCCTGAAGATACGTTTGAGGTCGTAACGGAAATAAAATACCGGCCGGAGATTAAAGAGCAGACCGAGGAAGAAGCCCGGCGGGGGCTGCTGGAAGGAGAGGAGTTCATGGTCCTTGAGATCCAGGTGATCGGGAGGGTGGAGAATTACGAGGGAAAGGATTCGCTTACGATAGATTATATCGCAGCGTGTAACCAGAAGGCGCTTACATCACCCTGGATGAAGGAAAGGATGAGCCTGTTCTCGGATATCTGCGAGGGGACGGTCATGGTCCTAACCCATCAGATGAGAACCCGGCTCTTCCGCCAGCTCCAAAAACGGGAGGACCAGGAGCTGTGCCTGTACCGGTTGTCCGCATGGTGTTCGATGGGCGATGACGGTTCGCAGCGCTGGAGTATCCGGGACAAGATCGATCAGGAGTTTGAGCAGGAGGATCGATCTGTTGGGAAGCGGGCCAAGGAGGCGAGGAGGCTGGCGGGGAACGTGATGGGGGAGAAGGTGGGGTAACGTGGTTGTTCCCCCGGCTCTTCTCTCCATGCAAGCACGCCGCAGTACATCCCCGATGCGGTGATTGTCTGCTTGGGCGGGATCGATTTTGGATCCGTGCAGCAATAGCAGAAAGATCCCGAACGTGCCGGCAGCGAGCTTGGATATTTCATTAACTATATTTCATGCCCGGTCGAATCTGACCAGTAACACGGCAAATTTGCAATGATTGAAGGGCAGATGGGTGGAGAGTTCTTCACGCCGATGAGGAACTGGAGCGGCTCAATGCGGAGGCCCGTGTGCTTGAGGAGCGGTGCGGTGAGAATGTGGGGAAGATCCTTGACCGGACATAATCCAGACAGTGTCTGGACAATTGTCCGGGCAATGTCGAGACAGTTGTCTACTCAGTGGGAAGACAATTATCCACTCAGTGAGTGGACAATTCCGGTACCGATGGAAACGATGATGGAATTAAAGGAATGCGGAAGGGAAAACTGATGACGGAGGAAAATCTGCCTGAGATTTATGATGCGGATCGTGCTGCATCAGAGTTTTTGATATATCAGACGGAAAATGGAGAATCCCGGGTTCAGGTGCGCCTGTTCCAGCAATCCGTATGGCTAACCCAGAAACTTATCGCGGATTTGTTTGAAAAATCCGTCACGACAATTAATGAACACATCCGAAATATTTACGAAGAAAAGGAATTGGACCCGGAAGCAACTATTAGGAAATTCCGAATAGTTCAGATGGAAGGGGGAAGGAGCAGCTCAATGTGGATGCCCGTGTGCTTGGTAGCGGAGCGGTGAGAATGCGAGGAAGATTCTTGACCGAACATAATTCTGATACTGTTGGGAACGTTGTTACGACAGTGTCGCAACAATTGTCTACTCAGTGGGTAGGCAACTGTTTTCCAACTTGTAAGATTGTTCACACACTTCGTGCACATTTACAGAACCATAAAGAATGCCGTGCCGAGGTAATTGTATGAGTGTTCCATCGAATGCAGAGATCCTGAATCTCCTGGATCACCTAAACCATACCATCGCCGACAATCTTGAATCGTCCAATCTGGATTTCAAACCATGGCATAATCCAAAAGATGAAATGAAAATTGCTCTGGAATATGCGGCATGTTTTGCTAACGGCGAAGGCGGAGTTGTCATATTCGGAGTAATGGATAAAACAGTCGGGCGGTCGAAAGCGATTCATGGTGCTCATGGGTATAATATTGATACCTGGCGCAGAGGAATCTTTGATGGCACCCGTCCCCATTTGCAAGTGGATGTGGAAGAATTAGCTGTCCCCGAAGGTACCGGTCGTCTCTTAATTGTGAGAGTTCCGAAAGGAAATTCTCCCCCGTATGGAACTGCGCAAGGAGTTTTCAAAAGACGGATTGGTAAAAACTGTATGCCCATCGACCCGGATGAGTTTGTGACCATGAGAATATCGTCCGGTGCACTAGATTGGAGTGGTGAACGAGCATCAGGAGTTAGTCTGGAAGATCTCGATCCTCTCGAAATCGCCAGGGCCCGTTCGTTTCTGCGAAGCCGCAACCCGGAATCAGCCTTGCTAACGATGTCTGACGCTGCATTTCTTCAGGGCCTTGAGGCCGTGCGGAATGGATCGGTGACAAACACCGGACTCCTGCTTTTTGGAAAACCAGATGTAATCTCGGAAAAAATTCCTCAAAGCCAGGTTCACTACGTTCATCAAATCTCTGAAACAAAAGTTGCAAGAAACGATCTCTGGCGAATGAGTCTTCTTCAGATTATTGAGAAACTGGAAGGAATATTCTCAAGCCCGGTAAATCCGGAAGAAGAGATCCCCGTTGGTCTCTTCAGGCTCCGTATTCCAGCATTTCCGATTGAGGTGGTGCGTGAGGTTATTTTAAACGCAGTTACCCACCGGGATTATTCACAGCCGAACGATGTTTTAATCCGGCATTCCCTGCACGAGCTCGCGGTCACCAGCCCCGGAGGTTTTATCGGGGGCATTACCCTTCATAATATTCTTCGTCATGAACCCGTTGCCCGGAACCGGACGCTTGCAAATGCTTTTCTAAAATTAAGGCTGGTCGAATCAGCCGGTACAGGCCGCAATAAGATATTCATCCCGATGTTGCAATACGGGAAACGGATACCTCGGTATGAAGCTGATGAATTTCACGTCACTCTCAAAATCTATAACGGCGCGTTCGATCATTCGATGGCTCGTCTTATCGCCGAATGGCACGCACGCGGCAAAGATATTGGTCTCGATGGCCTCATGATCCTGACCTATCTAAAAGCTCATCGGTATATCCGGACCTCGGACGCTGAAGAACTTCTCCAGCTGGATCGCGATCAGACTCTAAGCATTCTCGACCAGATGAGCGATCCAAAGCGGGGAATTCTGGAACGAAAGGGGCACACTCACGAGGCAACATTCTATCTGACAAAGGCCGTTGCCAAAGATCTGATTGGCAAGGCAGGATATTCAGCGGCGAAGGGAATTGATGGTGCCCGTTACCCTCAGATTGTACGAGGTTTTGTCGAGGATCACGGTAGTATTTCTAATAAAGAATGCCGGCAGCTACTTGGACTTGGGGATTCTCCATCAGCAAAGGTCGAGGCATCCCGGTACCTGAAACTCTGGTCTGGCCCGGAGGGTTTCCTGACCGCTGAGGGCAATCCTCCCAAACGACGATATCTCTTGCGGGAGCGTTAACAGGGTGTTAACAATGAAACTTTTGCCTTCTGGGGAAACCCGTATTACGCGTTCAAACAGGCTGAATCGCTCCAGATGTAACGTATTACGGGTCTTAACAAATCCTGAATATCTGTTAACGTTTATGTTAACATACAGGTTTTCCTGGAGTTTCATCGAGCTCCCGCCCCGCGAAGTGCTGGAGCAGAAACTCGAAGGCAGCGGTGGCGATTGCACGGGAACGGCTCGCTGCTCAGAAGGCAGGGGGATGATAGGGTTGTGTGAGCATCAACTGTCTCCGGCAACTATCTGGAAATTCCAGATAGTTCGATGCGCCATGATAAAACGTCTGTTGATAGAACCGTCTCCATAGAAAAGATTATATTCCGGGAATTGTGGGTTCACTGTCCCCACAATCAGGAATAATACGTTTTACGGGAGTGTTAACAAGGTCTTAACAAAGATCTTAACATGATGTTTTTGCATTCTAAAGAAACCCTGAAAATCCGTTCAATCGGGCAAAATCGCTCCAGATATGTTTTATTTCGGGTCTTAACAAGTTCTTATCATCATGTTAACATGCCGGGTTTTCCTGAAACTTTTAACAAGGTCTGGCAATGCGGTAAAGGAGTCGACAGGTTGTTTCTCGCATGAGCCCTCTCCCTATATCCGAAGCGAGCAGCATCCGCGTCGCTGAGTACCTCACCGAACTCCCTCCCCGTGAAGTGCTGGAGCGGAAACTCGAAGGCTGCTGTGGCGATTGCACGGGAACGGCTCGCTGCTCGGGGAAAGGGGGAATAATATTCACCTATTTTGATGTAACCAATGAGTCACGATGATTGGAAACCAATCAAACTAAAAAAGACATTTGCGATGAAATTGTTACCATTCAGTCGTGAGTCCTCTTGGCCAATTGACTCACAAACGTAACATATGACTCAGCAGTTATCGCAGTTTAGTGATAGGATAATAAAGGTATCAGTGATAATTGGATAACCTGGTTAAGAATACCAGGTTTTCTTTTGGGAAATATTCCGCCCCCATCGGGTAGATTGGTCACACAGCGTGTGCCGAATTGGTTTCCCAAATTGTCCCCGTCAATTGCGCAGATCGTGTTTGAGCAATTGTTGCGACAGTGTCACGAATATTATCAAACTAACCCTTTTATCATAGTAGATTAAAGCAGAATCAGTGATGTTATGCCAATACCAGATTTTCAAAGTCTGATGTTACCAATACTGGAGTTTTACGGCGACAAACTTGAACATGGATCGCAGGACGCTCTCGGTCATTTAAAGACAAAATTAAAACTTACCGATGAAGAGATCAACGAGCTTCTCCCAAGTGGCAGACAATTCAGATTCAATAACCGCGTCGGCTGGGCAATAATCTATTTGAAGAAATCCGGCTTGCTGAACAGACCATCACGGGGTAAATACATCATTACTTTACGGGGTCTGGATGTCCTGAAAGAGAAGCCGGAAAGAATCAACATGAAATATCTGGAAAAATTCCAGGAGTATGTTGATTTTAAAGATTTCAAGAGAGATAAGAACGAGGATAAAGTTCTCCCCTCTGAATATGACAGGATATCGACACCGCAGGAATCGCTGGAATCGAGTTACCAGGAATTAAGAAGGCAATTATCGCATGATCTTCTTGAACGGGTTAAACAGAGTTCCCCGGCATTCTTTGAAACACTTGTCGTTGACTTGCTTTTGAAATTGGGATATGGTGGTTCAAGGATTGATGCCGGTCAGGCCATCGGCAGGACCGGTGATGATGGCATCGACGGAGTAATCAAAGAGGATAAACTGGGTCTTGATGTTGTTCACATCCAGGCGAAACGATGGCAAAATCCCGTGGGAAGACCTGACATTCAGGCTTTCGTTGGAAGTCTCGAAGGAAACCGGTCCCGGAAAGGAGTTTTTATCACGACATCGAAATTCACCGGAGATGCACAGGATTATGTAAAAAGGATTGAGAAGAAAATCGTCCTTATTGATGGTGAACAATTAACACAATTGATGATCGATAACGGTGTTGGCGTTGCCGAAGAATCCCGGTATGTCGTGAACCGGCTCGATGAGGATTATTTTATCGAGGAATAATCCGTTTCAATCCGGCAGTCGGCGTATGAACGATAACTCTTTTGAATTTGTTGAAAAATTGGCGGAATTCCCGTATATTACAAAATATTACGGAACCTCTCTGAATTCGCTGGATAAGTCACACCCAATAATCCTTAATTTAACGGAAAATTATTATTTATTCGAATTTCCGCTGGATAAAATCAATACGATGCTGGCAAAGCTGGATTCATGGGCAGATATTCATAAAATAGTCCGTGAGTCAAAAAATCCCAAACAATTTTTCGATGCTTTGTCGGAATTAAAGGTAGCTGGAGAACTTGTTGATCGAGTAAGTTACATCAGAAAAATGTCTACGCCGGATTTTGAGATTAAAATTGATAACCAAGTCATAACTCTTGAAGTTAAGAGAATCGGAAATAAACTTGGAAATCCATCAGACAATGAAAACCCCGTGAATGATTCACGATATGCGCAATTCATCGATGATATCGAGACCATAATTCGCGATGCTGAAAATTCAATATTGGAACGACATCAATATCGTGAGGGAACCCCGCATATCCTCATTTTTGATTGTAGCACACTAATGGGATCCATAGATTTTGAAGATTCCTTGTACCTAAAATCAAACGAGCCAGAATTTATTCCTAAAAAACATGGCAACACAGAAAAGAAAGTGAGAAATGAAAGACTATTTTATCAAAAAGACGACGAAGGAAATTTTGTCTATTCGAATTTATCGGGAGTAATTGGAATTTTTGATTTTCAATCGATTTCGATGAATCCTGAGAACAATCAGGTTTCAGTAATTAAACCTCATTGGGTATTTTATGAGAATCCACATTCGGATAATAAGATCAAAATCGAGGAAAATGTTCTGGAAAGGTTAAGGTTAAAAAAATTCATCGATGAGAACATAAAAAAAGTGGAAAATTCTTATCCCCATCTTCATTTTTTACCATCTTAATCTTCTCAATAATACATGATCATCTTCCGGATATAAACGTCCAAAAGGGTTCCAAGTTCACCAACCGGAAGTTCTTCGATTGAAATAATGTCTCCGTGGCTAATTTTGTCTCTTGCATCCTTACATTTTTTAAAAATTAACCTGTCGTCAGAATATTTTTCTCGGTTTAGCATGCTAGCGACAAAAGAAAATTTTGCGGCTATTGTCAATCGATTGGTATCTTCAGGAAGTATATCAGAGATTGGAATTTTTACTAATTTATCGTAACCGTCACTGTTTTTCAGATGAACATCAAATTGATCTTGATCTATTTTTTTAAAGATTTTATGAGTTAAAATTTCGAGACAAACAAAACTGAAGTAGAATTTTTTCCATTTATCTTCTTCGCGAATCATCGCCATATACCAGTGGGAGACACTATTTAGCCATTTATTCTGACCAGACCCTTTTTGTTTGATTAAAGAAGTAATTTTTTCTTGATCAAGACATTTGTGTTGTTTATTAACGCATAAATCAAGAGATGTTTTAAATTTTGGTTTGCCTACGACGTTTGTCCCATTGATGACAAGTACACATCCTTCATCCGCTACTTTCGTAAAAAAATAGGTTGGGATTTCTATCGTTAAACAGAGTGTAATTTTATCAAAGAGTTCAGGGAAATTTATCTTTTCTTTTTCCCTAGCTAGAAAATTCAGTAGTTCTCCACCGTATAATTTCTCTTTTGCGAATGGATAAACAAAGTTTCTGTCAAATACTGTATCATCTGAAGTGGAATCCGAAGAATTATCTTCCGCCATTTCAGAATTTGGATTAAAAACGTCAACTTTCGAAATATCGACATCTTTTTCAAAAACTTCAACAGTGTACCATTTATAATCGGTAAAGACGGTGGATTCAGATTTCATTTTAAATATGCATTCTTTAAGGTGCTCTTCAGCCGTTTTAGTGTTATCAACAACATTTCCTAGCGATTGAATGCACAATATTCCAAATCCTTTGACAGAATAATGGGCCTGCTTGATTTCATCGGGAACCTCTCCAAAAAAGCATGTGAATTTCCAATCCTTGTCTGGATAATCGTTAATAATCAAGGGTGAAAGAGGTTTAATTTTGTTTGAATCATCAGGATCAGAAAAACAATCGTTGGTTGCATACACTCTGTAACATAACATTTTTAGAGTCACGACATCTTGCTTTTCCATTCTAATGCCCCTCTACAATTGCAATTTCTTCCCCCGTCAGCCCGTACAAGTCGTACACCAACGCATCGATCTGATTATCCGTCGCCTCAATCTGCCGGGACAGCATCGTCTTCTCCTGTTCGAGCCTCGCATCCTGCAATTTCTTATTCAGGTTCAGCATCTGGGTGACGAGGGAGACCATGCGATCGTGCCGGGATTTGTCTGCCGGATCGGCGAAGTTGATGGCGCGGATAGGGATTTTTTTCAAACTGATATATGAGGGTAAAAAGAATCCACCACGTAATTTGGGTAAAATTGTTTGGAAAAAGAAAAAATTCAATTTAGAATTCAATAATCCCAATAAATATTTATCAGTCCCCGGTATGATGAAACATGTTTTATTTGGATACAATTTTGATTCTTCAAGTGAAAATTCTGGCTGTTTACATACTTCCGGATAGATTATCTTCGTTTTTTCAAACTCAAGATAATACTCAACCGAATCCTGAATTTCATACCATTGGTAATTTCCAGGTTTTCTTCCCTGCCAAGATTCTCCATGCCAATCACTCGGTTTTGGGGTCAATTTATTCTTGAATTGTTTGAGATAATTCTCAATTACAGGATATTTTTTAATATCAATGCCTCTTTTAGTAAAAATCAAGAATTTTTTTGCTCGTAAATTTTGATATCGTTTAACGTCTTTCCCTGATAAAAATGGTTTAATTATTTCAGCACATTTTGGATCTGCTTCAATCAATTGATTTCGAATCGTATCATCAATGATGAATGCTTCATTAAAACCCGTTAATATCCCTCGAAATACATTTCCCTTAATGTAGTCATCCAAGGAAACACATTTTTTAAGTATTTTCCCAAGTAGTAACGTTTGTTTTTCTTCAGATAATGACCATCCTTCATCGTTTAGATCACTTTTACTTATTTTTCGTTGCCTTTGAGAAATGTAATCATCTAAACTAGAAAATTCAAGAGTATCTGCTATCGTCACTGAAATTGATCCGTCAACGTCTCCTTTTGACACTCTGATAATACAAGGGTACGTTGTAGCACCTTTAAAAATCGGTAAATCTCCAAAATCTATTATTTCCACAATTTGTTTTGTTTTTAAGAATTGTCGAAGTGACTTTCCATAGTTCGCTCGCATCCATTTATTAGCAACGATATATGAGAAGAGACCTTTAGAACGCAACAAAAAAATTCCTTTTTCGATGAAATACGTGTAAATATCAGCCATTCCCACATATGTTTCGTACTTCTTCTTGGCATATTCCTTAAACTCAGAACCAAGCGATTCCTGTCTCACATACGGCGGATTCCCAATCACGGCGTCAAACCCGCCCGCCGCCATCACCGGTGCAAATTCCTTCGACCAGTCAAATGGCTTGATGCGTTTCACTTCATCATCGGACATTTCTGGAGTATAGATATCCCAGCCAATCAAGGAGTTCCCACACTTAATGTTTTTATCAAGGCTCGGGAGTGCTCGTTCCGTCGTGATCGTGAGCTGCTTTGAAACCGTCTCCTGGTTCTCTTCCTCAAGCACCTTGAGGAGCAACGAGAGTTTCGTCACCTCGACAGCCTGCTGGTCGATATCCACACCGAAGATGTTGTTTAAGAGAATCCGTTTCTTCTCTGCGGTCGTAAGTTTCCAGTCGCTCCGCACTCGTTCCGAAAGCCGGACATCCTTACCATTACCCGGATTGTAAATCGGGAGATCCATCGTAGCCGCAGATTTCTTCTTTTTCGGGGCTTGCTCCGGAAGGAGCGCCTGCACTGCGGGATCGGTCACCGAGTTCTTCTCCTTAAAGACCGGCACGAGGTTTGCGATATACCAGTCGCGGTGCCAGTCAAGGAGATATTGGTATGCACCGATCAGGAACGAGCCGGAGCCACATGCGGGATCAAGGATGCGAAGCTTTGACACTTCACGGGGCGTTTTGTCCTTTACGAGTTCGCCGACCGTGTGCTTTACGATATATTCCACTATGTATTGCGGCGTGTAGAAAACACCGCCGGCTTTCTTCACTTCGGGCTTGTACTCGACCTTTGCCTGGTGCCCTTCTGTTAGCCGGATCACTTTGCCGAGGAACTGCTCGTACACATGTCCGAGAATAGCCGGAGGGATAAGCGAGAACTCATACTGGCTGTCAGGGAAGTAAAGTCGTTTTATGATCCCTTTCAGGACCTTGTCGTCAATCGCAATGGAAAGCGAGAGCGTATCTGGGGATTCATCCCAGTCCGGCTCCTGCTGGAAATGAAAAAGCCCGGAGTTGTATTTATCATCAGCATATCGGAAGAGCTGGCAGATCCGCTCATAGACCTGCTCACCCTCCAGAAGTTTGTGGAGTGTTTCATACTCCTCAATACCACGATCTTCACAAATGCGGAGGAAGAGAATCCGGTCAATGGTTCGCTGCACGACACTATTCAGTTCTTCGACCGTCAGGGAAGGATTACGGATTGCGATATTTTTCGCAAGGGCATCACGCCATTGCTCAATCTCTGCAAGAATATCGTCATCGACAGTTGCAGTTCCCCGCTTGCCCTTCGTCGTTTCAGCATATTTATCAAACGAGCCGCGAAGGATGCTATCCGGGGCGATGATTGAAACGAGCCAGTCCCATTTTTCAGGGTATTCTTTATAGGTGAAATACTCGATCCGCGCCTTCGATGCTGCATCACCGTTCTCCGGTTTTATCCTGCAGTCATAGATTGCGAATTCTTCAAAATTAGTAAGAATAGAAAGCGGCAGTTTTTGATTCCATGCATACCGCCGTAGTTGCAGAGCTGCTTCAGCAGCATCCTTGATCCGCACAGACGGTTTCTTGGTCTCGACAATGAATTTCCTGGCGCCCCCAATTCGGAATGTATAATCAAAAAACAGGGTCGTGCCACGAATCCTGACCGGTTCTTCGTGGAGGACTTCCTTATATTTCTCTGAAAATCCCTTGTTATTATCCACATCCCAGCCGAGAGCAGAGAAAAATTTATCGACAAATTCTCGTCTTAGTTGTGTCTCGTTGTATTTTCCCAAAATGTATGCCTGACGATGAAATTCAAAGCGTTCGATAAGGGATAGAATCGGGTCAGGGGCTGGCATTTGTAGTGATATTTTTGCTCAGAGACGTTAAACATGTTGGAAATATTTTGAGAGGATTTCGAAATACGTGGAATAATTTGGATCTATTAGCAAATTTAAGTGGTTTTCGTGTAATTTCTCGAGAAATCCTTCATAATTACCATTGAAATCTTCCAATTTTTTCCAAAATGCCATAGCA
>Ga0315286_10002835_pt1 | contig 16240 bp, 20 predicted proteins | sample YL17G10_0_MG_FD_205038 | JGI IMG/M metagenome (GOLD analysis project Ga0315286, IMG submission 205038) | Sediment microbial communities from Yellowstone Lake, YNP, Wyoming, USA - YL17G10_0 | ecosystem: Environmental > Aquatic > Freshwater > Lake > Sediment | place: USA: Wyoming | collected...
CCGTCGAGAAATACTTCAGCTTCGTCGCGAAGCTCTGCTTCGCCTTCGGGCTCGTCTTCCAGCTTCCGCTCGTCGTCATCCTCCTCACCTGGATGAGGGTCGTCTCGGCGCGCGCGATTCTCAGGCAATGGAGATGGGCGATCATCGTCATCTTCAGCGTCGCGGCCGTGCTCACGCCCCCCGATCCCGTCTCCCAGGTCTTCATGGCGGTGCCGCTCTGCTTTCTTTTTTTCGCGAGCCTCGTCGCCTCTCTCCTCATCGAGAAGCGGAGGAAAACGGGGACTCCTTGACAGGGGCCGTTTTCCATGCTAATTTAGTGCACATGAATCAATCGGATATCAAGAAACTCGGGCCCATACAGTCTCTCGTCCAGGGCGAGCTCGAATCCCTCGAAACCAGGCTTCAGGAAATACTCGATTCCGACGTTCCGCTCATCGAGAACATCTGCACGTATCTTAACGACAGGCCGGGAAAGCGCATACGGCCGACGATCCTTTTTCTCACGGCGAGGAGTGCGGGAAGCCCGGAGCATGACACGGTCACGGCGGGGCTCGCCGTCGAGCTCGTCCATACGGCGACCCTCGTTCACGACGACATCATCGACGACCACCTCGTGCGGCGGGGGAAACCCACCGTCTACGCGCGCTGGGGAAGCGACGCCGCGACCCTCATCGGCGACTATCTCTACTCGATGGCTTTCTCCTGCCTCGCCGAGGCGAGAATGTTCGACGTCATGGACATACTCGCGCGGGTCACGCACGATATGAGCGTCGGCGAGCTCATGCAGCTCCAGCTCAGGCGCACGCTCGACCTGAGCGAGGACCACTATATGGACATGATCTACAAGAAGACGGCGGCGCTCTTCTCCGCCTCGTGCGAGTGCGGCGCGCTCCTCGGCGGCGAGCAAAACGGGCACCGGAACCTCTATTCGCGGTTCGGGAAGAACATGGGGCTCGCCTTCCAGATCGTCGACGACCTCTTCGACTACGTCGCGGCCGACCGCGATCTCGGGAAGCCCACCGCATCTGATTTCTCGGACGGACGGGTGACGCTTCCGTTCATCACGGCGTTCCGGAACGCCCCGGAGCCGGCGCGCAAGCGCGTGAGCGACCTCTTCACCGTAAGCTTCGACAAGAAGAAGCACTGGGGGGAGGTCGTCTCCTTCGTCCAGGATTACGGGGGCGTCGAGTATTCGCTCCGCAAGGCGAAGGATTTCGCCGAGCAAGCAAAGGGGCATCTCATGGACGTGAGCTCCTCCCCCGAGCGGGACGCCCTCTTCGTGGCGAGCGATTACGTCGTGGAGCGGGTTCATGCCTTCTGCAAATAAGGAGGCGCTCTACTACGAGAAGCTCGAGGGGCTGAAGGTCCGCTGCCGCCTCTGCCCGCACCTGTGCGGGATCGCCGACGGCGCTGCGGGAAAATGCGGCGTGCGCGAGAACCGCGGCGGCACGCTCTTCGCGGTCTCGTACGGGCGCACCGTCGCGGCGAATCTCGACCCCATCGAAAAGAAGCCGCTCTATCATTTCATGCCGGGGAGCGTGATCCTCTCGATCGGGCCGAACGGCTGCACGCTCGCCTGCGACAACTGCCAGAACTGGCACATCTCCCAGGAGCTCGTCTCGACGCAGTACCTCGCGCCCGAGGAGCTTTGCGCCCTCGCCTCGCGCGGGGGCTCGATCGGGGTCGCCTTCACCTACACGGAGCCCCTCCTGTGGTTCGAATACCTGAAGGACGCCGTGCCGCTCCTGCGCGCGAAGGGGCTGAAATCGGTGCTCGTCACGAATGGGTTTCTGAACGAAGAGCCCTCGCGCGAGATCGCGCCCCTCATCGACGCCTTCAACGTCGATCTCAAGGGGATCCGGGACGAATTCTACAAGGAGATCTGCGGCGGGCGCGTCGAGCCGGTGAAGCGGTTCATCGAGATCGCCTCCGCGGTCTCGCACGTCGAGGTGACGAACCTCGTGATTCCGGGGCTCAACGACGCGACGGAGGATTTCGAGGATCTCGTCGACTGGCTCGCGGGGGTCTCGAGCGACATCCCGCTCCATTTCTCGCGCTTCTTCCCGCAGTACCGGATGAACGACCGGCCCCCGACGCCGAAGGAAACGCTCGAAAGGGCGTTCACCATCGCGAAGAAGAAGCTTCGCTATGTTTACGTGGGCAATATTTCGATCGACGGAACCGAGGATACGCGCTGCGCGAAGTGCGGCGAGGCCGTCGTGCGGAGGACGGGGTACGAGGCGGAGGTTCTCGCTCCGGGGGGAAAATGCCCCGCGTGCGGCACGCAGGTAAAGGGGGTCTGGAACTAAATTGACGAAGATTGCACCGAAGACGCTCGCGAAAAAGATTATCAGGATAGCATTGAGCAAGAAGGCGGAGGGTATCGTCCTCCTCGACCTCAAGAAGATTTCGAGTATGACCGATTACTTCCTCATCTGTTCGGCGGGGAGCGAAGTCCAGGCGAAGGTCATCGCCGAGGCGATCCTCGAGGCGTTCGACGAGAGCGGCATGAAGTGCAGCGTCGAGGGGCTCGAGTCGGCCCGCTGGATCCTCATTGACTGTTTCGACGTCGTCGTCCACATCTTTCGCCCCGAGGTGCGACAGTTCTACGGGCTCGAGCGCCTCTGGGGAGACGCGCCGCGCGAGGTGTTTTCCGATGACGACTGAGCGCGATAAGGCGCGAAGTGGCGCCGCGGCGCGACATGGCGCGGCGCCCGGCGATATGGCGCGGGAGACGGCCTCCGCGAGCGAGCGGGTGCGCGCCGCCCTCTCCGCGGCGCTCGAGGGGCTCGGGCTATCGTTCGAGAAGGGCGAGATCCAGATCGAGCGTCCCGACGATACGACGCACGGGGACCTCTCGTCGAACGTCGCCCTCGTCATGGCGAAGAAGCTCAAACGCAATCCCCGGGAGCTCGCCGGGGAGATCGCGGCGCGTGTGTCGCTCGAGGCCGGTTTCGTCGACCGTGTCGAGGTCGCGGGGCCCGGATTCGTCAACTTCGCCTTCGCGCACAAATACGTGACGGGTGAGGTGAAGGAGATCGTGCGGCTCGGGGGCGCCTTCGGCGACTCGGATCTCGGGAAGGGGCAAAAGCTCCAGGTCGAGTTCGTCTCGGCGAACCCGACGGGCCCGCTCGTCATCGTCTCGGCGCGCGCGGCGGCGATCGGCGCCACTCTCGTCAATATTCTCCGCAAAGTCGGCCACGACGTGCAGGCCGAGTACTACGTGAACGACGCCGGCTCGCAGGTCGGAAAGCTCGGGGCGTCTTTGCTCGCGAGGTTCCGGCAGCGGCTCGGGGAGGACGTGCCGTTTCCCGAGGACGGATACCCCGGGGAGTACCTCGTCGATATCGCCCGGGAGATCGGTGAGAGTGACGGGCGCGCGTGGCTCGCGCTGGGGGACGCCGCGGCGGTCACGGCGTTCGGCCAGGCCGCGCTCGAGCGGATCATGCAGCTAGTCCAGAGCGATCTGGAATATTTCGGCGTGCGTTACGACAATTTCTTCCGGGAGTCGGAGCTCTACCGCGACAAGGAGATCTGGCGGGCCCTCGACCTCCTCAAGGAGCGAGGGGTCGTGTACGAGGAGGAGGGCGCTCAATGGTTCCGCTCGGCGGAGCTCGGGGACGAGAAGGACCGCGTGCTCGTGCGGAGCGACGGGTCGCCCACGTACTTCCTCGCGGACGCGGCGTATCATCTTAACAAGCTCCATCGCGGCTTCGCTCAGGTCATCGACCTTTGGGGGCCCGATCATCACGGGCACATCAAGCGCCTGCAATCGGCCTCGCAGGTCCTCGGCGCCCCCGCGGGCTGGCCCGAGGTGCTCATCGTGCAGTGGGTGCGCCTCATCGAGGAGGGGAAGGTCGTGAGCATGTCGAAGCGCGGCGGCGAGTTCGTCACGCTCCGCGACCTCGTCGATGACGTCGGGGCTGATGCGGCGAAGTTCTTTTTCCTCATGCGGAAGACCTCTGCGCACCTCGATTTCAATTTGACCCTCGCCCGCAAGGAATCGGACGAGAACCCGGTGTACTACGTGCAGTACGCGCACGCGCGCATATCGAGCGTCGTCGCGTATGCGCGGACCGAGGGAGCGGATTTTCCGGCCGACACCTCCTGCGTCGAGCTCCTCACGGAGCCCGAGGAGATCGAGCTCATGAGGAAGCTCGTGATATTCCCCGAGCTGATACGGGGCGCCGCGCTCTCGCGCGAGCCGCACTTCCTCACCGCGTATGCGCAGCAGCTCGCCGCGGAGTTCCACCGGTTCTACCACGTCTGCCGGATCGTCTCGAACAATCGGCGCCTGAGCGAGGCGCGGCTCATGCTCGCCGAGGCGACCCGCATCGTGCTCGCCGAGTCGCTCCGCGTTCTCGGCGTCTCGGCGCCGGAAAAGATGTAGAGGAATCACATGAGCATCGTCGTCGTCGGAACGGTCGCCTTCGATACGGTCGAGGCGCCGTGGGGGAGGGCCGAGCGGGTCATCGGTGGTTCGGCCACCTATTTCTCGCTCGCCGCGAGCCATTTCACGCCGGTGAAGCTCGTCGCGGTGGTCGGCGCCGATTTTCTCGCCGAGCACCGGGCGATTCTCGAGGATCGAGGGGTGGATCTCGAGGGGCTCATCGTGAAATCGAGCGGCAAGACCTTCTTCTGGCACGGGCGCTACGGCGAGGATCCGAACGAGCGCGAGACGCTCTGCACCGAGCTCAACGTCTTCGAGCGATTCAGGCCGGAGCTCCCGGCGTCGTACTGCTCGAGCCGATGGCTCTTTCTCGGAAATATCGACCCCGACATCCAGATAAACGTGCTCGACCAGGTAGAGGGGCGGCCGTTCGTCGGCTGCGACACGATGAACTTCTGGATCGAGCGCAAGCCCGAATCGCTCGCGCGGCTGCTCCGGCGCATCGACATCCTCTTCGTGAACGATGGGGAGGTGCGGCAGCTCTCGGGCCGGAAGAATCTCGTGCTCGCGGCGCGCGATATCCTCGAGATGGGGCCGCGCGCGCTCGTTATCAAGAAGGGTGAACACGGGGCCTTTCTCTTTACGAAGGATTTCCGCTTCTTCGCGCCCGCCTATCCCCTGAGCGAGGTCCTCGATCCCACGGGCGCCGGTGACAGCTTCGCGGGGGGCTTCATGGGATACCTCGCGAGCGCCCCGTCCGTCGACGAACGACACCTGCGCCGCGCGATGATCTATGGCACGATCACGGCGAGCTACGCCTGCGAGAGCTTCTCTGTCGAGCGGCTCCGCGGGCTCACCGATAAGCACATCGCGGGGCGATTCGCGGAGCTCGTGGATCTCGTGAAGATCGAGCTCGACTGAGGGCAGCTCCCGAAGCGCATCGGACGTCCGCATTCATTTCCTCTTGAGGAACGTGTTGATCTAAAGTAAAATGCCGTCTTTCACGTGGAAGGCGTCCGTGGTTATGCAGCAATGGCTGCGGGGGTATTTGATTATTCAGAATTGTCTCTATTGAGCTAGACTGACAAGGGGCGAGCAACGAAGTTCGGGTTTTAACTGGGAGGTGATTAGATGGGATCGAGAGCGTTAGGATTCTTGGGCTTACTGGGATTCCTTGGATTGCTTGGTATGCGGGAGGGATATGAAGGCCTGTATGGATTGTATGGGCTCTTCGGGCTTTTTGCGCTCTTTGGGATAACGGGCAGATCTAAGAAATCCTAAGAGCCCGTGCGCGGTCGCTGAAGGTGGTGCCTGTTTAGAGACGGGCAGCCTACCTACAGCATGCAGCTGACGCCGGCGTTGGGCGGACCCGGAACATAGAGTGCGTGAGGAGGCACGGTAAGAGATGCAGTCAGCGAGTTGCACGACGTCAGCAGATGTGGTCCAGAGACTCGTGGATGCCTGGAACGCCCGGAATCTCGATGATTTCATCGGGCTCTTGGCTCATGACATCGAGTGGTATGACCCTGCTATGCCGGAGCCTCCTGTGCGCGGACGGGCAGCCGTGAGAGCTTTTGCCGAGGATGTTCTTCGGGCGTTCCCCGACTTCACATACGAGATCCAGCCCCCGATATGTAGTGCCCCCGATGGCAGTCGGTGCGCGATTGTATGGCGTATCTCTGGATCGCATCTTCATACACTCCGGCCTCTCGGGTATGCTCCCACTGGCCGTCGAGCGAACATCGAGGGGGTTGATGTCTTGGATATTCATGACGGTAAAGTCGTTCGAATCCTCACTGCCTTCGATGTTCTCTCTGCTGCGGAGCAGCTCCTGGGGATGAAGTTGCGGCCGTCACCCGGCACGTGGCGAGGCAGATTCGCCGTCACGGTTCAGCGCATGCTGGCCCGTGTAAGGCAAAAGAGGAACTAAGTGATGCCGTCCAAATTGAGCTGGCCGGACAAAAGGCAGAATCTATGTGCCAAGCACCAAATCAAATATCGAAGTCGGGACTTGAGAAGTTGTGGCGTTCGCGGGAGCGTATGGCGGGATAGGGATGTCCTCCGTGCGACGGTCCGCCGAAGCTTGAAACGGTGCGCACGCCGCTGCTGAGGGCTGGCGTTAGACGGATCAAAAAGGGAGGTCGCCGCTGTGAGTGTTATCGGCAATATACTCTGGATCTTTCTTGGAGGAGGGATTCTCCTCTTTCTGGAGTATCTGTTCGGAGGCATAATCCTCTGTATCACCATAATCGGCATTCCATTCGGCATTCAGTGTATCAAGCTCTCTATCCTGGCTCTGCTTCCGTTCGGGAAAGAAATCAAGACGACGAAATCGGGGCATGGAATTATCTCGACACTTCTGAATGTGATCTGGATCGTATTTGCAGGCCTTGCGATCGCATTGAGTCATGTCATTTTCGGATTGCTCTGTGCCATAACGATTATCGGGATTCCGTTTGCGAAGCAGCACATGAAGCTGGCGTCGCTTGCACTGACACCGTTCGGGCATACTTATGATTAGGGCATTAACCATCCAGAGGGTGTGCCATCGATAAGGATCGTTCGGCACAGGAGGCTTCATGAAAAGCATTCGCGCCCTGGTTGGCCGCGAGTTGAAATGGCTGCAGCCGCACGCGCTCAAAATGGAATATGAGCTTCAAGACTCCGGCGAGCTTGAGGCCACCCTGCGTTTTCGAAGTTCGCTCGGCTCGCTCGCCACGGCTGAATGCGCCGATGGATGCTGGACATTCAAGCGGGTGGGCTTTTGGCATACCAGAGCGACCATTCGCGTGTGCGGCGCCGAGCAGGACATTGCGGTTTTCAGGAACAAAACCTGGGCACATGGCGGCACTCTGGAATTGGCCGACGGTCGCCGATACCCGGTCAACTCCAATTTCTGGATGACGGAGTATGAGTTCACGACCGAAGCCGGCGAGTCGCTCGTGAAATACCGCAGGGTCGGCGGCCTGCTGCATCTGTCATCAATCGTCGAAATTCAACCCGCCGCCGCTTCGCTCAAGGAATTGCCCTGGCTGGTGGCATTCGGCTGGTACTTGACGATCATGATGCATATGGACGCGGCCGCGGCAGGAGCGGCCTGATTGCCAGATCCCAACATAGAGATGATTCTAATAAAATAGATATACACGAGTGTTGATTCGCGAATGAGGGACCACAGGGCAAAGGAGAAATGGTATGCGTTACGTGAACCGCGCTGCTCTTCTGTTCTTATTTATACTCGGTGCATGTCTTTCTGTCGGGTGCAGCGAGAAAAGTACTGAACCCAAAGACAGCCCTCCGCCCTCGACCGTGATGAAGCACCTCTGGAGCGAGCGCTTCGGCGACGCGAGCGGTCAGTATGCCCAGGGTGTCGCCGCGGACGCCTCGGGAAACATGATCGTCACGGGAATTTTCAATGGTGCTGTCGACTTTGGCGGAGGCCCGCTTACGAGCGCGGGCAGCGACGACATCTTCGTCGCGAAGTTCGGGTCCAATGGCGCTCACGTCTGGAGCAAGCGTTTCGGCGATAGCGACCCGCAGAACGCCTACGACGTCGCCGTCGACGCCTCGGGGAATGTGATCGTCGCGGGATTCTTCCTTGGCCCCGTCGACTTCGGCGGAGGTCCGCTTACGAGCGCGGGCGGCTATGACATCTTTGTCGCGAAGTTCGGTCCCGGCGGCAATCATATCTGGAGCAGGCGCTTCGGCAATGCGAGCGATCAGTTCGCTCGATCCGTCGCCGTCGACGCCTCGGGAAACGTGATCGTCACGGGATATTTCTATGGCACCGTTGATTTTGGCTGTGGTGTGCTTACGTGCGCAGGCCTTTCGGATGTCTTCGTCGCGGAGTTCGGTCCCGGTGGCGACTGTATCTGGAGCAAGCGCTTCGGGGATGTGGGCGATCAGGCCGGTTATGCCGTGGCTGCGGATGCCTCGGGAAACGCCATCGTCGCCGGATATTTCAACGGCACTATCGATTTTGGCGGCGGCGCGCTGACGAGCGCAGGCGACAAGGACATTTTCGTCGCGAAGTTCGAGCCCGATGGCGATCACATCAGGAGCGAGCGCTTCGGTGACGCGAGCAGTCAGATCGCCTTGGCTGTCGCCGTCGATGTCTCGGGGAACGTTATCGTCGCGGGATTTTTCCAGGGCTCTGTCAACTTTGGCGGCACCGTGCTTACGAGCGCGGGGGGGCGAGGACATCTTTGTAGCGAAGTTCGGGTCCGACGGGGCTCACGTCTGGAGCAAGCGCTTCGGCGACGCGAGCGGTCAGAACCCTCAGGGTGTAACAGTCGACGCCTCGGGAAACGTCACCATCACGGGATATTTCATGGGCACAGTCAACTTTGGCGGCGGTGCGATTACGGCCGGAAGCTCCGGGGACATGTTCCTCGCGAAGTTCGGGCCGGGCGGCGCTCATATCTGGAGCAAACGATTCGGCGACGGGAGCGGCGCGGTCGGGCGAGCTGTCGCCGTCGATGCCTCGGGGAACGCGATCGTCACGGGATATTTCCCCGGCGTCGTCAACTTCGGCGGTGGCGCGCTTGCGAGCGCAGGCGGTTATGACATCTTCGTGGCGAAGTTCGGGCCGTGACGCGCCCGCGTACCCGCCGGCGGGCTCTGCGAGCGCGACGACCGGATAATCCTCGAGGTTCGATGACGTATGGGATGGCTCGCCACGCCAGCGCGCATTCGGATTCCGGAGCGGGTCCGCGGCGCGTTTCTCTGCGTGAGCGTGCTGGCGTTCATCGTGACCGAGCTCGGGAGGCACGTGTACCGCCCCTACGTCCGGGCGAACGCGATTCACGATCTCGGGCTCGCGGACAGCATCGGAAACCTGGGAGGAATCGTCGTTCAGATTTTTCTGACGCTGGCCGTAATGAACCCGACGCGGAAGCAGAGCTACCGGCTTGCCGCGTTTCTGTCGGTCGGATATATCGTGTATGAGTTCGTGCAGCCGATTCTCCCGAGGGGGACGTTCGACTGGAAGGACGTAATCGGCACGCTCATGGGGTTCTGCATATCGACACTGATTCTGTTGGTGATATGGCAGCGATTCCCTGATGCCGGAAGAGAGTGACGAGACTATGAAGGCAATCGTCGTGTACGAATCCTTCTGGGGCAACACCGCGGCCGTCGCACGGGCCGTCGCCGAGGGAATAGGCGCCGGCGCGCGAGCGCTCTCCACCTCCGAGGCGGCCGGCGATGCGATTGCGGGCGCCGACCTCGTCGTGGCGGGGGCTCCCGTGATCGGCTTCAGCCTTCCTACCGAGAAGGCGCGCGAGAATATCCGCGCGAATCCGGGCAAAGCGCCGGCTCCGCCCGATCTCTCCAACCCGTCGATGCGCTCGTGGCTCGCCGCGCTTCCCGCGGGGAGCGGCCGCTCGGCCGCTTTCGAAACGGGACTTCGATGGTCGCCCGGGGGCGCAGCGCCCGCGATCATCAAGGGGCTGAAGCGCGCAGGATACCGCCCTACGGGTAAAGGGCAGCGCTTCATCGTGAAAGGCTCGTATGGACCGCTTCGCGACGGAGAGCTGGAGCGGGCGCGGCAATGGGGAGCGGAGCTCGCGAAGGCATTATGACGTCTTGACATCATAACGTTATAGTGCTATACTTGCTCGTGGAGGTGATTTCCATGAGTGAGACAGCCAAGCGTTCCACCATCTACTTCAAGCCGGGGCTTCACCGCGCCCTTCGGATCAAAGCCGCCGACACGCAGCGGAGCTTGTCCGATCTCGTCAATGACGCGGTCCAAATGGCTCTTCGCGAGGACGAGGAGGACCTCTCCGCGTTCGACGAGCGCGCGAAGGAGCCGACCGTGACGTACGAGGCGCTGCTGAAGGACCTGAAGGCCCATGGGAAGATATAGACTGGTTTTCAAGAAATCCGTCGCCAAGGATCTTCGCGGCGTTCCGAAGAACGATGTCGCTCGCATTCTGAAATGCTTCGATGCGTTATCAGAGGATCCTCGTGCTCCCGGATGCGAGAAACTTTCGGGTCTGGAGAGATACCGAGTTCGCCGGGGCATCTACCGCATCGTCTACGAGATCAGGGACGACGTGTTGCTCGTTGTCGTGGTGAGAGTCGGGCACAGACGCGACGTTTATCGAGGAGGTTAAGCTATGCCGGATAATCCGGGCGAACGTCCCGCCGGACGCGCGCGGCTCGATTCCGTCGATCTCCTTCGCGGCCTCGTGATGGTCGTCATGGCGCTCGACCACACGCGCGATTTCTTCCATTGCTCCGGATTCTATTTCGATTTCGATCCCACCGACCTGAGCCGCACGTATACGGCGCTGTTCGTGACCCGGTGGGTGACGCATTTCTGCGCGCCCGTGTTCATCTTTCTCGCCGGCACGGGCGCGTTCCTCTCCGCGTCGCGCGGCAAGAGCAAATCCGAGCTCTCGAAATTTCTCTTAACGCGCGGGCTCTGGCTCGTTCTCCTCGAATTGACCTTTCTCCGCGTGGCGTGGTTCTTTGATTTCATTCTTCTCGCACAGCCGGTGCAGGTGATCTGGTGTCTCGGCTGGTCGATGGTCGCGCTGTCCGTGTTGATCTACCTTCCCCTGTGGACGATCACGGCGTTCGGCGTCTCGATGATCGGCGTTCATAATCTGTTCGACGGGATTCAGGCCCAGAGCCTCGGATCTTTCGGCTGGCTCTGGAAGGTGTTTCATGAAGGCGGTCTGATGCAGCCGACGCCGTGGAGCGGAATCTTCGTGGCCTATCCGCTCATCCCATGGATAGGGGTGATGGCAGCAGGATACGGCTTCGGCAGGCTCCTGCTTCTGGAACGCGGCACGCGCCGCAGGTGGCTGTTCGCTCTCGGCGGCACCCTCATCCTCATGTTCATCATCCTCCGCGCCATCAATCGCTACGGCGATCCGACGCCGTGGAGCGAACAGAAGAGCGGGCTCTTCACGTTTTTCTCTTTCATCAACCCCTACAAGTATCCGCCGTCGCTTCTGTTTCTCCTCATGACGCTCGGCCCTGCCATCGTGGCGCTCGCGTTGTTCGATCGGGACTGGGGGAGACTCCCGCGGCCGCTGATCGTCTTCGGGCGGGTTCCCCTGTTCTTCTATCTGCTGCACGTTCCGCTCATCCATGCTCTGGCCGTGGCGTTCGCCTACATCCGCTATGGTCAGGCAACGTGGCTGTTCAAGCTTCCTCATTTTCCTCCGCCGCCCGTTCCGAAGGACTACGGCTACAGCCTGCCCGTGGTGTATCTTGTCTGGATCGGGGTCATCCTGATGCTTTATCCTGTCTGCCGGTGGTACGCGGGCGTCAAGAGGCGCCGCGGCGGCCGGCTGAGCTATCTCTGAGGATTAGCCGAAAGGAGATTCCGTGTCATTGCGCAAATGTCCCAAGTGCGGCCACGGCGTCATCGAGGGCCCGTATCTGAATGCCCGTATGAGCACGAACGATTTCCAGTGCCCCGAGTGCAAGACCACGCTCTACATGGATCGCATGCTGTCGGGCGGATTCGATTTGGCGTTTGCCGCTACGGTAGTGATCTTTCGGTTCGCAACGGGTCTCCGGCCCTGGAGTCCGATGCGGTCCATGGGTTGGGTTCTTGCGGTTTTTGTTCTCTGGTTCCCGATTATGCAGAGCATATTCTATTTCTTCGGCAAATGGCGGGTTCCGGGCGAAACCACGAGTTGCAGGGCGCTGCGGCTGTTGCAGGGAATCATCGCGGGTCTGTGGCTGTGCGCCGGCGCCATGATATCCATCGCGATTCGGGATTTCTCCATTACGCACCAGGTGGTCGCATGGTTTTCGGCCGCTCTGGCCGCCGTCCTCGTGTACATGGCGTTCGAGCCGACGCGCAAGTATCTCAAGGTGCGCAAGTATCTCAAGGCGCAGGTGAAGCCATGACAATCGGGAAGCATTCGGCGAATGTTCTCGCCTCGCGTTTCTCGGCGATTCTCTTTGCCGCATGCCTGATTCTCGCCTCGTGCAAGGGGGAGAGCGCGCAGCCCTCGGACCAAATGGTTAACATAGGCACGCACAGCCTTCAGCTGCATCGGGAGGGCAAGGGGACGCCCGCGATCGTCATCGACGCAGGCATCACGGATGGAATCGACAAGCTGCGGCCGCTGCAGGCGCGTCTCGCACAGACGACGACCGTCATCACCTACAACCGGGCCGGCTACGGGCAGAGCGGGCCCGGTCCGTTCCCCCGCGACTGCGCACGCGAGGCGGATGAGCTGAAGGCGCTTCTCGACAAGGTGTCGGTGCCGGGGCCTTACGTGCTCGTCGGCCACTCGCTCGGGGCGTTGAACGTAATGGTGTTCGCTTCGAAGTACCCCAAGTACGTCGCCGGGATCGTTCTTCTGGATCCGCCGCCGCTCTCGTTCATACTCGCTCAGGACTACAAGGAGCTCGGCGCGATGGCCGAGGGTATGACCGCGCAATGGGAGTCCATCGCCGACTCGGCGGCGAAGTCGACCGATCCTCAGGACAAGGCGCGGTCCGCTTTCTTCCGGGCGATCGCGTCCGAGCATCGCGAGATGTTCGGCGCGGGGGCGAAGCTCGTTGCCGGGATCTCGACCTTCGGCGACATTCCTCTCGTGGTGATGGCCGCGGGGAAGGCCAATCCGAATTTCGGGCCGATTGCCGAGGAGTATCAGAAATACTGGATCGAGCAGAGCCGAGCTCTTGCGGCCAAGTCCACGAGGGCCAAATTCGTGATCGCCAAAGAGTCCTCGCATTACCTCTATCTGGATGTTCCGGAGCTCGTGGCGGAGAATATCCTCTCCCTCGTCAAGTAGGCGAAAATCTCCTATCTTGAAGAAAATCTCGATCCCATGTATGCTGCCGTCAACCTGGGGGAGGTGTTGCATGGACAAACGAAACCGTTGGTCGCGCGTTCTCGTCATCGTCGGGCTCATCGCCATGCTGTTCGGGGCTATCGATCCGCTAGAGGGATCCCTCGTCATTCTCCCGGGATCCGTCCTGGTTGCGGTCGGGGCGCTGCTCGCCGGCACCCGGTACAAGAAACTCATCCTGTGGTCTCTTGCACTGGTGGTGGTCGGCGTCGGTGCGGGGTGGGGGTGGAGCGCCGTCGGGGGCTTCGGGGGCCTCGAGGACGGAGGCCGGCGTTCATACTGGTGGGCGCTCACCATTGCGCCTTATCCGATCGGCTGGGTCATGGGCGTCGTCGGCGCGATTCTGAAGCTGCGCGAGCGGAGGAAAGCTCCGGCGAAGCCCGACGCGCAGTGATCGATGGTATGCAAACGTTCGTTGCGGCCCCGAACGCGGGGTCAACTAAAGGAGGACCTGCTTTGCGGCAAACTGTGAATGTGATCCTTGCCGTCTGCCTGCTCGCCGGTTTTGCGGCGCCCGCGAGCGCGGATCCCGTGCAGTGGGCAGGGAACGGGCACTGGTACGAGGCCGTCGAGCCGTCGGGGGGGCTCACGTGGGCGGAAGCCAGCTTGGCTGCACAGGCCCGGACGTGGATGGGACTTCCCGGGCACCTCGCGACCATCACGAGCCAGGAGGAACAGGATTTTGTCACCGCCCTGCTCGGCACCGTCAACTACTGGCTCGCCGGATACCAGGATCCGACGAGCTCTCCCCCTGCCAACGATTGGCACTGGCAGACCTCCGAGACCTGGAGCTACACGAACTGGCAGCCGAACGAGCCCAACGACTACTATGGTCCGGGAGTCGAGTCGTGCCTGCAGATCTACAACTTCGGCAAATGGAATGATGTTCGCTGCATCGAGAATAACAGCTACCTCGTGGAGTACGACGGGCTTGTCTCCGTCGAGCCGACGACGTGGGGGAAAATCAAGGCGCTCTTCGGGCGCTGATCGATTCGGCAGGTCCATAGGAGCGCTCCCATGCTCGGCGCCATCGCTATTGCCGACCCGACTAATAACGCTTGACAGTATTAACGCGTCGCGATAATACATATTTATGATTCGCAGCTTTCGGGATCGTGAAACAGAGCGCGTATTCCAGGGCGTGGGTTCGAGGCGTCTATCGCCCGATATCCAGCGAAGAGCCTTGCGAAAACTGCTGCTCCTGGATGCGGCCGATACCCTGGATGATTTGAGATCCTCGCCGGGAAACAAGCTCGAGAAGCTCGTCGGCAATCGTGCAGGGCAGCACAGCATCCGCAGCAATGACCGATGGCGCATCTGCTTTCGTTGGGAGCGAGAAAACGCTCATGATGTAGAAATTGTGGATTACCACTAGGAGGCCGACTATGCCGACAAGGAAAATACCGCCGATTCATCCCGGCGAAATACTTCTCGAGGAATACCTGAAGCCGCTGGGGCTGAGCCAGTACCGCTTGGCGAAGGATATCACGGTGCCGGCCCGTCGAGTGAACGAGATCGTTCACGGCAAGCGGGCGATAACTGCCGATACCGCGCTTCGGCTCGCGCGCTTCTTCGGCACTTCCGATCGTTTTTGGCTGAATCTTCAGACGCGCTATGATCTCGAGATCGAGAAAGAGCGGCTCAAGGGGCGGCTGGAGCGCGAGGTTTCCAAATACAGGGCCGCCAGTTGAGGCACATGAACCTCACCGGCCGCGCGAGATATTGATATGGAATCGAATTTCCTGTTTGCGAAAGACACCATTATAGGGCATTACCGGATCATCGATAAGATCGGCGCCGGTGGAATGGGTGAGGTCTACCTTGCCCAGGATACCGAGCTCAATCGCCGAGTGGCTCTCAAGTTCCTTGCGCCGGATCTCTGCCACGATGCCGACTGCCGGGCGCGTTTCAAGCGTGAAGCGCAAGCCGCCGCTCAATTGAGCCATCCGAACATCGTCACCATTCACGAAGTCGGCGAATTCAACGGCCGCCCATTCTTTGCGATGGAGCATATCGAAGGCGAATCGCTGGCCGATTTTATAAAACGGGGGGATCATTCCCTCGAGAGGATTATCGATCTATCCATCCAGATCTGCGAAGGACTCAATAAAGCGCATCAGGCAGGTATCATCCACCGGGATATAAAGCCTTCCAATATTCTGATTGCCCGGGATGGCCGCGCCAGGATTCTCGATTTCGGTCTGGCCGCTATAGAAGGAGTCGATAAGCTGACCAAGACCGGCTCGACCATGGGCACCCTGCATTACATGTCGCCGGAGCAGACTCGGGGCGAGGTTCTGGATGAGCGGAGCGATATTTTCTCGTTCGGCGTCGTTCTTTATGAAATGATCACGGGGCACTTGCCATTTGTGGGCGACCATGAGCCGGCTATCATATATTCGATCGGAAACGAAGAACCGGAGCCGCTGGCTCGATACAAAAGCGGCGTCCCCGATGAGCTGCAGCGGATTGTCGGCAAGATGCTGGCCAAGGATAGAGCCGCTCGCTACCAGCATTCTGACGATCTCCTTGCGGACCTGAGGACATTAACCAAGGAAGAACTGTCATCCAGCATGGGCGGAAGGCCGCGCCGCGACGCGTGGAGCCGATATGTCGTGACAGCGGCCGTCGCCGTGATCCTGGTTGTCGCCGGCTATTGGGGCGTGACGAAGCTCCTGACCAGGGATGTCCGGAAAGCGGAGCCCGCCCGCAAGATGCTGGCGGTGCTGCCGTTCGAAAATCTCAGCCCCGATCCCGATCAGGAGTATTTCAGCGACGGCCTGACCGAAGAGCTGACCAGCAAGCTCTCGCAGATTCAATCGCTCTGCGTGATCTCCCGCAGCTCTTCGATGACGTTCAAGGGCAGCAACAAGACCGTGCCGGAGATCGCAAAAGCGCTCAAGGTGCAATATGTCGTCGAAGGAAGCGTTCGCAGGGCGGGCAACGAGCTGCGCATCACCGCGCAGCTGATAGATGCCGATGCTGACGCCCATCTCTGGTCCAAGACCTACGCCGGCACCAT
>Ga0315286_10002836_pt1 | contig 16240 bp, 15 predicted proteins | sample YL17G10_0_MG_FD_205038 | JGI IMG/M metagenome (GOLD analysis project Ga0315286, IMG submission 205038) | Sediment microbial communities from Yellowstone Lake, YNP, Wyoming, USA - YL17G10_0 | ecosystem: Environmental > Aquatic > Freshwater > Lake > Sediment | place: USA: Wyoming | collected...
AAACTGGCAGCCATAAGTTGGCCTTTTGACCCTGCTTTTTTACACCAAAAGAATACCTCACCCATACTATTCTCCTAGTTATTAAAAATTCTCCGGTCCCTATAAAATACTACCCGCCAAATTTCTTTTTTATTTCGTAGTGTTATTCTAGCAAGACAACAAAACCTGTCAAGCGAATTTTGGCTTGACAAAAGCCTAAATTGATGGTGTAAAAAGCCGAGCTTTAAGGATCTAAAAAAGCCCGGTTTTAAAAAAAAGAAAGGTCGTGAGTTTTCTAAAATACAAAATCATCCATATTCCCCGGAGTTATTACCTTATAGGAACTTTCCCTGTATTTTTTCCAAAGGCCGGGAGCGCTTTTTTTCCTTTTTTTATCGCTCCATTTGAATTCATATCCGAATAGTTTGCCATTCCGTTCTTCCACTAAATCAACCTCTGCCCCGTCATAAGTCCTCCAAAAATAATTATTGGCGTAAATTTTATGATAATTTTGAAATTTTATCCGTTCCACCAGAATAAAGTTTTCCCATAAAGCTCCGGCATCATCGCGGTTATTGAGAAAATTAAAATTGTTTATTATGGCATTCCTTATCCCAATATCATAAAAATATACTTTTCGAAGCTTTGAAATTTCTTTTCTTTTATTGGTGGCGTAAGGAGAAAGCCTGAAAATTATGTAATTTTTTTCCAAAAGTTGGACATACCGCTCAACCGTATTTTTATCTATGCCCAGAAGTTTGGCCAGTTCAGTGTAGGAAACTTCATTGCCTATTTGAAAAGCCAAAGCCTTGAGCAAATCGGAAATAACGGCCGAATTCCTTATTTGCTGAAATTCCAATATATCATTGTAAAGATAGCTGGATGTCAGTTCTTTGAGCAGATCTTCTTTGTTTTCAAAAGATACCTGTCCGGCAATTTCCGGATAATTGCCATAAATCAACAAGGCTTCCAAATTTTTTGAAATTGCCAGTTGGTCTTTTCCTCCAAACATTTCTTCCAAACTTAAGGGAAAAAGATTAAAAACAAATTTTCTGCCTGTTAAAGCCTCCTGGGTTTTATCCAGAAGATTAAAGCTGGATGAACCGGTAACCAGAATCTGCTTTTTATTCTGATAATAGTCCACGAGAAGCTTCAATGTTTGCCCTATCGATTCAACTTTTTGTCCTTCGTCAATGAAAATAACCTTTGCGTCGCCTGTTATTCCTTTCAAAAAATCCAAATCCTTATTATCAAGCGATTTTCTATCCGTAGGATTATCACAATTGAATATTTTTACATTGTCCTCCAATCCTAAATTTTTTACAATTTTCAAAGCTAAGGTTGTTTTTCCGGTTTGTCTGGCTCCGGTCAAAATTATAACTTTCCCCTGGAAAAATCTGTCCTTTATTTGACCTTCAATAAGCCTTTTATACATGTTATCCCTAATTTAGTGAATTACATCACTATTATAAGCCTAATTTAGTTATTTGTCAAGAAGTCAGCTTGAGTTGAATCTTATCGAAATGCGCCTCATACATTCCCCGGGCGCGCGCTTTGAAACTGCGCATCAAATCTTCATACTCTTCGGGAGTTACAGTATAGAGAACTTGATATTTGTCGCCTGCCAAAACTTTTCTTTTTGACTCAACTACAAGATATGTGAGAATCATAAAATTGAAAGCTGTCAGATATCCGACTCCGGCGAGAGCGCCCGCCATCGCGTAAATTCCCAGATTGCTTTCCGCGATTTTATTTTTCCAGGCTCCCAAAAATTTGCCCGCCGCCGGAATGAGATTATCCGCTAAAACACGGGGTTTTCCGTCGTTTAATACTTCCGGCTGCGCCGGTGAATTTTCCGCCTGCGGCTCAACTTTTTTAGCTTCTACCGGCGCAAAGCCCGCGCGCGCGCCAAACTCCTCGACAGTCACAATTGTTTCCCGCCCGTTGATCGTCCCTTGCCCCACCGCCACGCCGATTTCCTGATAATGCGTGTTTAGAATATTCGCGCGGTGAGTCTGGCTTTCCATCCAGGCCTTGTTTTGATTTTCCGCGCTCACAAAATTCATCGCCAGATTTTCCCCCGCGTATTTATATTCATAATTATTTTTTTCCAGCCAGTGCCATGGCGTGAGCCCTGAAGGCGAAGTGTGTTCGAAATAATTTTTCTTGAACATATCCGCCAGTTTGTCTTCAGCCGCTTTTGCAAGATCTGCATTCACAATTAAGTTTGGGAGATTTTGAGAAGCCCTCTCATTATTCGCCAATTCCACTACCTTTTCCGGCGTAATCAGGCTAGCGCTGGCAGAACTAACGAAAGAAAAAATCGCTATAGTGGCAACTAAGCTCGCAAGAATAATTGATTTTAATTTTATTTGTGTTAGTGTTGGTTTCATATTTGTATATTTGCCTGCCTGCCGGTAGGCGGGTAGCAAAATTTGTAGATTTGTGGGCCTTACAAATTGTTGATTTTATCAAAATAATAATCCACGTCCGAAATCCATTTTCTTACATTGCCATCTCCGTGTCCGGCGCAGCTGGCTCCGCATTTCCACACAATCATCTTTTTCGGCGTGTCCAGTTTTTGCAGCTGCGTCAGATATTGGATGCGATCGCCGACAACCGCCACCGCTTGCTCCGGCGAATCAAAACAGCTATAACCGGAAATGGTCTGGTTATAGGTTCCGCGAAATCCCCAATAATTAAAACAGTCGCGCCCGTCCTTTTGCGGCGAAAATTTGCCTAAATTGCTTTCCTTTTTGGCAATGGCTACGAGATAGGCCGCCGTGTTCATATCGCGCTTGGCCACTTCGCCTGCCATAGCTTCCATCGGCTGGTCTTTCACTAGATCTTTGATATTTTCCAGCGCCGTAAACTGGTCCACGCTGTATTCGCCCACGATTTCCTGGTTGCCGTTTTTTTCCGAACAGCGCAGCGCCGAATCAGCCATCGCTTCTTCTTTGGGAGAAAATATGGGCAAGCTCGCGTCCGGCCGGATTATATTTTCCGGACGAAAAAGTTCCCAGCCATTAGCCTGTTCAAAAATAATAAATACGAACAGCCCCAGCGAGAAAAGCAAAAACACGGTCCTTCTCGGCAGGGCGATTTTTGAGTAATCAATTGTAGCTGATGCTGTTTTCGAAATATGTTTATGAGCCATTTTCAGCTTTCGAAACAGCGCGTTCTTGAATTTACCCATAGCATTATTGGAAGCATAAAACACGGCTCACCCGTGTTTTTGCGCCTTTTTATTCATTTAGTGGCTTACTCTAGCCACTATTATATCTATTATAGCAGGTTTTTTGACAAAAGTCAAGTTATTCCTTTGTAACGCGCAGAATTTCTTCAATGGAAGTTATGCCCTGCATAGCCTTCATAAAGCCGTCTTCAACCATGGTAAGCATGCCTTTTGACTTGGCTTTAATTTCCAGATCTTCCGCTGTCGCTTTTTGCGAAACCATCTTGCAGATTTCCTCATCCGCTTCCAGCACTTCAAAAATTCCCAGCCGGCCGTGGTAGCCGGTCTTGCTGCACTGCTCGCAGCCGACCGGGCGAAAAAATTTAATGTCCTGCCATTGGTCTTTTTCTCCCAGCTTGCCCTTCAAAATTCCCGCGCCTTTGATAATTTTCAAAAGCTCGTCCAGATCAAAATTTCCCTTGAGGCTTTCCAGATCTTTGTCGGACAATTTATATTCTTTGCGGCAATCGGGGCAAAGTTTGCGCACCAGGCGCTGGGCCATCACTACATTTAAAGTTGAGGCTACCAGAAAAGGTTCGGCGCCCATATCCAAAAGGCGCGGAATTGTTCCGGCCGCGCTGTTGGTGTGCAAGGTTGAAAGCACCAGATGTCCGGTCATAGCCGCGTGAATCGCCATTTCCATCGTTTCGTTGTCGCGGATTTCACCGACCATAATGATGTCCGGATCCTGGCGGAGTAGCGAGCGCAACCCGGCCGCGAAAGTCAGCCCCACCTTCGGATAAATCTGCGTTTGGTTGATTCTGGGCATGCGGTATTCCACCGGATCTTCCACGGTGCTGATGTTTACTTCCGGCGTATTCAAAATATCCATAAAAGTGTAAAGCGTCGTTGTTTTTCCCGAACCGGTCGGGCCAGTCACTAAGATCATGCCGTTGGGTTTTTTTATCTGCCGGTGCATCACCTCCAGCGCGTTGCCGTAAATTCCCATCTGTTCCATAGTGAGGCCCTTGGAAGATTCATCCAAAAGGCGCATCACCACTTTTTCTCCGTCAAAAATTGGCAAGATGCTGACGCGAAAAGACATTTTCTGCCCTTCTTTTTCCAGTTTGAACCGCCCGTCCTGCGGCACCCTATGTTCATCCAGTTTTAAATTAGAAAGCACTTTGATCCTGGCAATAATTCCATTTTTCACCTGCTTAGGCAGCGTCATCGCGTCATGCAAAATTCCATCAATGCGATAACGGATGCGCACTTCTTTTTCATCCGGCTCAATATGGATGTCGCTGGCTTCCTGCAAAATCGCGTGCTTGATGAGCGTGTCGACAATGCGGATTATGGGCAGCCCCTGCGCCATTTTTTCCAAATCTTCCTCGTCCGCTCCTTCACCCACTTCTGATGCGTCCTTATTGATAATATCGCCAAACTCGGCTTTAAGGCTTCTTTCGTATTGCTTGAGAATAATATTGATGCTTTCTTCAGAAGTCAGGCAGTTGATAATTTTGAGGCCCGTTTTTTTGCGGATAAAATCCACAGTTTGGATATCCTCCGGGTTGAGCATCGCGACTTTTAGTTCATCCGCCCCGCGCTCAAAAGCGACAATTTTATATTTCTTAGCAATCGGCTCGGGAATAATCTGCAGAATTTCCTGCGGAATGATTTCCTTGGACAAATCCACAAAAGGCACGCCCAGAATGTAGGCGTAAAGCTTTCGCAGCTGGACTTCATCAATCAATTTTTTTTCCACCAGCATTTCTCCCAGTCTTTTTTTATCCGTTTGCGCCTCCTTGAAAACCGCTTCCAATTCCTCCGGATTGACCATATTGGAGTCCTTGATGAAATCCCGCAGTTGTACATTCTCGATACGCATTACATTTTTAATGTTTCCTTTATTTTTTTAACAATATCTTCCAGGCGGTAATCCGACTTTATTAGATAGGTTACAGCGCCTTTTTCAAAAGCTTTTTCAATATCCTCCGGGCTTTCCAGATTAGTCAGCAAGATTACCGGAATTTTCCTGGTTTTTTCGCCAATTTTCAGTTCTTCCAAAACTTCGTAGCCGTTCTTTTTAGGGAGAATTATGTCTAAAAGAATCAGATCCGGGATTTCTTTTTTAGCCAACGCGAGCCCGGTTTCCCCGTCCGCCGCTTCAAAAACCTCGAATTTTTCCGCCGCCAGATAGTCCGCCATAGTTTTCCGCAGCGTCGCTTCATCCTCAATAATAAGTATTTTGGTCATATTTTTTTCACATTCATGTCCCATATCCCATGTTCCATGTTATGTGTTATGTGTTATGTGTTATGTGTTATGTGTTACGTGTTTTGCGAATAAACAGGTATTGAGAAATTAAAAACACTGCCCTTGTTTTCTTCGGATTGAAACCAAACCTTGCCTCCGGATTGTTCCACAATATTTTTAGTGATGTAGAGCCCGAGTCCCGTGCCGGCGGTGTTATTTTTCAGCGCGTTGTCGCTGCGGAAAAACTTTTCAAAAATTTTCTTCTGCTGGCTTTCCGGAATTCCCGCTCCATCGTCCTTGACACTGAAAATATAAAAGCCATCTTTTTTAGAAAAACTGACTTCCGCGATGCCTTTCCCGAGAGTATATTTAATGGCGTTGCTCAAAAGATTTTCAATGGCCAATTTCAGTTTGTCGTCGTCCCCGATCACCCAGGCCGGATTTTTCTCTTCAAAAATAATTCGGACTTTGCCAGCTTGCGCCAACGGCAAAACATTTTTAATCACCTCCCAGGTTATGTCTGTCAAATTAACCTTTTCCTTTTTGAGGACAAACCGCCCCTGATCGATGCGCGCCACATCCAGAAGATCATTCACTAATCTCGCCATCTGCTGGCCGGTTTGGCTAATGCTTTCAATAGTTTCTCTTTGTTTTTCATTGAGGCCAACCGCGAATTTTGAAAGCAGGATTTCCGTTTCCCAGCGGATCGCGGATAGCGGGGTGCGCAACTGATGCGAGGCGATGGAAACAAACTCGCTTTTCATTTTATTGAGCCGGGCGATTTGCTCCACTTCATGAATAATGGAATTGCCGATTATAAAAATAACCGCTGTCACAACGCATTCTGCGATCGCCAAAACTTCCGGACTGTCATAATTTTTGGAAATATAATAGGTGGCCGTCATCGCAATCATGGTGATGATGCCCATCATTAAAAACAGGAAGCTGGGAGCAAACCAAATCTTCACGCCTAACTCATCGGCTTGTTTTTTTAAATTAAGGTCATTGATGAACTTTATCATTCTTATATGTGTTTTGTATTTACATTGTAACACAAAACCATATTTTTGAAAGTCACCCTGGCATTTTCTCCAGTCTTTGCTTAAATTTTTCAAACACCTCCGGGCTTTGGGGCTCGGGCAGGAAGACCAGCATCTCGTCGTTGGCGATGATCATGCTCCCCGCCTTGTGGGTGCGCAGGTCATTGGCAATCCGTTGTGTCTGCCAGCGCTTGAGCCGCTGTTCGATAAAATCAAGCCCAAATATTTTTTCACCGATTTCTCTGAAAAACTTAGCCGAGCGCGTGTCTGGCAGTAATTTCAAATTAGGAATGTCGTCCGCGCGGAAATTCGGTTTGTATTTTTTAATCCAAACATTGGCTTGCTGAAATTTCTGGAAAACCTCAAAACCAAAGAGCGGAAAAATAAAAGAATATTCCGAAGCGGAAAAAGCGTCTTTCAGATTTATCTCCAGCGATTTTTCGGTGATGAAATAATTAAGACAAATCCGGTTGGCAATTTTTTTCCCGTATCTTCTCCGGCCCAAAAGATGCACTGCCAAAGTCAGAAGCGTCCGGCCGGTAAATATTTTTCCATTTTTGAGCACAACTAGAATATCCAAATCGCTTTGGCTCTCGGTGTTTTTCATAGCCAGCCGGCCAGTCACCGCGATCATCCGCACGAAAGGAATAAAGCGCAGCCAGCGCGCGGTTTTCAGAAGTATCTTGAATTTGCTTTCCGCGATTTTGCTGCGTTCAAGCCTTTGTTCCACCAAATTTTTCCGGCCCTTGAGAAAATAGAATCCGCGAAATTCTTCGATAAATTTTTTGAGCTTCTCGCTTTCCAGGGCGCTTATAATTTCCAGCAAGTCCGGTTGCAAGCTATCAACTGTCGACTGTTGGCTAAAATTCGTGAAATATTTGTGGATTTCAAAACTCGTCATTGGATAATCCATGACATCATAATAAGCCAGCGTGGCCAGAATATTTTTTTCGAGCGCGGGGCTTGACATATTCTGTAAAACTATTGTATTATTTTCAATTACGATTATAATAGAAATCAGTCGAAAAAATAATTGTTGTTTAAAATTTCTGATCCTCATTGAGGATCGTTAAATAAATTTAAGGGAGGTGGTTATCTTGAATGCACTCGGAACTCATCTTTTGGTTGAGATGAAGAAATGCAATCATGAAATACTTTTAGACATAGCACAGATTAAACATTTTATGATTGCAGCAGCCGTAGAATCAGGAGCTACAGTTGTGGATACTTCGTGGAATGAATTCAATCCCATCGGGTTTAGTGGTGTTGTGGTTATTGCAGAATCACATCTCACTATCCACACTTGGCCAGAGTATGATTACGCGGCCGTGGATATCTTCACCTGCGGTAATGTGATAAAACCAGAAATCGCAGCGGAGTATCTCATTAAACGGTTTGAGTGCCAAAATCCTTCAATTGTTGAGATAAAAAGAGGGATTCTTTCTCCAAATAATGAGAAACTGCCACACAAAATCACTGAATCTTGCACCGTAGAATCCTGACTGACAAAACCTTCGCAATTTTATTTGCGAGGCCAGACAGCTTGTTTCTTATTATCTGCAGCCGCAGAAAAAGAAATGGGCTGTCTTTTTTATTTACAAAAAACAAAAATTAAAGGTATTTCCCCGTCCAACTTCTTTTTACTTTTTTGAGCTTGTCCGGCGTGCCGGCAAAAACAACTTCTCCGCCCTTGTCCCCGCCTTCCGGCCCCAAGTCGATTACCCAGTCGGAATTTTTTACCACGCCGATATTGTGCTCCACCACCAAAACCGTATTGCCTTTTTCCACCAGCGCGTCGAGAACTTTTAATAATCTTTTGACATCGTCAAAATGCAGGCCAATGGTCGGCTCGTCCAGGATATATAAAGTCTTGCCGGTCGATTTGCGCGCTAGTTCCGTCGCGAGTTTGATCCTTTGCGCTTCCCCGCCGGAAAGGTTGGTAGCGCTCTGTCCCAGCTTCAGATATCCCAGCCCCACTTCTTCCAATGTTTTCAGTTTTTCCACAATGAGCGGAGATTTTTTGAAAAATCGGAGGGCATAAGAAACGCTCATGTCCAAAACCTCGGCGATATTCACACCCTGATATTCAATGTCTAAAGTTTTTTGATTATACCTTGTCCCCCCGCAAGCTTCGCATTTGACATACATATCCGGCAAGAGATGCATTTCAATTTTTTTGGTGCCGTCGCCCTGGCAGACTTCGCAGCGCCCGCCCTTCATATTGAAACTGAACCGGCTGGCTTCGTAGCCGCGGCTTTTGGCCTCTTCCGTCAGTGAAAAAAGATCGCGAATTAGAGAAAAAACTCCGGTATAAGTCGCTGCGTTTGAACGCGGCGTGCGCCCGATCGGCGCCTGGTCGATATTGATGACCTTGTCGATATTTGAGAGGCCCTTAATTTTTTCGTGCGCTCCCGGAACGGCCTTGGCCTTGAAAAAATATTTGGACAGCGCTTTGGCCAAAATGTCTTTCACCAGCGTGGATTTTCCGGAGCCGGAAACCCCGGTGATGGAAACAAACTTTCCCAGCGGAATTTCCACATCGATATTTTTTAGATTATGCTCCGCGGCTCCGATAATTTCAATGGATTTCTTGCTGCCTTTTCTAAATTTCGTTTTTTCCGCCACTTTTTTCCGGCCGGTTAAATATTCCGCCGTGGCCGTTTTGGATTTCAGAAGTTTTTTAAAGTCGCCCTGAAAAATAATTTCGCCCCCGTCTTCGCCCGCCCCCGGACCCATATCGATAATCCAATCGGCGCGCCGGATAATATCCTCGTCATGCTCCACTACAATCAAAGAATTGCCGGCATCTTTGAGCGCCTGCATAGTCGCAATCAATTTTTCCGTGTCCCGATTATGCAGTCCAATGGAAGGTTCATCCAAAACATAGGTGATGCCCATCAGCTCCGATCCGATTTGCGTGGCCAAGCGAATTCTTTGCGCTTCTCCGCCGGAAATAGAATTGGCTCCGCGCGCGAGCGACAGATATTCCAAGCCGACATTCATAAGCGCGGAAACTTTTTCATGCATATCCTTGACCAGCGGCGCCACGATTTCTTTTTTGGATTGATCATGCAACTCATCCTTAAGGCCCGCGATAAAATCCTTGAACTTTGATAAGTTCATATTAGCGACATCATCAATGGATTTTCCCAAAACCAAAACTGATAGATATTCTTCTTTAAGCCTTTTGCCCCGGCAAACCGGACAGGTTTTTTCCAGCATATATTTTTCCAGATCGCTCCTCACATAATCTGATCCGGCTTCCGCGTATTTTTTTTTAATCATGCCGACCACTCCGGCAAAATTCATCCGCGCTTCTTTCACTCCGCCCAGCGCGTCTTTTTGTTTTACCAGAATTTCTTTGCCCCTGGTGCCGTAAAAAAGAATATCCATTATTTTCGGCGGCAGTTTTTTAACCGGCGTGTTGAGGGAGAAATTATATTCTTCCGCCAGCGCGCCCGCGATGTTCATATAATTTCCCTGTCCGCCGACGCGCCCATTGGACTTGCTCCAGGGTATAATCGCGCCTTCGGCCAAAGTCAAATTTTTATTGGGAACTATCAAGTCAATATCCACTTCCTTGGTAATGCCCAGACCCGAGCAATATCCGCAGGCGCCTTCCGGATTATTAAAAGAAAAATGGCGGGGCGTGATTTCGTTGATTCTGGCCTGGCACTCAAGGCAGACAAAGTCGCGGTTATAGGTTTCGTCCGCGCTGCCTTCGGCTGAAATAATTAGCGTTCCGCCGCCGACGCGCAGCGCCGTTTCGATAGAATCCAGAATTCTTTCCGTATCCGGATTTTTGTACTTCAAGGTTATGCGGTCAACCACCACCTCAATCGGACTGTCGATTCTTTCGCTGGCAATCGCCAAGGCTTCTGAAGCCAGCATAATTTTTCCATTGAAGCGCACGCGGGCGAATCCCAACTGGACAATGCCCTTGATTATTTCCTTGGAGTTTTTTCCTGCTTCGCGAGTTTTGGCCAGAATTGCAATTTGCGTATTTTCCGGAAATTTATAGATCTCTTCCAGCATTTCCTGATTGGTTTTTCGGAGCATCGCGGTCCCGCATTGAGGACAATGCACTTGCCCGACTTTGGCAAACAAAACCCGGAGATAATCATAAATCTCCGTCAAGGTTCCCACGGTCGAACGCGGGCTGCGGCTCAAACTTTTTTGATCAATGGAAATCGTCGGGCTTAGGTTTTCAATTTTATCGACATCGGGCTTCGCTCCCACATCCAAAAAATGGCGGGCATACGATGACATGCCCTCCAGATATCGGCGATTGCCTTCCGTATAAATTACATCAAAAGCCAGCGAAGATTTCCCTGATCCTGAGAGCCCGGTCACCACCACCAGCTTATCGCGGGGAATATCAACATCGATATTTTTTAAGTTATTAACTCTCGCGCCCCGGATGATGATCCTGTCTCTTTTATGAGAAGTGCCGTTCGCCATTTTTATAAACCAAGAAGTTAAATGCTAGTTATAAATTGTAAAGGACTTTTGGAGGTTTGTAAAGGGGTAGAAATAAAAGAAAAAGGGCAGTATCTAACCACCCTTTTCAAATCTATAAATCAACTTTTAACTCCCGCAACTGCCGCCTTGGGAAGTTGAAGCATCAGAACTCAAAGTCTTGGAACATTCCTCCGGCGCGGTTGTGAAAGCATCGCAAATGGCTTTTTTATAGGCTTCGGAATTTCCATATTGATAGGCTACTTGGGATGTTTGACCATTAATAATCAGTGTTGGCGATCCGCTAGCACCCGCCGCGGTTGAAGCATCCGCGTTTTCTTTCATCAGCGCCGCGCCTTCAGAACTCACGCAAGCGGAAATTTTCGCCGCGTCAATTGCTAAACTTTTGGCGCCTGCTTCCCAGCATTTGCCATCTGATCCGCAATTAGTGTTCACATAAGTCGCAAAATCCAGCCACCGGCCCTTGCCGTAATTTTTAAGCACGCAGGCTTCCCGTTCATCCTGATCAACTTCTTTTTGTCCGTGCAGAGATTGAATGTCCGTTCCTTCCACCGTCACAATATAGTGGAAGTTGAAATTTACTTTGTCTTTGAGTAAGATATAAACTGATTTCAAAGTGTCTTCAGACTTGTTGCCATAGGGGCAAAAACTCATAACATATAAATCAACATTTGGTTTGTCGCTCTTCGGCGCCGGCTTGGCGGCTTCTTCTTGCTGCTTCTTGGCCTCCTCTTGCTGTTTGGCTATATCATCAAAGCTTAATGCTTGCTCAATAAATTTTGTTCCGTCCTTAGTGATATACACCGGCTGGTCCTGTCCGTTGGCGCTCACGGTTATTTTATACAAATCACCGTCCTCCGTCACTTCTTTTACTGTAGCTGCTCCACCGCTGTCTTTAATCAAACTCTCAATCTTCGCTTTGGCCTCATCCTGGGTGATAGATTTGGTAAATAATTTCGTAACCGCCGCCTTATCTTTATTTTTGGCATAAATAGCATAGCCGACGATAAGCAATAAAATCACTATTGCCACAATTGTTTTTTTAGTTAAAAACCCCTGATCCTGTATTTTTTCTTCTGTCATATTTTTTACCCCGTTAAATTTCCGCGAAGCGGAATCTATTTAACTGGGGTTAGGATTATTTAGTTACTTGTTTATTCTATACCAACTATTCGTTTTAGACAAATCGTATAAGATTGGGTCCTAAATTATTTTTTTGTGCTATAATTACTCCATGAAACCCAAACCAACCAAATCCGAAAAAAGGGATGTCAAAAAGAAGCCGAGAATGCCAGTTTCCGGCAAAAAGGTTTTTACATTGAAGGAAATAATCGCAAAAAAAGGCTCTTTAAAGCCTAGAAATGGCACTCGGACTTGACCGACAAGCAACCCAGTGATAAGCTGGTATAAGTTTCGTATTGGACGAAATTAATGATTTTATAACTATCAAAATGCTGCGAATTATAAACATCGCCGAAATAATTATTGCCGTCCTGCTGACTATTTCCATTTTGCTCCAAAACCGCGGGGCGGGACTTTCCGGAACTTTCGGCGGGGATTTCGGCGGCTACTACAGCAAGCGCGGATTTGAAAAATTTCTGGTTCGTTTTTCCATAGTCCTGGCGATCATTTTTATTGGACTGGCTATCGCCAATCTGTTGATTAGCAGCGGAACTATATAAGAATTAATCAAAAAAATATTAGTAACTTATTCAATCCCCAAAAAACTTCTTTTAAGCAATGGCTCAAAATTACCCGAGTCCTTGATCTGAAGGAAAAAATCACTCTTTATTCTCTTATTTTCGTCTTAATCGCCTCTCTGCTTGGCTGGGGAGCGGTTTTTTACTATTCTAAAACCGAAGCCATTCCCAATTTCGGCGGAGAATATATTGAAGGCGCCGTCGGCCAGCCATCCCACATCAATCCGATAATTTCCTCGTCCAACAGCGCCGATGAAGACCTGGTCCAGCTGGTTTACAGCGGGCTTATGAAATATGACGGCCAGGGAAAAATTATTCCGGATCTCGCCGAAAGCTATGAAATTTCAGACGACAAAACTCTCTACACTTTTCACCTGAAAAATAATGTTACCTGGCACGACGGACAGCCCCTCACCGCTAACGATGTAATGTTCACCGCCAATATTTTGGGCGACCCGGCCTACAAAAGCCCATTGCGCATCAATTGGCAGGGCATCACCACCAATGTTTTGGACGACCAAACAATTACTTTTCAAATCAAAAGCCCTTATGTCGGATTTTTAAACAATCTGACTTTTGGCATTTTGCCCAAGCACATTTGGGAAGCCGTCAGTCCGGAAAAATTTTCCCTGACTGATCTGAATCTGGAACCGATCGGCACCGGACCCTATAAATATTCAAGCATGCAAAAAGATTCCAGCGGCAATATTATTTCCTACAAGCTGGCAGCCAATCCAAATTATTTCGCCGGCAAACCCTATATTTCCAAAATTACTTTCAATTATTACGCGGACGAAGACGCCGCGCTGGAAGCCTACAATTCAAAGGAAGTAATGAGCATCAACAGCTTAAGCCCGCAAAAAATTTCCGCCATTAAACTGGCGCAAAGCACTGCTACGCATAAATTTAACATTCCCCGCTATTTCGCAGTTTTTATTAATCAGACTAAAAATGTCGCGCTGGCTTCGGACGATGTGAGAAACGCGCTGTCCCTGGCAACCGACCGGCAAGAAATTATCGAGAAAGTTTTGGCCGGCAGCGGCCAACCGGTTTATGCCCCGATCCTCAAAGGCATGCTTGGATATTCCGATGATCTGGACAAGCGCGAATTTAATCTGGAAAAAGCCAACAAAGTTTTGGATGATGCCGGCTGGGCAAAGGGTGAAAATGGAATCCGCGCCAAGAACGGAACGGTTCTCCAATTTTCTCTGATTACTACCGACTGGCCGGAACTGGCCCAGACTGCAGAAATCCTTGAGGACCAATGGGCCAAAGTTGGAGCCGAAGTGAATATCGGCACTTATTCCATTTCTGATATCCAGCAAAATTATTTGCGACCGCGCGAATACGATGTCTTGCTTTTCGGGCAGGTTCTTGGCGCCGATCCTGATCCATATTCTTTCTGGCACTCATCGCAAAAAAGAGATCCGGGACTCAACCTTTCTCTCTTTGGCGATTCTAATACGGATAAATTGATTGAAGACGGCCGGGTTGAATTTGATCCGGAAAAGCGCGCCCAGATTTATATCGATTTCCAAAAGAAACTGCTGGCGGAAAACCCCGCCATCTTCCTCTACAGCCCGTCCTATATTTATCCGGTCAATAAAAAAGTGCAAGGCATTGATATTGAAAATCTTACCTCCCCCGCCCGCATTTTTTCCGATATCCAGCATTGGTATATTAAAACGAAAAGGGTTTGGAAATAATTTTAAAATTATGCCAGGCAAAAAAAAGAAAAAAATTGTGGTAGCGGTTAGCGGCGGCTTCGATCCGATCCATGCCGGACATATAAGAATGTTTAAAGAAGCTAAAGCTTTGGGTGATGAACTGGTAGTAATATTGAATAACGACAACTGGTTCAGCATAAAAGGACGGACGCTTTTCATGCCCGGGAAAGAACGAAAGGAAATAATAGAAGCGCTCAAACCGGTGGATCGTGTTATTTTAAGCAAACACAAGCCTTCCAAGAAAAAATACGACAGAACTACAATCGAATATAGTGTATGCCGCGAACTAGAAGAATTAAAACCGGATATTTTCGCTAATGGTGGAGACCGCTTCAAGAGTGATGTTCCGGAAGTTGCTATTTGTAAAAAAATTGGCTGTAAAACGGTTTTTAATATTGGAGAAGGCGGCAAAGTCCAGTCTAGTTCTTGGCTTCTCGAAAAATATTTGAAAAAAGCCGCCAAAAAGTGAGCCTTGACTTTTATCCCAAACTGTGCTAGACTTATAGAAGATCCGATATTACTTCAAAAATAACCCATTTTGCTGTATAATATACATAGCACTTCTTTTGGCTTATAAATACCTCTTTTCTGCTTTTTAAGCAGTCTCTTTTAACCTATTAAAAAGAAAATCGATGCAAAAAAACAGCCCCCTCGACAAGGAAAATCTCCGCCAGGTAATCATTGATTCACCTGAACAAATAGCTACCGGGCTAAGGCTTGCCAAAAATATAAAAGTTAAAGGCGATTTTAAATCAATTGAAATTTCTGGCATGGGCGGATCATCTCTGCCAGCCAATATTTTACGTATCTATCTTAGCTCAATCTACCGCAAGCATCCTAAAACCGCTAAGCTGTTGGCTATTTATCAAAACCGTTTTTATAAACTGCCCCATGAAGCTTATCAAAACTGCTTAAACTTTTTTTCTTCCTATTCAGGAAACACGGAAGAAACTATCGCCTCGCTTCAAGAAGCTATTAAACACAAGTTACCAAGTGTCGGTTTTGCCACCGGTGGAAAATTAGCTGAACTGTGCAAAGAAAACAACATCCCTTGTGTGATTCTGCCGGCTGGCATTCAACCGCGCTATGCAACCGGATATTTTTTTGGAGCCATGTTTCAAGTTCTTGTTAATTCAGGCCTGGCAGAAAATAAGGATGCGGAACTAATATCTTTGGCTAAAAAATTAAAAACCACGGTTCTAAAAATGGAGACTCGCGGGAAAAATATTGCGAAAGAACTTAAGGGTAAAACGCCTATTATTTATTCTTCTGTCGATTTTAAAGCTCTGGCCATGATTTGGAAAATAAAAATAAATGAGAATGCCAAGACGCCTGCTTTTTATAATTTTTTCCCCGAACTCAATCACAATGAAATGGTAGGCTTCACCCTTCCACAGGGAAAATTTCACGTTATAACGCTGATTGACAAAAAAGACCACCTGCAAAACATCAAGCGCATGAAAATTACTGCGAAGATACTCGGGAAAAAAGGCATCGAAACGACTTTAATTGAAATGCCGGATTCCAATATTTTTAACACCATATTTTCCACGCTGCTTCTCGGCGACTGGGTATCATATTATCTGGCTCTCGCCTACAAACAAGATCCGACACCAGTAGAGATGGTTGAAGACCTGAAAAAACAGCTATCATAAAAAACTTTTATATATACTGACTTAAAAATTAACCAACTTTGCTCAAATTGGGCAAAAAACTTTTGAATTAACGTCCGAAACTGGATATCTTTTTCGGCATTTGTTCAAGCAAAAAAATGATCAAAAAAACAAACCCGCCGGCCCCTTTGGTCCGGCTCGCCTCGACTCGTGGAGATGTTTCGTCGACGCGAAGCGGGCCAAGTGAAGCCATGAGCCGTGTGGGCCAAAA
>Ga0315286_10002837_pt1 | contig 16237 bp, 17 predicted proteins | sample YL17G10_0_MG_FD_205038 | JGI IMG/M metagenome (GOLD analysis project Ga0315286, IMG submission 205038) | Sediment microbial communities from Yellowstone Lake, YNP, Wyoming, USA - YL17G10_0 | ecosystem: Environmental > Aquatic > Freshwater > Lake > Sediment | place: USA: Wyoming | collected...
ACATATACAATTTCCTGCTGAGAAAGAACGGCTATGAGACAGAGGATTATGCATATCTTATTTTCTACCATCCCTTGAAAGTCAGCGAGGACGGCAGTGTTGTTTTTCATTCTGAATTGAAGAAGATGGATGTTTCTGTTGAGAATGCTGGGAGAATATTGAAAGATGCTGTTGAAACGTTGGAAGGGGAGATGCCGGATATTGGAAAAGAATGTGAATATTGCAAGTGGAAGAAAGAGATTGAATAATATTTAGTTGCTTATTTCTTTAATTGTCATCACACTGGCGGCTGTCGGTCAAAATCTTCGATTTTGCCCTCGCTCGGCAGCCCGGAGGGCGCGTCCCCAGCCGAGCCAGCGCCAGTGATGACAAAAATTTGCAGATTAAATCTTTTCAAAGTTATTTTTTAGTTTTCTTGCTAAACCATAATTTAATAATTTTGAAAAGATTAAATTCTATTCCTGTTGAAATTTCAGAATTTCTTTTATTATACGCAAAACTCTGTCCTCGTGAAAGAAGTTGAATTTTCGTTTCCCGAGCTATCGACGATTTTATTTGAGCCCGACTTTTAAAAAATGATGAATTGATATCAATAAAGTCATCATCATATAATAAACCCAAGTATTTTTTCAAAATTTCATAATTTATCCTCTTCGATTCCAATTTATTCAATAATTCTCCAAAGGAGATTTCACCTTGACCTAGCTTATCTAGTGATATAAGAATCGTCCTTTTTAATTCATCAATTTGGCAAATCCTTTGACTATCTTTCATTTTATCTCTGGAAAGCGTAGACTCCAGCGACAATTGCAATACATATGCCTATCGCAGAAAAAATAATGGCTTGGATGCTACCCCAATTAACCGAACCATATATAAGTGCAGCTGCTAAAATAATACCTCCTACGTATCCTGCAAGCGCTCTTTGATGTCTAACTAGCATTTTCACTACCTCCTACCTTTGATTTCTGATTTCAACTGTTGTTTTATTTCTTATTGAGAATATTTTATCAATTATTTTTTTACTGTATTTAAATTTAAATAGCACTAAATCTAAAAATGTTAATCCAAACAAAATGAAATTCAATGAAACAAATAAGGATAAAGCAATATATGTATTTCTTATGTTTTTTATGCTAATTATCTGCTCATTGATATAATAAACTTCTGATTTAGTAGCATTAAGTTGTGAGGTAATAAGGTTTAACAGCGTCTTTATTTCAATAAAATCCAATTTTGTAATATTTTGAGATGTGAGATTCTCATATTTAGCTTTGTAAGTCCCAGCAACCAAATTGGCTTCTTCTAGTTGTGCTTGGAGTTGTCTCTTATCCGTTTGAAGCTGATCGATTTGTGTTTTGTAGGTAAGGCAATTTGCTTCTTGAAGAATGGAAGCTATAGTACTCATTAATGGGATAAAAATAACAATGATTACAACAATTGAAATAATGCCCTTAATCCAATCTTCGTCCATTTTTATTGAATAAATTGATTATAATGAACTTACAAAGTATTTAAAATATATATTTTTCCATTACGGTTAAAGGAATCGTAGGATATGTAAATATTTTATTATTTACAGAAATTTCCACTAGACAGTTGAAGGATTTTTGGATTTTTGAGAGCTAGTTTTATTAAAGAGTAGTATTTAGTATAAATATGCGCATTAAAGACATTCCATCGGAGAACAGGCCACGAGAAAGGCTAAAGCAGAACGGGGTAGAAGCTCTTTCCAGTTCTGAATTGTTAGCAATAATATTACAGAACGGCACACAAAAAGAGAATATAATTGACATAAGCAACAGGCTTCTTTCTAAACATTCACTTGACAAGCTCTCCGAATTTTCAATTCTTGAATTAAAGTCCATTCCAGGCATAGGTGATGCAAAAGCTATGCAAATTATGGCATTATTTGAGCTGAGCAAGCGAATTAAAGGCGGTTCAATAGCTGAAAAAGTAGTGAACAACTCTGAAGATATTGCTAAATACTACATGGAAAAGCTAAGAGATAAGAAAAAAGAGTATTTTATAGCTGTTTTTCTTGACTCCAAGAATAAAATCATCAAGGATGAAGTGATTTCTGTTGGCACATTAAATTCTTCTCTAGTACACCCGAGAGAAGTGTTTAAGGAAGCGATTAAGAACTCGGCTAATGCTATTATATTGGTGCATAATCATCCAAGTGTGGATTGTGAAGAAAGTCCAGAAGATAGAGTGGTAAGAAATTTAATCAGAAGAACAGGAGATATTATCGGAATCGAACTTCTAGATTTTATGATTATTGGAACTTATACTTATCTTTCATTAAAAGACAAATATTAAACTTCCAGATCATTTAATGCTTTGACAATCTTACTTTCAAGTTCAAGTATTTTCTTTTTGATGACTTGGGGTTTCTCATAAGCTACTTCTTCGTATTTGATTTTTTTGTACTTTGAGATGCTCAAGCTATAGTCTTTTTCTTTTATCTCTTCGAATGGTACAAAGAAACATTTTGCACTTCTATCTTCGTATTTTTCTTTACCTCTTTTCTTGAATTTGCTTATAATGTCGGGAATGTCTCCCTTGCCTTCAATCTTGGTTCTTTTGTCATCAAGAGTGAACCCATCCGATTCCATATCATAGAACCATACTTTCTGTGTAGATTCTCCCTTTGTGAAGATAAAGATTCCGGTCGACACTCCTGCGTAAGGTTTGAATACGCCGGATGGCATTGAAATTACTGCATCTAGTCTGCATTCTTCCAGCAAGAGTTTTCTTATGCTTCTGTGAGCATTTGAGTTTCCAAATAATACTCCATCTGGAACTATTACTGCACACCTTCCTCCTTTAGTTAATAGATTAAACATTAATTCTAAAAATAGTAATTCTGTTTTCTTTGTCTGTATGGTGAAGCTATCACTTAAATCTGATTCATCAATGCTTCCTTTGAAAGGCGGATTTGCAAGAATTGCATCATAATAGTTTCTTTGTTCAAATCTCTTTGAAATTGTGTTTTCCTGGCTGATCCTAGGATTTTCTATACCGTGCATCATCAGGTTCATAAGTGCAATTCTGACCATTGTTTGGTCGATATCAAAGCCATGAATGGTGTTTTCTTCCAGTGTTTTCCATTGTGCTTTGGTTAATTTGTCTCCAACAAAGTTATATTCATTTCCGTCTTCGTCTAGTTTAATCAATTCCTTAGAAGTTCCGCTTCTTAGTATGTGCTCAAGTGCAGCAATTAGGAATCCTGCAGTTCCACAGGCAGGGTCACATACATTATCTCCTATTTGCGGATCAACCAATTCAGTCATCATTTTAATGACATGTCTTGGTGTTCTGAATTGACCGTTCTTTCCTGCCGTTGTAAGTTCGGAAAGTAGATACTCATAGATGTCCCCTTTTGTGTCTCTATTCTGCTCTTTTATGTGCATTTCGTTAATGAGTTTTACTGATTCGATTAAGAGCGATGCCGTTGGGATTACAAATACGGCATCTTTCATATATTGTTGGTACATGCTATTCTCTGACCCTATGTTTCTTAAGAACGGGAATACTTTGTCTCTCACATGATCGAGTATTTTGTCTGCAGACATCCTTGTCCACACAGACCATTTATACTCTTCTTTTCCCTTAAAGATGGATTGGTGTTTTAGATCACTAAGCTGGGCATTTTGTTCTCTTTTATTTTCTTCATCTTCAAGTCTCTTCATAAAAATAAGATAGGACATTTGTTCTATTGCTACAATCGGATTAGAGATTCCACCGCTCCAAAACTTATCCCATAATTGATTTATCTTCGATTTTAGTTCAGCATCGAGCATTTTATCTACCCCGTTGGAAAATATTTTATTCCATAACCATCAATACACTTATTTTCATTTGAATAAATAAATGGAGCGTATTTGTCAAACAAGACTGAATTGTTGTTATTGAATTTTACCGATACAGCGTTTATGAATAAATCTGCAATTTGAACAAAATTATTCTTTGGACCATAAACAAAATGACAACTCTCAATAATATTATTTATTTTTTGAAAACCAGTACCATTCCTAACAAAACCATCGTGAGCACGTTCAAGCTGTTTTTTCAGATTGGTATTGCTATGCTCTATATGGATAATTCCAGTAGAATCCTTCGATACCAGATATTTATCGAAGCGTTCTACCAAGAATTCATATGACAGAACATAGGGGTCATCTGGGTTGATATATTTTTCTCTGTGTTTTTTCTTATTCACTATTGCAGCCAAATAAGTAATTTTTTCATTCAATATAATCGTAAATAATCTATCTCGAAATTGTTGAAGTGTTTCTTTAGGTAAACCATAAAAATGATTTTTGATTTTTTGCCCACTATCAATAAATGGATGATTACTCCTTCGTAATCCTTTTAAATCTGCGTACACTGTCTGAAAATATTCTGATTTTAAGTTAGTTATACCTTGATTTATTGATTTCCAATCATTTTCATGAACAATCGCACCACCAAGTACAAAATGTTCTTTATCATTCTGCGTACCCGTTTCATCTATGTACAGCATATGCATTATGCTAATTCCCCCTTGAATGCTTTTTGCATGAGCAAATTGAATAGATTGTTAGAGTCTGAGGTATTCGATTGTTGGAGGTTTCGAATACTATCCATTTTATTAACTATGTCTGCAAATTTATCCTGTAATTTTCTTGGAGGAACCATTATAGGGGTTTCTCGCAGGGTTCCTAATGTAATTTCTTTGAATGTAGCTCCTTTAATTCTAGACTTTATCCATGTTTGACATCCCGCACTTCTTAAAAACCAAAGCAAATACGATACATTTACATCAGGTCCGGGACTGATTTTTGCTGTGCCTTGTGTTAAGTTTGATCCATCCAGAACGTCTGGTAAAAGTGCAACTGTCCCAACTGTGGCTCGAATACTGTATACTAAATCTCCCTTATGAACTTCAGATCGTTTATACTTAGCATTTATTTCTTTACTCGTCTTCGCCAATTTTTCAGTACTAATTGTACCGTTCATCATGTCCCCTGTTTTTATGTAGGGAATGCCATTTGCTACATGAGGTCCTGCTTGAACTATGCCATAAGTTATGTCTGTATTTGGATTTTTTACTTCATCCAATTTCTTAATGATAAATCCTTTTTCATTTGTACCTATGTCTCCAAACAAGGTAAAGAAAAGATGAGTGGCAAAGTCCTTCGATAGCCCATCTGCTTCCTTTCTCCAGCTCTTGATTTGTTCGGCTTTTTCGAGAAGTGCGACTATTCGCTCTTGCATTTTGATGGGAGGAATTTCTATCTTAAAGTTTTTTAGTTTGGTTTCATTTATTGCTTTTTGGGTCGCTCCAGTTGATTCCTTATTTTTTAATCTTTGAAAATCATTTGTTCTTAACCAGAAATGGATGTATTTTGGCAATAGTTTTGCCTTATCTTTTACTCTTAGAATTGCGAACCCTGTAGAATAAAGATGCGCGATATCATCTTTAGTAATGAGATACACTTTTTCAGTGTCCTTCATCTTGGCAAATAAAACATCTCCTTCTCTGACTTGCATATTTGCTCTACTTGGTTTGGTTGCATAATCAACCTCAACGCCATCTCTTATTTTTCCAGTTTCTAAGGAACCCGTATCAATATACTTCTTTGTTCCTTTGAACTGTTTAACGCCTGAGGGGACCAATTCAAGATACTTGAATAAAGGCGCTTCTTCCCAACCATTTAGTAATTTATTCGTCATTTTTGAATCTCATTAATCGCTTGCTGTGTTGCGCCCATAATTTGATTCGTTGCATTTTGCTCCACTTCCTTTATTGTATTATCGGTCTGGACAATAGTTTTTGCAGTATCTACGATAGGCTTTCCTAAGTCCGATTTCTCAAAGCTATAACCTACTTGATAGGAAGTAAATGCCAGCATTATTCCTCCAATTATCATTACTGCAGGAATCCAAGATATATCGTGGTCACCACTGAAGAAATTAATAACTAACCATACAACGCCAACAATTATCGCCATGATGCTCACCCAGAAAAGGAACTTGAATAATGCAATGATGGCTAGGATAATAACAGAGACTAATACAGCTTTTTCCCAATCTGATTGCCTGCTCATTTTCTCCTCCTAATGATTGAGCTTGGCACGGGTACGGAGTCCTTATGAATCTCCTTGATTGTATGCTCTCGCAGTATTAGTCCTTCTGCAATTTTGTCTTTCAAATGTTCAAGGTATCTGGCGGAAACGTTCTTGATAACCTCTGTCTCTGTTCCATCATCTAGCTCTATAATCCAGCTGAAATTGTCTTTATCTTTGTTGTATGTTATCTTGTTAGCACCTGCAACATGGTGCGGTACTGAGACCTTAATCTCTTTAAGCAGCAACTCACGAATCAGGGATGATGGGGTTATGTCTTTCTTTCTGCAATACTCATCTATGAGTGTGAACTCTTCTCGTGAAATCTTTGCCGAGATGGATTTGTAGTCTTCTTTAGCCATGCTCTGAGGAAAATAGAACTTATATATAAATATTTCGTGTCAACCTTGGTTGACCTATTTAATCTTGATTTCTTGGCACTTCACAACTATCTTCTTGAGCTCATCAATTCCATTGAATAACTCTATAGGGTTTTCGTCTTTAAATGGCTCTTTTGCAAAGTCCTTAAGCTCGATGTACTTCCTGTTTGCGAAAACTTTCTTAAGCATCTGTAAGAATTCAATTTGCTTAGAATTATAGTTTATGTGGTCAATGATGTGTTTGTCAAATTCTCGTTCAATAAGCACCCTTGGATCATACTCATATGTTAATCCAATCATCTCATGTAAGAACACCAAGAAGTCCTTTCTGAGATTTATCTGGATATTTTCTATAGTGTATGCTGAATTAAGCTTCACCAATTCTTTCTCAAGTTCACGCAACTCTAGGCAAGTTATTCCGTGTCCTTCTTTAATTTTCTTGACAATAGGATTCTTTTTAATGAACTCTGCCATTTTTGGATCTTCCTTAACCTGGTAAACAAATCTTGTTCTATTTACCACAACATCAGGCTTATTGATTTCAATGGGCTTGCCAGGCTCTTCTTCATAATACTTCATTAACTGAGCAAGTTCCTTAAGAATTACTTCTACTTTCTCAAATGTTAGATTGTCCCAATAGTCTTCACGCAGAACTTTGAGGATAATATCCTTCTTTGCTCTAATTTCATTAATTTTTGTTTCTTTAGCTAGTATGTTTTCTAGTCTCATCTGCACATATTCTTTTATTTTATCAATCATATCTAATTTATCGGAGACAATGGCATAGAATAATTTCTCTACTTGCAGAATAAATGGGGTAATCTTTGGATCCTTTCCTGTCACCATTACCATCAATGGCTCGATATCTTCACGCAGCTCTTTGATGTATTGCTCTAGATTAAATGTGCCTTTAAGTTTCTTGATTAGACTGTATTTTTCTCTTACAATAAATGATTCTTCATTTAGTGCATTAATGTCGACTAGAATCTTATTGACTATAATCCTCTTCTGATCAGCATTCATATCCTCAGAGAGTAAATTTACTCTATTCTCAAAGATTATTAAAATGATGTCCTTACTTGATTTCTTCTGTCTGGTTCTATTCAACTGATGTAATTTAACATTGCTCTCCTCCCCTAACTGAAAATCAATCATTAGGAAGTCTTTTTTTGTATAGAATCCGTCCTCTTGTGGTAGCCATTCTGGATGATGTCCACCCTCATAACAGGCCTTAAAGTTTCTTGTTCCCCTTCCCAACATTTGCCAAAATCTTATTGGCGAGTAGACTGGGCCAATAAATACCAAATTACATACCTCAGGAATGTCAATACCCGTGTCAAGCATTCCAACTGAGAGTGCTATTCTTGGCTCGGATTTTTGTTTGAATCTCTTCACTTCATCTCCCACTCGATAAAGCGAGGTGATGACTTGAACATGATCGCCCAGAGTTGGGTATAGATCTCCGAATGTTTTCTTCGTGCGCTTAGCGTGTCTCTGGCTTCTGCAAAAGAAAATAGTTTTACAGGGCAGCCCCTCTGCAGATTTATAGCATTCTCTCATAAACTCTGATATGATCAATTCATTTGTTTTATCATCCAAAAATGCTCGTTCAAAATGTGATCCTTCTACCTCAAACCTTTCAGGATCAACTTCTTGCTTTCGCAGCTGGTCTTTAAGATCCGCAGTCAGTTTCTTTCCTTTAATTCCTAGTTTAAGGTTTTCAGTTTCAATTACTAATGGCAAGTACGGAACGAGATCTCCTGCTCTCACTGCATCATCATAAGAGTATTCTACTGTTGGTTCATTATTTTTGCATTCGAACAATTCATATGTATTTTTTAATTCTTCTTCTCTAGGTGTAGCAGTCAAACCTATTTTGATAGCATCGAAATATTGGTGAATGTAATTATTTCTATCATACTGCGATCTATGTGCCTCGTCAAAGATAATTAAATCAAAGAATCCAGGACTAAACTTGTCTACCATTCTATTTCTATTTTTTCCCATTAATGTCTGAACGGTTGTTGCATAGAATCGTGAAGTTGTATTGAAACCTTTTCTGTGTAGTTCCCATACTGGTTCCCTGAAAAACTTCTTAAATCCGTCCGCACTGGCTTGATCAGCAAGTGCTATTCTATCGGCAACAAACAAAACATTTCTAATATAGTTTGCTTTTACAAGAATGTCAATAATTGCCATTGCTACTCTTGTCTTTCCAGTTCCAGTAGCCATCTGGATAAGCGCCTTTCTATGACCTTGACCAAAGTGTTCTGCTACTTTCTTGACATTAAGAATGCTTCTATCTCTATCAACGATGTTTGTAAAAATCTTTGCAGGATCTTTCTGGTTCTTGAATAATTCGCTTTTTCTTTCAAGATCTTCCTGACTAAAAGGACCACTAACTTTTCTTTCTCTTCCTAATTGGTCTATAAAAATCCAAGTCTCACCATTTGTTAAAAAGATAGGGATTCTTTGCCCCGTTTGATGATGAATGTCTTCTTGGTATGTCCTTGCTTGTATTCTTCCATCTTCTGGATCTTTAGTATACTTCTTTGCCTCAATAATTGCCAAGGGAGCATTATCTTGAGCTAAGAGCACGTAATCAATAAACCTGTCAATTCCTTTCTCATAAGAACCAGTGAATAAAACATAGTTTTTTGTCCTAAAATTGGATTTAACAGAATTCACTTCATCTTTCCAATGATAAGACTTCCATCCAACTTTACCTAGCTGCCTATTGATAAACTTCTTTCTGGTTTGATTTTCACTTATTAACCTCGATAAGTCATCATCTTCAATATTTTTCATGGTTGACATATATGTGAAAGAATTATTTATAAACCTTTGTTAAAAAATCAGCGTGATTTGTTTAAATGCTTAATAAATAGCCCCTTGTCGAACCTGAGGTATTTCCGGGATTCTTGCATAACCATTGGCCAAGTGCACGCAAGGTATATAAATGATTAAATGTTTGAAGTGTCAGTAAGGAAAATGACTTGGTTACTGAGACAACTGAAGAAATTAGTGGCAACTGAATCAAGATATAAAGATAAGATTGACAAAATAGCCAGTATTCATGGGAATGTTTTCAACGAGTTCGCTGAATGGACACCTCTGAAACTAGTATTTCTGCATTATGTGTTGGCAATATATACTGCAATTATTCATAAGTATTTCAAACATATGTATTATGTCGACTTATTTGCAGGCTCAGGAATAAATAAAACAAAGAAAGGAAAATACTGCCTGATTGGATCTCCCTTCATCGCCGTATTGAATCATTCCGACAAGTATGATAAGTTCTTTTTTTGTGAACGAAATGCAGATTTTGCAGAAGTGCTGGATAAAAGACTGGATGCCATTGATATAACAAATAAGCAAGTATTTCCTAAAGATTGCAATCTGGAGATTGACAAAATACTAGCCGAAATTAAGGATGTTAGAGATAAACATATCTTATTTTTCATTGACCCCTTTGCTCTGGATTTTAATTGGAAAAGCATGCAAAAAGTCCTGGAAACGAGAAGCGACATAATTTTTACATTTATGACTACTCAAATTGTGAGGGCATGGAAGAGTGCACTTGCGCGTCCCGGATATGACACAGAAAAATTAAATGCTCTCTATGGTGACACTTCATGGAAAAAAGCAGTTGAGTTTTCGGATTTATTAGGCATATATAAAGAAAATATTTTAAATATCAGAAAAAAAGGGATAATTGAGACCGTGGAAGTGAAAGGCAACGGATTTCATTACCACGTATTGTTCATAACTACTGAGACGAAAGGCGGCAACAAGTGGCTAGGTGGCATTAAAACTGCAAAAAAAGAGATTGAACAGAATAGTGAAGATGCGGTTAGAGTATCGCTTGAAATAATCGCTAGAAAACAATCAGAATTATCCACATTTTGTAATTAATACTGAAAAAGAGGTTGTATAGTGCAGCATGACTGAACTACTCAAAATCAAAAGAAAATCCCTTCTTTATAACAGCGGAGTGGAATATGCAGACTTTTCTCTGAATCACGTTGAGGGATGCTCACATGGGTGCAGATTCCCTTGCTATGCCATGCAGATGGCTAAGAGATTTGGCAGGATAAAAACTTATTCTGACTGGATTCAGCCTAAACTTGTGGAAAATGCCTTGGAATTGCTTGAAAACGAGATTCCGAAATACAAAAAGCAGATTAAATTTGTTCATTTATGCTTCATGACCGATCCTTTCATGTATAAGCAAAAGGAAGTAATAGATATGACTTTGAAGATAATAGAAAGATTGAACAAAGATGGCATTAAATGCACGGTCTTGACCAAAGGAGTGTATTCTAAAGTTTTAACGGACCGCGAAAAATACAGCCCGTTAAATGAGTATGGAATCACATTGGTCTCTCTAAGCAGGGAATTTAGGAAAAGTTGTGAGCCTTACAGCGCTCCTTATGAAGAGAGAGTAGCTTCATTGAAGCACCTTCATGACAATGGCCTAAAAACATGGGTGAGCATTGAACCTTATCCGACTCCAAACATTGTGGAGCAGGATTTAATGGATTTATTAAAAAAAATCAGCTTTGTTGACAGAATTATCTTTGGCAAGCTTAATTATAATGTAAAAACAAGCTTATTCAAGGATAATTCAGCTTTCTATGAGGAATGCGCACAAACTGTGATAGAATTCTGCAAGGAGAGAGGAATAGATTACCATATAAAATTCGGGACGCAAAAAGGCTGCAATAGAAAAACGGCAGATTTATTTAAGCAAAAACGCAAAATACTGGTTGAAGTATAACTATTGATTCAGTTTCTGATAACGTTTCCAAAAAATAATGGCGATGGCGAGCCGGGGGATGCCCCATCCGGGGTGGCGAGCGAGGTCAAATCCGTAGATTTGACCGACATCCGCCATTATTATTTTTTGGAAGAATAGAGAATATTAATTTAAGTCCAAATCCGAATCCTGCACATACTTCTTCCCCATCCTCAGAGCAAACTGAGCTTTCATCAGCTCTTTTCCAATATATACCCAGTGTTCAGGCATGGAAATAGCATTATTATCTAAAAGCATCTTATACAGCTCTTCTGCGGTATTGCCTTCGTATTCTCTCAGGAATGTGCCCTGGTTGGCGTAATGGAGTAGCTTCAGCTTCTTCCCGTCTATTTTTATTATGAAATAGCCTCTTGGATCTCCCTTCCATTCAAGGGCAACTTTCTTGTGGCTGATAATCTCCGCATCCTTCCAGTCCCTTTCATATATATGCGCGCTCTTGGATATTGTTGTCAGTGAGCCCATCCTGGCATTAACATTCTCAGCTATCATCTTCTGCAATTTGCGCAGCCCAAAGGCATTCCTTGGCCATGCAGCAAACATGTCATTGCTCCTTAGGAATGCAGTCATATAGAGCTTTTTATGGACTATCATGCACTGCACCAGAATCAGGCAGGGCGGCGCACTGCTTCTCTGGTCCTTGACTATCTCCCATGTGGTTGCCATGGCTCTTCTTGAATGGCTGTCCTTCTTCAATTCCTTAATCATGTACGAAATCTGGTCTCCTATGCCCTTCACTTCATCCTCTGCCTTCCTTAATCTCTGCCCGTAGGTATAGCTTATGCCCTTTATTTTCCTTGCAGTTGTAATCTGCAGATAATATCTCTCAAGCTCATCCCTGCTTATTTTAAGAAAATCAGGCAAAAAGGGCTTATCCGGCTCCTCATCCTCAACAACAGCCATGCAGTTCAGGATTTCCTTAACCTTTCCGTATCGGCTTTTCTTCTCCCTTCCAAAAAGCATTATCTCCTTCAATATCTTCGGCCATGCCTCTGCAACTTTCGAAGCTTTTACCAAAAATCCGGAAAATTCAGATGGAAACGTGGCAGGAACAACAGGCTTTGGAACAGGAAAAGATTTGGGTTTGGAAAAAGGAGGAAGTTTCTTCAAATCCGCAACAGAATTCAGTAATTTCTCCTTATTCAGAACATTCTTCATATTGATTAATTTAACCGATTTTCGAAGCAAATCAATGTCTTTTCTAGGTATCTCTGGTTCAATATGAATCTCATCATCAACAATGAAATTTTCGGCATCAACGCCTTTTTCCCATAGTTTAAGCAGTTTATCAGAGCTGTCTGATAAGTCAGCGCCGCATATTAAAAGATACCTTGCCTGCGGATATTTATACAAAGTCCTAATCAAAGCGCTCAATCCGTTTGCAGAATACAGATTGCCAATAAAACAATACTGATTTTTAGCGAAGATTTTTTCGATTACTTCTCTTTGAGTCCAGAGAGTGCAAATGGCAAGGTTTGACTTCAGATTGCCGAAGAGGAGGTTTGACATAAAGAAACGATAAAATAGGGTTATTTAAAAAAATACCGCTCACGGCCGCGGGGGCCATGAACTTGCAGCAAGTCTTTACCGTTGTAGCCCCCCACGGCGATTAAGTGGGATTGAAATATTTTCAAATTAGTGCTTTTTCAGTAAATCCATGGAATCAGCCTTTTGGTTCTTTTCATGTAGTCAGTATATTTTTTTCCGAAGAGTTTTATCATAGTCTTCTCTTCATGCCAAATTCTCCATACAACAAATAAGGTGGCTATTGCAAGAATTATAAGAATAATCAAAACACCGTAATAAAGAAAAGTTCCTATGAGCATCAAAATTGCACCTGAATAAATTGGATGGCGGAGAAACCTGTACGGGCCTGCTGTGATAAGTTCATGTTCTTTTTTGTATGTGTCATAATTGCTCCAGTTTCTTCCAAGGAAAATTCTCGCCCAGAGTGCTATGATTAAACCCAAGACAGTTAGAACTGTACCTGCAATTACATAGCTCAAGAAACTCCTGAAGAATAGAAATGAAAAGAATGAAATTGCAATTGCTCTATTAAATCTAAAAAAGATTATAACAAGAACTGCGACTATTGCTCTCCAGATTATCGCAAATCTCCAATCTGCTTTTGTGGCTGATTGTTTTACAAAAAAAGCAGAAACCAGCCAATAAAGAAAAAAGACTGTCCAGCAGATTATTACTAAATTAAGGTTAATTCCAAAGTTTATCATGTGAGGTTATAATATTATTAGCTATATATAACTTTTTGACACTCGCAGAAACGCTACAAGGAGAGGACGGGCTTCATCCCACAGATATGCTTAGAAATCACAAGATTTCTGGCACACCAAAAATCTCAAGGAGATTTTTTAGTGAATCTGCGGGTATTCGCCCTACGATTTTATAAGAAAAAATCAAGTTCGCAGAACCGCAGCTCAGAAAGATTCAGGCCGGCGGGGTCACGGACAAGCTGCAATAGGCCTCGCCGATTGAGAGGATTGATTTATTTTTCATTTTTCTGAAAATCTTTCAAGTGGTCATTGGTCACGTCGAGACAATGTTAATAAGCAAGCATTCAAATAATATTTTGCGGTAATGCTAAATGGCAATAATCGGGCACAGAATCGAGAAGAAATTGAGTATTCAAGAATTTTCAGAACTAATGGGCAACTATTCCAGCGAATCCATTATCTGCACAGAACATACATTTTTCAGGCTGAGCGAGAGGCAAAGAAAACTATTTAAATGTACGGAGCTTAAATCGTATCTGTTAGAAAAAAGGCCAATTTTAGCTGGCATCCAATATAACGGAAATTATGCAGTGTTTTATTCGCACGGAAACGATGAAATAATCAAGATAATATTGGATGTCAGTGTTCACAAAATTGAAATAGTGACATTTTATACCTTAAATAAACAACAAATTCCGATGCTAAAATGACAATTGAAAATCTTAAAGGGAAAGGGGTAGCAGACTACGATTACAAGCACGATATTCTGTTCTTCAAAACAAAAAACAGGGAATATAAGAAATCCATAGAGCTGGATAATTTTACTCTGGACATAGATGAAGAGGGCTTTATTACCGGAATACAGATATTTGAGGCCTCCAAGTTTCTTGACCTGACTAAGGATGCTTTGCTCAAGATACCTAAATGGGAGTATAAGGCAAGCTATCTTGATGGAAAGGTTGAAATAAGACTGACATTCCAGATGAAAGTGAGAAACAGGATTATCGAGAAGAACCCCATTATTATGCAGTCCATATCCGAGGACTTGCCTAATTCTGAACTGGTTTGCACGATTGCGTAAGAAAGAAAAAGCCGAGGTGGCCGAGTCTGGTTTATGGCGCTGGACTTGATTATTTTATTATTGCCTTACTATAAATACTTTTTTATTGGAATTTAAAAAGTCAATTTCTTTGCATACTCTCCTATTACCGGCAGCTCTTGCTTTTTATTGTTTAGGGCATTTATTATTCCGATTATTGCAAACACGAGTGGAACAAGATTCAACAGCCTATAAATCAGCGAAATATAGAACATCGGCATTAGGAAAGATGTAAACCCTGCAAGGATTGTAAGAATTATGCTCCAGATTATCGCAAAAATAAAGAGTATTATCGATTGCTTAACGTGAAACTTGGCAAAATCACTTTTTTTCATTTTATCATCAATCAAATACCAGATTATGCCAATTAAAAGATATGATAGTATTGCACAAAGTTGACTGTTATCATTTTTCGCCATTATATCGCCTCCACATTATTTATCGAGAATGAAGTTTATAAGGTTTTTGCACAAGTTAAGGATAATCTTAGAGGCCGCGCGCCGACTGAGCGCCTAAGAATTAGACTTTACATCTTTTTTATTTCCTTGATTTTATCTTTTATTCTTGCGCTCATAAATAATCCTTCCCTTTGCATTTATCTCTTTCTTAATCTTTTCAGGAAGAATGTTATATATTTGTATATCTATTTTTTCATTTACCTTGGCAACAAACTCTTTCCTAAATCCTAAAACCTCTTTTTTTGCCATATTCTCAAAATCAACAGCGACATCTATGTCTGAAGTGAGTGTGAGCTTGTTTTCCACGGCAGAGCCGTACAAAACTATTCGCTTAATGTTTTTGGAATGCTTACTTCCCAGAATAATCTCCTTTGTCTCTTCGATTATTTCCTTAATTTCAGCCCCTTTCTTAAGCTCAAACTCATCAGAAAATGGAGCAAGTTCTTTAATAAGCTCAAACTTTTTGCGGATATCTCGGGATAGGCGATTTTTCTCTGACTGTGTAAGCGCAACTCCCAAAAGCTGCTTCTTTATTATAACCAGCTCCCGCTTCCCAAAGAGCTTCCTGGAGTTCGCGTTTTTATTTAATATCCTTAATATTGCCATAATAACCATCATTTAGGTTATAATAACCCTTACTGAGGTTATATTTAAATTTTTCCATTAAACGAATAAGAATCTATTTCCTAGCCACTTTCTCAATCGCCTTCGCAACAACATAGGCAGTCTTCTTATCCAGCGGATCAGGCAGAATGTGATTGGGACTAGGATTCTTGACATAATTTGCAAGAGCAAGCGAAGCAGCCATTTTCATTTCCTTGTTTATTCTTTTAACACGGGCATTAAGAGCGCCGCGGAATACACCCGGAAAAGCCAATAAATTATTAATCTGATTCGGGAAATCGCATCTTCCTGTGCCGACAATCAAACAGCCGCCTTTCTTCGCCTCATCAGGCATTATTTCTGGACATGGATTTGCCATGGCAAAAACTATTGCTTTCTTGTTCATTGCCTTAATCATTTCCTTTTTGACAATATTAGGCGCAGAAACGCCTATGAAAGCATCAGCACCAACCAGTGCATCTTTTAAAGAGCCCTTTCTATTATCTCTGTTTGTTATCTCAGAAAGCCTTTGCT
>Ga0315286_10002838_pt1 | contig 16235 bp, 14 predicted proteins | sample YL17G10_0_MG_FD_205038 | JGI IMG/M metagenome (GOLD analysis project Ga0315286, IMG submission 205038) | Sediment microbial communities from Yellowstone Lake, YNP, Wyoming, USA - YL17G10_0 | ecosystem: Environmental > Aquatic > Freshwater > Lake > Sediment | place: USA: Wyoming | collected...
TCCCGGGGCACAGGATAAGGCGCCTGAGGAAAAACGAAGGCATCCGGAGAATGGTGAGAGAAACTGCTGTAACGGTTGATGACCTGATCTATCCGCTTTTTGTGCGCAATGGAACAAATACGGAAATTGAGATTACCTCGATGCCCGGGAATTACCAGCGATCGGTTGACCTCCTCCTGAAGGAGTGCGAGGAGGTTGCCAGGCTGGGTATCCCCGCAGTCATCCTCTTCGGAATCCCGGAGGTCAAGGATGAGTTTGGATCGGAAGCGTACAGCGAGCAGGGTGTTGTTCAGAAAGCATTGAGGGCCTTGAAAAAGGAAATTCCCGAGCTCATACTCATCGCCGACGTTTGCCTGTGCGAATACACGAGTCATGGCCATTGCGGTATTATCAAAAACAACGAGGTCGATAATGATCTAACCATCGAGGTTCTTGCAAAAGCTGCGTTATCCTGTGTTCAGGCTGGCGCGGATATTGTGGCGCCGTCGGATATGATGGATGGAAGGGTGAGGGCAATCCGTGAGATGCTGGACAGCGGTGGTTTTCAGGATGTTGCCATCATGGCTTATTCGGCGAAGTATGCTTCTTCTTTCTACGGGCCTTTCAGAGTGGCGGCTGAGTCTGCTCCCCAATTTGGAGATCGGAAATCCTATCAGATGGATCCACCGAACACGAGGGAAGCGCTTCGAGAGATACAGCTTGACATCCAGGAGGGAGCGGATATCGTGATGGTAAAGCCTGCTCTCGCATATCTCGATATCATATGCAGAGCTAGAAGCATGTTCGATGTTCCCATTGCCGCCTACAATGTGAGTGGTGAGTTCGCAATGATTAAGGCAGCTTCAAAGATGGGCTGGCTCGACGAAACCAAAGCTATGTATGAAGTTCTTATTTCTATAAAGAGGGCGGGAGCTGATTTAATCCTTACCTATTTTGCGAAGGACATGGCGCGGTCGTTGGGAGGGAAAATATAATGACATGCGACAATGGTTACAGCCCCCGGCTCATTGCCCTGGAGGTTACAAGAACCTGCTATATGCACTGCAGACATTGTCGCGCCGGGGCGACAAATGAGCGCTACAACGATGAGTTTTCGTCCGAGGAAATCTTCAAGGTTTTGGATAACATCGCCTCTTTCGCCGAGCCGATCATTATCCTCACGGGCGGCGAGCCGATGCTCAGAGGAGATATCTATGACATTGCTTCATATGGTACACAGCACGGTCTCACCATGGTTATGGCACCTTGTGGATTTCTCATAACAAACGAAACAATAGAGAAGATGAAAAAGGCGGGGATAAAGAGGATCAGCCTGAGTCTTGATGGAGCGCGCAGGGAAACCCATGACAATTTCAGACAGGTAAAGGGCTCGTTTGACGGTGTCCTGAAGGCTGCCGACCTCGCAGGAAGGGGCGGATTGGAGTTTCAGATCAATACAACGGTCCACAGGCAGAATATGGATGAGCTGCCGAAAATTCTCGAACTTGCGGTTGGGCTGGGTGCAAAGGCTTTCCATCCCTTTCTTCTCGTTCCCACAGGGAGAGCGAAAAACTTGGTCGATCAGGAGATTTCTCCAGAGGAATATGAACAGATCCTGAACTGGATATACGAGCAGAGAGAAACGGTCCCGATTCACTTCAAGCCTACCTGTGCTCCTCATTATTATAGGGTTTGCATCCAAAGGGAGAGAGAAAGGAAGGAAACGGCTTCTCATTCACTCCACCGATTTGACAGGATGAGCAAGGGGTGTATGGGAGGACAGTCTTTTGCATTTATCTCCCATACAGGCAAGGTATACATATGCGGGTTTCTTGAAAAGGAGGCGGGAGATCTGCGGGATGAGGACTATGATTTTCGCAAGATATGGGACAGCTCTCCCCTCTTCCTTAATATCAGAGATATCGACCACTATGGTGGAAAATGTGGCTACTGTGAGTACAGGCAGGTATGTGGCGGCTGCAGAGCTCGTGCCTACGCCCTGACCGGGGATTGCCTCGCGGAGGAACCTTTCTGTGTATACACACCGAATATACCGGTACAAGACAGAGAGGCGAAGCATGGAAAATAGCCAATCGCTCTATGAGGAAGCAAAAAAGTATATACCGGGCGGGGTGAATTCTCCAGTACGGGCATTCAAAGGAGTGGGAGGAACACCCAGATTCATACTCAAAGGGAAAGGTTCGAGAATCTGGGATGTAGAGGGAAAAGAGTACATTGACTATGTTCTTTCCTGGGGGCCCCTTATTCTTGGTCATTCCTACGAAAAGGTGGTAGAGGCCATAAAGGAAGAAGTGGAGCGAGGTACGAGCTTTGGCGCCCCAACTGAAAATGAAGTAAAATTAGCAAGATTGATCGTCGAATCTGTTCCATCAATTAAGAAGGTCAGAATGGTGAACTCCGGGACAGAGGCAACGATGAGCGCTGTAAGGCTTGCCCGCGCGTACACAGAGCGAGATAAGATAATCAAATTCGATGGCTGTTACCATGGGCACGGTGACAGTTTCCTTATTCGCTCCGGTTCAGGTGTGCTCACCTTTGGCATGCCTGATAGTCCTGGAGTGACCAAAGGCGTGTCGGCAGATACACTTGTCGCACGGTTCAACGATATAGAATCGGTGAAAAACCTCCTATTTCAGAATAGAGGACAAGTCGCCGCAGTCATTCTTGAGCCTGTTGCATGCAATATGGGTCTCGTTCCGCCCGAGGGTCATTTTCTGAAAGAAGTAAGGGATGTGACCGCGGATGAAAACATACTTCTAATTTTCGATGAGATTATTACAGGTTTCAGGGTGGCCCTAGGCGGAGCGCAGGAACTCTATGGTATTACCCCCGATTTGACAACGCTGGGAAAAATAGTTGGTGGAGGTTTTCCTGTGGGGGCTTATGGCGGGAAAGAGGAGATAATGGGTTTGGTGGCACCGGATGGCCCTGTTTACCAAGCAGGGACCCTGTCCGGGAATCCGGTAGCCATGCGCGCCGGATATGAAACCCTGAGAATACTGCAGAATAAAGGAGATGTCTATGGGAGGATGGAGAATCTCGGGAGGCTTTTTGAGTATGGCATTCGTGAGAATGTGAAGAAGTTGAAACTTGGATATTGTTATACGAGAGTCGGATCGATGAGCTGTCTATTTTTCACCGATTGTAAAGTCAGGGATCTGGACAGTGCAAAGTGCTCAGATCTAAAACGTTTCTCAAGGTACTTTCATGAAATGCTGAAGAAGGGTGTGTATCTACCTCCATCTCAGTTTGAAACTATTTTTCTCTCCGTTGCCCATACAGAAGATGATATACAAAAGACAGTTCAGGCGAGCTATGATTCATTAAAGGCCCTTTTCATGGAATAATCATGGAACTTGACCGGACAAATCAACGTCTTCTCAATAAAATACAGACTGACTTCCCCCTCACGGAGAGGCCGTATAGAGAAATTGGTGAAGTGTTGGGGATATTGGAGGAAGAAGTACTACAAAGACTTGAGGAACTTATCAGCGAAAATTTCGTGCGTTTTATAGGGGCAATCATTAATACCACATCTCTCGGTTTCGAAAGTGCCTTGGTTGCTTTCAAGATCGCTTCAGAAAAAATAAGCCATGCGGCTGAATTCGTGAACTCCCATCCGGGAGTTTCCCACAACTACGAGAGGAACGATGCGTACAATCTATGGTTTACCATCGCTGTTCCTGAGGACATTGATCTTAAGAGCACTATAACAAAATTGTACAAACTTTCAGGTGCCAGCGAACTTCTTATTCTGCCGGCCTTGAAGATGTATAAAATAGGTGTGGTGCTGGATGCGTCGATCGAGATGGACGAAATCCCCTCCGCGCTGGGACCAGGTAATGAGGGATCGGTGACCAGGACTTCTCAGAAAGAATACCTTCTTTCACGGGATGATAAAGAAAAAATTTCCCCCCTTCAAAAAAAAGTACTCGCTCAGCTTCAGGACAGCATACCTCTTCGACAGGAACCGTTCAATGATATGGCACGGAACACCGGCCGCACACCGCAGGAATTTCTACAGGAAGTGAACGAGTTGATGGAAAAAGGAGTTATCAGGCGATTCGGCGCCGTGCCCAATCACAAGAAAATTGGATATGCATATAACGTTATGGTGGTGTGGGAGGTTCCGGAGGATAAAATAGATGAAAACGGACGACGAATAGCATCGTATAAGACCGTAACGCACTGCTATCGGCGACCGGTATGTCCCGGCTGGCCCTTTTCCCTCTATTCCATGTTGCACTGTCGTTCTGACGAGGAGTGCGATACTATTGTTAAAGATATTCAGAAATTAACTGGATGCGAGAACTACAGACTCCTTACGAGCGTCAGAGAGTTTAAAAAGAAGCGTTTGAAGTATTTCAGCGATGATTTCTATCGTTGGGAAAAGGAGAGCGGTTGCCTACACTGAACCTCATAGCCAAGGCTTATTCGTTCAATACGTAGTGCGTTGTGCCACTTGAGCTTACGGTTATCTCGGGTCTTAGCCCTCTTCCGATAAAGAAAGGTCTATCCCGAGACACTGTCCGCATCGACCACTCGCTGACCCCAAAGGTGAAGGCGCTCACTCCCATCATGGAAGGGATTGCAGAGTGGGTGTATGCCTGGGTGAAAGAGAATTGCTGAACGCGGCTTTTAGCGGCGGATGTACGAGGCAAGCCAGGCCCAGCTCCACCCTTTGGGGGTGTTAGTCGCGAAGCGCGCCTCCTTAATCCCGTTCGGCTCCCACCCGTCCCCGATGCACTTATGAATCTCCCGTTGGGTAACCCTCCGCGGGCCGAAGGGCCCCTTCTCGCGCTCGCTGAAGCAGAGCATGTGGAACATTCCTCCCGGAACAAGGACAGCGGCGAGCCCTGTCACATAAGCCCGACGCTCCTTGCCACGCATCAGCACACCCAGCTCACCGTGTATTCCGTCAAAACGTCCGGTTTCTCGATGGCCGCCTCCCTTGTTGTCCATTTGCCGCTCAGTCCAAGCTCCCTGGCCGCAAGCTCAAAATGGGACATTGCAATGCCCATATCGATACGCTGTAAATCTGCTCCTTTCAAGAGGTTGGAAATCAGACCTCCACCGTAACCCTTGGTCCGTTGCAGATAGAAATGCCAGACGTTTCCGTCTTTGACGATTCTCCATGGTTGTTTGTTGGAAGCCGACGGTCCCAAGCGGACCAATTCCAGCGGCGTCGCATATCCACCGGCTTCCTCCCGCGTCAGCGGAACGCTGAATCGCCGGTGGAAGAACAGTTTTTCCCACGGCAACCGGCTGTCAGCGCTTATCCGCCGGCGTATCAGAGTATTCCGGGCTTTTTCCGGATTGGCGATATAGCCGATGGCCGCAACGGCCGGCACTTGTTCCCCGTGCGTTACGGAGATCCTTCTGGCAAAGCTGCTTCGGTTGAAGCTGCCTCCCAACCAGCATGTGCCCAGCTCAAAGTCCGTCGCCAACAGAATGAGCTGCTCCATCACGTAGCCGTAGTCTTCAAGGTCCTTCTCCGCCGAGGTCGCGGCCCCCACAATGAATCCGTTCGCCCCCTTGATGAACCCGTAGGTCCCGAGGCCTTTCAGGGCGGTTTGATCCTGTTCGGTTGCCGCCACCAAATGGAAGCGCACTGGTGTACCCAGAGGCCCGGTGCGGAGCGAGTCAAATATGTCTTGCAGTCGATGCCGTTTCCCTTCCTCGATTGGTTTATTTAGGTATATTCGACAGGAGAAACGCTGCCGGACGATTTCCGTTACCGATTTACCGAATATCACGATTCACCCCTCTTCGACGATAATTCAGCCGACGATAGCACCTCACCGGTAATAACAATAATAATTGATCGGTGGACACGTTCGAAACGAACATGAAAAAGTGAGCCGATTATGTCTTGGAAAGCTCCTGAATGCACTTCGGCAACGTCCAAGCCAATGTCCCATACCAATCGATTGACAGTATCAGGTACATGGAAGTCCATGGATGAGCAGCTTCCGGTCTGATTTCCCACATCGTTTACCCAGTGCCCCCGCGGGTTCGTTCCATCGAAATGGGCAAGTCCGATACCGGTATTGCCAGTGTCAAACACCCCATCCATATGGCCTATTTTCCGCCGGCTTCGGACACGATATCGCGCCACACATTCACATGACACTTTGAAACACATCAGCCGTCAAGCGTATGAGATCTAAGATCTGCCTATGAAGATCACTGAGCTCGGGCTCAAAGATCTGAACGAGCCGATTGGTTTTGCGTAAACGGTGTCTCTGAACAGGCGCGAAGACATCGAGCACCCGTTCCGTACTGGGCGCCTTGCACTCCCGCTCCAGGAGGGCGTGAACCAGAAGCGCGATGAAGTACAGAAACAAAAGCGCCTCGATGCGGCTCACTTTCTTCAGCCATACCGGCGCGGGGTCCTGCACGGACTTCAGCTGTTCATGACGCTTCCCCAGCTTCGGCTGAAACTTATAAGCCTCCAGGATTGCCTTGAGCAAGAGATCCTTACAGTTAGCGATCAGAGGGAACATCCCGCCCGATCGCTTGTCGGCCGCGATGATAGTATCCTTGATTCGGGCTACGACGGAGAATCTCAGCCGCTGCGTACGCAAATACCTCGTGTTCTGTCCCGGATGCCATAGCCTCGCCTGACGGTAGATCGGTTCCTGACGTTCTTCGATCTGTATGCGAACCCACCGCTGGGCCCCCGATTCCCTCAGGATATTTTGGGCGACGTTCTCAACCCTTTCCCTAACCCGAAGACGGCAGCGCTTTCCCTGGAACTTGGTATGTAGACGTTCAATCTTCAGATAGGCCTTCTCGATACGGGCCTGCCGGCTCTCGGAGTCCTCCCGGACTACCTTTCACACATCCTCGGGTCCGCTGCGGCGACGAGGATTGGGTCTGCGCACCGCGGTTTATAATCAAACGCTCCATGGATTGTGCATTCCCTGTTGACTTCGCATTTTCTGAGCCATATTATCGTACTAATATTATACAATTAATTTCAAGGGTCCAAGGAATGATGAAAATAAAAGTGAAGTTGTTTGCACCCTTTCGGGAGCTGTTCAACACGGGCGAAGGCGAAGTTGAGCTGAAGGGCGTACCGGACGTTCAGAGGCTCCTGGATGTCCTGTGCGACACGGAGAAACGGAGAGAAAACATATTTGAAGATTCCGGAGAACTCAGACCCTACATCATGGTTTTAATAAATGGGAAATCCATACGGATGTTGAACGGCATTCGAACTGAACTCAAAGAGGGGGACGAGGTCGCGCTGTTTCCTCCGGTCAGCGGCGGATAAGGGGTTGCGAAATCGCAGAGGGAGGGTACTTTTATGATTGTTCGCGTGGATATGGGAAATTTGAAAGTAGGTTATGAAGAGCTTCCGGCGGAGTGGCGGTTCACGGGCGGTCGAGGGATGACTGCCAAAATAATGAACAGGGAGGTCCCCCCCGCCGCTGACCCGCTCGGCGCCGAGAGCAAGCTATTAATCGCCGTCGGCCCTCTGGCGGGTACGCTCGCGCCGCAGTTGGGAAGGATCTCGATCGGCGGGAAAAGCCCGTTGACTTTGGGGATCAAAGAATCCAACGCAGGAGGTCCCGCGGCGCAGAAGCTGGATAAACTGGGCATAAGAGCCATCATTTTTGAAGGTGTTCCCGACGCGGGCAGGTGGCATGTGCTCAAGATATCAAAGAATGGCGCCGTATTGATCCATGCCGACGAATACCGGGGCATGAAGAATTACCAGCTGGCCGACGCGCTCTACAAACGATATCCGTCTAAACCAACGATCATTTCCATCGGGATAGGGGGCGAACGCGGGTACAAGGCGGCTTCCATCTCTCTCACCGATATGCTGGGTGACCCCTCACGGAGCGCAGGACGGGGCGGTTTGGGTGCGGTTATGGGGTCGAAGGGACTCAAGGCGATCATCATAGATGACGAGGGAACGCCCCCTGTTGCCGTTGAGGATAAATTGCTGTTCAGGCGGACGGTAAAGTCATGGGTGGACGCGATAAAAAAAGATGTTAACTGCGGGCTTTTTGCCACGTTCGGCACCCCATTTACCATCGCCTCCAACTGTTATCAGGGAACCATGCCGGGGAACAACTACACGACCGGCAGACCTGAAGGATTCAAGCAGGTCACGGGAGAGGTGATGAAAAAGAACATGATGGAGCGCGGCGGCAGGATGCACGCCTGCATGCCGGGTTGTGTGGTGAAATGCTCCATCATCTACGCCGATGTAAACGGAAAACGCCTGGCGTCCGCCTATGAGTACGAGGGCGTGGCCATGCTGGGGACCAACCTGGGACTGAGCGATCACGATGAAATCGCCGGGCTCAAGTACATTTGCGACGATCTCGGGGTTGATATCATGGAGATCGGGGCCGCCATGGGCGTCGCGGCCGGTGCCGGTGCAATGAAGATGGGAAACGCGGAGTCGGCGTACAGTCTTCTGATGGAAGTCGAGCAAGGGTCCGAGCTCGGTGCTGCCCTGGCGAACGGCGTCGTCGCCACCGCTGCGAAGTTCAATGTCAGCCGGGTGCCGGCATTCAAGGGGCAGTCGATGCCCGCCCATGACGCCCGAGCGGTCAAAGGAATGGGCGTGACCTACGCCACGAGCCCCATGGGAGCGGACCACACGGCGGGGCTCACCTACCGGATTCCGCTGCAGAAGACAGGACAGATCGCCAACTCTCTACGGGCCCAGGTGCAAGCTGCAACCTGTGATTCATTCGGGTATTGCCTCAATTCAGTGCCGGGGAGACAGGCTTCGATCTACGCGTTCCTGGCGGACTTGATGAACGCCCGGTATGGATTGAGCCTGACCAGCGGCGACATACTGGAGACAGGTAAGCAGACCATTAAGGATGAGTTGAAATTCAACGAGGGTGCAGAGTTCAGCAAGATCCACAAGCGGTATCCCGATTTCATCCGGGCGGAAGCATTGCCGCCGACGGACAACGTGTTCGACGTGGAAGATGACGAATTGGATCGCATCTGGGACAAGCTTGACGCCTATTCCGAGCCGAAGAAAGTCTGGGAAATACGGTTTCCCAAACTCCCGTCGATTCTCTTCGGTGAAGGAACTGTTCAGAAATTGGGTGAGCAGGCCAGGACGCTTCGCATAAAAAGAGCCATGGTGATAGCGGACCCGGTCATGAAGCAGTTGGGACGCATCGATGAAATCCAGGGGATCTTGGAGGAGAGCGGCACGGCATCGGCCGCATTCGCAGAGGTAGAACCCGACCCGTCGGTTGAACTGATCGAGAAGGCCGGGCGATTTTATCGGGAACAGGGGTGCGACGGCATTGTAGCGTTGGGGGGAGGGAGCTCGATCGACACCGCCAAGGCTGCCGCGGTGAGGGTGTCACACCCTGGCATGTTGACGGAATATGAGAACATGGTCGGCGGGAAGGCGAAAATCAAACCGCCGCTGCCTCCCGTGATATGTATTCCCACCACCTCGGGCACCGGGAGCGAGACGAATCAGTACGCCATCATTACGGATAAAGAACGTAATATCAAGTTCACGATCATGAGCGAGTTGATGGTGCCGATGCTGTCGATCATCGACCCCGAAATGTGCCGCACAATGCCCCCTGCGGTAACGGCCGACACCGGTGTGGACGCCCTGGCCCATTGCATCGAAGGATACGTTGGGATGAACGAACCCTACCACCCCTATTATGAGGCGCTCGCGTTGTACGGTGTGCGGATGATCGGCCGGAGCCTGAGGGCGGCGTATCTCAACGGGGAGGATATGGCGGCGAGGACCGATATGTGCATGGCGGCCGCCTATGGGGGAATTTCCTTCACCAAGGGGCTCGGTTTGGGGCACGCGATCAGCCATGTCCTCGGCGCATTATATCACATCCCCCACGGTCGAGGCTGCACCGTAGGCCTGCTCTGTTATGTACGGGCAAGCGGGGAGGTGTGCAAAAAGCAGTTCTCGGAACTTGCTTGGGCTTTGGGTGAGCCGGGTAGTCTGGAAAACGCCCTGTTGCGATTGTATCACGACTTGGGGCTGCCAAACAGATTGAGGGATATGAAAATACCGGAAGATGATTTGAAAAAAGTCGCCTTTGAAATATCGACAAACGTCGTCAATCTTGCGGCCAACCCGGCGCAGTTGTCCGGGCACCGGATACTTGAGCTTCTCCATGAGTTTTACTAATGGAGACTCATCGATGCTCTACAACAATAGTTTGTAACGGATGATATTTGCGAGCGCGACGGCACATTGAGCTTAAGCGCGGCGTCGTTAAGGAGGAAGCAGGTTTCAAAATTGCAGGTGCCGTCGAAAACGTGATCGGCATCTCTTACGAGGACTTCGATGTTCTCCGAGCTGACACCTGCGACGATCGGCTCTATCCGTATCCGTGAGTTCACCTTCCGCAGTTTCTTGGCGGCGGCAACTGCCTTCGGCAGGCCTTTTTCGATGTCGCTTCGTCGAACAGCACTTGCCTTTGCAGGTTGTCGAGCTCGATGAAATCCCGGTCGACGATCTTCACCGGCCCTATACCGGCCCGCACAATCGTGTTAGAGATGACCGAGCCGAGGCACCACGACGGACGATTCGTGCAATCTCTTCTGACCCGATTCACTGATCTCTCTCAGGAGGATTTGCTTCAAATAGCGGTTAGACTGAGCTCCTTTTCCCATGGTTCCTATATCCTGTATGGGGTGAGAACGCTTTTTACGGGTTTTCTCACGGTCATGTCGCCCCTCGCGGCCGAGCAATAAAATTTCACTCGCACATTTTCATCCGCGGCGTCGGAATACGCAGCGGTAATCTCGGCGGACAGCCGCATTGACTGTGCCGTTGCAGGACCCTGCAGAATCGTCAGGGGGCTCCCGCAATCCGGCACTTTACGGCTTCTGCCCGTGATATTGAGGAGTTTCTCCCTGTTCACCCATCCTTTTCTCTCCGCTTCGGTCTCGGGCAGGCATTTCGCCGAGAGGGGGCGCAGCAACCGGCCCTCGAGCCCTGCCTCGCTCTCTATTTTTTTCAGAGCTGCGCGATGCTGGCTCATGTGCCGTTGCCCCAAAACCTCGCCGGTGACAATGAGCTCGGCACCGATCGTTTCAGCGTACTCTTTCGCTTTTTTCAGCATGTAGATCCTGCAATCGATGCAGGGGTTCATTCCAGAGCCGTATCCGAATTTCGGGTTTTTGACTATCTCGAGGTAATCGTCCCCCTTTTCTATGGTTTTTGACCGGAATGTTCAGCTCTTTTGCAACCTCGCGCGAATGACACCTGCCGGATCTGTCGCACAGGCAAAAGGGGGATGTAAATTTCAACGCTTCAACTTCGATTCCTTGTTCGAGGATTTTTCGCACAGCCAGGGCGGAATCGAGGCCGCCTGAAAGAAGAGCGACTGCCTTCATATGGTACCCTCGTGATTTTCACAGCCCCGTCGTTGCATCAAAAAGGCCCGTAAAGAGCATGCTCGAAAGGTATCTCTCGCCTGAATCGGGAAGAACCACCACAATGGTCTTCCCATTGAACTCATCGAACTTGCCAAGCCTGATCGCCACGGCGGCGGCGGCGCCGCAGGATATCCCCGAGAGGATTCCCTCTTCCTTTGTCAGCCTCCGGGCGAAATCTACTGCCTCTTTGTTGGTCACCGTTTCGACCCTGTCGACCATGGATAGATCCAGTGTGTCGGGGATAAACCCCGCGCCTATTCCCTGGATCGTATGAGGAGAAGGTTTCAGCTCCTCCCCCTGGCACAAAGCTCAGGGTGCAGGGTGAGCTGTGCACGCAAAACAAAGTGCCTTATCTGGCCGCGGACGGGCCCGAAGTGGTGAAGTAGCTCCGGGTGGGGGTCCCCTACAGGCAGGGGGGCTTAGAACTTTTCATATACGCGGCCGTGCGTACGCAGTAATTTTATTGCGTTACTCGAAATGGGGTGAAACGGTTGGGAAGAGGCTTTTTCCCGATTGATATAGGAACGAAAAAAGCAAAGGCAGGTCGGCCGCGTGTCGCTCGCTTCTCACTACAGACACCCTTTTTATCGCATACACGTTCGTGCTCTCCGTTGTCCTCGCGTCGTTGCTGGGGATCCGGCTCCGGTTGTCGAGCGGACGGGCGAGGGTGAATCCGTGGCTGTTCACAATCCCGCTTATTGTTGGCGGGTTTTCCTCATTCCACGTGCTGTTCGCGATCAATTCAAGGATACTCGGGTGGGTCGGTCCGCTCGCTCTCCGTGGAGAACCCCTGTCTTCACGCTGCACTTTCCCGGCTGTGCGGCGACCTTGGGGGGGTGCTCGACATTCTGGACGAGGCCGAGCTCGACGCGTCTCTCGCGCATGAACTGAAATGGCTTTTCCTCCTGGTCCGGGATATGACGATGTTCTCGCCGGCCGGCCTCTGGGCTTATGCCGGATTTCACCAGGAAGAGGAAAAAGTGTGTGACTATTAGCTTGCCTCGGCGATTCTCAAATACATGAAGCACAGCCGGAAAAACACCTTCCCCGCGCTCATGAGCCATCTCCTGCCGGGCAGAAACATCGGCGTAACGCGGATGAGGAGGCTTTCGAAGTATGCGGGAAACTCGCCCGTGGAAAGGTAAAAAAATGAGCGAAATAAAGCTTGAAGGATTGAAACGGGTCATAGGTCGGTACCCAAGAGCTGTCGTCGCCTTTTCAGGGGGCGTCGATTCCTCCCTGGTTCTGAAGGTTTCCGCGGACGTGCTCGGTAACTCGAACATTGTCGCGGTGACCGGGTCATCGGAAACATACACGCGCTCCGAGTTGCAGGACGCGAAGAAGACGGCGCTTCGGTTTGGCGTCGAGCATGTCGTGATGGAAACAGCGGAGCTAGCGGATGAGAATTTCTCGTCGAACGACGAAAAACGATGCTACTACTGCAAGCGGGAATTCTATGCCAAGCTGTTTGCCTTCGCGCAGTCGCGGGGTATTTCAACCGTATTCGACGGTTCGAACGTCGACGATGAAGGCGATTACCGGCCTGGAAGGGTAGCCGCGGAGGAGTTCGGGGTAGTGAGCCCTCTCGTCGAGGCCGGGTTCAACAAGGGCGATGTCCGGACTCTGCTCCGAAGCTGGGGGCTCGATTTCTGGAACAAACCTTCAAACCCGTGCCTCGCGAGCAGGATACCCTACGGAAGCGCCATATTGAAAGAGAAGCTCGGCATGGTCGAGTCGGGCGAGGCTTTTCTCGTCGAGTACGGATTTTCCAATGTCCGCGTCAGGCATCACGGCGAAATAGCAAGAATCGAGGTCCCTCCCTCCGAAATCGAGCGGATCGCCGGAGAGGAAAACCGGAAAAAGATAATAGAGTATTTCAAAAAGCTCGGGTTTCTCTGGGTCACGGTCGATCTCGAGGGGTACAGGACGGGGAGCCTCAACGAGATATTGAAGCGGCGGTGAGATCGAAACATGAAAATAGCGGTCGGCATGAGCGGCGGCGTAGATTCGTCCGTCGCCGCGCTGCTCTTGAAGGAGCAGGGTCACGAGGTTGTCGGGATCACGATGGCGATCTGGGACGGAAAGGGCGAGCGTTCGACGAAACGGCACGCCTGCTATGGCCCCAATGAGCGGGAAGATATGGAGTCGGCACGGGTGGTGTGCGGTATCCTCGACATACCCTATCGGGTTTTCGACTGTGCACGGAGCTACGAGCGGATCGTGATCGATTATTTCAAACACGAGTACCTCGAGGGCCGAACCCCCAATCCCTGTGTTGTGTGCAACCACACGATGAAGTTCGGAGTCCTTCCGGAGACGGCGCGACGCGCGGGTCTCTCCTTCGACATGTTCGCCACCGGCCACTACGCCCGGATTGGACACGACGCAAACACGGGGCGGCTCCATATAAAAAAGGCGGTAGACAGGAGAAAAGATCAGTCCTATTTTCTCCACCGGCTCTCCCAGGAGCAGCTCGCGAACGCCCTCTTTCCGTTGGGTGATATGCTCAAAGAAGATGTCAGGAACGTCGCGCGGACGCGCGGGCTCCCCGTTTCGGAGCGCGTGGAGAGTCAGGACTTCTACGACGGCGATTACAAGGAACTCCTCTCGGCGGGTGAATCCCCGGGAAACATCGTCGCGTCCGACGGTCAAGTCTTGGGAATCCACAAAGGCGTTTGGAACTACACTCTAGGCCAGCGAAAAGGGCTTGGGATCGGACATAATGAACCTCTCTACGTCGTCAGGATCGACAAGGCGAGCAACACGGTCGTCGTGGGACGGAAAGAGGAGCTCGCGAGGCGCGCGTTTGTCGCGGGCAACCTCCACTGGATGGCGATCGAGAGACTCTCCGCACCTATTAAGGCGCGGGTCAAAATTCGCTCCACCCACGAAGAGAAGCCCGCGATGATGGAAAACACGGGTGAAGACGCGGTCACGATTACCTTCGATACTCCGGTAGACTCAATTACCCCCGGACAGTCAGCGGTGTTCTATCGGGAAGACGATGTGATCGGCGGGGGCATCATAGAAAACGTTATATAAGATAATTGTATCATACCATGCATGTGATTCCCCTCTTTCAGACCTCCGGGCAAACGCGTTCAACGCGAACATGAGCCGGCGCTTCAAAAAGACAGATAGATCGGAATTATGCGGAATCGGGATAGTGTGTCGCCGCTGGTCGAAGGTATGGATTCCGAGTGCGGCGTCGTCGGGGAAGAGCTCCGAGCCGTGGTGAGCGCGACGGCGTGGGACCACGGGCTGCAGGAAATCGACGGCATCGCGGCCGGCATATGAGCGGTGAAATACTAGAAAAATTTGTCTTGACAATGGGGTCCACTTCGGGGTTCATCCTCTCCCTCATCCTCCACATGACCTGCTACCTCGGCCGCTCCTGCAAAGAGGTGAGTGTCAGGCTGGTCAAGCGGTGATGTAATTGGAAATCATTTCGCACGATGCGAGCGGGTTACTCTTCGAGGGTCGTCAAATCTCCCGCATCCTGCCCCAACGCACGCGCCTTTAAAACGCGGCGCATGATTTTTCCGCTTCTCGTTTTAGGGAGAGTTTCGACAAACGTGACGGTCTCGGGCTTTGCAATCGGTCCGATTTCATAGCTTACGTGATTCTTCAACACGTGCTCCAACTCCTGGCTCGGGTGAAATCCCGTTTTGAGTATTACATAGACGTGGATTGCATTGCCCTTGATCTCGTGAGGCAGCGCGATGGCGGCTGCTTCGGCGACCGACTCGTGACTCACGAGGGCGCTTTCTATCTCCGCCGTTCCGAGCCGGTAGCCGCTCACTTTTATCACGTCATCGATTCTTCCGATAACCCACACATAGCCGTCTTTATCGATGCGGGCCGAGTCCCCGGTTTTGTACCATCCCTGCTTTTTGAAATCCTTCCAATAAACATCGATATATCGCTCGGGTTCCTTGTACATGGTGCGGGCGAGCCCCGGCCACGGCGATTTGATGACGAGCATTCCCTCTTCTCCTACGGGCACTTCCTCTCCCTTTTCGTTCACGACAGCCGCTTCGACACCGAAGAAAGGTTTCGTCGCGGAGCCCGGTTTGAGGGGCGTCAAGGGGAGAGGGGTGATCATGAATCCACCCGTTTCCGTTTGCCACCACGTGTCCATTATCGGACAGGTTTCCTTCCCGATGACGCGGTAGTACCATCTCCACGCTTCCGGGTTGATGGGCTCGCCGACGGACCCCAGGAGTCGAAGGCTGCTCAAATCATGGCGGTTGGGCCAGGCTTCGCCGAAGCGCATCAAACCCCGTATCGCCGTGGGCGACGTGTAGAGGATGGTGATGCCGTAGTTTTCGATCATCTGCCACCAGCGGTCCTCATCCTTAATGTCGAAGACGTACTTGTGAGTAGTCGATGTGTAAACCGTATACCCTCCATGAGTGTGCACCAGGCCTTTCGGTTGACCTGTGGTACCCGAGGAGTATAAAATGAAAAGAAGGTCTTCGGCATCCATTTGTTCGGTCTCGCATCGCGGGCTCGCGACGGGAAGTGCCATCAAGTCGTGGTACCAAAAATCCCTGCCGCTTTCCATGTACACCTCATGACCCGTACGTCTCACCGTTATGCACACTTCGATAGTCGGAGACCGTCCCATCGCCTCGTTTGCGATCGTTTTCAGGTCGACAATCTTTCCCCTCCGCCAGCCGCCGTCCGCGGTGATGAGTACACGGCTATCGGCGTCTTTGATCCGTTCCGCCAAGGCTTCTACGCTGAACCCCCCGTACACGACGCTGTGAGCAGCTCCGATTTTCGCGCAGGCGAGCTCGGGTATCTGGGGCATGTAG
>Ga0315286_10002839_pt1 | contig 16233 bp, 12 predicted proteins | sample YL17G10_0_MG_FD_205038 | JGI IMG/M metagenome (GOLD analysis project Ga0315286, IMG submission 205038) | Sediment microbial communities from Yellowstone Lake, YNP, Wyoming, USA - YL17G10_0 | ecosystem: Environmental > Aquatic > Freshwater > Lake > Sediment | place: USA: Wyoming | collected...
TGGCACCTAGTTGTTCGTCGATTGTCTCAACAATTTCACGAATTGCTGCCGGTGTTCCTTGTCCGATATTGACAGCCCCCTCTATATTGGAATCGAGAAGCGCTACAAATGCATGAGCAACATCTTCTACATGGAGGAAATCTCGTAACTGATTGCCATGAGAACAACGTGCCGGTTCTCCCTGGAGGAGTGCACGAATCACAGAAGAGACGAGTCGGTCCGGATGCTCATGCGGGCCATAGAGAAAGAAGATCCGGCCCCAGGCATAGCTCAGCCCGGTTTGCCTGCAAAAAGCATCCACCATGATTTGCAGCGCATGCTTACATGCTCCATAGAGCGTTGAGGGAACAAGCGGTGTGGTTTGTTCGGAACACAACTCATAGTTCCAATCGTACTCCGCACACGTTCCTGCCATCACAACCCGCTTTCCACCGTTTGCCGCAAATACCCGCAATAATTCCAAACTCGCCTGAACCCATCGGACATTCTCCAGCGACGTCCAGTACTTTCCCACGACCATATACCAGGACAAGTGAAGCAGGTGTGTCGGTTTTACGCTTGAGACGATGTCGTTCACTTCTCCCGGATTCAGCAGATCGACGACATGCCAATGGATCTGAGGCAGAGGATCCTCCGGTATGAGAGAGACAGCGTGAACTTCATAGCCGCTTGCTACAAGGGCTGGAAGACAGTGACGACCGATGAATCCGCTTCCTCCGGTTATGAGGACCTTTTTCATAGCACGAAATCCTTGTATTCCCGATCTTTCACCGAGATTATCTGTGGGGTTTCGGGCCATTGGATCCCAAAGGCCGTGTCGTTCCATCGAACGCCAGCTGCACATTCCGGGACATATCGATCAGACATCTGATAAAACACCTCCGTGGTATCTTCCAACGTCAGGAATCCGTGAGCAATCCCCCGGGGGATATACAACATCGCCCGGTTTTCGGCATTCAATTCAAACGAAAGCCATCGCTTAAATGTCGGCGAGTCAGGCCTCAGGTCAATAATCACATCGAACACTGCACCCATCGTACAGCGAACTATTTTGGTTTCTTCGTACGGCGGTTTCTGGAAATGCATTCCGCGCAACGTACCCTTCCGTTTGTTGAAGGAAATGCTGCATTGCACAAGATCGGGATTGAGTCCATGTTCGGTAAATTCAGAGCGGCAAAATGCACGAGCGAAGAAACCCCGCTCATCTTCGTGACGATCCAGCGAAATGAGGAAAGTATCAGGAATGGCTGTCTTGGAAAATGTCATGCCGATCACACAATTCTTAGATGGGGGATAGGGATGATAAACTTCCCACCGCGTCGGCGATATTCAGCTTGCTGAAGGAGTACCTCGTCCGCAACATTCCACGAAAGCAAAAGCACGTAATCCGGTTGGGTTTCCAGCAACTGTTCCGGCGGATAGATGCGAAGATGGGTTCCCGGCGTATAGCGTCCCTGCTTGGCGGGTCCCCTGTCGACCACATAACTAAGAATATCTGAACCGATCCGATAGTAGTTTAGCAGAGTGGTGCTCTTTGCAGAGGCCCCATAGACGGCAATCTTCTTGCCCTCAGTTCTTAACTTCTGCAAAACAGAAACCAATTCCATTTTTGTTTCTTCTACCTTTTTACCGAAATCTTTGTACCCATCAAATCGATCAACGCCCCACGCAATCTCTTCTTCAAGCAGTTTCTTTGCTCGCGCGGCACCCTCGCGTGCCATGCTGCATGGACCATCTGCACGTTGAAAGAAGACTCGTATGGAACCTCCATGGATTGGCAGTCTCTCGGCGTCTACCAGAACGAGATTGTGCTGGCGGAACAACCTCTGAAACGAGGTGACGGAATAATAGCACAAATGTTCATGGTAAATGGAATCAAACTGAACATGATCGACAAGATCCCTCACATAATGATTTTCGATGACGGCGACACCATCGGGTTTTAAGAGTATATTGATTCCTTCCACAACACCATGGAGGCTTGCGACATGTGCGACGACATTGTTGGCGTGGATAACATCTGCTTGCTTACCCTGAGTCCGCAATTGCTGCGCCAGGGATTCATCAAAGAAGTCACAGAGAGTCCGGACACCGTCGTGTTCTGCCACGCGTGCGATATTTGCTGCCGGTTCTATTCCCAGGACGGGGATGTTTTTCTCCACATAATTCTTCAGGAGATAGCCGTCATTGCTCGCAATCTCGGCGACCAAACTTGAAGAGGTTAAGTTTCTGTCTATGACTAAACGATGTGCAATGTCCCGGGCATTTGCCAATACTGTGTCAGAGACAGAAGAAAAATAAAAGTACTCTCGAAACAACTGTTCCGGAGGAATTGTCTCGATGATCTGGACTAGACTGCATTGGGGACAAAATACAAGATCCAACGGATAGGTTGCTTCCGGCTGGCTGAGTTGAGCTTCAGTCAGCAAGGCGTTCGCCAATGGCAGGTGACCTAATGATACGATGGGTACAAGTTGGGGAGAGCTACAGGAACGGCAAAAGACCTCTGGGTGATTCATATTCATTTTCACATATCAGGTTCCTGTTACGAAAGACAACAATCAGATACAAAACACGTGAATATCAGGTCTTCATTGTTGATACGAAGACGCCCAGATTTGATTTCTCTTTCGTGCCAATTCCGTGTATTGACGTATCTGATGGACCGTGTAATGATACAGATTTTGATCCGGGCTCTCGTGGTGTTGTTTGTACCAAGCTACGGTGAGTTTCATGTTTTCATCGAAAGTGAGCACGGCGGACCAGGGGAGCATGACATGGGCTTTGTCGCAGCTCAATCGTAACCATCCTGCTTCATGGAGTTTGCGTCCTTCTTGCTGCATAACTTCGAATCCGCCGCTTTTCCATTTACCAATGATTGCTTCCACCAGATCACGCACACACTTCGCAGAGCTCTCGTTTGGCCCAAAATTCCAGGCTCCGGAAAATCCAGCCGGATCATCACTCGCTCGAGCGGCAAGCCATAAATACCCACTAAGCGGCTCTAACACGTGTTGCCATGGACGCATAGCCATAGGGTTTCGTATTTGAACTAACTCACCCCCACTCAAGGATCTGATAGCATCCGGCACTATTCTATCCTTTGCCCAGTCTCCTCCACCAATGACGTTCCCAGCGCGTACGCTCACGGCACCGAGATGTTCCTTGTATCGAAAGAACGATTTGAGATATGAACGAAAAACAATCTCTGCGGCAGCCTTTGAAGCGCTGTACGGATCTTCCCCGCCAAGAGGATCGCTCTCCTTGTATCCCCAGACTTGCTCGTGATTCTCGTAGCATTTGTCGCTTGTGACAATCACGAGCGATTTCACGGAATCAGATTCTTTGACCGCCTCGAGAACATTGAGAGTTCCAAGAACATTGGTTCTCATGGTCAGCTGGGGGACATCATACGAGTGTCGCACCAGGGCCTGAGCTGCCAAGTGGAATATGACATCAGGTTTTACGTCTGAGACATATTTCTTTAGTACATCAAAACTCTGAACGTCGGCACGGATTTCTTCAATGCGGCTCTGCAGACCACTAGCCTCATACATATTCGGTTGAGATGGGGGATCCAATGAATATCCGAATACTTTTGCGCCGAGCTCGTTGAGCCAGATACTGAGCCATGCTCCCTTGAAACCGGTATGTCCGGTTACGAGAACTCGTTTGTTCTGGTAGAAGCTCTTAAATGAATGTTCCATTGTATTGTCAGTCCCAGGTTTTCCAAGGAGCAGTACCGCTTGCCCACATTTCATTCAAGGATTCATATTCTCGCGGTGTATCCATGCCAAGCCAGAAACCCTCATGCTGGAATGCACCCAGCTGATTGTCTTTTACCAGGGCAGGGAGTGTGTCACGTTCTAACACGAGATCGTCATCAGACCACAAATAGTCCCATAGTCTTTTGTTGTTGAAGACCATGAATCCGCCATTAATCCAACCTTGTCCAATATTTGCTTTTTCGTTGAAATTGGTGACAGCGGATTCTTTGAATGTAATTTCCCCAAATCGCGAAGATGGACGTACAGCCGCCAGCGTACCGATCTTCCCGGATTTCCTGTGGAATTCGATACTCTCCCGGATGTTTATGTTCGAGAGTCCGTCACCGTAGGTGAGACAAAACAGCTCTTCGCCCTCTAGGTACTTTTTCACTCGCGACAGACGTCCACCGGTCATGGTGCTTTCTCCGGTCTCGGCAAGCGTCACCTTCCAATCCGAATCCTCCCAAGTATCGTAAAAATCCATATGGCCGTTCTTAAGATCTATTGTGAAATCACGGCTGATGGTTTTATAGTTCACAAAGAATTCTTTGATCTCCCATGATTTGTAACCCAAACACAGAATGAATTCCTTGATCCCATGATGAGAATAGTTCTTCATGATGTGCCACAAAATTGGCATGCCGCCAATAGGCACCATTGGCTTAGGAAGTAACTCCGAGATGCCCCTGATTCGCGTCCCCTTACCACCGCATAAAATCACTGCTTTCATTGAGCATCCTTTCTCATTGCTTCGGTACATTTCAAAATCATCTTAGACCCGAGATTCTTTCTCCAACAAAAAATGTATTGAGAACACCAAACGACAGCCGAGAACCAAGAGATTCGGTTATGGACCGGGACTTTTGTCAACGCAGACGATTTTGTGCCAGCGCGAGATCGCCCGTTGCACACGATTTCGCAAACAAGTTTCTGATCCCTCTTTTCCGGAATCTTCAGCTCAGGCCGAAGGCGGTCGCGGCTCCCTCCGCTTGGCGACAACCACTCCCGCCAAACCGACAAAATATCCCAGCACCAGGATGTTCGTCACGAGACTCATCGTCTTGCCTATGTAGAATCCTTTGGGCTCAAACTTCATAGTTAAAGTGTGTTCGCCCGGAGGCACGACGACGCCCCGGAAAAGATAGTTCAGCCGATAGATGGGGGTTTCGGAATTGTCCATGAACGCTTTCCACCCTTCGGGGTAATACGCTTCGCTCAGGAACAACAAATGAGAACCGCCTGCCGTCGTCGTCAGTTCGATCTTGTTGAGATCGAATTTTGTATACCGGACGGATGCTTCCGGTGTCGGCGGTTGGATGGCAAGCTTTGGGTCTTCCATGACGTAGGCGACATCCCGGGGATCGAAAGCCATGGTCCTCATGGCGCTGAGAATCTCTGCACCGCTTTTTACCTCGTACCGGTTCACGAAAAACGCGCGGGGCAACTCGGCCCGATTTCGGTACACAATGCGTTCTCGTCCTTGAAACACCGGCTCGATGACGCCACTTGAGTCGCGCGTGTTAGAGATGATGTACCGCACATTCATCAAACCCCACACGAGTGGATTTGCCATTCCGACGTTTTCCGCTATGTCCTGAAATGCCCGCATCTTCGCTCCTTGATATCCATAGGCACTTTGGATGCGCCAGTAAGCGAGTGTATTGCTGTACGGGGGTTGGCCGTTCTCGAATTCAAGCGTGCGGTACAGTGATGTGTCCTGAAGCAAGAATTTTACGTGGTCCGGCATACCAAAGTTCTCGATATGCGCGTCACGCGCATTGTGAGCTTCCATGGGCTTCATGTCCACGCGCCAGAGGTCGACTAGAACGACAGCGACAATGGCGAGACCAAGAACCGGCAATTTGATCGATTGCTGAATGTACAACCAGAAAGATCCAAACATCACGGTAAGAAGTACTAGTGCCACGGAGACATCGGTTGCCACCGCACCAGTGACAATCTCATAGACGGCATTGAGAACCGACGGTTGGTATTGGCGGGCAAGTAGGGGTGTTACATCCTTTGCGGGGAAAAACGACGAATAGATCGACTCAACGAGAGGTCGCGCAACGAGCGATATCAATGCTGCAGCAGCGAGTCCAACGAGTACGTACTTCCATCGCTTGGATTCCTGTACTGTCAACGAACGATTACGCAACGACATCAGTGCCGCAATGCCATAGCCGGCAAGGATCGGCAGCAGAAGCTGAATCAACACAAGAATCATCGATGGAATGCGAAACTTGTTGAACATCGGAAAATAGTTAAACATCAAATTGTAGAGGATCGGCATTTCTCTTCCGAAGGCAATCAGGAGGGCGACAACGGATATCAAAGCGAGATATTGAACGAACGGATCCCTGCGATACTTTACCAATCCTATGATTGCTAAGACGAGGACCACAACCCCCATATACTGCGGCGCATCGGTAAATGGTTGCGGCCCGAAATACGTATTGAGCCTGACAGATGCGTTGTTTGTCAATGCTCCGCGATATTCAAAGACACCGAATCCATACGCAGACGGGATTACAAATGTGAGCAGTTCACCAGGACTCAATGACCAGTTCGTTGCATAGGCGTAGTCCAAACCCCCACTGCTCGTTTTCTGAGCCGGATTGCCTGTTGGCGTAAACTGCATTTGGATGGGACCAGCTCCGCGTGTGGAGTATTTCGAATACTCCAAAGTAGAGAGATACTGGTCGGCGGTCATTGCGAATGCCAAGACGGAAGCAACAGCCAGAATTGCCCCCGATCGCACAACGCCGATCCAGTTTTCGCGTTTGACCAAAGCATACACAAGAAAGAAGAGATAGTAAACAAGGAGGGCGAATCCGGTGTAAAAGATCATCTGGATGTGGCCGGGCAGGAACAAAAAATGCATGAGAACCACGAGCGACACGGATAAAGACCATCGAAACTTCTCGCGTAACTGCTCGGCAGCATAGAAAACGTAAGGAAAGAAGGCCATCACCGCGATCTTTGTTACGTGGCTTACCATCACCCAGATGATGATGAACGTTGAATAGGTGGTGGCCAGTGCAACAATGAGGGCAATAAGCTTGCTCTTAAGCTTTGAGAAGGCGAGGAGATAAACACCGCAAGCCAGGACGAAATAATAGAAGAGGATCCATCCTACATCCGCGTTGATCACGAGCAGACTGAACAGATATGATGCTTTGCCCAGAACGTACGCCGAGACGTCATACGGCCTGGGGATTGCCACGGTCATGCTTGCCACGCCCGGCATTCCGCAAAAAATGTACGGATTCCACAGGGGAACAGTTCCCTGTTTCTGAGCGTCCTCACTCATAGTTTTCCAACTTTGACTGGCAACCGAATCAGGGGAGACAAACACTTTGCCATCGAGGACAACTTGATGAAAGAACACAATGAGGGAAATGAAGATTGCGAGGATGGCCGCAGGATGTTGAAAGCGCTCAGGAAGAATGGAGACATCCTGCTGCGGAGAATGCTTTGGCGTCCGTTCGTTCTTTGGAGGTTGTGCCATGGGCTTGATCGTTCTGTCGGAGAATTGGTGTGCGTCAAAATAGGGGAAAAAGCGGATATTACCAAATAGTCATCGAGAAAAGGGGATGATGGTCGAAGCGGTATCGGTCACCTGCACGTCGAAACCGACCGCGCACGGCAATTCTTTGGATTTGATGTGGGAACAATCGCCATCGAAAGAACAACATTCATTGAGATTGATGAGGCTCAGTCCAAATTCGGTTCCTCAACAGGCTACTTGACCAATACCATGGACTTGGCGATGCGCGTACCGCGATACAGCATGCGATAGAAATAGACACCCGAGGGCCTACGGTCAGAATTCCACACGGAAAGATGGTCGCCGGCCGGCATGGACGCATCAATCAACACATCAACCAGGTCCCCACGAATGTCGAAGATCTCAAGCCGCACATTGCCGGCTTCCGGGATGCAATACTGGATCGATGTGGACGGATTGAACGGATTGGGGAAATTCTGTGAGATGGAAAAAACGTCAGGCTGCGTATGCCTCGGTGTATTAACGTATGACGTCCCCGTATAGTCATACGGTTCATTCACCATGTGGTATTGCTCTTCGCCGGCTTGCCGGAGATACAAGGTCCTGATCGGTGTCCGCGCGAAATCGGCCAGCGGCGTCAGTGTTGCCGTGCCGTCCAGTTTCCATTCATAGAGCGGAATGTCGCGAGGATTGAGGTATTTCGACAGACCACGCTCGACTGCGAGATGGAAGAACCCAAAGTTGCCCAGCTCGTGACCGGCGAGATACGTGCCGATGATATCGACGTGCCGCGCATTCTTCCCGAAGATCAACACGTTTGCCATGATATCTTTGCCATAACCGTTGTTATCAGTGGGGCCGGAAACGAACGGTCCTTCCCGGCCGTACACACCCTCAACAATGTTGATCAAAGGACTCAGCACTGAGTTGTTGTCCAGGCAGCGCGAGGAGTGCGTTTCCATTCCCAGTCCGCTCGAGGCGCCAAAGCCTGATGTTCCCCAACGCGGAATTTTCGCAAGCACATGGCGGTCATAATTTGCTTTGATGGTCGTGAATGCATCCGGAACGATATGCTGTGTGTTGACTCCCGACATGACCGTGCCCCATGCCGTACAGTGGGCAACGTAAGGGCGCGCATTCGTTCCCTGGATGTTCTTCGAACAGAGGGTCATGCCCATGGAATGCGACTTGAATTTTGCGATGTTCAGTAAACACGAACCCGGTGAACGTACCGGCGCCAGATAGGGGATCTTGGTGTACCAGACTCCGTTGGGGACATCGACCCATTGAACTTCCTCGGGCGTCAACACACTGACGGTTGAGAACTGTTTCAGATTCACGCCAGATCGCTGCGCCATGTCTTTGTACCAGGTCCCGTCAACTCTGCTGCTGGAATAGTTTGCCTCACGAATGAAAATGTTACCGCTTGCCACACCAAGGTCTTTGAGACTGTCGATCATCCCTTCCACGAAATTGGCGTCCGTGTGTATCCCCATCGTTTGTTCGATCGGAGCTTTATCCCAGGCCCATGATGTAAGGTTCGGTTTGATGGCAACCGCCGTTCCGATGGGATATCCGTTGGTTGCATCAGATTTGGCAACAAAGAGCGTTTGCCCCAATGTACGACCAACCGTCTTGATCGCCGTGGCGTTGGTTTTCACATCAATATTGGTTCGGACGATGAAGACGGCATCCGGGTGATTTTCAATGAAGTCGTTCAGGCCAAAAAACTCGGCGATGCGCGGTTGGCCTGACAGCCTCTGCAGGTTTAAGGCGAGCGCACCGGTGGCGAATGTGGCCGTCTTTACGAAGTCTCTGCGGGAATACATTGTTGCTCCCTCGTTGCTTTAGTCAGTTCGCCCTATGAATTGATTGTCTGCTCGCAGAAGAAATGTCTTGCCTTGCCCGTTGACAACTCTGACGATCACCGGCACGTAAATTCCCGGCTCCCACTTGGGACCATCACGAGCCATTTTCGCGATGCGATTCCGCGGTTGTTGACTGGGATCATTCGCCAACCATGATTTCCAGACTTCCTGGTTGTGCACAATCCAGACCGCATCTGCGGATATCGACGATTGCAACTGAGCCGTGTCGGCGGCAGTAATATAGAGTATTGCGAGCAATGGATGTCCATCGGGGGGACTGGCCGGCATGAAATCGCGCCACATGTAGGTTGAGAGAGTGAGCTTTCTTCCCTCAACGGTGATCGTATCGGGAGCCGCGAGCAATTCGCTGATTGAAATTTCTGGTGGAACGGACACTCCGTTATCCGAGCATCCAAACCATCCAAGGAGTAATACGATGAACATGAATCGCTTCACGAAGGCCTCTCACTTCCATGGATTCTTTACATAGCGCGGGACTCGCTCGCAGTACTCAAGATATGACTCGCCAAGCGTTGAACGCAGATGTTCTTCCTCGGCAAGCACCATCAGATGTCCGATGACTCCGTAGAGGGCAAGCCAACCGAGAGCATACCACGAGGGCCAGAGGATGGTCACTCCGAGAGCTGCAAGACCTCCTCCTACAAGTTGTGGATTCCGACTCACGGAGTACAATCCCGCCTGTTGGAGAATCCCTTGCTTGTTGCCCATTGTTGTGCGCAGCCCAAGCTTCGCCATCGCAACGAGTGCGATGATCATTCCTAACGCCACCAACAACGTCCCTGTGAACTTGTGGATTGAACTGTCGGGTGTTTTGGCGAACCACACCAACCACCAATCGGGCGGATTGTAGATGTGCGGGAAAAAAACATAGGACAACCAAACGGCAAGCTCGAGGAAAGATGTCAATGGTGTCAGACGAGCATATCTGTGGTAGTCACGTAGCACCAAGACACGAAAGACGAGGTAAGCCACAAGAACGAGCAAGAATGCCGCACTCAGGTACTCGAAGAGAACCATCATGGACCTCTGTTCATGAAGAAACGGGAAGCATCGTTGACCCACTCACGGTCATAAGTTCGGAAATATCCCACCCACTATCAACATGCACCCTTTTCTTGCCTCATTCTTACAAATAGGAAACTTCCGGCTGGTAAAAGCCGTATCCTCATCACCGACCGGTTCTTGTTTCTTCGTCAAGAAATGGCTAAATTGTTCAAGCAATGAAACGAATTCGCACCATATTCTTCCTGGCAACGTACATCCTCCTGTCCGTTGGCGTGACCATAGTCGTCCATACCTGCGGCGGGGAATCGGAAGCATCGCTGGCTACAACAACAGCGGGAGACCCATGCTGCTGCGGCACACCAACACCTATGGATGGAACGTGCTGCTTCACCACACTGACAACAATCAGGCTTGATGAAGCGCAACAGGCGGCAATCGTGGATGTCGATCAATCGCTCGCGGTCGTTGGCTTCGTTCCGTCATCAACCTATCTCTTTTCTGATCTTCAACCATCATCGATTGTTCTTCGAAACGAGTATCCCCCTCCACGGGAAGATATCACACTTCGTAATTCTGTCCTTCTGATTTAGCCATCCCCGGCCTGCGGCATTCTTGCCGCAGCAGCCATTTCGTACGATCAATCGGATCCTGGCCCGAAACCATTGAGGTCTCTCGTTGGCCATTCTTGCGTTCCATCGCCAGAGCGGCGGCAATCGTTTGCCGGATTCGCATATTGTAACTTCAAATTCACAAAACCATTATCTATGAGGACTATCATGAAAACGAAATTCATGTTCTTGACTATTGTACTGTTCCTTCTCTCGCTCACACTCGTTGCAGAGGATGGCAAAATCAAGGAAACGCAATTCAAGGTTTTTGGCAACTGCGGGATGTGCAAGACACGGATCGAAAAAGCGATGAAGATCTCCGAAGTGAAATTTGCAAAGTGGGATAAAACCACAAAGATGCTGAAGGTCGCTTTTGATGCCGATGCCATGACGCAGGATTCTCTCCAAAAGCGTCTTGCATTCGTGGGGCACGATACGGAGCAATTCAAAGCCGCCGACAGCGTATACGCCGCTCTTCCACCTTGCTGCCTCTATCGCGCAAGCGACAAGACACATTAGATCATGATGACGGCTGGAGTTGAACGAACGTGAGCATCAGTTCTGACAGACAGATTCCGCCTTGCCCCGTGCCGTCGGGCACTGTGGGGTAATGGCAGTTATTGAATGGTGGAGAGAATATGATCGAAAAAATTATTGAATGGAGCTCGAAAAACCGCTTTATCGTTATCCTCCTGTATCTTCTTATTACCGGATTTGGGATATATGCGGTGATCAATCTACCGGTTGATGCGATTCCGGACCTTTCCGAGAACCAGGTGATCGTATTTACCGAATGGATGGGTCGTTCACCGGAAATTGTCGAACAGCAGGTCACCTATCCAATTTCATCTGCGTTGCAGGGTTTGCCTGAAGTGAAAGCAGTTCGCGCAACCTCGATGTTTGGCATGTCTTTCGTGTTCGTTATCTTCAACGACAATACGGATCTGTATTTTGCCCGGAACCGGGTCATTGAAAAACTCTCGTTAGTTCGCGCACAGCTTCCCCAAAACGTCACACCGGTACTGGGCCCCGATGGGACAGGTGTCGGACATGTCTTTTGGTATACCGTAGAAGGGAAGAGTTACGATCTTGCCACGTTGCGTTCCATTCAGGATTGGTATCTTCGATACAAACTCGTCTCTGTGGAAGGTGTCGCCGAAATAGCCAGCATTGGCGGATTTGTCAAACAATATCAGGTCGATATCGATCCGACAAAGCTGCGTGCATACAATGTCACCATCGGCGAAGTTGCCAATGCAATCCAACGGAACAATAACGAGGTAGGCGGAAAACTCCTGGAGATCAGTGATGCGGAATATTTTGTGCGGGGACAAGGATACATTTCTTCGCAGGAAGACGTGGAGAATGTGCTCGTCAAGCAAGGTCCGAACGGAATTCCCATTCTGGTAAAGAACGTTGCCAACGTTCAACTCGGAGGAGATATTCGAAGAGGATTGTTGGACAAGAACGGCGAAGGAGAAGTTGTCGGCGGTATCGTTGTTATGAGAACCGGTGCGAATGCCCGTGAAGTCATTGACAGGATTAAGCAAAGGATTGAAGAAATCAAGCCTGGACTACCTCCCGGAGTCGAAGTCGTCGCCTCCTATGACCGGTCGACGTTGATTGAAGCTGCCATTGGGACGCTGGATCGTGCGCTCATCGAAGCAAGTATCATCGTTGCGATTGTCGTTTCCATTTTCCTTCTCCATTTTCGCTCCATCGTGCGAATCCTCATTGAATTGCCTGTTTCGGTGCTGCTCGCATTCATTCTGATGTATCTCTTCGGCGTCACGTCAAATATCATGTCGCTTGGGGGTATCGTCCTGGCAATTGGAGTGATCGTCGATTCCTCCATTGTCCTGGTGGAAAACGCTTATCGCAACATTGCCAACGCGATCACGAAAAAGGCGCATCTGACAAATGAAGAGTACCGCGATATCTCTATCCTGTCGGCAAAACAGGTTGGCAGAGCAATTTTCTTCTCAGAGTTAATCATCCTCGTCGGCTTTCTTCCCGTCTTTTTGCTCACAGGACAGGAAGGCAAGATGTTCCATCCCCTTGCGTATACAAAATCCTTCGTTATGATCGCATCGGCGGCAGTGGTGATTACGCTCATTCCGGTGCTGATGACGATGTTGATGCGCGGAACGTTCAAACCGGAAACGGTCAACCCTGTCACGCGTTTTTTTATCAAACTCTACGAACCCGTCATTCATTGGGTGCTGAACCATCGCATGATCACGATTGCGCTCAACGTCATCGCCCTTCTTATCACTGTTCCGATGCTGTTCTCGATCGGATCAGAATTCATGCCACCGCTTGATGAAGGATCATTGCTCTACATGCCGGTAACGCTCCCCAACGCTTCAGTCACGGAGGTAGCCCGTATCTTGTCACTACAAGATAGAATCATTCGCACTGTTCCGGAAGTGCATCACGTGCTCGGAAAGGCAGGGAGAGCAGAAAGTGCAACCGATAACGCACCGATCAGCATGATCGAAACAATCATTATACTGAAACCAAAGAATGAATGGCGTCCCGGCATCACGAAAAAGGACATCGTACAAGAATTGGACGCGAAGCTACAGATCCCCGGCACGCGCAACGGATGGACACAGCCGATCATCAATCGCATCAATATGCTTTCCACCGGTGTTCGGACAGATATCGGATTTAAGATTTTCGGGGACAGACTCGATACGCTCGAACATTATGCAATCATAGCAGAACAAATATTGAAAAGTGTTCCCGGGGCCGCGGATATTGTTGCAGAACGTATCGGAAACGGTTACTACGTTGATATTGTACCCAAGAGAGATATGCTTGCTCGCTACGGTCTGAGTATCGGAGATCTGCAGGATATCGTTGAAGTAGCGATCGGCGGACAGAATCTGGGTGTTGTTCTTGAAGGCAGAATGCGTTTCCCAATTCGCTTGCGGTTCGAACGGGAGCACCGTGATAACCTCGAAGAACTGAATCTGCTCCTCATTCCTGTTCGTTCAACGATGCCGACAGCATCCATGTCTACTCCCACCGGTATGGGACAGAGTGTGTCGTCTTCTGGTTCGTCTGGAATGTCGTCAATGGGTTCTTCGCAGCAATTACAGACGCAACAAACGGCGATTCAGCAATCATCGTTTGCCTCTTCTTCACTGATGAGCCAATCATCTCCGAACGAGTTGGCATACGTCCCCCTCTCGGAAATTGCAACTGTGAACGTCGTGACCGGACCGCCGATGATTTCAAGCGAGAACGGGCAGCTTCGCGCAATTGTGTATATGAACGTCCGCGGGAGAGATATGGGTAATACCATGGAAGATGCTAAAACAGCGATCAGCCGGAATCTGAAACTCCCGTCAGGATATTCCTACACGTGGAGCGGACAGTATGAACACAAAGTCCGCGCGCAACGAACATTGACCTATATCATGCCGGTCGTCTTCCTGATCATTTTTGTTCTTCTCTATTTTACGTTCAAGGACTACGTCGAATCCATGGTCGTTATGCTCTCGGTCCCCTTCGCGTTGATCGGCGGAGTGTATATGGTCTATATTCTCGGCTACAACTTATCCGTTGCGGTCTGGGTCGGATTCATTGCGCTCTATGGCATTGCGGTTGAGACCGGTGTCGTCATGGTTGTGTATTTGCACGAAGCACTCGACAAAAAGATTCGTTCCCACCAACGCGGCGAACGCGGAGCACTAACATTGCAGGACATTTACGATGCAACGGTTGACGGTGCGGTCTTGCGGTTGCGTCCGAAGATCATGACCGTCGCAACCAGTATGCTCGGACTTATTCCGGTTATGTGGTCAACCGGCGCAGGATCCGATGTGATGAAACCGCTAACGGCCCCCATGATCGGCGGATTGTTCACCTCGGCAGTTCACGTGCTTGTTGTTACACCCGTTCTCTTCGTCATGATGAAAGAACGTGCGCTGAAAAAGGGGAAGTTGGAAGTGTCGAAGATGGCAGATTTCATTAAGGAAGGAGAATAATCATGACTACCAACTACGTCCTACGAGTCATCTCTTTTCTCTTTATTGTGTCAATGGCACAGGCACAAACTGTTGATTCGTTGATACAGGAAGCCTTCAGGAATAATCCGCAACTGAAATCGTTTGGGTATCAAATTCAGGCGGCGGGATTCCGCGCCAACGCCGCAGGAGCGCTACCGGCGCCAACCGTCGGATTAGAATTCAGCCAAATACCCACAAACAGCGCCAACATTTTGAGCGATGCAATCTCGAACAATGTTTCCGTCTCGCAAATGTTCATGCTGGGCGGAAAGCTGTCAGCAATGTCCGATGTGGAAACAAAGAGAGGAAAGGTGCTGGAACAAAATCTCGGTTCGCTGGGAGTCCAACTGCGTGCAAAAATCAAGATGAACTACTTTCAGTTGTGGCTGTATGACCGGCAAATTGAAGTGCAACAACGGACCATTTCGTTGTTGGAAGAACTTGCACGCTTTATGCTGCCGCATGTCCAGACGAACAGAATGCGTCAGGCAGATCTGCTCACCATTCAGGCGGAAGTGGCTTCAGAAAAATCCAGATTGATTGAAATGCGTTCAAAGCGGGTCGCTGTACAAAACACATTGCATTCGTTATTGGGCAGAAATGATTTTACGTCCGCCGTAACAACCGATAGTGTCCTTTCTTCTCCTTCGTTGACGCTGTCGGAAGATCAATTGGCTGTCAAAGTAAAGCGGGCAAATCCGAGTCTCATGGCGATGGACAAAATGAAAGAGATGAATGAATCGGAGATTGTTGCGGCCAACAAAGCCCTCATCCCCGATATCATGGTTCAAGCGATGGTGATGCGCATGCCAAACGGCATGATCCTTACCGGCGGTCTGCGGTCGGTCGATGCTATCCAGCAAAGCGTTGCAGGAATGCCGATGCAACAAACGGATTGGATGTACAGCGTTATGGCATCGATAACATTACCATTCGCACCGTGGTCGGCAGAGCGTTCGACGGGCAAAGCCGATGAAATGCGGGCAACAAACTCAAGCATTGATGCCGATAAGAACGCCATGCAACGGGAAATGCTTTCTTCTCTGCGGTCGGCGCTGAATCGATATGTTGTTGCCGATTCTCTTTCACAGCAGTATTCAAAGGTAATTCTTCCCCTTCTGCGGGAAGCTGCTGAAGCGCAAACCATCGCCTATCAGACGGGTCAGGTTCCGATATCCACGGTTCTAGATGCCCGCAGAATGGAATTGATGAAACAAGATGATTTCCTGATGGCCCTGGTCGATCGTCAAATGGCATTGGCAGAAATTGAAATGATGGTCGGAGCGCCACTACAATAAATCATGAACGTTTTTGAAGGCAACTCTTATGAAAACTCTCTTTGTCACAATCATAGCATTTCTGGCGCTCATTGTCTCCTCCTGCGGCAAGTCATCGTCGTCGCACCAAGGGCACATAGACTCAACATCCGCTGCA
>Ga0315286_10002840_pt1 | contig 16230 bp, 12 predicted proteins | sample YL17G10_0_MG_FD_205038 | JGI IMG/M metagenome (GOLD analysis project Ga0315286, IMG submission 205038) | Sediment microbial communities from Yellowstone Lake, YNP, Wyoming, USA - YL17G10_0 | ecosystem: Environmental > Aquatic > Freshwater > Lake > Sediment | place: USA: Wyoming | collected...
GCTGGAAGCGCGCGCGGTCGAGCGTGTCGAGACTCACGTTGATGCGCGTGAGCCCGGCCTGTCGCAGGACCCCGGCCAGCGCCGCGAGCTTGAGCCCGTTGGTCGTCAGCGAGAGGTCGAGCGCGGGGTCGAGGTCGCGCAGCGCGCGTACCAGCACCTCCAGGCCGGCGCGCACCGTCGGTTCGCCGCCCGTGAGCCGGATGCCCGTCACGCCGAGCCCGAGGGCGAGGCCGGCCACGCGGACGATCTCCTCGTAGGTGAGCACGTCCGCCCGCGGCAGCCAGGCGACGCCCTCGAGGGGCATGCAGTAGGCACAGCGCAGGTTGCAGCGGTCCGTGACCGAGATGCGAAGATCGCGGAGGACGCGGCCCTGGGTGTCGATGAGGGTGCCGACGGCGGACATGGGATGGGCTCCTGAGCCGAAGAGCATAGACGGACCGCCCCTGCCGCCTCAAGCGAGAACCGCGCCGCGGCGGGCCCGGCCGGGCCCGGCCGAGCCCGGCTTCGGCCCGCCGCGCGCCGCGGGTATGCTGGTTGACCGATTCTCGACATCCGGCCCGGTCCGAAGGGCTAGACTGTCCTCGAACCGGCTGCGCGTTCCGCGCCGCCAGGGAGGGATCTGCCGCATGGGACGCATGCTCCTCTTCGCCCTGCTGCTGCTCACCGCCGCCGCGGCGCCCGCCCGCTCCCAGCGGCAGGTGGAAGACCCCACCTTCGTCCCGAAGGTCGCGATGCCCGCCTTCACCGGCCGCCATCCGATCGTGATGATCGACGAGGCCCACCGGAACCAGTTCACCATGAAGCAGGGCTACCGGGCGTTCGCGAGCCTGCTCTCGCAGGATGGTCTGCGCGTGATCCCCGGCAGCGAGGCGTTCTCGCCCCAACTGCTCAAGACCTGCCAGGTCCTGGTCGTGGCCGACGCGATCGGTTCGGCGGCGCCGACGGCCGCGTCCGCGCGCGCGTCCGCCTTCCGGATCCCGGAGTGCGATGCGGTGCGCGACTGGGTGAAGGAGGGTGGCTCGCTGCTCCTCATCGCGGACCACGCGCCCTACGCCTCGGCGATGGACAGCCTCGCCGTCCGCTTCGGCGTGGACATGGGGAAGGGCTACACGTTGGACACACGCCGCGTGGACCCCGAAAGCGGGAACATGGGTTGCATCCTCTTCGCGCGCGCCAAGCGTCTGCTGGGCGACCACGCGATCACGCGCGGGCGGGACAAGACCGAGCGCATCGACCGAGTGGTGACCTTCACCGGCCAGTCGCTGGCGGGCCCGCGCGGGAGCGTGGGTCTCCTGGTGCTCAGCCCTTCGGCCCTGGACCTGCCCTTCAGCCCGGACGCGCGGCGCGAAGCCACCCCCAAGGCCCGCCGAATGGCAGATACCGCGGCGGCGGTGAATGCGCCCGGGGCGGTGACGGCGGTCGGTCGCTTCCAGGGTCTGGCGTTCGGCTTCGGCAGGGGGCGCGTGGTGGTGCTGGGCGAGGCTTCGATGTTCGGCTCCCAGTTCGTGCTCGGAACGGACGCCCGGCACAGGGGGAAGGCCCGCCTGAGGATCGGTCTCAACCGGCCGGACCTGGACGACAACCAGCAGTTTGCCCTCAACGTCCTGCGCTGGCTGGCGAGGGAGTTGAACTGATGCCCGCGGACGCGACCGCGGCCCGCGCCGCGGCAGACGCGGCGTGGTTCGGCTATCATGCCGCGGTGGCCCGGCGTGCCGTGGCGGCCCGCCGGCGAATGTTCGATGGGAGATGAGCGATGCCTCTCTGCGTGTACCTCTTCCATACGCCCGGCTGCCAGGTGAAGGTGGAGCGCTGGATGCCCACCGCTGGCGAAGGCGCCGATGCGAAGATCCCCTGTCCGCGCTGCGGCAACCTGCTGGCCTGCGCATGGAGGGGAGCACAGACCAGGACGCCGAATCTCAAGGACGCGCCCGCTGGGATCCTCCAGCCGAAGCCCTGAGCGCGAGGCCGCGTGCCCGGGTCACTCCGCCCCGTGCGTGGTCTGAGCGCCCGCCGGAGCCTCCTCGTGCCCCAGGAAGCTCCGGGCACCGCTTCGGATCCAGCCCTGCGGCGCGCGCTCCTGCGCTGGTACGACGGACACCGCAGGCCGCTGCCGTGGCGCGGCGAGCGCGATCCCTACCGGGTCTGGCTCTCCGAGGTGATGCTCCAGCAGACCCGGGTCACCACCGCGACGCCGTACTACCACGCCTTCCTGGATCGCTTTCCAACTCTCGAATCGCTTGCCCGGGCCCGCGAGGCGGACGTGATCGCCGCGTGGGCGGGGCTCGGTTACTACCGTCGCGCCCGCAATCTGCGCGAGGCCGCGCGTGTCGTCGTGCGCGAGCACGGGGGCCGCGTGCCCGGCGAGCCCGCGGCGTTCGCCGGGCTGCCCGGCGTGGGCCGCTACACGGCCGGAGCGGTGCTCTCCATCGCCTTCGATCACGCCCTGCCTGCGCTGGACGGGAACGTGGCGCGCGTCCTGTCGCGGTGGCGCGCACTGCGGGCCGCGCTGCGCGAGTCCCGGGGCGCGCAGGCGCTCTGGGCGCTCGCCGCCGCCCTGGTCCCGTCGCGCCGCCCCGGCGACTGGAACCAGGCGCTGATGGAGCTGGGCGCGACCGTCTGCGCCCCGCGTGCCCCGCGCTGCGGCGAGTGCCCGGCGTCCCGCTGGTGCCGGGCCTTCGCGCTCGGCCGCACGGCGGAGTTCCCGCCGCTGCCCGCGCGCCGGGCGGGGGAGAAGGTGCGGCAGGCGGTCGTGCTCATCGAACGGCGGGGCCGGATGCTGGTCGCGCGCCGCGAGGGCCCGCTGCTCGCCGGGCTGTGGGAGCCGCCCGGCGTCGAGCTGGCGCCGCGCCGGTCCGCGCGGCGGGCCCTGGACGAGCGGCTCGCCGGGCTCGGCCTGCGCGCGCGGCTCGCCCCGGCGGGGACGACGCTCCGCTACGCCATCACCCACCGCGATATCCGCGCCGAGGTCTGGCGCGGAGAGCTGGTCGTTCCCCTGCCGCGCTCGGCTCGCCTGCGCTGGGTGGACCCGAGCGACCCGGACGTCGCCCTCACCGCGCTCGCGAGGAAGGTGGCGGGGCTGCGCCCGGGTCCGTAGTCCGCCCGCGCTGCGCGACGTATTCCGCGTACTCCGCCGGGGACTTGGTGAAGCGCATGGCGAAGGACCCGAACCAGTCCGCAAAGTCGTCGAGGTAGGTGTAGGCCACCGGCACGACGACGAGCGTGAGCAGCGTCGAGGTGATGAGCCCGCCGATCACGGCGTAGGCCATGGGAGCGCGGAACTCCGAGCCGGCGCCCAGGGCGAGCGCGGTCGGGAGCATGCCGAAGATCATCGCCAGCGTGGTCATCACGATGGGCCTGAGCCGCAGCTGCCCGGCGTCCACGAGCGCCTGCGTGCGATGGAGGCCGCGCGCGCGCGCCTTGTTCGCGAAGTCCACCAGAAGGATGGCGTTCTTCGTCACCAGGCCCATCAGCATGATGATGCCGACCATGCTCATCATGTTGAACGAGCTGCGCCCGAGGAACAGCCCCAGCGTGACCCCGATCAACGCCAGCGGCAGCGAGAACATGATGGCCAGGGGCTGGGTGAACGAGCCGAACTGCGACGCCAGGATCAGGTAGATGAAGACGATGGCGATGAGCAGCGACTCGGTCATGTACTGGACGGTCTCGACGAAGTCCTCCTGCTCGCCACCGAAGTTGAAGCGGTAGCCCGGCGGCAGCTTGATGGTCGCGAGCCGGGCCTGGACGTCGCGCACCACGTCGGTGAGCGGGCGGTTCTGGTAGTTGCCCTCGATCGTCGCTACGCGTTCCAGGTTGCGCCGGTCGATCTGGTTGGGCGCGCCGCCGTAGCGGAAGCTGGCGACCTGCCCGAGCGGCACCATCACGGGCTGTCCCGTGCGGGGGTCCACCTGCCCGGTGGCGACCGGGACGCGCGCCAGGTCGGGCTGCGAGGTGCGGAACTCCGGCGCCAGCCGGACGACGACGTCGTGGGCCAGCCCGTTCGCATCCTCCCAGTTGCCGGCCTTCTGGCCCGCCAGGATGGGCCGCAGGGACGTGCCGATGGCGCCGACCGAGAGGCCGACGTTGGCGGCCAGGTCGCGGTTCACGCTGACCACGAACTCGGGCTTCTGCTCCTCCAGCGTGGACTTGAGCTCCACCAGCCCCGGCACGTCCTTCACCTTCGCGATGGCCTGCTGCGAGAGGCGCTCCAGCTCCACGAGATTCGGGCCCTGGAGGTTGAGCTGGATCGGCGCGTAGCCGCCCTGGCCGAACATGCCCAGCAGCATGACGCGCGCGGTCACGCCCTGAAAGCGCGGCAGCTGCGTGCGGATCCCCGCCTCGAACTGCTGCTGCGAGCGCCGGCGCTCGCCCCTGGGCGTGAGCTTGACGAAGATCAGGCCCTTGTTGACCGAGTTGTTGTTCTGCTCGCCGCCGATCGCGGTGTAGCAGAACTCCACCTCGGGCTGCGTCTTGAGGTAGCGCACGACCTCGAGCGCCTTGGCCTGCGTGTAGGCCAGCGAGGAGCCCACCGGCGTGTCGATCCCCACCCCGACCTGCTCGTCGTCGGAATCGGGCATGAACTTGCCGCCGACCAGGCCGAGGACCGGCATCAGCAGCGCAATCACGAAGGACGCGGTGGCGATCGCCACCACCAGGCCGCGGTGGGCCAGCGACCAGCGGATGAGGCCGCGATACCGCTGGCCGAGCTCGCCGAACCACCCGTTGAAGCGCCTGAGCGACCTCCCGATGGGGCCGTGGTGCTCGCGGCCCTCGGCGTCGGGATCGTACCAGCGCGAGGACAGCATCGGGTCCAGCGTGAATGACGTGAACAGCGAGACCATCACGGCGAACGTCACCGTGATGCCGAATGCGAAGAAGAAGCGCCCCACGATCCCGCCCATGAAGGCGACCGGCACGAAGACGGCCATGATCGAGAGCGACGTGGCCAGCACGGCGAAGCCGATCTCCGAGGTGCCCTTGCGGGCGGCGGTGAAGTGGTCCTCGCCCCGCTCCAGGTGCCGGACGATGTTCTCCCGCACCACGATCGCGTCGTCGATGAGGATTCCGATGACCAGCGAGAGCGCCATCAGCGTCATCATGTTCAGGGTGAAGCCGAACGCGTAGATGGCGAGGAAGGACGAGATCACCGAGACCGGCAGCGTGAGCCCGGTGATCACCGTGGACCGCCACGAGTTCAGGAAGAGGAAGACGATGAGGACGGTGAGCAGGCCGCCCTCGAGCAGCGTCTTCTGGACGTCGTCCACCGAGTGGCGGATCCAGACGGAGTTGTCGGTGATCATCTTGAGCTTCACGCCACCCGGCAGCGAGCGGTTCAGCTCGCCGATGCTCTTCTTCACGTCGTCCGCGATCTGGACCGTGTTACCGCCCGAGACCTTGCGGACCTCGATGGCCACCGCCCGGCGGCCGTCCACGAACGCGACGTCGCGCTCCTCCTCCTGGGAGTCCTCGACCCGGGCCACGTCCTCCAGGTGAATGGCACGGCCGCCGCGCGTGGTCACCACCACCTTGGCGAAGTCCTGCGGGTTGCCGATGCGGCCCTTGATGCGCACCAGGTCCTCGCGGGCCCCCTTTTCGACCCGGCCTGCAGGCACGTCGGCGTTCTCGCGCTCCAGCGCCGCCACCACCATGTCGGGCGAGACGCCCAGCGCGTTCATGCGGTCGGGCAGGAGCAGGGCGTGGATCTCCCGGCGCAGGCCTCCCACCACCGCGACGCTGCCGACGCCCTGCACGTTCTCGATGCGGCGGCTGATGGTCTCCTCGGCCAGGCGCGTCAGGTCGCGCAGCGCCCAGCCCTCGCCCTGCACCGAGAACGACATGATCGGCAGCCCGGTGAGGCTGTAGCGCGTGATCACCGGCGGGTCGATTTCCCGCGGCAGGTCCTGGCGGATGCCGTCCACCTTCGAACGCACGTCGGACAGCGCGTCCATGACCTTCACGCCCAGCTTGAACTGGATGAAGACGGCCGAGTAGCCCTCGGTCGAGACCGACTGGATGGTCTTGATGCCCTCGGTCGAGTTGACGGCCTCCTCGATCTTCTTCGTGACCTCGCGCTCGACGGCCTCGGGGGAGGCGCCCGGGTAGTAGGTCTGGATCCCGACGAACGGCAGCTCGACGTTCGGCCACTGGTCGATCTGGAGCCGCCGGTACGCGACGACGCCGAGCGTCACCAGGGCCAGGATCATCATCGTGGCCAGGACGGGGCGCTTGATGGAGAGATCGCTGAGGAACATGGCTATCTCCCCTTGCCGCCGGTCCGGGCCGTGTCGGCCTTCGCGGGCGCGGGGGCCGCGTCGTCCGTGACCTGCACGGCCTGGCCCGGCGTGAGGCCTTCGATCGGGCTGACGACGGCGCGCTCACCCTCCTTCAGGCCCGACTTGATCTCGACCAGCTCGCGGATCTCGTCGCGGACGCCGGTCGTGACCCGGCGCTGCTCGGCCTTGCCGTTCGCGATGACCCACACCAGGTCGCCGCCCGCGTCGCGGCGCACACCGGCGGCGGGGACGGCGAGGACCCGCTTCGCCTCGTTCAGCACGATGCGGCCGCTCGCGAACAGGTCGCCGGCCAGCCGGTGGTCACCGTTGGGTACGGTCACGTAGACCTTCACCTGCCGTGTGGCCGGATCCACCGTCGAGTTCACGCGCGCCACCCGGCCCGGGATGACGACGCCGTCCAGTCCGCTCACCGTCAGCGCCACCGGCGCGCCCGGGCGGACGCTGCCCAGCGCCTCCGTGGGCACCGTGGCGGCGAACTCGAGCTCGGCGGTGTTCACGAGCCGGAACAGCAGCGCGCCGTCCGCGACCCGGTCGCCGCTGTGCACGAGACGCTGCGCGATCACGCCGTCGAACGGGGCGCGGACCGTGGCGTCGTCGAGGAGCTGCTTTGCCTGGGCCGCCTGCGCCTCGGCCGCGCGCAGCCCGGCCTCGGCGGTTTCGAGGTCGCGGGGCGCCACGGCGCCCTCAGCGAGCAGGTTCTTCATGCGGGCGTAGTCGGCCGCCGCCGTGCGGCGCTGCGCCTCGGCCCCCGCCGCCGCGGGCTCGATGGACTCCATGCGGAAGCGCGCGAGCACCTGCCCCTTGCCCACGGCCTGGCCTTCCTTGACCAGCACGGCGTCCAGCACCTCGGGATAGGGCGCGATGACCTGTACGTCCACCGAGGGCTCGAGCGTGCCCTGCACCGGCAGGCCGGTCGCCAGGTCGGCGCGCGCGACGGTCGCGAGGTCCCGGGAGGAGAGCAACGCGGACTCGGTCCGGGCGGTGTTCCGCTTCGCGCCGCAGCCCGCCACGAGGACGAGCAGTGCGCCGGCAGCCAGCAGCTTCTTCAGGCGCGTATCCATCAGCGGATTCCTTCAGGGTTTGGGGAGACGGTGGCTTCCTCGAGAGGCCTGTGCTCGACGGGCAGCGGATGGCCCACCGCGCGCTCCAGGGCCGCGATGGCGACCAGGTAGTCGCGCATGGCCTGCACCTCGTTGACCTCGGCGGACTGCAGCTGCAGCCGGGCGTCCGAGACCTCGATCTGGGTGGACATCCCGTTCGTGAAGCGCACGCCCGCCAGCTCCCAGGCGCGCCGCGCCTGGCGCACGGTCTCGCGCCGGGCGTACAGCGAGGAGAGCGTGCGGCCGAGCTCGTCCCTCGCCTGGATCGCCTCGATCGCCGCGCCCTCGAGCAGGCGATCGAGGCCGGCGCGCGCCGTCTCGTACTGTGCCTGCGCCTGGGCCACCTGGCCCTCGGTGCGCAGGCCGGTGAAGATGGGCACTTCGAGCCGCACGGAGGCGTCCCAGTTGCGCCGGAACTCGTTGCGCCGAGGCCACAGGTCCATCGGGAAGGCCTGGTGCGAGAGCGTGGAGGAGACGTAGATGTCGGGCCAGCGCTGCCCGCGGTAGACCTTCACCGCCAGGCGGCGCGCCTCGACCTCGAAGCCCGCCGCGAGCACGGCCGGGCGCCCGTCCACGGCCGTGGACAGGTCGGTGACCACCGGCACCGTGCCGTCCGCTGCGGCCAGCGGCGTGGTCAGTTCCACGGGCTGCGCGGGCGGGACGTTGACCAGCCGCCTGAGGGTGAGCTGCGCCATCTCGAGCCCGTTCCTCGCGGCGATGACGGAGGGTTCCTGGTTGGCCGCGTCCACCTCGGCGCGCAGCGCCTCGTACTCGGAGCGGCTGCCCTCGCGCCGGCCGGACCGCACCTGGCCGAGGTGTGCGCGGGCCTGCGCCAGCGCGCTCTCGGTGATCTCGACCAGGCGCCGGGCGTAGATCGCGTCGTAGTAGGCCTGCCGTACCTGGTAGGTCAGGTCCGCGGTGGTCTCGCGCTCGCTCGCGTGCGCCGAGCGGTTGGCGGCCTTTGCGGTCTTCAGGGCCGCGCCCACCTTGCCCCCCGACCAGAGGAGCTGCTGCGCGGTCATGTCGGCGCTCCAGGTGTGCTGCGCGGCGAAGGAGCTGTTCTTGAGGATCTGCCCGAAGAAGCCGGTGTCGGCGACGGCGTCCTGGAAGATGCTCTCGAGCTTGCGGTTGTAGGTGACCATGCCGCTGACCTGCGGCAGGGCGCGCGAGAGCTGCTCGAGCACCTGGCCCTGGGTCTGCTTCACCAGCGCCCGCGCGGCGCGCATCTCCTCGCTGCGGGCGAGCGCGCGCTGGAGCGCGTCGTCGAGCGAGAGCCTCAGCGTGTCGGTGGGAGCCAGCGCGGGTGGAGCTTCGCGGCGGGCCTGGGCCCTGGCCGGCAGCAGAAGGGCGGCGGCGAGCAGGAGGGGGAGAAGCGGGGCGCGGACGTTCATGACGCGATGCCCTCCATCGCCAGGGTCAGGCGCGCGCGCAGCTCCTCGATCAGGGGGAAGGCATCCGGCACGCAGCAGACCCACTCGTAGAGCGTGGCGTAGTAGAGGCCGGTGAGCACCGCCTCGACCCGCAACGGGGCCAGGTCGCGCCTGAGTTCGCCGTTCTCCTGGCCCTGGGTGACGAGCCATACGATCTGCTCGTGCCACCGCACCACGACCTCCTCCGTGGGCGAGAACAGGCGCGTCATCAACTCGATCAGCACGTAACGCGAGAGTTCGCGATCCTCTTCGTAGGCCGAGGCAGCGCTCGAGTAGAGGTCCATCAGCTTCTCCCGCGCGGGCCTGGCCTCGGCCAGGAAGGCCTCGGCGTTATCCTCGATGGCCTGCAGACGGGTCTCGGAAAGGAATGCGAGCACGGCTTCCTTGCGGCGGAAGTAGTTGAAGAAGGTGCCCTTCGCCACGTCGGCCTTCTCGGTGATGTCATCCACCGTGGTCTGCTCGAAGCCCTTCTCGCGGAACAGATCGATCGCCGCGTGGAAGATCCGGTGGCGGGTCTCATCCTTCTTGCGCTCTCGTCGGGACAGGACGTCAGTCATAGGTGTCCTTTGGACTGGATACAAAAATGACCGCAGCCAATAAGTGACCTAGATACAATAATGATTCTTGAACAAACATGCAACAATGAGCCACGAATGGCGAATCCCAGGGGTGTCTTCGATTCCGGACCCCGGCTGCCCTCCGCCCTGTCTCCTTCTTGAGCACCTGGCCCGCCTGGGGTGCCAAGCTCCAAGTCACACCACGACATGGTCTTGAGCTGGCCGCGGCCGGGAAGGTCGGAGGTATCGATGCCCCTCGAATATCGAATCGACCGGGAACGACGAGTCGTCTTCGGCACGGCAGCCAGGGCCCTGTCGGACGAGGATGTCTTCACCTATCAACGTGAGGTCTGGTCCCGCAGCGACCTCGCCGGCTACGACGAGATCATCGACCTGGGCCCGGCCGAGGCCGTCGTTCCGTCATCGGGCGCCCGCGTGAAGGCGCTGGCCGAGCTGGCCCCGGCCATGGATGCGCCGGGAGCGGCGAAGATCCGACCGGGAAGGGCTGCCGGAGCTGACCGAGGGGCACGGGGTCCCCGGCACCCGTCAAGCGGCCACCGCGCCGGTCGTCCGCGTGACCGGCGCCGCTTGCCTGTCGGTCGGCTCGAGAGACAATCTCCCTTCCAGGGCGGTGGCCTGAGGTCGGATCCCGGGAGAGGAGGCGTCCATGATCGAACCGTCGCGCTGGCTGGAGCGGGATTTCACCTTCGGTCTGCCGCTCTCCAGGTTCCCCGACGTCCTCGAGCGGCTGCGCGGCACACCGGCCCGCCTCGAGGAGCGCCTGGGCCATTCCACGCCCGCCCGGCTCTGCGTGCGCCCGGGAGACTCCTGGTCCATCCAGGAGAACGTCGGCCACCTGTTGCTCGTGGAGGAGTTGTGGGACGGCCGGCTGGACGACTTCCTTGCGGACGCCGAGGCGTTGCGCGCGGCGGGCTACGATGCCAGCCCGGTGGAGGCGGCGCGGTTCAACGAGCGGCCTGTCGAGGAACTCCTGGCCGCGTTCCGGGCGGCCCGCCTTCGCCACGTGGGCCGGCTGAAGGGTCTCGGTCCGTCCGACGTCGGGCGCACGGCCCTCCATCCGCGCCTGAAACGCACCGTCAACGTGCTGGACATGATGGTCTTCGCCGCCGAGCACGACGACCATCACCTGGCCCGGATCACGCAACTCCTCGGGCAGCCGTGAGCGGGCGTGGAGCCTTCGGGTCCCGCTGTCAGAACCCCACGCTCACCTGGGTGAGCCAGCCGCGCGTCGCGGCCGGGATGAACAGCGGCAGGTAGTTCCCCGCGCTGTCGTAGTCCCAGTAGCCCCCGGACGAATAGGGCGTGTCGAACAGGTTGGTGACGCGCAGCGCGACCTCCGCGCGGCTCGCCGGACCGACCGGCAGGGAGCAGGCGGCCAGCGCATCCAGGCGGGCGTGCGGCGCGATGCTCGCCGCCTCGCCGTTATCGAGGTACATGCGGCCCGCGTATTGGGCGGTGAGGCCGAGCGTGACCTCCCGCCACCTGGCCTGTCCGTTCAGGTTGGCGAGCTGTCCCGGGAAGAAGCCGATGGTCCTGCCATCCTGCCGCACCTCGTACCCGTCGGCCTGCACGTCGGTGAAGCTCACGAAGTGGTTGTCCGAGATCGTGGCGTTCCCGTCCAGCGACAGCCGGGTCCGCGGCCCGGGCGCGGCCTCCACGCGCCCGGCCAGCTCGAGGCCCTGATGCAGTGAGCGCGCGGCATTGACGGTGATCCAGTTGTTGAAGTCCGAGTTGAACTGGTAGTCCACCAGCTCGTCGCGGAAGTCCATGCGGAAGAGGTTGACCGAGGCGGCGGCCCGGCTCGAGCGCCAGGAGGCGCCCAGTTCGTAGTCGTTCACCCGCTCGGGACGGCTGAGGGGCGCGCCGTTCCGGAACAGCGGCTGGCTGCCGGCCTCCTCGGCGTCGAACAGGTTCCGGAAGGTCGGCTCTCGCCGCGAAGTCGACCAGGCTGCGAACAGCGACAGATCGCCGCGCGGCGTGACCGTCACGCCCAGGCGTGGCAGGACGAAGTCGTAGCTCTGGTCGAAGGTGACGTTCGCGAAGGGGTCCCCGCCCATGTGATAGCCTTGGTGACGCCAGGCGAGATCGCCGGTCACGAGCACCCGGGGGGCCGCGCGCCATTCCTCGCGGACGAACACCGCGGCCGAGAACGTGCGGGGGTGATAGTCGTAGTAGGTATGGTCCGGGACGCTCCCGGGCGGCAGGCCGCTCCCCCAGCGCACCTCGCCCCAGTGCCTGCTCTCGTGGGCGCGCAGTTCCCCGCCCGCCGTGAGCGCGCCGTCCGAGTGCTCCAGCCGCAGGCGCGGGATCCAGCCGTAGTGGCGATTGTCCACCGTGCGCCGCCGGACGACGTCGGTGCAGGCGACGGTCAGCCTGCCGGTCACCGGATCGCGCACCGGCACGTAGGCGCTGTCGGTCGGGGACGTGTGCACCCACGCGCGCAGGTAGTACGCGGGCGCGTGCGACTCGTCGGCGGTGCTCCACGGCAGCAGGCGGTAGGAGGCGAGCGAGTCCGCCCGCCGCCACTCGTCGTAGTAGCCCTTCCCGTCGAACCAGAAGAGGGTCTGCGAGAACGTGAGGCCGCTGCGCGGAGCCCACGAGTGGAGCAGCTGGTAGTGGGGCTCGTAGAAGTGGTCCTGCTCGCCGGCGTAGTCGAGCGGGTTGAAGCGGCGGTCACGCTCCAGCTCCTCGGCCGAGGCGCCCCGGTAGGCGAGGTGGGTCTCCTCGGGACCGCCGAAGAGGGTGAGCCGCAGGAGGTGGTCGCCGAGCGTGCGCCGCGCGGAGAACAGGTAGGACCAGAGCCGCGACCAGGACTGTTCGCGGTAGCCCTGGGTCTCGATGCGAGAGTAACGGCCGTAGAAGTTCCAGCCGCCGGCGAGGCGCCCGGAGTTGTCCTCCATCATCAGCCGGCGGGTCGCCCACGAGCCGTACGCCACGGTGGCCCGGGCGGAGGGCTCGTCGCTCAGCGGCGCGAGCTCGAGATCGACGCTGCCCCCCACCGAGGCGCCGCCATAGAGCGCCGAGCCCACGCCGCGCTGGAGCTGCGCGCTGCTGGTCGAGGACAGCAGGTCCGGGTGGTCGATCCAGTAGACCTCGTTCGACTCCGGGTCGTTGAGCGGCACGCCGTCCAGCAGCACGCTGATGCGGCGCTGCGGGAAGCCGCGGATCGAGAGGTAGGAGTAGCCGATGCCGTTGCCGGCGTCGGAATAGGAGTAGGCGCCCGGCAGCGTGCCCAGCAGCATCCCGGTGTCGAGGCCGACGTTCTGCCGGACCAGTTCGTCGCGCGTGAGCACCGCGCGGGCCTGAGGCGCGTTGTCGCCCAGGCGGGTGGTGTTCACCTCGACGCCGGGGATCGGCACGATCCGGCGGAGCGTGTCGCGCGTCGCGACCGAGTCGGGGAGGGCGCGGCGCCCCGGGGCCGCAGATCCCGGTGAGGCACACGCCAGGGCGAGCAGGGCCAGGGTGGGGAGCAGCGTTCTCATGGTGCGACCTCCGTTCTCGGCCTGAGCCAGCCCGCGGCGTAGAAGAGCAGCGAGGCGGCGAGCCCGACATAGATGGGTTCGAGGGACCACGGATAGCCCCCCGCCGTGCCCGGCGGGGGGAAGGTCTTGAGCAGGATCCAGCCGATTGAGAGACAGAAGGGCGTGATCATGGCGGCCAGCGTCCAGCGCGGGCCCAGCCGGCCGCGCTGGAGCAGGGCGGTGCCCGCCGGCAGCAGCAGCGTGGGCGTGACGATCGAGCCCAGGTCGTGCCAGAGCGCGATCACGCTCGGGTTGGCGAGCGCGAGTGCGGCGGCGAAGGCCGCGGCAAGCCACAGGCCGTAGCGCGTCCAGCCCGGCACGCGGTCCTCGTCGCCGCGCACGATGCGCCAGACGACGTCGCGGCCGATCGTGGTTGCGGCGATGAACCCGTAGGAATCGATCGTGCTCATCACGGTGGCGATCATGGAGAGGTAGAAGAGCCCGAGCGCGAACGGCGGCAGCGTGATGCGCGCGACCTCCGGGAAGGCGAACACCGGGTCCTTGAGCCCGGGCAGCAGGGCCCGGGCGTAGAGGCCGGTCATCGTGGTCATGAAATCGAACACCGCCCAGCACACGACCGACCACAGCACCGCGTTGCGCGCGACCTTCGGGTCGCGCGCCGCGTAGGCGCGCTGCCAGAAGCCCGGGTCCACGAGCGCCGAGAGCGCGATGAAGTACCAGACGAAGATGGCCTGCGGCGGATTGCCTCCGTGCCAGGTGAAGTGGGAGGGCGGCAGGTGCGCGCGCAGGAACGGCAGCGCGCCGTGCTGTGCGACGAGGAAGACGAGGATGAGGGCGAAGCCGAGGTACATGAGGACGAACTGCACCTGGTCGGTGAAGACCACGGCCCGCAGGCCGCCCTTGTCGATGTAGAAGACCGAGAGCAGCGCCGCCGCCAGGATGCAGGGCGCCAGCGGCAGGCCGAACATGGACGCGAAGATGGTGCCCAGCATGAGCACGTAGGCGGCGGGCTGCGCCACGATGAACACGGCGATCGCGCCCGCCAGCGCGGGCCCGCGGCCGTACGCGCGGTCGAGCAGATCGGGCAGCGTGTAGAGCCGGGCTTCCCGCGCGCGCTTCGCGAAGAAGGCGGCGAAGAGCAGCGCGCCGATGTAGTAGGGCACGCCGAAGACGAGCCAGTTGGCGAGCCCGTAACGCCACGAGTATTCGCCCACGCCCAGGATGCCGCCGTACCAGGTGGCGACCAGCGTGGCGACCAGCGCGGGCAGCGTGACGCGCCGCCCGGCCACGAGGTAGTCCAATGCCTTCAGGCGACGACCGAAGGCGCCCGCCCAGACCGCGGCGAGGAATCCGAAATAGATGAGGACCAACCCCCAGTCGAGGGGGCTCGTGCTGAACATGTGCGATCCCACGGCGGGGGCGCTCTCCGGGATGCGCGGATCGCGAGACGCCGGGGCCGCGCGGCCCGAAACAAGAGATGCCGCCCGCGCAGGGACGGCATGAAGGCAAGCGGAGAGCTCGTTTGTCTTCGCCGTTTCCCTACGCTGGTCTTGGCCAGATCAGGTTCAGAGGGTTTGCTCTCAGGTCGGCACTGGTTCCTGCCGACCACCCCTAACGACGCACCCGCCTCGCAGCGGGCCGCACCAAGATGCCGCGCCCGAGGCCGAAACGCAAGCCTTCGTCAGGCGGATGTCCGGACGGTGTCAGGGGCTCGTCCGGGCACGGGTGAGACGCGCGGAAACGGCCTGCTCACGCACGTTTGCACTTGCGCTGCAGGGACCGGGCTGCGACCATTGCGTGGCCTGCGGTTCGTCGGGGCCCGACTTGTGCGCCGAGACAGATATCAGTTGCACCAACCGGGATGTCGAACATGCGCCACAGTTCGGGCGCCCGCCCACAACGGAGGAAGTCCATCATGAGGAAGAATCACTGGAACGTCGTGGCCGTCGCAGCCGTGCTCATGATGACGATGCCCGCGCTCCTGGCGCTGGCGGCCGACAAGACCGCAAAGACCAAGCCGGCCGGCAAGACGAGCGAGCAGATGATGCCAGGCTGCACCATGCACGGTGGCGCGGACATGGATGCCGACGCCAGCATGCCTGGCTGCGGCATGAAGGGCGGGATGGGCAAGGGTGGCTGCTGCAAGTCCGGCGACATGAAAGCCTGCGGGATGAAGGGCGGCAAGGGCGTGGCCGTCTGCGTCATGGCGGGTGGCGACATGAAGGGTTGCGGCATGAAGGGTGGCAAGGGCAGGGGGATGCCCGGCTGCGGCATGAAGGGCGGCATGGGCATGCAGGGTGGCCCGATGTGCGGTCCCGGCATGGGCGCCGGCCACGGAGCGATGATGCTGAAGGATCTCGATCTCACGCCCGAGCAGCAGAAGAAGGTGGAGATCATCCACGAGAAGCAGGCGCGGCTCATGGTGCAGGCCCAGGCGGACCTCCGCATCGCCACGATGGACATGCAGCAACTGATGCGCGCCGAGGCGCCCGACAAGGCGAAGATCGACGCGCAGATCGACAAGCTCGCGCAGATGCGGGCCGGGATGCAGAAGTCGCGCACCGCGACCCTGCTCGAAGTGCGTGCGCTGCTCACCCCCGACCAGTTGAAGAAGTGCCAGGCCGGTCCGATGGGGGACGAGGAAGAGGACGACTAGCCGCCGGTCTCCAGCGAACCTTCACGCCGGCCCCGCTCCCCGCGGGGCCGGTTCCGTCTGGGTCCCGACCCGCGCGTTCGCCTCCGGGCATCCCCTTGCCCTATCCTGCCCGGCATGTCGCCCGGCGCCATGATCTGCCCCAACTGCGAGAAGCTCATCGGGATGGATGAGCAGCGCTGTCCGTTCTGCGGCGCCTGGCGCCCAGGGTTCTACGGCATGACGCCGAAGTTGCAGCGCCTCTTCGGTGGCCGGAAGCTCGACCTCAACTCCGTCATCGTCGGCGCCTGCGTGGCGCTCTACGCCGTCGCTCTCGCTCTCCAGCCGAGCGCCATCTTCCAGATGCCGGGCGGCGGGGGCGGATTCGGCGCGCTCTTCAATTTCCTCTCGCCCGGTACGCGCGCTCTCTACCAACTCGGCATGACGGGCGGCATTGCGTGGCAGCAGGGCTGGTGGTGGACGATCTTCAGCGCCATCTACCTGCACGGCGGGCTGCTCCACATCTTCTTCAACCTGATGTGGGTCCGCCAGTTGGGCCCGAACGTCACGGAGGTCTACGGACCGGCGCGCGCGTTCATCATCTTCACCGTCGGCGGCGCGGCCGGCTTCCTCGCCTCGAACCTGCTGAGCGGCGCGCCCACCATCGGCGCCTCGGGCAGCATCTTCGGGTTGCTCGCCGCGCTCATCGTCTACG
>Ga0315286_10002842_pt1 | contig 16225 bp, 13 predicted proteins | sample YL17G10_0_MG_FD_205038 | JGI IMG/M metagenome (GOLD analysis project Ga0315286, IMG submission 205038) | Sediment microbial communities from Yellowstone Lake, YNP, Wyoming, USA - YL17G10_0 | ecosystem: Environmental > Aquatic > Freshwater > Lake > Sediment | place: USA: Wyoming | collected...
ATCTAATGAAAATTCTAAGAAGAAGCGCTTGATAGAAGCTATTTCCGTTCCACGCCTGTGCCTTTTCGGATTGATGCCATCCGCGCTATGACAAGTAAACCCCGTTGTTGCATAAAGATGTGGTTGAATCAACTGCATGCCCCCATCAAAAGGCTGTTTCTACCTTTTTGCCGCCAGCTCAGGCTCCGCCCCAGCTTCCGGCTCGGAGAGTCCTCCAGCTCGGAGAGAGAGGCTTCTGCCCCGGAGGGAGGGCCTCATGGCCCGGAGGGAGGATAACTTCCCCTGTGGAATAAGAATCATATTCCATAGCATCACATATTATTTGCTCCACTATTGGGAGTTTTATCTTTCCAGAGAAGATGTAAGACCTATTCCACAGGGTCACCATTTATTTGTTCCAGGTGACGACATTGATTTGACAGCCATCCCTCTCTGGATAAGGGTTTAATGAACCCCGTTAGAAATTTCAGTCCCGCTATAGCGGGACTCGAAACTGAGCGGGGCATTATTTCTAACGGGGTGAATCTAAGCCCCGAATTTAATGCAACAACAGGGTTAATATGCAGAAGTCAACAATAATAGAGTTTCTTCGTGAACCTGTTTCCTCAAGCTTGTTCATTAATGTTGAAAATTCTGGACTTTTTTAAAAATATTAACTGATTGCTCTTGTTAATAAAACTAGCCTTCGTTACTTTTTTAATGAATGAGTTATTTAATAAATAAGTCGTTCAGGACCGGGGAGTGATTCACCTTATTAAATGCAAATGATGAGAAATTGTATGTTTGTTTCTATATAGAAGATTCTTACTTGTGGTAATTTTGTCATTCCATTGGGAAATTAATGCATACATATTGATACACGTTTTTGCTTCTGTTATGAGATTATCTCCTATTTTTATTAGCCCGGGCCTTTATGGCTTCCCGAGTGAGTTCATTGTCAGCGATAGTTTTACCTGCTTCGGTAATTGTTATCCGTGCGTCTGCGGATTTTTTGCTAAAGACGATCCTATAAGCTCTTTTTTTCCCCGCTATCTCCAAATCTATCGATTCCTCTTTAGCGATATATTTAATCTTTTCTTTTAAAATACCATGGCTTTCAGCAAGGGTATCCTTGTCACACGGAAGCATAATATGAAGAAAAAAATCTTCTTTCTTTTGCTCAATCGGTTCTACTTCCACGCGCCAACAGCCATGTTGCATATTGAAAGGTCCCGCATTGGCCACTCCTTCACCATACATCGGCCACTGGTTGTACTCTGCATCCAAAAATTCAAAAGAAGTGCTATTTGCATGACCACTTCTTATGATCAGCGTGCCTTCCGGGAGGTTCGGTATACCATAACGATAAGGTAACATTGTGATAACGTTTGTATTAGGATCTACACTTTGAATCTTTCCCCATCCTCGATAAAACACATCATCAACAGGCCAATTTGGACTTCCATTACTTGATTTTGAATAAGGTGCATCAGTTTCTCCTAAATACACAAAGTCGCCAATTTCAAATCCCCCAATATTCTCAACAATAATGGCCTGCCCCCCTTTGTAAGGCTTCGCGAGCTTTGTCTTTCCTATCCCTTTTGGGTCTGAACCACCCACCAATCGTGTGACGTGCTTATCGGGCAATACCGTCCGACACACAAGCCGTCCATCTGAGGGACCAAAGTTCCAACCCTGGATTGTTATCACGCTTGTATCCCTGGATTCGGAAATTCCTCCACGCTTACTTCCCTGCAGCTTGACTCCCTGAGGCTTCCCAGGGATCTTAGTGGAATACGGGATGACCCCGTCGAACGTCTCTTTACCATCGAGCTCTGGCCGATAGATAGAGTGTAAAAGCCACCTTTTTGGGTATTCAGCCTTGGTGGGTATGACCCGGTCAAACATCACTATAAACTCGTCGGGCCTTAGAAAGATCAAGGTGCGCGTTACGAGCGAAACTTTGGGTTCGTGACCCTCTGTCGTCACATATATGCAATTATAAGAGCGTGTGATATCTGCATAAACATAATCATAAATTTCTGGAATACTCTCAAATTTTGCAATTCCTCCAAGGTAATGCTCCATCTCTTTAGTTGCTTGGGCAGTCATTGGAGGTTGAACCCACCTTTGCCCACCATCATTAGCAAAACCGTACCAGATAGGGTCTACTTTATTCTTGTTTAAGCTTTCGCCCGGACAATAAACAAGGAGAGAATTGTGGGCTACCGTTCGCGCAGCATAATTACCACGATGTGCGGTCTCTTCGTACTGGCCGCTGTCAACCGCGAGCCACCCTTTCTTGTACACTTGAAAACTACCTTGTTCGCGGTGGTCATGGACAACAGGATAGCTCGATGCTTTGAACCACAAAAGAGTCCCAGACTGGCCTTCCCAAGAACTTCGCATCACTACTACACCCGCACCTTCTGGCCTTCCATTAGGGAAATCTGGTTGCAAGGGTGGGCCTGAATCGATAGAACCAAAATGATGAGTGAGCGGGAGCCCAACTTCAGCCGGAGATTTGGCTTCTACCAGTCCATCCCGGAAGATAATGTCCCAGACTAATTGAGGGCTCGCTGCAACCCATCCTTTTAAAGAGATGGGACCCCCGAAAGGCGTTATATTGAAATCCCCGTGATACTGGACGAGCCAGTTGAAGACTGCAGCCAGGTCATGACGACCCTGCTTTACTGCAATACCCTGAGCTTGGGCAATATTAATGTGGGGCCCTGCTACGGGTGTATAACCGATATAACGATAGTCACCAAAACGAACTAAACCACCTGGTTGGCTAATTTGGCCATTCGCATTATCATATCTAACATGAGTACGGTACGGAAGCATCTGATATAGCCAGAATAGGGGGTACCCGGTCAAACAGGTAGTATTCTTATATAGATAGTCTGTAGTTGATGTTTCCCATGCATCCAGAGTCCAGAGTTTGCGCGGATATGGATACTCTCCATACATAGTCCCTGCTGGGTAAGCTCCGCCCTTGCACGAGGTTTCTTTAATGAATAGGTCTTGATCTCTATGCCAGGATGCGAAAAAGTCACAGTAGTCCTCCGCTTTCTTATCAACGTCTGTTGCCGAAACTGGATCATTTGGGTAGATATATTTACCATCGCCGTAAAAGGCTAACCCATAAAATGCATACATTTCACGCGCGCCTCTAAAACGTCCACCGATAGACGTTCCCAATGCGGCGCGCATGCGATCACCCATGGCTGTAAAATTCTTAAACACTTTAGAACGCTGTCCAGGGGTCATAACCGAAAAAAGCCAGTCATAAGACGCAATGAACAAGGGTGTATATCTTACGTAATATTCGAGGTCAAGCGGTATGTTTAGTTGAGTTAAGATGTCTGCACTTAGCTTGCCGTAATCGTCAATAGATCGTTTGGAATAGTCATAACCTCTTACTTCGCCAACTGCGTAGAGAAAAGCGAGACAAAAACACTCAAAGATTGATGGTTCTGTTTTGCCTGGTGTGAACTTGTCGGCAAATTCTTTTAATATACCATAATACCTTGCTTGGGCAGTTCTCTTGTCGGCGCACCGTTTTCGGATACTCTCCAGTCTCTCTTGTGTAAGATAAAGCCTGGGGTGCCCCTGGCGAATCGTATACTTGGGCTCTGTCTTGGTCATGGATGAGAACGGACATACCAATGTAATTATTATTACTGAAGCTAAAAGGATTACCTTAGGTATAATTTTCTTTTTCTTTGAACTTACCATCTCTTTCGCACCATCTCTTCAGCAATCTTATGAAGCTTTATTGCTTTTTCCTCTCCCATAAGGTCTACAAACCAGGTTGGCGGAAGCTCTACCTGATAGGCGTCGATATCGCCGCCTTTTTCGATGGGCGTCCCCCAGTTGGAGCCAAAGAAAATCTTTGTACCGAGGCGATTAAAGGTGGCAAAGGGGTCGTCGATATATCTCGCCCGGTTTACGTGAGTATGACAGATTCTCCATATGCGCGGTGGAGGATTCTTTCTTCTTGTCAATTCTACGAGGTGTATTGAGTACTCTGCCCAGTGGCTCTGTACGGCAGAAGCGGGGTGATATGTGGAAACCAATCCCCATCCCGGGGTGAAAATTGAGCTACAATCAAGATGTCCTCCAGGGTGACCACCGATTTTCCCGGTCAGCACAGTCTCGGTTCCTGTTTCGAGGTCGCACATAGCATAGCACCCATCGCTCTGACCGCCCGGGCTGAAAGTACGCCCTCCAAAATAAAAGATAACCTCTCGGCCTTCATCATCAAGTCCAACATCGCAATGCCATCCTCCCCCATGGGTCAATTTGAGCGGCGGCTTTTTGAGTTCCCGATCATAGACTAACATGGGTGCCGTCCCTAAGAGCACGTATTTCCCTGAGGGGCTCATACCTACCCAATTCCCTCCACCCTGCCTCTCAAAACCTGATATTGGCAATTCAATCTTCCCAACGATTCGGTCCTCCACTCGATCATAGCAGAACACGGCTGCGTGGGCCCACTTGTCACCGCCCCGTGGAGCCCTGAGTAAGAAGGCGAAGTACCTGCTGTCATAAGAGCAATCCCCTTCTTCCTCCATGGTTATGGCAGTGGCTCCAGGGAAGTCTTTGTTGAAGTCATGGATTACCTCAAATTTGTCTGTCTTTATATTATATCTCGAAAGCGCAGTGGCTGGAGAAAAGTGATAGTAAAGAACCTCAGGATTATGCGAGTCCCAGCGGGGCTCGATTGGCTGGCTCCAGTTTACAGCCCTTGTGCTGAGAGATTTAACCAACTTGAAGGTCTTGGCATTGTAAAGAACCTGACCGCTTCCGTACGACCCCTGAAAAAGAAGGTAAAAACCATCAGCATTGTCGTAGTTATGCTTGGGGTAGGCAGGGTGCATCAAAGACCCATACTCCTTTTTCGCCCAGGGTCCCAGTATATCTATTTTCCGGTCGCTTATCCGGACAATTTTGGTGCCAAAGGTAGGATCGTAGTAGGGTTTACCCTTCTCCGGTTTAGGAATGTCTGGTTGTTGGTAGATTTCTGTCCCAAAAATATACTTATGTCTGATATTTCTTCCATCTCCTTCGTACTCAAAGTATTGAGTATCCTTTCCCCCGACTTCGATCAAGGCCACCTTAGTCCCGAAGGCAAGGCATAGGAGTAAAAGTGCAGCAAAAAACCCCAACGTTTTATGTCTTCTTTCTTCCATCGGTGATCAAGATAGGATAGAGTTTACCTTCAATCGTACTCTCCTGAGCGAATCAAAGACTCAACAATCATTTTTTCCAGATTGAGGGAAACTTCAAGGGGAGTACCGATATTATAGTCATCTTTGTACACAAAGGACAGCTTTTCTTTATAGGCATAGTGATGCCAAACGGGAGAAAATTCGGTGATAAGGTATTCTCCATTGTTCGGAATAATATCGATATTCAGCCAGCTTGCCTCCAGGTCTCGCGCTAATCTTTCAGATAATTCTATAACCTCTTGTGGTATGCGACTCCATTCCCCTATTCCGCCCCCGTCAATATTGACCTTCCACTGATCTTTATCGGCTTGAATCCTCCAATGCGCTTCGACAACCTTATTATTCCCTATAACAGCCTTCAAATCCCGGTCCATCTTAATGTATTTCTGCGCAAGAAGAGGCGGAGATAAAAATGGATAGGCCATTTTCTTTTGTTTTATTAAATGGTAGTAGAAAATCCTTTTACTGATCATACTTAATAAATATCGAGTTGCTCCAATATTAAAAAAGTTAAATGTCGAAAGATTATAATATTTTTGTAGTTCTTTCTTATTAAATATTTTAAAGACAGACCCACCCCCCGCTCCATACCTGTTCTTTATTACCATGGGGTAACCCAATTCTTTATCTACAATATCTATCGAGTCTTTTGAAAGAATCGGGTAGGTTAACGGCATGGGATAGCTATGGCTTTTTAAAAATAAATATTGTCTGTATTTATCGTTATAATACTTAATAAGCTTGGGATCCGGATACATGATTAGTCGTGGGTACATCTCATGAATGTACATCAGATTATTATAAACCTCGTCAAGTGCCAACGGGTAATTTGAGCTGTAACTGAACGAAGGGTAGTAAATTAGAAAATCAATCTTACTGTAGTCATAATCTACCCATTCATGTGTTAAGAAATCCAGGACAGTACAATTTACCCCATATTCATTCAAAGTTTTCTTAAAAGATGAAAAACGTTCCTTTGACTTAAATAACACTGCATTTAACATTTTCAGATCTCTTCCTTTAATCGCTTACTTCCACAATTATATAAAAAGCCGTTACTCACGCATTAAGCAATTCAAGTTTCTCTTTGATATATAGGCGTATTGAAATCCTAATAGTTTAAAAATTATTATTTCACTTACTCTTTTAAAACCTATTCTTTCCTTAGCTTTCGCTGCTGGCTTGTTATCCTTGGCTACCGTTGTTATTATTATTTTAACATTTTTTCTTCCTAACTTTTGTATTATACAACCATTCATGGCATTAATGATTCTTTTACCACGGAATTCTTTTATAACAAATACACTATACACATATGCCCAATTTCTTGGTATTTTTATGTAATTATATTGTGATAATTCCATATATCCTTCCATAATCCAAATGTATCCTACTATTCTGCCATTATAAACCGCAAGAATGCATTCGTCTCCTTGCATAAATCGCTCAGCCGAATATTTTTTCGCCTTTCTGTTGTAATTATAGTTTTCCTCATCCATAGACTCAATATCAGTTATTTCTGCTAATCTAAAGGAAACTTCTACTTGCGGCAATATTTCTTTTACAGAGGTTGCTAAATCTAATTCGTATATAATCACCCTCCTTATTCTAAAAAGATTTAAGGCAATAATCTTTATGACTTTCCAAAAAAATGTTACTATCCCTTCTTCAGAAATAATATACGAGGCTTTTATAAGAAATTTCATATTGATAACTTCCAAATGGATCTAATCAGCTCCTTATTGATTTTCCAGAAAAGGGATTGAATAGAGTCATATCCGCTGACGGCTATTCGAGGAATGTTCATTGGAGGCGTATTAAGTTTTAGTAAGCCTGACTTCGCCACGTAACCATATTTGTATCCTTCGTTTCGACACCATGTGGACACCCGAGTATTAGTATCACCATTTGGATACGAGAAATGTGCAATGGGTTCTCCCAATAAACCCTCCAAAAAAGTTTTCGATTTGACAAGATTCGTTCTTATATCATCTTCTTTAAGGTAAGTTAATATCTCATGACGATGCGAGTGTGAGCCAAAATAGCACAATTTCGTAGATTTCATTTCCAAGATTTCAGCCTTAGTGAGAGGCCGATATTTAAAAGCGATCTGGTCCATTATATCTGGAAAACTATCCTCAAAATAATTTATAATCCGCCTAACATCAGGGGATGTATCGTTCCCTTTTGCTTTAATATCCTCCAGCAATACTTGAATCCCATTCCAGCGCTCAATTCCATTGGTTCTGTGAAATCTGTAAATCTTTAATCCCAGTTGCCGTAAATCAATGGAACTCATCTGCTTATGCTGTATAGGGCAAATAATCCTATCGAACCAAAATGTTTCCCCTGAGACTACGTGTTCAGTGCTCAAAAAAAACAGCGCCGGGACATTATACTTCTGTAATATAGGCAGCCCTAATCTGTATTGATTTGTGAAGCCATCATCGAAGGTTATAAGAATGTTCAATTTGTGCCTATCCAATGCCTCAACAATAAAAAGCTGATCATGACGCAAAATATTCATTAATCTCGAAAAGCATTTCATTTGTTGATTAAACGCACTTTCTTTCACTCTTAACCAAGAAGGAATATCGCTGTCGTCGCTAAGATCGTGATACATCAAGACCACAACTTTGTATGGCGACAAGTAATTGAAGGCCTTGGTTATACGATAACCGGATAATATATTTTTAATAAGATCCTTACCTAATCCCATCATGAGTAAGAAACCTTAAATATTCAATGGGAATCGGAATTTTTTATTATACCTTCCTGTTGATTAGAAACTATCCCCATTTTAACATCAGTCGTCGGATAGAATCTGTCATTTACTTTTCGTGGCACTTTATTCCATAAACTTAGATATAATCCAGTCCGCCTCCCATCATGCAACCAATAGAATGTCAATACTCCTATTTGAAAATATTTAACCCACAAATATGGTTTAAACCCAACTTCCTTAACTGATTTTAGAGATGGTTTATTGTTAATCTCTATTTCTAAGAAGGCACATTCAAAACCCTTATTTTTTAAATAATTGAGCGCATGGTTATAGGTGTATTTTGATAACCCTAAGCATCGAAAATCAGGTTTGGTATAGGCATTCGAAATTCTTGAGGTGTTAGTCGGCAACGAAAAGGGAGGTTTTATATATGTCCAGTATGCCGTTTTGTATTCAATCCAGAGATAAGAAGCATCACCCCCCCCCACACTCGTTGCAAATAATTCATATCCACGTTCGTACAAATCAAATATGCTCCATTTTGGATGCCATGTACCATCATAGGACTTTAAATGGTATGCTTCCTCCCGTGCAATTAGCCGGGTTATAGGATCCTTGATCTTTGGATGTGTGTCTTTAATATCTTCATGTAAATCTCGATTCAGGATTATCAAATTCTTATAGCGCAAGCGCAAATTATCAAAAGAATTCTTAACCATTAGAGTTCCATAAATACTTTGGTTTTTGTATCACATTGACTCGTATCATAGACCATTGTATGATTAATACTGTCCCAGTCCCTTGTTCACCCATTCTCATAATCTAAGAGGCTCATCTAAGGTCTGTTCCGTTCCTACAATCTCTTATTATCCAATTCCAGCCATATTTCTTAAGTAATTCTATGTATAATCCCACCTTTAAACATTTTGCATCTAATTTCTTTTTGAATTCTATTGAGGGACGGTTAAAAAAGTCACTGTAACTGTAGCATTTATCCCGTCCCATATCCTTTAGAACTTTATAGCTCTGATATCGCAAATACGGGGCTATCCCTTTCCCTCGAAAAGGTTTCATTGTGTACATATCAAATAAATAGGCTTCATTATCTTTCAACGGAAACCTGTACCATTTGCAATTGCTCTCTGCTAAATCAATCCACATAAATGCTGCAATCTGTCCCTGAAACTTTGCACCAAAACATTTTTTGCCATCTTTTAACCAGGAGACCAATTGTTCTTCAGAATATTTCCAGGCTTTACTTTCAACGATAGACTTTAATTCATCCATTCCGAAGAATTCGAAAGAATAACCTTCGAATTTACGTTGAAATTCTGACGTAGCATCATCATTCAGCCCTTCCTGGATCCAATAATAAGGAGACACACTTATTCCTATAGGTTCCAAACGATATTGAATGGCCTCGAACAGTGTCCCGTACCGGATTCTACCTAAAATATTCTTGAATTTTTGAATCATTTCAAAACATCTATGCAGTCTTTTCCAAAATTTATTTAAAAGAAATTTGGAGAAATAACTAATTAACTGAGTCCCAAAATCTGTCTGGCTTCCTTACACGTATACGGTGTACGCCCTAACACTTTGGCAGTTTCTACAATACGGGATATTAGTTCCCTGTTCGTCGCTAAACGTGTCCTTTCTTCATCGAAGTAAATATTATCTTCCAACCCAATTCTAACACCTCCTCCTGCGATGAGGCTCATCACGTTCATTTCTAATTGATAATTTCCGACACCTCCCGCGGACCACATAGAATTCTCTGGAAGTTCCTTAATCATAAGGCCAAGACTCAATAAATTCGCCTGAGCACAGGCAATATTTCCGAGAATGAGATTGAAATAGTAGGGTGGCTTAATTAATCCTTTTTGGGCAAGATAATGGGCATAATTGATCATGCCAAGATCAAAGGCTTCGAGCTCGGGTTTGATTCCGTTTTCCAGCATTTTCTTTGCCAGAGCCTGTATCATTTGAGGACTGCTCATACTGGCCTCTTTATTAAAATTTAAAGAACTCAAAGTCAAACTTCCGCAATCGGGTTTTAACTCGCCTGTTAATTCAAGACATGCAGAACGCTTTTCAAATTCTGAATACGTCCTCCCACTTGTTGACACACAGATTATGAGATTTCTGTTTTTCTTTCTGATTCCGCTTATGATTTCTGAATAAATCTCCTTTTTATAGGTCGGTTGGCCCGACTCTCTATCCCTGGCATGGATATGAACCATATTAGCACCTAATTCAGAAGCTTCAATAACCTGATCCACAATTTCTTCAGGTTGGACCGGAACATGTTTCGTCATCTCTTTGGTAGGAATCATACCTGTCGGGGTAAAATTAAGGATGAAATTTTTATTCAAATGGAATGCCTCATTTTGATATATTATTATTGGATTGTTAAACGGTTAAGATGCTCCCAAATGAATACTTCTTTCGTTTCTTGTTGATCTTTGACGTCACTTGAGCTATACCGTTTAAGAATTCTTTCCCCTTAATTATTATTTCAGAATAAATATTCTTTCTAAAAGGGATTTAGAATGGGAATTGTTGAAACAATCTTGTGGTTATGTGTGATATGTATTTGTTCCCTGATTATAATGAGAATTAAGCGAAATACTTTGGGTAAACTTGAGACTTTAAAGTTACTAAAAAAAATTAATTTTAAGCAGACACCTGTTTTTCGATACAGGATAATCGGAGTCTATCCACATGATCGGAAGGCCTATACTCAGGGTCTTTTTTTCGACAACGGGTTTTTCTTCGAAAGCACTGGGTTATATGGAAAGTCAACAATACGAAAGGTGGACATGGAGAAAGGGATTGTTGTCAGGTCCTGTCACCTCACAATGGACGTCTTTGGGGAAGGCTTAACGCTCTTGCGAGACAGGTTGATTCAACTGACCTGGAAATCCCATAAAGCTTACATATACGACGTTGTAAATTTGAAACTAATTTGTTCTTACGAATATCCATATGAGGGATGGGGTATTACCCATGATAATGAGAATTTAATTGTTAGTGATGGAACACATACTTTGCGTTATCTAAATCCAGATACTTTCGAGCACGTCCGTTCATTAGAGGTCACGTTTGCCCAAAGCCACCTTTCCCTTCTTAACGATTTGGAATTTATCAAGGGAGAAATCTGGGCAAATGTTTGGAAAACAAACCTCATAGCTCGTATTTCTCCTGAAACTGGCAAAGTGAATAGTTGGGTTAATCTCAGCGAATTACTGAGTGTATGGGACCGGCTCCGAACAATTAGAGAATTAAATGGGATCGCTTATGACCGCAAAAAAGATCGGCTTTTTGTGACGGGGAAATTTTGGCCTAAAATATACCATCTCGAGATTACAGATTAGATAAAACAAAACATATAGCCCAAACAAGGTTATCTGATTTATTTTTTTATAAGTGAAACGAAATTACTCCCATTGCCAGGTGGGTACTCAATTATTCTTACATCTTCTGTCAATGTGTTACTCATTTCCTGAATCATGGCTTTTCTGTTAATCCAGCTCTCTGAGAGCAGGACAATGATCATTGAACCAACGCCTTTAAACCGGCGGTATTTTATGTAGGATTGGAGTTCCTTGTCTGCTAAATTTATGCTTTCACCTAAAAAAATGATTCCTCGAAGGTGATCCTCCACAACTGACAAAAAAGGATTTTTTTCCAGAAATTCACAAGTTCCTTTATTGAATTTGCAAATATGTAATCCTATCTCGCGTGCGCTCTTATGATCGATGGAAGTCTGCGCATTCCACTTTTTTTTAAAATGAAGAATACCATCGTTCAGAAAAGCGCGGGTGGGACCTAAATCAATAATCTTGCATCCTAAGTCAATCGCGCGCTGCATAGAAAAGAAATATTCGGCCGCCAACGCTCCAATTTGAACTAAATTCCAGTCTCCGTGATAAACTCCAGAGAGGATGGTTTCATAGATTTGGCCTCGTTTCCGGTTAAGAACTCCAGATACATATTGATCGGCTTGCTTGACCATCAGTAGTTCGCCTTCTTCCAGAATGGGGATAAGTTTTTCATAGGTTTCAATGTGTGCATAATCACCATGCCTCAAAGTAATGAAGGGACGGTGGAACTCATCGTAAAATAATTTAAAGATCTTTTGGTCATTGGTGATTTCTGAAGTAAATCCGTTTCGCTTTATCTTATTCAAATCCTTCTGGCTTTCCCTTGTCTTAATGTTTCTGTTAAGGTCGGTAAGATTGTTTGGTAGATCAATTGTTTGCCTAACAAAGTCAGGGATTCTCATAAAAAGATTAGAAAAATAGTTCTTTAAATAAAATTGGTGAAAATGGCAAATCAAAAGATCATATTCTGCAGACAAGTGGGAAATCTCTCGATTCAAACTACCAATGAAAATTCTACGTGCTAATCCGACCTCCCCCTTTTTCCCGTAAATCCAATTAGTCAGATAGGGGATGAAGGCGCCATGACCGATATAGCCTACTTTGAGCCCATTTGGCCCGCTAATAGTATATATGGAAACACGTAAGTCCTCTATAATACCTTTTATAGAACTCACCTTTAATGTGACGGGTTGAGCCCTACATTTTAGAACCGACCGCCATGTAGCGGGCAGTCTATTGAAAAGCTTCAAAGAGGAAGGAAACAAAATAGAATTTGCCGTCGAATTAGGTAGGTCTAATCTCGAGTATCCAAGATTAGCTTTTTAAGTACTCTTTGATTGATAAGATTTTTTACAAATCTCCTCACGGCTCAAAGAATTGCAGGAGTATGTGGATGTCAATCTTTTAGCCATTGTTAGGTGTCTTCTGTGGACACACTTTTTCATAGGACTTTAGTTTCCAAAGCCAATGAAACCTTTTCCCCAGTTCGATATAAATTAAGAGTCTAACCACCCGAGCGTCGAGCTTATTCTTAAACCGAATCGCCGGGGTGTTGAAGCAAGCTGAGGCGCTGTACAAAACGTTGCGCCCCATTTTGTCAAGCTCCTGGTAGAGACTGTACCTCATGAAAGGAGCTATATTAAGGCCCCGATAAGCCTTAAGGACATAAGTGTCAAATAAATACGCTTCATTTTCTTTAAGTTTGAATTCATACGTAGGCGGGTAGTCAAATACATCAAAATTACACCAAGTGAAGCCTACAATCTTACCGTCGATCTTGAGTGCAAAGCATTTATTCCCCTTTGTTAACCGTTCACAAAGAGTTGTCTCGGTAAATTCTCGTCCATCGATGCGGTCAATCTCCTTCATGTCTTCTGGCCCGAGATAAGTGGCTTCGCACTTTTCAAATTCAAGCTTAAATTCCTTGTGTTTCTCGCCGGAAAGGACCTCCTGGAAGATGTAGTAAGGATTGATAAACACCCCCCAGTCTGCGATGTAGCTAAGGATGACTTGCATAACCAGGCCTTTCTGGTATTTTTGCCATATTTTTTGTAAAATGCTAACCAGTCCTTCCATGATTTTTTAACTTCTCCACCATATCTCTAATTGTGGAGCTTTAAAGGTTGGGTAATTTTATCCATGGGATGTTCAAGTCAATCAAGAGCCGATCAACAATTCTCGAACCTCTCGGTGCGTATATGACTCGTATCCTAAGACTTTGGCGATGGCCAAGATTCGTTCAACTAATTCCCGGTTGGTTGCCATCCGTGTACGCTCAGTATCGTACCAGATATTGTCCTCCAGACCAATCCGTACCCTGCCTAACAGGTTACTTATCAATTTCTATCTCACAGAATATGCTTTGGACGTCTTTTCAAGCCCAAGCCTCGAAATTTTTGTTTTGTGTCGAGTGCTGTAATACGGGAAGAATTAAACGGTAATATGAACTTTAGCCTGATATAGGGCCATGCTGCCTTCTAACCCAAAGAGATGGTGTAGAAACATCCCCCATGCTGGAATTTGCTTTTAATGTAACAAGTTAAACTTTATATTTTAGAGTCGACCGCCATGTAGCGGGCAGTCTATTGAAAAGCTTCAAAGAGGAAGGAAACAAAATAGAATTTCCCGTCGGATTAGGTAGGTCTAATCCTGGATATCCAGATGTTTTTAAGTATTTTTTAGGTTGACAAGATGTTTTATAAATTTCCTGGATTGGCTGTCAGTATCTTAACACCAAATATTTGTATATAGCGTATCTTCTTTTCTCTTTTTAGGCCAGCTTTTGTAAGACTTTTCATAGAGGGAATGTTCCAATCCGGAACATATGCTAATGCTTTTGAAAATCCAATATTTTTAGAAAATCTGGACGCCTCATTCAAAAGATATACCGCAACTTTCTTACTCCTAAATTCTGGAGTTACATACATATCATATAAAAAAACAACATCTTGTGGAAATTCAATAGATTTTTTGTAATCATTTATGAATACTTTCTTAAAACCTACCTTAATATAACCTATTATCTTTCCATTATACTTTGCACTTCCCCAATAATGTCTTTCTTTAATTGCTATCTCTTCTTCCCTCCTATTATTCATCCATGGCATATTTTGATTTCTTATCCAATTAAGTGTTTCTTGGAAATTATAAAATTCAATGATTAAAGGGATATCCGGTTTGATCTCTATTTCATTTGAGTCGAGGTTCCTTATTAACCAGTTATGGCTGTTCGTCTCAAAAATAAAATGGCATATTTTTCTAAGAATGCTGTAAAATAATCCACTAATTCCTTTCTTTTTGTATATTTCTAATGCTTTTTCCTTTATTCTCATTATTAACTTTTTTAGCCTCCTTGACAATATTTCTTGCTTACTTATATTTGAAGGCATAGAGGATACTAGATCCTATTGCATGTTGTTGAGTTTTTAAGTTTTCTTAAAACGCTGAAACAGGTTTTTTCTTTTTATATACGGGATAATTGTTCCTTCAAGAAAGACCATTAGTTTTGAATAAAGCCCATTATTAAACACTAATATATTGGCATGTTCCCTTATATCTGTTGTCCAGTGTTTTTTGTATTCATCGGCGCTTCCCCCCATGTCATATTCCTTAAAACCGTTCTGGAAAAGATTCTTTATAATATCACTTTCGAGAACAGCTCCTGGGGAATTAGATGCATATTGCTCGTCAAATTCGGACCGCAGAGCATAAACCTTACCTTTATATTGAAGATCATATTCGAATGCAATAGGCTTACCATTAGCCTTCATCATCCAAACATATAACCAACCTTTGGTTTTCGCAGTAGTAGTCAGGCTGGAAAAAAATTTCCTGTTTTCTTGCGTACTGGAAATGGATTTTTTTATCTTATTCTTCCAACTACTTTGACCAATCATAAATATATCTTCTAAATCTTTTTCTCCACCTTCAACTTGTGAGCCCTCTATACTTCCTAATTTCTTCAATTGGTTGTTATTATACCGTAACCTTTTTTTTAATCTTTGCGAAGTATTTTTATAGAAGGTATCCCAATCTGTTTCAATTTTCAAAAATGGGGACTTCCAAGAGGTTTTATTAAGGAAAGCAATTTTCTTTTCTTGACACACTTTTTGAATCATCGCATATGATTCCGAATCCACTGATATTTTATTCAAAATGAGAATATTCCATGCTTTTACCTTTTGAACAACGTAGCTAATAATCGCCTCAACAATTTCATCTCGATCATTAATATATATTATACTTGAACGAGGTGTTTCATCATTCTCAATGAAACTTATTTTTTTTATGGGAAATCCCCTAAAACGATCCTTTGAAATCATAAGGGGACTAATACCTATAAGTTTCTCATTATCTTTGATTAATAAAATAAGTAACTCTTTCCCTTCTCCATATGCCTCCCACCAGCATTTGAACCATTCATGTCGAAGAAAAATACTGTCATCCTGGCCTCTTTCAACGAGAGAGTTCCATTCTTTTTCGAGCGCTATGAACGAGCTAAAATCTCTTACTTCTTCAATTATGGCCGTTATAGGCATTGAGCGTTTATCTTTTCAATCTAAATTTTCTAAGAATATTTTTCCACAGATAGAATCTGTTTTTATCCCTCAGTAATAGCCCGCTAATGTCCTTGTTCTTGATTCTTACACTGAAAGATTGTAATTCTATTATAAACATGTTTAACCCTGGTTAGATAACTTTATTCTTTCGGCGTTGCGTGCTGCCCTATTAAATCACTATCTGCCCATTTATCATTACCAGCGTCTTCGCCAACGGATTTCTCTAACGGGACAAACCTAATGGAAGAAAGTCCATTAAAAAAATATTTATGAGACAATTCCTCTTTATTAACGTCTGTCCCATCCTCTATGAATATATTGCCGACAAGTTTATCGCCT
>Ga0315286_10002843_pt1 | contig 16224 bp, 16 predicted proteins | sample YL17G10_0_MG_FD_205038 | JGI IMG/M metagenome (GOLD analysis project Ga0315286, IMG submission 205038) | Sediment microbial communities from Yellowstone Lake, YNP, Wyoming, USA - YL17G10_0 | ecosystem: Environmental > Aquatic > Freshwater > Lake > Sediment | place: USA: Wyoming | collected...
AACGGGATATCCCCTCCTTGATGTTGTAGAAAATCTCATGCCTCCAGCCGAGCCGTTTCTGCCATCGCTTCTGATATTCCGGGAGAAGAGAGAGGTTGTTTGCCGCGATGGCCTCCGCAGCGACCTGACCGGCAAGCATCCCGCCGATCATGCCGCTGATAATTCCCCCGCCCGAGGTTGGATTCACCTGACGCGCGGCATCGCCCACGAGCAGGACATTATTTTTCACAAGCGTATCAACAGTCTTGGCGCACGGGACGCCACCGGCGATATGTGTCAATACGGCTGCTCCGGGGTATTTTCTCTCCATGAATTGCTCCAAGTACCGGATTGCGGATTTCTTTTTTGCGGCTTCGACGTTGATTCCGATACCCACATTCGCCGTTCTCTTTCCTTTGGGAAACACCCAGAGATATCCCCCCGGCGAGACTTCATCGCCAAAGTAGAAATCGAGAATGTCCTCGTCCACATCGATCCCGGATACCGTCATCTGAGCACAGCTTTCCATGTCGCGGATATGGCATGTCGTATCGATACCGGCCCATTTCCCGACGCGGCTCTCAACCCCGTCGGCAGCGATAATGATACGCCCGCGGATGGTGACTTTTTGATCTTTGATCGTTGCGCAGATTCCATTGGGTACGCCATTCCCGTCCCGCAGCAGATCATAGGCGTAAGCCTTCGTCACTACTTCAGCCCCCTCGTTGGCTGCCACCTTGGCGAGTTCATAGTCAAACATCCGTCGCTCGAGAACGTAGCCCAGTCCGTCGAGCCTGGGGACAACTTCCTTCCCGTTGGGCGCGACGAGCCGAAACCGATTGACCGTTGATGCAATAAACCTCGGACTCGGCTCGAGAAACTGTATGAGGCCTTCGTGGCTCACTGCTTCACCGCATCGGACAGGATATCCAACATCACGGTCTTTTTCCAGCACCAACACCGACGCACCGCCGGCCGCAGCATACCGTGCCGCCGTCGATCCCGCCGGTCCGGCTCCAACCACTATGACGTCGTACTGATCTTTCATTTGGTCAGATTCAATAGCACTGGTATCTCTTTTGGGAGGTGTTCAACGCCCTCCCTGTGGAATTCGATCACTTCCCATGGACATGCCCAGACGCATTTCTTACAATTCGTGCATCGCTCATCGATGATCGAGATCTTCGATTCCTGGAGTTCAATGGCATCTTCCGGGCACACGCCCACGCAGCATCCGCAGAAGTCGCATTTGCCGGGAACGATATGAATCATCAACGGTGTGGACCGCATTGCTTTATTCATTCAATCACTTGATGTGCTGCCTGATTTCAAGTCAAGTTAGCGAGAGAAGCACTGAAAATCAATGAAATGTGCGTGGTTATCTGCCTGCGACAGAGGAGTCGAGCACCTTGAGATGTTGTAGCAGTTCTTGCTGCCGTCTGAGAAACGGCATCCCGTCCAGCCCCTTCTGACTCGCCTCCCTCAATTCTTTTTGGTTCTGATCCATTTCTCGTTGAATGGCACGACGCTTGATACGAACAAGAGCATCTCGAGCGATAATTCCCGGATCTCCCTCAGCGACTTCTTTCTCGGGGGTCTGCCAGCCTTTACTCAGCTCGTACTTGCTGAGGGAAATGTCCGTAATCAACTCTTTGATTGCCTCGTCTTCGACCAGGTGAACGAATCCTTGCATGCCGTGGGCGTGCTCATCGTTCCTGTGCTCACTTATAAGACGGGCTGCCTCCCGCACGCGCGTATCCGACAAATCCGTGAGTGCCAGATTGGCCATGATATAGTCGACGAGCTCCGGTTCTCCCTCCATCAGGAGTTTCAAAAGATCCCGCTCTTCCGGCGGAACTTCCCTCTCTTCCAAAGCGGGTTGAAGTGCGGTTGGCCGTCCTGTGGAGGCCGCACTCCTCTCGAAAATGTTCTCTCGTGTCGTTGTTTTCCTGTCCCGTTCAATCCACTTCTCGAGTTCTTTATAAAGAATCGTCTCGTACACATCATACTTTTGCGAAACTTCCTTGATATAGAAATTCCTTTTCAGTTCATCCTTCATTTTCGCAATCGATTGGACGATGGACCGGACTGCCTCTGTCTTCCCCTCGGGAGTCGAGAATGCTCCCGACTGATAGTACCGCTCTGCCTTGAAATCGATGAAAGAAACAGACTTGCTTATGAACTCTCTGAACTCTTTGCCGCCGACTTTTCTCACGTAGGTATCAGGGTCTTCCCCTTGCGGGAGCCGTACGACGCGCACGTCGAAGTCTTGTTCCAAAGCCAAATCGACGCCCCGCGTCGTTGCATCGGATCCGGCTGAGTCCGCGTCGTAGAGGAGAATAAGCCTCTTGGAATACCGCCCTACAAGCTGCAGCTGATCCTCGGTCAACGCCGTGCCGCTGGACGCTACGACATTCTGGATGCCGGCCTGGTACAGCGATATCAGATCGGCATATCCCTCAACCATGAGGGCTTGCTCTTCTCCCCGGATGGCTTCCTTGGAGTGAAAGAGCCCGAAGAGAACTCTGCTCTTGTTGTAGATTTGCGTTTCGGGAGAATTGAGATATTTGCCCGCCACCGCGTCATCTTCTCGCATTTTGCGTGCGCCGAACCCGATCACCCTGCCGGCAACGGACATAATGGGAAACATTGCCCGACCCCGGAAATAGTCGTACACCGAGCCGTCTTCCCGTTTCCTGACGAGACCGGCTTTGAGCAATGTCTCCGTGGTGATTCCTTCGAGCTGCGCGCGGGAAATCAGGTTGTCCCACGAATTCATCGAATATCCCAGGCCGAACGTGCGGATCGTTTCATCGGTGAATCCCCTACCGTGAAAGTATTCGAGCGCACTTCGCCCTTCGTCCGACTTCGTGAGATTGGTGTGAAACTGGAGGCCGGCATAGCGGCATGCGTTGTAGAGACTTTCCTGCTCTGTTTGCGCCTCGGTGACGGGACCTTCGGGGATGACGATGCCAACTTTCGCGGCCAGGGATCGGACGGCTTCAATGAAGGCAACCTTTTCGTGTTCCATCACGAAGGTAAAGACGTTTCCTCCCTTGTGACAGCCGAAGCAGTGGTACATCTGTTTTTCCGCGCTGACGGTAAAGGACGGAGTTTTTTCCTGATGGAAAGGGCACAACCCAATGTAATTCTTCCCACGCCTTTTCAGCTTCACGTAGGAAGAAATCACGTCGACAATGTCGTTCGACGTGCGGACTTGTTCGATGATTTCGTCGCTGATTCGCATTTCTGAATCAAATCTACCCAAATATGAATGGACAAGCAAACGTTCCTGGACGCGATGCCATTGCATCAAAAACAAAAAAAAACCCCCGGAGTGTTCCGAGGGTCTTTGTTTCTTGCAGAGCGCATGCTCTGACTACTTCATGTGCTCCAAGGCCTCCTGCAGCGCTCCGACCAGATCGTTTGCAGCAGTGTCGAAAATGTTGATCCTCTTCTTCGTGAATTTTTTCGGATCTTCCTTCGAGGGCTGACTCGCCGTCACGAGCAAATACTTCGTGTTGTTCTTCGCTTCCTTTACGTCGACGAAGTATGTGATCTTCCCCGACTTCACCATCTTGGTGAAGTTCGGCTCCGTATTCATTTCCTCTTTTGCCTGCTTCAACGCGCCAACGAAATCCTCCGCTGCATTGCTGAACACGTTGATGCTGCTCTTCGTAAATTTCTTCGGCTCATCCTTCGACGGCTGACTTGCCGTCATTGTCAAGTACTTCGTGTTGTTCTTGGCTTCTTTGACATCCAGGAAGTAGGTGATCTTCCCCGATTTGACCATCTTGCTAAATACGGCATCCATTGTAGGTCCTCCTATGTTGGTGTGAGTGTGTGCTGATTGGGGAGAACGCGATGGGCAGATGTGTCGCAGCAAATAATTGTCTGCTAGAGGAGGGGGAGGAGGCGAGACAAGGACTTGCTATCGCATTTCCCTACACGGCAAAACTAACCCTTTTGATTCGAAGAGTCAAATTAAAAATAGAAAAAGCCCCGACTTTTTTGAGCCGGGGCTTTTTGTGTTTCTCTTGAGGGGGAGACTCTTAGTACATATCTCCACCCATTCCACCATGTGGCATCGATGGAGGTGTTTCCTTCTTCTCAGGCTTCTCGACAATCGTCGCCTCAGTCGTCAAGAGCAAGCTTGCGACGCTGGCAGCGTTTTCGATTGCGATACGAGTGACTTTCGTCGGATCGATGACACCCGACTTGATAAGATTCTCGTATTTCTCTGTCTGAGCGTTGAATCCGAAGTCATCCTTACCGGCCTTGACTTCATTCACAACAACAGACCCTTCGACCCCAGCATTTGTGACAATCTGGCGAATCGGCTCTTCGAGAGCCTTGCGAATGATATCCACGCCGGTCTTCTGGTCGCCGTTTTCCGTTATCACTTCATCAAGCTTCTTCAGGCAGCGGAGATACGCAACGCCACCGCCGGGGACAATGCCTTCCTCGACTGCCGCACGCGTGGCATGAAGGGCATCCTCAACACGGGCCTTCTTTTCCTTCATTTCGACCTCTGTGGAAGCGCCGATCTTGATGACCGCAACGCCGCCGGAGATCTTCGCCAAACGCTCCTGGAGCTTCTCTTTGTCGTAGTCGGAGGTGGTTTTCTCAACCTGCTGCTTGATTTCGTTGATTCGTTTCTTGATTTCGTCCTTCTTGCCTGCGCCTTCCACGATCGTGGTGTTATCCTTGTCGATGGTGACTCTCTCAGCCGTTCCAAGATAGGTGAGAGTGGCGTTTTCAAGCTTGAATCCCTTTTCTTCGGAAATCACCTGACCACCGGTCAATACCGCGATGTCTTCGAGCATTGCTTTCCGACGATCGCCAAATCCCGGGGCTTTGACGGCAACGACCTTCAGTGTTCCTCGCAATTTGTTCACAACCAACGTCGCAAGCGCTTCGCCATCGACTTCTTCGGCGATGATGAGCATGCTTCGGCCGGATTGCGCAGTCTTCTCGAGAATCGGGAGAAGATCCTTCATAGCGCTGATCTTTTTGTCATGGATGAGAATGTACGGCTTCTCAAGAACGGCTTCCATCGAATCAGCATCGGTAACGAAGTACGGGGAGAGATAGCCGCGGTCGAATTGCATACCTTCGACAACATCCAGCGTGGTTTCTGTGCCCTTTGCTTCTTCAACGGTGATGACGCCGTCTTTTCCGACTTTTTCCATCGCATTGGCAATCAGATCACCAATGGTCCGGTCGTTGTTTGCGGAAATCGAACCAACCTGGGCGATTTTCTCTTTGTCGTCGCCAACGGTCTTGCTAAGTTCCTTCAGTCCTTCAACGACTTTCTTCACGGCAAGGTCAATTCCGCGCTTCAGATCCATCGGATTCGCACCGGCAGTCACGTTCTTGAGTCCTTCGCGAACGATTGCCTGGGCAAGAATAGTCGCCGTCGTGGTTCCGTCGCCAGCCACATCGGAGGTCTTTGATGCGACTTCGCGAACCATTTGGGCGCCCATGTTTTCGATTGGGTCGGTCAATTCGATCTCTTTCGCGACTGTCACGCCGTCTTTGGTGATTGTCGGCGCGCCGAATTTCTTGTCGATAACAACGTTTCGGCCTTTCGGACCGAGCGTCACCTTTACCGCGTTGGCCATTTGATCTACACCGCGTTTCAGCGCTGAACGAGCTTCCACATCATAATTAATCAGTTTTGCTGACATAGTTGTCCTCTCCTTATTTGGGCATTATTGCAAAAATGTCATTCTCACGCATGATGAGAAGTTCTTCTCCGTCAATCGTCACTTCGGTTCCGGAGTACTTTCCGTACAGCACTTTTTCTCCAACTTTAACTTCCATTGCGATAAGCTTACCGTCGTCGCTGATGCGACCGGGTCCTACGGCAATCACTTCACCCCAGACAGGTTTCTCCTTCGCTGTATCTGGAACAATGATACCGCCTTTAGTCACTTCGTCAGCCTTTGAAGGCTTCACGACGACACGATCTGCCAATGGCTTCATTTTCATAGGCATCGTCTCCTCTTAGATTGTTGTTATTGAATGACTTATGAGATAGGAGAGAGATTAGCACTCTCTACCGTTGAGTGCTAATATACACTAAAGGAATGAACTTGTCAAGGAGAAATGCGGCAATCTGTGGCGCCCACGGAAAGGAGGAGCTCGACCGTCATGTCAAAAAACCTGCCGGAAACCGTGAAAAACCGGCCCAGAGAGTCGGTCGGAAAGTGCCGTCACCAAGTCACGAAGGCACCCACATGTGTGAAAGCACTGCTTTTTCGATACTCTTTCTTTGAGACTTGGTGCCTTGTCCCGAAGGGACCCCTTCGGGGGTGGCAAAAAGAGGGTTTTCGTCTGTTCTCTCAGGACGCCAAGAAAGGAATGAATTGGAAAAACGAACGGCCAGGATACTGCAAATCTACATTGTGCTGTCAGCACCTACTGTCCGTAGTCCTGTTGGGCGGACGTCCTGACAGAAACCAGCACATGCTTGTTACGCAACCTCCCGTGATGCCTTTTGTTGTGTCAGGAGACCCGCCATCGAGATCGGCGGGCAAGAAACTCCTCACACCACAAGAGGCCATGGAGCAAGACACCACTCCTTGCGCCTCCACAGAACAGGCTTTTCAGAAGCCTCCGAGACTTACCGATTGACCCCCTTCATCGCCTGTTCAGCGTAACGCATCCCTGCTGCAATCCCGACCGGCGCAACATTATTCAGACGCTTCAATTCGTCCGAACTCAATAAGATACTTGTCGCTTCCACGTTTTCTACAAGGAAGGTGCGCCGTTTTGTACCGGGAATCGGAACGATATCCTTGCCCTGCGCCAAAACCCACGCCAATGCCAACTGTGCGGGTTGGCATCCCTTTTCTTTCGCCAGTTTTTCGATCTCGGCCAGAACCGCCATGTTCTTCTCGAGATTCCCCTCCTGAAACCGCGGTTGATTCTTGCGGTAGTCCCCGTCTCCAAAATCGTCTGTGCTCTTGAATCGCGCGGAGAAAAACCCGCGTCCGATCGGACTATAAGCCACAAAACTGATTCCCAGTTCACGGCATGTCGCCAAAATCTCAGTTTCGACATCGCGTGTCCAGAGTGAGTATTCTGTCTGGAGTGCCGTGATCGGATAGACCTTATGCGCCCGACGAATAGTCGACGGGGCAGCTTCGGAGAGTCCCAGATAGCGGACCTTCCCCTGGTTTACGAGTTCTGCCATGGCGCCGACTGTTTCTTCGATGGGTGTGTTTGGGTCGACACGGTGCTGATAATACAGATCGATTGTATCCACACCGAGCCGCTTCAAGCTCGCATCACACGCTGAACGGACATAGTCGGGTTTGCCATTCACTCCGAGAAACTCGCCATTCTTGCCACGGACATTCCCAAACTTTGTGGCAAGGACCACCTTCTCGCGGCGCCCTTTGATCGCCTTCCCCACGAGTTCCTCATTGTGTCCCACACCGTACATGTCGGCAGTGTCGAGGAAGTTAACCCCCAGCTCGAATGCCTTGTGAATGGTCGCAATTGACTCATCGTCATTGCGCGGCCCGTAGAACTCAGACATTCCCATGCATCCAAGTCCGATTGAGGACACGTTCAGTTTGCTTTTGCCAAGGTTCTTCATTTGCATCGAATAATCTCCTTAGTGTTGGTTTATCGTTGGCGGATAAAGACTTCGCCACTACAACGTGATATCATTCATCCCGTTCTCGACTCTTCACTTCATCTACAATCGTGTAGCCGTGTTCGCCTTCCTGTTCCATCGAAATTTGGTCACCGGGATTCACGATTCCCTCTTCAAGCACGGTAAAATAGAATCCCGATTTTCGACTCTTCATGAAACGTCGTATCACATCGACCGACCCGAATTTCGCTGCCAGCTTGTAGCAGGGCATCCGTGGCTCCGTAATCTGAAGCAACGCTGTACCGATTCGATAGACGGAGCCGATGAGAATGTCTTGTTCGAGCAATCCTTCCGTCGTGATGTTTTCGCCGAACATCCCCCAGTTCATCGTCAGGGCCGGATATTCTTTCCGCCAAAACTCAAAATGCTCAGACGGATATCCATAGACTGCTTTGCTCTCGCCCCCATGAACACGCAAATCCGAGACATTGTCCCCTTCAACGAAGAACTTCCTGATACTGATCGCTTCGACGGGCTCTTTATAGATTCCGGTTTTCACCTTCGCCCCCTGCCACAGTACTTCTCTTGGTTGACCGATATTCGTAGATAGCACTTTCATTCGTCGTTCCCCGGCTTCCCCATCGGTTCGAACTCCTTTGTCAGATTCCCTGCCAGATCAAATGGCAGCGTGCCATCCTTCGGATAACATTTGGCTCAGTTGAGGCCTGTTGCCATGCGTTTTGAGAACTACCAAGCCATGTCAATAGTTCCCACACTTGTCGGGATGATTGTCGAGCCAAACCTGGCTTCGAATCAGGATTGCCCCCGGTTGAAGACACTAGAGGCCACAAACGTGCTATCAACCACTTGGGGGTCTGAGGCCAGCCGCGAGACCAGACGGCAGTTTCACTTTGAGGATTTCCAATGCACGCGGAAAACGATCTCTCTTCTTTTCTTGCTTAATCAAATCCACCATCGTAGAATCGGTGAAGATCATCAGACGATGTGTCGGGGTGCTTTCAAGCATGAGGAACCAGAGTGCATCCGACCGGACTTTCATCAATGGATCAGCGGCCACTTTGCCGGTCGCGGTCGTGCCGGCGTTGAGGCAAATTGCGGCGACGACCTCATTGTCGTCGGAAACGGCGTCAAATTCGTGTTGGGTTCTGCTTTGAAGAGTCAGTTTCTTCTTCGTGAAGGATTGGCCGAACTTCTTTGGCAAGAAGACTTCCCGGATCCATTGCACGGCGATTGATTGTGCGTCCAGACTACTCATGCTTTCAGCCGCTCCATTCCCTTTTACCCGCGGTCCCACCATAGCTGAGCCCTCAGAGGGTCTTTGTTCCCGAGCCGCAACTGCCTGCTCGTCGACAAAGACATGACTCATCGCTATCAAGGATAACCGTTTTTCTGAAGTGCAAGAACCGTGAAGTAGGCACCTGCTCCGGGCTGAACCAGGCCAATCACACGGTTTACTTTCCCTGAGGTCTCATGACACTCGAATGTCGATCTTTTTGATCGATGTCATTCGGTGATTTCTTTGGCGTCTTGACCTTCGTTGCCCCCCACCACCACCACATATTCTCCGCGCGGTGCGACACGCGAGAGCTTTTCAATAACTTCGGAGAGCAGCCCGCGCGTGATTTGCTCGAACTTCTTCGTGATTTCACGGGCTACGACAACCTGACGGTCTCCAAAATGGGCGAGGAGTTCGTTCAAGGTCTTCATGATCCGGTGCGGGGATTCATAGAACACGAGCGTCCTCGGCTCGCTCGTAAGCAGCGCGAGTTTTGTCTTCCGACCCTTTTTCTGAGGCAGGAAACCTTCAAAAACGAAGTCATGCGTGGGGAGTCCGCTCACGACGAGAGCAGCGAGAAGCGCCGATGCCCCCGGAATAGGGACAACGGGAACTCCGTTGGCGATGGCTTCTCGTACGATCTGGTAGGCGGGATCCGAAATCCCTGGCGTTCCTGCATCCGACACAAGTGCGATCGATTGACCCGATTGGAGATGTTGTATGAGTTGCGGTGTGCGGAATTTCTGGTTGTGGCTGAAGTAGCTCAGCATTGGTTTGGAGATTTGGTAACGATCCAGAAGTACTTTTGTCGTGCGCGTGTCTTCAGCGGCGATCAGGTCGACGGTGGAGAGAATCTTCACAGCACGGTAGGTAATGTCGTCGAGATTGCCGATCGGCGTGGATACGATGTAGAGGGTGCCCGGTACCGCGGATTGCTCCATGCCTAGATGCCCCAGTCGCGCACGTAGCGGAAGTCGACGTTAATGGTCCGATAGGAGATCTTTGCAATAAGAGGAGGCCGGCGTTTGAATTGGTTCTTTCGAATGAGCGATTCGACACGGGAAACGGTTTTCTTGTCAAACCCCGTCGCAACAACTTCGTCGATTGGGATCCTTTCGTCAATCATACGGAAGAGTATCGCGTCGAGATCAGCATACGTGAGCCCCATCTCGTCCTCGTCTGTCTGTCCCGGCCAGAGATCCGCCGTCGGTCGTTTCTCGATAATATGATTCGGAATTCCCAACGTAGCCGCCAATTGCCAGATCTGAGTCTTGTAGAGGTCTCCGAGCGGATTGATGGCACACGCCAGGTCACCAAACTGCGTCCCGTATCCGACTAGCAATTCGCTTTTATTGCTGGTCCCGATCACCAGCGACTTATCCCGGGCGGAGAGATCATACAACACGATCATCCTCATCCGCGCCATGATATTCCCGAGTCTGAGTTTGTCGGCGAGCTTCTGACCTGCCGCGTACGCATCGACCATTTCGGTAATGTCGACGGTTTCGGCCTTGATGCCGAGGGCTTTGACGACATCGTCGGCATCGCGAAGGCTTTGCGGACTGCTGGTTTTGTAGGGAAGTATTGCCGCGAGCACATTCTTCTTCCCAAGTGCTTCGGCCGCGAGATACGCGGCGACGGCCGAATCGACACCGCCGGAAACGCCGATCACGCATTTGTCAAATCCGGCATTCAGGGTTTGGTCCCGTATGAATCGAACGAGCAGCTCCCGAACCATGTCCATGTTCAGTTTGAGAGCCGCCCTATTGTCATTACTGTCGATTTCCATGCTTGTTTTGTGACCTCGATACGCCTGTCATTCACCGGCGCTGATTTCCTGCATTGCCTTCCGGATAATCGCAATGCCGTCGTCAATTTCGCTATTCTTGATATTCAGTGGAGGACGGAACCGGATCGACCGGTCACCGCAGCCAATCAGTATCAGTCCTTCTTCGTATGCTTTGGTCTTGAGATGATCCCGGTTCTGCGCGCTGTCCAGATCCATGGCGCAGAGCAAACCCCTTCCCCTGGAGTTGTCGACAAGCTTCGGGAATTCCCGTTCCAGGCTCATCAGACTCGACAGAAGATGTTCCCCGACCACACGGGCATTCTCGACGAGGTTTTCTTCTTCAATGATTTCCAGGATGCGCGTAAATCGTACCATATCCACGAGGTTGCCGCCGAAGGTTGAATTGATCCTGCTTGGTTTGTGAAAAACATTGTCCAGCACATCATCAATTCTCTTTGAACACATGAAGCCGCAAATCTGGGTTTTCTTGCCGAAGGTGATCATGTCCGGCATGACAAAATACTCGGCGGCCCACATTTTTCCCGTCATGCCAACGCCCGTCTGCACTTCATCAAAGATCAGAAGTATTTCATTCTCGTCGCAGATGTTTCGAAGCTGCTGCAGGAATTCCGCACGGAAATGATTGTCTCCCCCTTCGCACTGGATCGGCTCGATGATCATTGCAGCAATATCATCCGGATTGTTGATGATCGCCTCTTTGATCTGCCGGATGGCCAATCCTTCTTCTTCCTTCACCTGAGCGAGATTCTGGTCGTTCAGCGGGAATTTGATGGCTGGATTATGGATCCGAGGCCATTTGAATTTGGGATAGTAGTTCGTTTTCGTCGGATCGGTGTTGGTCAGAGACATGGTGTAGCCGGACCGACCATGGAATGCCCTCCGGAAATGGATGACCTGTCGTCCCCGTTCTTCAGTATATCCCTTCACGAAGTTTTTCCGGACTTTCCAATCGAACGCCGTCTTGAGAGCATTCTCGTTTGCGAGGGCGCCGCCGTCGACAAAGAAGAGGTACTCGAAGTGCTTCGGTTTGGCGCAACGGGCAAACGTCTCTACAAATTCCGCCATCTCGACGGTGTACGCGTCAGAGTTGGACGGTTTGTGCACGGACGTGTAGGCAAGTTTGTCGAGAAACTCTTTACTAGTCATTTTGGGATGATTCATCCCGACAGAGCCGGAAGCGAAAAAGGTGAAGAAGTCGAGGTAGCGCTTGTTCGACCGGGAGTCGTACAAGTACGATCCCTGGCTTCTTTTCAAATCCACGATAAGGTCGAATCCATCGACGAGCATGTGCCTGGACAATGCGGCATGTGCTTCAGTCGGAGCAATAACGACGGGATTCTTGGTTGTGGGCCTGGCAATCATTTCATCAGTCTCGTCGCCGTTGGCGTCATGGGAGACATCGAGGAGTTCTTTGAGTTCATCTGTTTTCATACGTCACCTGGGAGTTTTTCTCGTTGGAGGTTCGTGAGTTGTGCCGCGAAGAGATCCGCGGATCGAACTTCTCGCAAACCTTCAGAAGAACTCCTGGTGTTCGTAGAGTGATGTGATGTAGGGACGTCCGCTCACGAGAGACCCGCCTGCTGAAAAATGTAGTCCACTTGTCTGAGACTCCGTTTTGGGTCGAACAACTCTTCCAACTCCTGTGGGTTGAGATGCCGCATGACTTCATCGCTGGCTGCGATCAGTGCTTTGAAGTTCTGGCCGCTTTCCCAGACCTTCATGGCACGCTCCTGGACGATCAGGTAGGCATCTTCCCGCCGCATCCCTTTTCTTGTCAAAGCCAGCATCACTTCCTGAGAGAAGACAAGGCCATTAGTCTTATCGAGGTTCTTTTGCATGTTTTCAGGGTACACAAGCAACTTTTCGATGATCTTCGTCATCTCTGTCAGCATATAGTCCAGGAGGATACAGCTATCGGGCACGATCACTCTCTCAACAGAAGAATGAGTAATGTCGCGTTCATGCCAAAGGGCGACGTTTTCCATCGCGGCCAGCGCGTTGCCGCGCAGTACCCGGCTCAATCCAGCGATACGCTCGCATGTGACTGGATTTCGTTTGTGGGGCATCGCCGATGACCCTTTCTGACCCTTCGAAAAGAACTCTTCTGCTTCAAGTACCTCGGTCTTTTGAAGATGCCGGATTTCGGTGGCGAATTTCTCCAGAGAGCAGGCACAGACGGCAAGCGTGTTCATGAATTGCGCGTGTCGGTCACGCTGTAATACTTGTGTGGAAACCGGCGCCGGTGTGAGCCCCAGCTTTTCGCAGACGTACCGCTCGACGGCCGGATCGACGTGCTGGTATGTGCCAACGGCGCCGGAGATCTTGCCAACCGAAATAGTGGCCAGCGCATTGGTGAGCCGCGTGATATTGCGCAGCGTCTCGGTATACCAAAGAGCAAGCTTCAGTCCGAACGTGACGGGCTCGGCGTGAATTCCATGCGTTCGGCCAACCATCACCGTGTACTTGAATTCTTTCGCCCGCCTGGCAAGAACCTGTTTCAGGGATTCAAGCCCTTTGAGGAGCAATTCGGCGGACTGTTTCATCTGGACGGACAGAGCTGTGTCCAATACATCGGATGATGTCATGCCAAGATGGATGAATCGCGATTCAGGGCCGACGTATTCGCCCACATTCGTCAAAAAGGCGATAACATCGTGCTTCACTTCATTCTCGATCTCAAGGATCCGCTTGACATCGAATTTGGCCTTCTCGCGAATAACGCTCACCGCTTGCTTCGGTATCGCACCAAGACTGGCCTGGGCTTCGCATGCGAGGATCTCTATCTCCAGCCATATGCGGAACCTGTTCTCGTCTTCCCAAATCCTGCCCATCTCGGGGCGTGTATACCGTTCGATCACGAGGTCGTGCTTTCTCGATCTAGCGCCGTTCAAGTTTGATCTTTGTTTCGATCGTTTTTCGTTCTCTGTAAACCTTCAGGGCGAGCACATCGCCGGGGGCGGCATCGATCAGGATCTCCGTCAAATCATCCTCGGCGTTGATCTTTTGTCCATTCGCTTCGAGAACAATATCTCCCACTTTGAGTCCCCCCTTGTCGGCGGGGCCGCCGTCCTGGATCTCGCTCACGATGACCCCTTCGATCTTGGTCATCCCAAAATAGCGTGCGATGCGGGCATCGACCTCCTGCACGTCAAATCCCTTCCACACATCACGCGTGACTTTTCCTTTTCTGCGAAGGTCAGCGACGACTTTCTTCACTTTGTTGATCGGAATTGCGAAACCATATCCCACGAATGTGGCGCTTTGTCCACCTGTGTAAATGAGCGTATTCATACCGATGACTTCCCCCTGGGAATTGACGAGCGGACCTCCGCTGTTGCCACCGTTGATGGCAGCGTCCGTCTCGATCATGTCCCGGTAGAAATGCGACTTGATTCGTCCGAGGTTCATGCCGGTTGAACTGATGACTCCGACCGTTACGGTTGGTTTGTCATTGATTTCAAAAAGCCCGAAAGGATTGCCAAACGCAATTGCCCACTCGCCGATAACAATATCGTCCGAGTTGCCAAGTGTCACGAATGGGAGATCCTTCGCATCGACTTTGAGAAGACTGACATCAGTCAGGACATCAGTCCCTACCAGCGTCGCCTTGTACCGTTTTCCCCCTGCCATTGTGATCGTGATTTGCGTTGCATTTCCTGCCACATGGTCATTCGTGATGATGTACCCATCAGCTGAGATGACAAACCCGGAGCCCAGACTCTGAACCTGCTGCTGGCGATCGCCAAAGAACTGTCGCCAGAATGGATCATCTGGAAACATGCGGGAAAAGGGGTCGCGATAGGTTTGAATTTCCGTAACGTTGATGCCGACAACCGCAGGACTAATGCTTGCCGCCGCCTGCGTAATGGCGTTCTTTCTCGATCCGGTTACTTTCTCAGGATCCTGGGCAGACAAGTGCGGGCTTTTGTTGGCAACGGGGAAAGACTCTGTCGGTTCGTTGTTGACGGCTTTGGCGGTTTCCGCCTGCGTTGTCTTGACGCTATAGCCAATACCAAATCCAAGTATCAGCGGAATCATCAAGATGACAAAGAAGCGAACGTAGGGATTATTCATTTTTCATTTTCCGTTGTTGAATGAGCTCTTTCACCACATCGAGATGGCTGAGAAGCAGCAGTCCACTCAGGGCCATGCCGATGAACTTGAAGAAATCCGGCGGGACATCCGAAATCATCAATGCGTTCAGCCAGACCGCCGGCATTGCCGTCACGAGAATTGGAGTTACAATGATCGCGAACAAATTACCGGTGTGGATATCCTTTCGGATCTTGTAGACGACAATCCACAATGCGCACCAAACGAGCGTGTACATGACTCCGATCGCGAAGAAGCCGCCGGCTGCGGTCGCTAGCCCCCGGCCCCCCTTGAACTTCAGCCAAACCGGATAGTTGTGCCCTACGACGACTCCCAGAAAACCAGCCGCCAGAAACTCAACAGGCGATCTAAGCCCCCAGACAAGGACTGCCGTAACGATGAAACCTTTGAGAGCATCCAACAAACCGACGATCACGCCACTGGCTCTCGACTGGGTCACGTCGTAGGTATTGAAGGCCCCTACGTTGCCGCTCCCCGCCTTGCGAATGTCAACACCCGCCTTACGTCTGACAAATAGATACGCCGTCGGAATCGAACCGACCAAGTAACTGGCGAAGAAAACGGTTGCGTAATCCAATTTGGTAGCTCAAATCAATGTAAGAAACGAACACTTGTGGACGAAATTACGGAAAAGTGGGTGGTAAAGCAAGGAGTGAAGTCCATGACGGAGTCAAAGGAATCCCCACAGAAGACCCGCGGGACGAACATCGGCGAACTCTGCAAAGAACAACTGAGGAGGCTAGATGAGTTTTTCGCGCTGTGCCTTCACAACGAGGCTGCTGCGACTGCGAACGTTCAGCTTGGTGTTGATGCTGGAAAGGCGGGCGTTGACTTCAGGATGGTCGATGGACAACCGTGCGCAAATCTGATTCATCGTAAGTCCTTCAACGAAAAGGACTATTATCTCTTTTTCCTGATCCGTCAAACCATAGTCTTGCTTCACTGGACTCTTGGCGATGTCCATTTCGAGCACTTTTCTGGCGACGAACGGATCGATGGGGACGCCCCCCCTGAGTGCGGCACGAATTGAGTCGATGATCTGGCTGAGATGGATCGTTTTGAGCAAATATCCCTCTGCCCCCGCTGAAAACGTCTTCAAAATCTCCTCATCCTCATCTGATCCAGCCAACATCACAATAGCGCTCACCGGCGTCAGTTTCTTGAATAGAGAAATTCCCTCAATGCCGTTGACTCCCGGCATATGGATGTCGAGCAGAATCACATCGGGCGGTTCCGTCCCTTTGCCGAGTGCTTCCAATGCCGGCTCGCAGCCGGAATAGGTCGTAACGCGTATATCCGACGCATTTTGGTTGATGAATTCGTTCAATGTTGCGCGTATACTGTGGTCGTCATCGACGAGCCAGACCGATATGATTTCCGATGATTCTACCAATATACCCTTCTAGCCTGAATTAT
>Ga0315286_10002844_pt1 | contig 16223 bp, 17 predicted proteins | sample YL17G10_0_MG_FD_205038 | JGI IMG/M metagenome (GOLD analysis project Ga0315286, IMG submission 205038) | Sediment microbial communities from Yellowstone Lake, YNP, Wyoming, USA - YL17G10_0 | ecosystem: Environmental > Aquatic > Freshwater > Lake > Sediment | place: USA: Wyoming | collected...
TTGAAGGTCTTCATGACCTACTACGAGAAAGAGAACCCGCCGGTGAAGCCGTAGCATGGGCGTCCCCGCCCATGTGGATCCCGGGCGTCTCGCCCGTGCAGGCAGGGCCAAGCCCGCAGCGCCGCTACGCGTCGGGGATGGGCCTGCGACTCATGGGCAAGATGCCCATGCTACGAGGCTGATCGACACTTGGGGTACGAACCGGACGCTCTGCGACATCGGGCCGGGAGTTCCTTAGCGCCGCGTGCGCGGCGGGGCTGGGGCGACGGCAAGGTGGACATTGAGGACTTGAAGGTCTTCATGACGTACTTCGAGAAAGAGAACCCGCCGAAAAATCAATAGTCAAGATGCAGAAATCAAAGATGTGGAGTCGCTACGCGATAGCATATTTGAGTTTCGATCTGTGGTTTTGATCTTTGATGTTACTTCTCGGGCACAAGGGCCGGCGGTCAACGAAGCCGCCGGCTCTTCTTTCATAACCTGAAGGGTCTACTTCGCTTCGAATTCGGCGTCGATGACGTCGTCGCCCTTTCTCTTGACTTCGGCTTCCTGGGCCCCGCCGGGTCCGGCGGCTTGCTGCGGCTGGGCCTGGGCACCGGTGGCCGCCTGTCTCTTGGCCGCCTCCTCGTACAAGGCCTTGCCCAATTCCTGGGTGACGTCGTTGAGGTTGTCGATCGCTCTTCGGATCGCGGCGGGGTCCTCGCCCTTGGTGGCCTCCTTGAGGTTGTTGACCGCGCTCTCGATCTTTCCGCGCGTCTCGGAGGAGACTTTGCCGCCGTGCTCGCGCAGCGTTTTTTCCGTCGAGTAGATGATCTGGTCCGACTGGTTCTTGAGATCGACGACCTCCCGGCGCTTGCGGTCCTCTTCGGCGTGGGCCTCCGCGTCCTGGGTCATCTTCTTGATTTCCACGTCGGTCAGGCCGGAGCTCGATTTGATCTCGATGGATTGCTGCTTGCCCGTGCCCAGGTCCTTGGCCGAGACGTGCAGGATGCCGTTGGCGTCGATGTCGAACGCGACCTCGATCTGCGGGACGCCGCGAGGAGAAGGCGGAATGTCCGCCAACTGGAACCGCCCGAGCGTCCGGTTGTCCCGCGCGAACTCGCGCTCGCCCTGGAGGACGTGGATATCGACCGTCGTCTGGCTGTCCGCCGCCGTGGAGAAGATCTCCTTTTTGCTCGTCGGGATCGTGGTGTTGCGGTCGATCAGCTTGGTCATCACGCCGCCCAAGGTCTCGACGCCGAGCGACAGCGGCGTCACGTCCAGCAGCAAAATGTCCTTCACGCCGGCGTCGCCCATCAGCACCGCGCCCTGGATGGCCGCGCCCAGCGCGACGACCTCGTCGGGATTGAGGCTCTTGTTCGGCTCCTTGCCGAAGATGTCCCTGGCGATCCGCTGGACCTTCGGGATTCGCGTCGAGCCGCCGACCAGGAGGACCTCGGCGATCTCGGCGGGTTTGAGCTTGGCGTCCTCGATCGCGCGGTAGCAGGGGTTCTTCAGCCGTTCGAAGACGTGGTCGCACAGGGCCTCGAACCGGCTGCGGGTGATCGAGATCTGCAAATGCTTCGGGCCGGCCTGATCCGCCGTGATGAACGGCAGGTTCACCGTCGTCTCCATCTGGGAGCTCAGCTCGATCTTCGCCTTCTCGGAGGCCTCGAGCAGCCGCTGATGGGCCATCGGGTCCTGGAGCAGGTCGATCCCCTCTTTCTTGCGGAACTCCTCGGCGAGATGGTTGACCAGCACGGCATCCAGGTCGTCGCCGCCCAAGTGCGTGTCGCCGTTGGTGCTGAGCACCTCGAACACGTTGTCGCCGATATCGAGAATGGAGATATCGAAGGTCCCGCCGCCGAAATCGAAGACGGCCACCTTCTCATTCTTCTTTTTTTCCAAGCCGTAGGCCAGGGCCGCGGCGGTCGGCTCGTTGATGATCCGCTCGACCTTGAGTCCGGCGATGGCCCCGGCGTCCTTCGTCGCCTGGCGCTGGGCGTCGTTGAAGTACGCCGGCACCGTGATGACGGCCCGCTCGACCTTCTCGCCCAAGTAGGTCTCGGCCGTCTTCTTGAGGTCCTGGAGAATCATGGCCGAGATCTCCGGCGGCGTATACTGCTTGCCGCGCGTCTCGACCTTGACCAGATCATTCGAGCCGCCGACGACCTTATACGGCACCAGCTTCTCTTCCTCCGCCACCTCGCTGCCGCGCCGGCCCATGAACCGCTTGATCGAAAATATGGTGTTCTCCGGATTGGTGATCTGCTGGTGTTTGGCCAGTTCTCCGACCAGGATCTCGCCTTTATCGGTGAACCCGACGACCGAAGGGGTCAGCCGCGAGCCGCGGGAGTTGATCAGCACCTTCGGAGCCGAGCCCTCCATCACGGCCACAACCGACAACGTCGTGCCCAGGTCGATTCCAATGATCTTGTTCGTAGCCATGACCACCGTCCTTTCCTTGTCTTTCCGCCGGTATCTACAGTCTGCGGGGGCCCCCAAACAGGGTCCAACGCATCTGCAAATCCGGTACGCACTTCATTCCGCTCATTGCGCACGGACTCATACGGCTACTATTTCACGCAAAACCTGTGCCAAGAATCACGGCCAACCGCCGGATTGCGCTAACCCCTTGCGTACAGACCACTTACGACAACTCGATCGCAGCAAATCAGCGGCGAATCGTCGCCTGCACGGGGGGGAGCTTGCCACATCTGCCGTGCCATTTTGGCAGGACATCCGGGAGGCCGCAGGGCACCGGACAGGATGTGGCCAGCCAGGAGTCTCTCTCACGAAATGGGAATCCAGGAAGCTCCGGCCGGACGGCGCCGGCGCACGAGAGCCCCCATTTTCTTTTGCGGAATTTCGTTAGTCCTTTACCTGCAAAGGGTTACGTCTACACAACATCTGCCGCAGGAGGACATTTTTCTTTTGACAAAACGCGTGTGGTAGTTTACTATATACACACCATCGCATAGAGCGATCCGCCGGGGCGTGTGTCCCGGCGGGCGAGAAAGCGTATTCGAGATGGAAATACGGAGCTGAGAATGAGCAAGAAGCGATGCTGCGAGAACTGTGTGTACTCCGGCAAGGTCCGTGACGGCCAGCGGACGCTGTACATTTGCAGCAACGTGCCGGGCAACCCCGGCCAGACCGTGGTCGTGCCGCCCGACGGCCTCTGCCCGCACTTTCGCGCCAAGCGCGGCCAGCCCGTCCGGAGCGAGCCCAAGGAGTCCGGCGACCCCCGGGCCCGCTATATCCCCTTGACCGACGGCCTGTACGCGAGGGTCGACGCCGGCGACTACGCCTGGCTGAGCCTGCACAAATGGTCCGCCTACCGCACGGCCCACACGCACTACGCCTACCGTCGGCGCAGTGGCGAGATGATCTACATGCATCAGGAGATCATGGTGCCGGCCGAGGGCTACGTCGTGGACATATCGACGGCCACGGCTGGGACAACCGCCGGGGCAACATGCGCATCTGCACGCGTGCCCAGAACGGCCGCAACCGCGGCAAATGGAACCGAGCCACCTCCTCGCAGTACAAGGGGGTCGGCCGACAGCCCGCGACCGGCAGATATTTCGCGCGGATTGGCCACAATCGTCGGAGAATTCACCTCGGCACCTTCGAGGCCGACATCGAAGCCGCCCGCGCCTACGACCGGGCGGCCCGCCAGCACCACGGCCAGTACGCCCGCCTGAACTTCCCCGAGGAGTGGGTCACCGGCGAATGGCGACCGGTCGCCGAAGAACCGGAACCGGAGGACAGAGACCCGACCAACGACCCACCGCCGGACCTGTAATCACCGGCCTGTCTAACCGCAGAGGACGCGGATGTCCGAGAATCTCCAACGGAGAACTGGGAACTGACAACCGACAACTGTTAGGCCACCGCGAAATACGCCCAACACGCGAAAGGAAAAAGGCCGTAGGCCGCAGCCGCACGCGACGCCGACCTGGATTACCGCCACAATCATCAATCGCAAATCATCAATAATCAATTCGGAGGCCCCCGACCCCTGACCACTGGGAACTGAGAACCGCGAACTGAGAACTCCTATTCAAACGCCGATACACGCAGATAGACCCGTTGCCCAAACGGAATTACGCTGGCTTCTCCGGAAGAAATACCTGACATTGCCCCATTCTCCCGGTAGGGATTTACGCGGAAGACAGGGAGTTCAGCCAAGAAACTTGCGCAGCCTCATCGCGAGTTTCTGTAAGCTGGCAGGCCTTGTCTGGCATTCCCATACGACTAGCACATCCCAACCAAGCCTGCGCAATTTGCGCCGGTTTCTCTGGTCCCTGGCCACATTGCGTTGGAGCTTGGCGAGCCAATAGGCAGTGTGCGAGGAGGGAACTCGGCTTCCTCGCCGACAACGGTGTTGGTGCCAGAAGCAGCCGTGAACGAATATGACCTTTCTGCACTGCAAAGGCGCAACATCTTGTTTTTTTAGCAAGCATTTTCAATGAAGCTGGTGTAAGTCCTCAAGACAAAAGGAATTATAGTTCGCGCAGAGACGCAGGGACGCGGAGTTCGAAATGAGTTTCTATTCTGCTTCTCTCTGCGCCTCCGCGTCTCTGCGCGAGTTGGTTTTGGTTGCGGCCGAAGGCCGCGCCAAGAGAGCCGAAGACTATGTCGGGTTTCTACTACAATAGCGTCTGATCAAGGAGAAGCTTACCCGAGTCATCCTTGACTTGGGCGTGGCCCTTTTGGAGTTCGATAATGCACAGCGGATCGTTCCGGTCAGGGTGCACGAAAATGCGCCACATGTCAACTGCGCGTTCAATGAATACGTCCGGCGCGTCCTCGTCGTCCGGATCGCCCATGACAACACGTAGCCCATCCACCTCCTGAAGCGTGAGCATGAAGTGCCTCGTGTAGTCGTACTCTGGGTCACTATCTGAGTCGTACGTTGGAATCTCAACTTGTCTTGTTTTCATGTTCAGCCTCTGAGACAATGGGTCGCTGTAAATTCGAAACCAGCACGTGCGCCTGCGAGTCTGCTTCTCCACATGACTCCAGCGAAACGCGAGTAAGACAGGAATTCAGTCTCTGAGTATCCGCATGACGATCACACCTGCAAAGCGATTCGGGAAGTCCACAACGCGGCGACGCTTCGCTGGTACCGGCACTGGACAGTCAGCACGCGTTGCGGGTCCTTCCAGAGTTCGAATATTGGCGTTGTAGCGACGTTGCCGACTACCACAAGCCAGTACTCTGCCTGACGCACCTTTGCTTCGGACCATTCATGATCCGTGAACTGAATGGCACCAGAATGCCCTCTTAGACCTTTGACTTCGATGGCCCTTTCCGGAATCCCTGCCACAGCAAAGTCAAAGCCGAGCGCGGAATCGCGACGGTCAAGGACCTGGCGTCGCGGAATCCCAATCCATGACTCGCAGTTTTCCAAGAACAGGGTCTCGGCCCGCCGCCCTGTCAGAAGTCGCTCCGCAACGTTGTGCGCTGGGGGACGCACTTCAACAAGGGAATCGAGCAGCTCTTCCGTTGCTGTCTCGTCCCTCCGGAGAATACGGTTCACACACTCCAGCAACGCATCGTCACTTACCTCGGAAAGGTCCCCCATAACACGCTGCCGGTTCGGGCGAAGCGCCCTATGCCACCACCCCTTTCGCAGATTGTCGTGGAAGGGATCGAATTCGTCGCGGAGGTTTTTCAGACTCGCAGGTCGTACCCCCAATGCGTCCGCGGCACGATCAAACGCAGCTTTCCATGTTCGCACCCCCTGGGACCGCAAGTAGCGGTTATCGAGTCGGCTCATCGCGTATCCCACAACGATGGCGACGGTCTCAAGACGTTTTCGGTTCGATTCAGACATAGCACTATAAGCTCCAAACACTTCATTGCGTTGATCAGCAGCCGATCTGCAGCGGAGCGGATACGCATCGCCTGCATCGCGCGATCTCGCTCGCGGGGGGACGAAACGGTGTCAGGTACATTCCCACGATCATATCTCCACCTCCTAAGGCGCAGGTTTCAATCGAATGCCTGATTCAGCTTGTCTTGAAGAGCTCCTTCGGTCCTGCGGTCCTGCCGCCCAAAAAGCTCCTGGGTCCAGGATCGCGCGAACGGAAATGGCGGCGGGGCTTCCCGGTCCGAGCGTCAATGGGTATGTCGGTGCTGACTTCCTTCGAGAGGCCATCGAGTTCTAACACAAGAGGTGTTCCCACCCGGGTTCGGGCGTTCGCCCCTCCCACGCAGTCCTTTGGGAAAAAGTCTTGGTGCCCCGTAATGTAGATGTGACCATTATCCACATTGCCTTGCGTGATCTTGATCAAGCGTCTTCCGTTTTTTGTTTCTTGTTCCATTCGTTTCCTACGACGACGAAGAATCATCCACAAATGCCTTGATTAGTATAGCGTGCCAACCAGAGGATTGGAAGTCCGGGAAACCGAGGCTGGCGCGGGCTTCTGCTTGGAACGCGCCAGACCTGCTGAGGAAACCGAGGGTGTCAGGTATTTTTTCCCGAGGACGTCGGCCCGGAGATGCTGTCTCCGGGGGTGTCGCGCAGATATAATGGCTTCTGTGTTGGCGCTTTCGGCAAGAGGGACATGGAAAGTGCGTTCGGTCCACTATGAACAAGGCATCAGAATCTCCCAGGATTGTCATCGTCGCCGGCCCGAATGGGGCCGGCAAGACCACCTTTGCCCAGGAGTATCTGCCCCAGGAAGCGGGCTTTCCGGACTTCATCAACTTTGGGTCATGAAGAACGGCCGAATTGTCAACCTCAACCCCAACGCCCAAGGTTGGCGGAAGATGCTGCGTACCGCGACGGAGGCGGGAAACGGGACGAAAGAGCCGCAGGCCCGTGCCAAAGAGGCCAAGAAAGGCGGTTGCAAAAGCAGTGATCGGGAGCCAGTTGTCAGTAGCCGGTTCGCGCTCCTCATCGTCGAGAAGAACGAAAGAACCGGAAAGTAATCATGATGACGCGACGAAGCCCCTGTTCTGTCCCCTTTTGCGCCTTTTGTGGTTTCTTTCGGCCATCATTGGTTTGGTTGCGGCCGGAAGTTGCGTCAAATCCTCTGCGGTTAGGAAAACCTGGATTCCCGCCTTCGCGGGAATGACAAGTCAGGAATCCACGCGAATCGTCCTTCTCTGTGGCCTCGGTGTTCTCTGGGGTGAAGAAAGGACCCGCATGGGCTAAAGCCCATCCTACGGGCTTCGGATTTTGAAAGATATCTGCGTCAATCGGCGAAATCTGCGGCGGATCAGCGGGTTTGAACTTGACAAAGCGTGATACCGTATATAGTATTATGAGTGATGGCTGTGCTGCGCATTGTAATGGATACGAATGTGCTGTACGCGGGGCTTCGTTCCTCGCGTGGGGCTTCTTACGCCCTGTTGCGCGCGATAGACAAAGGTGCGGTACGGATCGTGCTTTCTACGGCGTTGCTCTTTGAATATGAGGATGTTGTCAGGAGGAACCAAGTAGCGCTCGGGCTGTCTGATCAGGATATTGAAGAGTTGCTCGACTCGCTTTGCCGGGTGAGCGAGCACCAGAAGGTTTACTTCCTTTGGCGGCCGTGTCTGCCCGATGTGAAGGACGACCATATTTTGGAATTGGCCATCGCGTCCGGGGCCGACAGCATCGTTACCCATAACGTTCGTCACTTCGAGGGGGCGGCCCAGTTCGGCATGAAAGTCCGTACCGCGAAAGAGATAGTGGAGAGTATAGCATGAGCTCTTTGAGTCTTCGTCTTCCGGATTCGATTCACCGCCATATCAAGGAGATCGCCAAACGAGAAGGGGTGTCGATCAACCAGTTCATCTCGTCGGCGGTGACGGAGAAGGTCTCCGCCCTCATGACCGAAGACGTGCTGGAGGCCCGCGCCAAGAAGGCCAGGAAAGGCGGTCTCAAGAGAATCCTCGACAAGGTCCCGGATCGCCCGCCTGTGCCTGGCGACGAGATGGAATGACGCCCGTCTTCATCGCACAACTCGCATGCCTACGCGAGCGTAGGCATGGCACCCCGCCGATTATTGCAGCCATTAGCTGCAATTTCTCGCACCAGTGGTGCGAGTTTTGGAGAGAGCGGACCCTTCTTCTTTTCCGGGGGAGACGGAAAGAATGGCGGGCAGCAGTTGGAGGAGAAGGCAAAAGTGACAAGTAAGAAGGATCAAGTCGGAATCTGCGGCTCAAGAAGGTAGTTGGCAGTCCTCTGCGTCCCGGCATCTCTGCGCGAGATAGGATTCAGGCCATTCGTGCGTTTGGTGGCTAAGAACCGGTCGGAAACTGCTCCAATCGTGCCGGTTTGGGCTCAGAAGTGGTCGAAAAGGCGTCTGAAAACGGTCGTCGGTAGTCAGTAGCCGGTAGTCGGCGGACAGTCGGAAAGCCGTGTTCATCCGCGTGAATCCGTGTCGAAAGAGTTGCGGCCTCTGCGGTTAGGAAAACCTGGATTCCCGCCTTTGCGGGAATGACAAGTCCGGAATCCGCCTGAATCGTCCTTCTCTGTGGCCTCGGTGCTCTCTGGGTTGAAGAAAGGACCCGCATGGGCTAAAGCCCATCCTACCCTCCGTACTGCAAAGGCCTATTATCTTGTTTTTTTGGCAAGCATTTCCTTGTTCAGGCCGAGAGCTTGGCGACATCGGCGTCGCGGCGCTTCAGCGCGGCGGTCATGATCCGCTGGCCCTTGGCCGTGACGCGGTAGTAGCGCGTGCCGCTGATCTTGCGGAGCAAGGCGTGGGCACGCAGGAGTCGCAGCCACCGGGTCATCCGACCGGACGCAACGGCCGATAGGGGCGTTTGTGCCTGCTCACGGGCCGACTGACGGCATCCCGCAACGCACGGGCGGGAGCGGGGACCTCCACTACTGCCAGCGCCTCCAAGTAGCGCTGATTGGCGGCGCGACTAATCTGCCCGCGCCGATCCAGGTCGGCCACGCCATGGCGCATCGGCAGCCACCGCATGCGACGAACCTGCTTCCCTACCGTGATCCGCCGAACCTTAAACCGCCGGGGATTGTTGATCGTCGTCTCGATCCGCAGGACCGAGCCGTGTTTGTCGTACCTCTTGATCGAGTTCTCCTGGGCCCAATGCTTGACCCGTACCCCTTCCCGACGCTCCAGATAACGGGCCGACGCCTCCCCGGCAAAGGCACGCGTCACCCGCCGGCCCAGAAACCGCAACCCGTCCTTGCTCCCGAACCGCTGGATCGCGTGATCCAGCAACGCCGGATAGACCCGCGCCAAGGTCGAAGTAGCCTTGAACAAGATATCCGTGGCCTATTCGCTCTGCCGAAGGCTCCCGTAGTACGGATGCAGATCCAGTCCCTTCGACCCACCGAGCAGCGGATTGACGCGTCGGACCAGAGCCCCGAGCCGCCGCTCCCATGGGCGTGTCTCCCATTGCTGGAGCCTCTGCTGCGCGCGCGGCAGATCCTCGATCCGCACAAAGCAGTTGTCCCGTTGCTCAACGCCGCCAGCAAGATCATAGGCGGGAACCGAGGCGAAATCAAAGGAAAATCAGGGGTCAGGGGCCTCTGAATTGATTATTGATAATTTGCGATTGACGATTGTGACGATAGTCCGCCTCAGGGTCGGTAGCCGGCAGGGAATCGGCGTGCGCGGCACACCCACCGTGCCTCGCGGGTAGAAAAGGAGAGGAGGCCGGGGCCTCAGAAAACGCAGAGCAGAGGACGGTGGGCGGAAGAGTCTTCTATTCTCCGCCCTCCATCCTCTGCTCTTGACTGTGCTTCTGGAGACTATCGGTGCGGCTAATGGCCGCCCGCTATCTGGGACTGCTGCAAATCGACGCTGATCCGGTTTCTCACCGTGGGGTCCGTGTTCGTCCCCGTGGTGATCGCCCCGGATTGCTTGATGTCCACGAACTGGGACTGGCTGCCCGTGGTGGACGGCGTTGTCACGGCCTGCGCCTGTGCGCCGGTGAACGTTTGCGTGCCGGCGACGGAGCCCACCCCGTTCGGCTTGGAGAGGTCCGTGCCCAGCTTCGCCCCCAGCTCCTGCTGCATTCTGCCGGGGAAGGAATGACTGGACCCGGTCGGCAGACTCTGCCAGCCATTGATGCCGGCGGTCTGCCGGGCCGTGGCGGAGCCGCCGCCGCCGGCGGCGGCCGTCTGAACCAGCGATCCGGCCCCCACCTGCACGCCCGACGTGCCGGTGTGCCGGTCGGTGAATTCCTGTTTTTGCACGAAGCTGGCCTGGTTCTGGCTCCAGGCCGAGCCGACACACCCAGACCACACGACCTCGTTCAACGCGCCGATCCCAAAGCTCTGGGTCCGGCCGATGGATGCTTGAGCGCTGCCGGCCGAGATAAGCACGCCCAATACGACGATCACGGATAACCTATGCATCTTGGCACTCCTTTCCATAAAAGTTCGGACTGCGGACTTCCGTCGCGACCGAAATCCGCCATGTTGTCACCCCGAGCCCCAATTCGGGACCTCGGGCGAAGGTTCATCGAATGCTGACAAACCCGACCTCCTGGTCGTTCGGGAAGCCGGCCATGTTGTACAGTTCACGGCTCATCGTGATGCCCGGCCCTTTGTGCGCGGGGGGTCTGGTCTGGGCACGGTGAGCCGGAGCGGGGCACGGTGCCGGGGCGGCCGAGGCGAGGTCTGGGGCCGAAGCCCGGGCCGGAGCCGGGACGCGAGCTGCCGCCTGTCGGCTCGAATCGACTGGTGGCTCGGGGGTCTCCACGGCAGCCGGTGCGGGCGCCGGCTCACTCATGGCCGCCGGAAGGGGCCTAAGCCGAATCCGGTCGTAAAGAGCCGCCGGAATCCTCCTTCGTTCGATCGTCTGCGGCGAGAACCGATAGGCCTCGGCGCTGAGGATCGCCTTGCCTTTGCCTTCGGTGATTCCCTTGGCTTTGCCTGCGAGCAGGGACAACGAGTAGTTGACTTGGCTATAGCCGGCGCCGGCCGACGGGAAGGTGGTGTTCGAGCCGGTGGTGACCCCCTTCATGCCGCCGGAAACCAGCAGGATATCCACGTCCCAGAGAAGCGCCTCGGCCACCGCGGCCTTGTAGGCCTGGTCCCAGTTGCGGTCCGGGTCCGCCTCGACGCTCACCTTGCCCGCGTAGGCGTAGCCTTCGTCGCCGAGCAGGTTCATGTCCACGTTGGAGTCGATGAAGACCAACAGGGGCTTGCCTTCGGGCCGGCGGTCCCGAACGATGGAGTTGGCGATCTCAATGCCCCGGCCGTGGAAGTAGGTGTCGGGGTTGCCGAACAGGGTTACCCCCATGTCGCTGAACACGGCCCCGATCGCCTGCAGCAGGCCCTTGTGCGGCATGGCTTTCAACACGCTGCGAAGCTCGTGCTGATCCTCGGGATTCTTCGGATCGAACATAGTCTCATAGATTTGGTCGTTCCCGGTCGGGCCGTTGGGGAAGTAGGCCCTGATCGTGCCCCAGCCGCCGTGCGTCCAGTAGGGCAGATACGGCGGAAACGTCGTCAGCGGCGGCGTCCGCGTCTGATAGTTGGATACCGAGGTCGTGCTGAGGCTGAGATTGGCGTTGGAGGTGGACTTGCTGTCGCTCTGAGAATTACCTCCGCTGGCCGATACATTCTGGCTTTGACTCTGGTTTTGGCTCGTGGTGATCTTGTTGTCCACGTCCACCGACAGGGGCGCGGCGCCTCCCCAATCTGCGCCACCGTACCGGCCGTATCCCACGGTGGCCAGGGCCAGGACGGGGATGAGGATGATTCGTGCTTTTTTCATCATGCTTCTCCTTACTGAAAATCCCTTTTCGTATCCGGGGCCTCCATAACACCCTCCATGCGTGTCCGCTGAGTGTTGTGCCCCCACAATCCATTTTGCAGAAGTTCACATCCTTCTCGCAAGTATTCAAGACCCGAGGAGCATACCCAAGAGTGCCGGGTGGCAGCGGGGAGAGCCATCCCTGAAGCTTTGCCCTGTGCGAAGCACGAGTCGGTCCCACTCGCCTTCGCGCAGGGCGTGCTTGAGGCCGGGGTCCCAAACGCGTGATGCCGTGTCTGGGGGGCCCCCTGCCACCTGGCGCTTGGTGTTAGCAACTGGGGCTCAATAGGGTCATTGTGTACCGTGCCGGCCCGATCGACACTCCGGACCAGGGTGCGGCGTGATATAGTTGACGGCGGCAGGCGCGAACAGGGCGTGCGCAGGATGGGCTGTGATGGACGGGCCGGCCCAGGTGATTGGTGCGGCTTTGCGGCGACGTGGGACTGAGCGCAGACGGTGAAAACCCGCCTGACCGTGCCGGCCAGCGGTGAATCCCCTTTGTTGAGCAAAGCGGAAGCGACCATCCGTGTCGATTCTACTCGCACAGCATCCCTGCTCCATTGCCTTGTCTGCCCCGCATCGGCATCCAACGGCAAACTCAGTTGTCGATATATACAGTTATAGGACTACCCTGTCAAGATAAATTACTTAGATTTTTCGTCGTGGGTTCGCTAATTCCGCTATAGTCCCTAATATAATGACACTCTGGTGGAAAGCTACCCCCCGATGTCATTTCCGTGAAAGCGGGAATCCACCTGTGCTGTGGCTTTCCTGGAGCCCTGCCTTGGGTTCCCAAACGCGACACATCGCGTCTGGGGGCTCCTTTCGCAGCAGTGACAAGAGGAAGTCCGTGCGGCGGCCATTCTGTGAGAATGGCTCTCAGGAACCAAATGAAAAGGCAAGAGAAGAGGGCAAAAGGAGAAAGACGGGTCTGCAACCCGCTGCATTCCCTTCGCCTCCTACCCTTTTTACTCTTGCCTTGGTACTCGTGCCGGCTTGCGGCGTGCTCGCGCGGCTATTTCACTTCCAGGATGGAATTGTATTCCCCGTAGGGATTCAACTCGGATCGTTCGTTGTAGGGGTCCTGCTGCCACTGGCCGTCGACCACCAGGCGATAGCGGTAGGTGCCGTGCGGCAGCTTCATCTTCGCCTGCCAGACCCCGGTCTCGCCGACCCGCTGCATGGGCGTTGTCGCCGGCTGCCAGTTGTTGAAATCGCCGGCAATCGCGACAGCCCCCGCCCGCGGATAGAGGGTGACGAAGACCACCGCGTCCTGCATCTGGCTGACGCCGTAGTACTCGGAAAGCTTGGCGTCGAGGTGCTCGGTGCTCTGTGCGACGGATTCGGCCAGCGTCTGGAGAGTGGCCCCAGTGGATAGGGGCGCCGATAGCTGCTCCCTGGTCGCGGCAACGGCGGCGACCGCGATGGGCTCCGGCTCTTTTTTGGGCTCCACAATGGGCTTCTGCACCACCGCGGCCTTCTGCTCCACCACCGGCATCTGTGCCATCACCGGCTTCGGCTCGACCACCACCTTCTGCTCCAAGACCGGCTTGGGCTCGCTCACCGGTTTCGGCTCCGCCAGCGGTCTTAGCTCCACGACCGGTATGGGGGCGGCCATCGGTTTCGGCTCGATCAGCGGCTTTTGCTCTGCCACCGGTTTCGGCGCCGCCGGCTTGGGCTCTGTCACAGGCTTGGGCGCCGTGACGAGTCTGGCCTCGATCACGGGCTTCGGCGCCGCCATCGGCGTCGGCTGGATGGCCGGTTTTTGTTCGGTCACCGGCTTCTGTTCCATCGCCGGCACAGGTTTCGTGGCCTTCAGAAGCTCGGTGGCACTGGCCCCGATGGCTTCGAGCTGGTCGGCCAGCGAATCGACGAGCCGCTTGCTCTTGACCTGCGGCCGTTCCTCGCTGCCGATGACCTCCTGCGCCAGCATCCGGAAGTCCTGCTGGCCCTTGCTCGCCGGATCGTATTCATTGATGGGCTGCCCAAAGCTGGACGCCTCTTTGATTCGGGTGTTGAAGTTCACCACGGTCTTATACATCTGGTCGGAGAAGTGCGACCGCAGCTCGGCCAGGATCTCGCGGGCCATCTTCGTGCGGATGTCGTACATGCTCGCCAGGACGCGGACGGTGACGTGCTGCTGGCACCGCTTGCACAGGATGCTCAGCGTCTCCAGTTGCTTGCTCAGGCCGTGAAGGGCGAAATAGCCGGTCTCGACGGGCACCACCACGTCGGTCGCCGCCCGCAGAGCGTTGAACGTCAGCAGGCTCACCGCCGGCGGACAGTCGATGACGGCGAAATCGTACTCCTCCTTCACGTCCTCCAGCACGTCCTTCAGGCAAACCTCGCGTTCCGGGATGCCGGCCATCTGCTGCTCGTACGCGGACAGGTCGATACTGGCGGGGGCCAGCTCCAGGTGCTCCCCGATCTGCCACAGGATTTCCGTGAGCCGGATGGGCTCGTTGCGGCTCTTGCTGATCAGCACATCGTAAATACTTTGCTCGATCTGCTCTTCGGGCACCGCCAGCCCGACCGCGCAGTGCGACTGCGGGTCCATATCCACGAGCAACACCTTCTTGCCCAGCTCCGCCAGGGCGCTGGCCAGGTTGATGGATACCGTGGTCTTGCCACAACCACCTTTTTGATTGACGATCGCGACTGTTCTCATCTTGGTCTCCATTACCAACTTCGGTGCCGCCGCCTTTGGGCCCCCAGACGCGACCGTTCGCGTCGGGCAAGGGCTCCGGGGTCCCCAACGCACAATTCCGCATTGGGGGGCCCCTCCCGTGTGCGACTGTTCGCACAGGGGCGCCCAAATCCGCTGCCGCAACTGCTTCTGCGGAACCGGAAAAACCCACGTATCAGCACTGACAGGCGGCATCCATGCCTGTAGACTATTTTTCGGCACGCGCATCCAAAAAACTTTACCCCTTTATGGGACGGCCCAATAAAAAGATTAGAAAAGTAGAGAAACACCCCCTCTTATCGGGGCACCCAGACTGCCCGACGCACCCCAAAACTGCCCACTCCACCCCCGCCAAACATGCCAATCGGCCGCATCCCCCCAGCAAGACTCAGCCACACCCAGCCACAGAAATGATACTTGCACATATTATTACCAGACCTGGGAGCCGCAGTCCCTTGATTGCCCCGTCTGCCCATGCGGCTCCATGCCACGCGGAATCTCGAACGGCCTTCAAAGCTCTCGTCTGTCCCTGTTGCCACTTTTTGTTTGCCCTTCCCCCGGGGGTCCAGGTTATGATGCTGATTCAGACGTTGGACGTTGAGTGTGACGCCTTTGGAGATTGAGAGAGACCCGGAGAACGTTCCGGCTGCATTTGGCTCACCCGGCCCAGGAAAAAGCCTATAGCGCGAACGGCTTTCGGCCGATAATATTACTGTCGTGCGATCCGTCGACCAGCGATCCGTAGGGAATGGTGGAGAATGAACAAGCAGCAGATAGCACTGAAGCTCGTATTGGATGAGTTGAAGCTGGCCGTCAGCGTCAAATCATTTGAGGAGAGATTGGTCCTACAGAAGGCATCCTATCTGGCGCAGGCTGCTGGCGTAAACCTCGGGTATTACTTCAGTTGGTATCTGCACGGGCCGTATTGTTCATCGCTCGCGAAGGATGCGTTCGCCATGAGCGATGAGTTGGACGCGAGAAGCGACGAACTGGACGGTTGGCAGTTGGACCAGGGAACGATCTCCACACTGGCGAGAGTCCTGGCGCTTATAGGCGACAGCCGCGTGCAGGAGCCCGCAAAAAGACTCGAGCTCTTGGCATCGGTCCATTTCCTCGTAGCAAGGAAGGGATTCTCTGCCAGTGACATCTCAATTCTGACCCAGGCACTTCAGAGGTTTGGCAAGAACTTTGACGAGAGCGAGGTGGCTTCTGCCTTAGGGGGACTCGCAAAGCATGGTTTCATCTCCCAGTAATTACCCGCAGCCGTTTATTATTGACGCTGTCCATGGGGACATCCATCTCACCCCACGTGAGTGCAAGGTTGTCGATACGGCATCTTTCCAAAGGTTGCGGCACATCAAGCAACTACAGATGGGCCAAGTCACGTACCCAAACGCCACCCACACACGGTTCGTGCATTCCCTCGGGACTCTGAAGATCATGCAGCGGGTGCTCCAAGCTGCTACGGAGCACGGGATCAAGCTTGATGAAGAGGAACAAGAGAATCTACACCTCGCTGGTCTGCTTCACGATGTAGGACACTATCCGTACTCCCATCTGATGGAGGATGTGGACAGAGTTGATCTCCTTGAGGACCGCGTCAAGCCAAAAACCGGGGCCGGGAAACGCACCCTCGATCTGGAGCAGAAACCGACGCCATATCCCAATCACGTGTCCGTCGGCGAGATCATAGTGACAAATCAGCAGGAAATGATTGATGCGATAGGGAGTAAGACGAAGGCAAAGCAAGTGGCGGATCTGTTCTCCGGCCAGGAAATCGAGAACAAGAAACTGACTAAACTGATCAGCAGTAGCAT
>Ga0315286_10002846_pt1 | contig 16218 bp, 17 predicted proteins | sample YL17G10_0_MG_FD_205038 | JGI IMG/M metagenome (GOLD analysis project Ga0315286, IMG submission 205038) | Sediment microbial communities from Yellowstone Lake, YNP, Wyoming, USA - YL17G10_0 | ecosystem: Environmental > Aquatic > Freshwater > Lake > Sediment | place: USA: Wyoming | collected...
TAGTGCCGTCCCGCTCGCCATCCGATGAGGTCGAGCTCGAATGTACGTAACGCACTTCCAGATCGGGAAACTCTTTGAGTTTGGCCTCGAGGTCCTTGCGCACGGCCTCGGTCCGCTCCACGCGGCCGGAAATGGTTTGGCTCTGGCTGTCGTCGACGACGACGGCAAGGATGTCCTTCAGCTTCTCGCGGTCTTCTTGTTTGAGCTGCGGATTGGCGAGGGCCAGCACAATCAGCGCGTAGCTCGCAAAACGCAGCAGCGCGCCACGGCGCGAACGCCACAGCAAAAGCGCGAGCAAAAGAATTCCGAGCGCGGCGAGACCCCAAAGCACGGGCCAGGGCACGAGAGGGGCAAATTCGATCGACCAGTTCATCGCGTTCATTGCCCCAATCGCTCAAGCAAAGCAGGCACATGCACCTGGTCTGCTTTGTAATTGCCGGTCAGCGCATACATGACGATGTTGACGCCGGCGCGGAAGGCCATCTCGCGCTGCACTTCGCCGCCTGGCACCACCGGATAAAGCGGCCGATTGGCGCTATCGAGCGCCCAGGCGGAGGCGAAATCGTTGGAGGTGATGACGATCGAGCTAACGCCGTCAGTGCGGGAGCGTTCGGCTTGGCCATCATTGGTGTTCTCGGCCTCGACCCAGAGCGAACCGCCGTCCCAACGGCCGGGAAAGGACTGCAACAAGTAAAAAGACTTGGTGAGGACGTGATTTTCGGGAACCGGCTCGAGCGGCGGCACGTCGAGCTGACCGATGAGCTGAGTCAGGCCCTTGTTCTGCGTGTTGCCGCCGATAGCGGTGCCTTGGTCGCGCGTATCGAAAACAATCAGGCCACCCTGCTTCATGAAGGCATCGACCTTGGCGAGCGTCGCATCGGAGAGGGGAGCCGCGTCCTCGCGCACCGGCCAATACAACACAGGGAAGAAGGTGAGCTCGTCCTTGTCGATATCGACGCCGATCGGGTCGCCGGGTTCGAGCGCCGTGCGTGCGCGCAAGATCTTGCTAAGTCCGGAAAGACCTTCCGCACTGGCGTCGTCGATCTGCTGGTCGCCGGTCAGAACGTAAGCGAGATGCGTTTGCAGCGACGATTTGAGCGCGAAGTCCTCGGCGGCTGTCGTCGTCGTTTGCGGCTGCTCCGGGGTCTGGGCTCTGACGTGCACGGCATGCAGCGGCGTGAGTGCCAAAGCGGAGAGCAACGTGGCGGCAAACGCTTTGCGCCGCCACTTCAGCGGGATCGCCGAGCTCATCACCAACATGACGAAGACATCGACGAGAAACAGCGCGAGCGCGGCAAGATAGAGATAAGGCTCGATCGCGATCGGCTTCCGCATGATGTAACCGCTGGTCTGCGCGGCACCCTCGATGTTCGCCAGCGGAACCAGCGTGGTCTTCGCCGTAACAAGATTGAAGGCTCTGGCCGCGCCGGAGGGTCCGTAATAACCCGGCGGATGGTCGGGACCCGGTACGCTGGTATCGAGCTTGTCGGGAGAGAGGGCCGCGGCGAGCGGAGGCGGGGGCGTGAGCGTGCCATAACCGTCGAGAGTCTGGATCGGCGGCAGTGCGCCACCTTCGGTCGTGCTGGTATTGCCGGCTTGCGCGGCATCGGTCGCGCCAGCTTTATCGACGCCCTTGGTTTCGATCGTCGAGCCAAGCGCCACAGTGCGGCGAAGCATGTCGACGAAGAGGCCGGACAAAGGCAGGTTCGACCAGTCGGCGTTGGCGGTGACGTGGAACAGCACGACGAGGCCTTGGCCCTGTTTCGCGGCCGTGACAAGGGGCGTGCCGTCGCCCAAACGTGCCCAGATATTGGCGTCGGTCGCGACCGTGGGGTCGGCGAGAACTTGCCGGTTCACTTTCACGTCGTCGGGGACGCTGAGGCCGCGAAACGGACTTTGATCGTCGAAGGGCGCCAGCGGTTGCGGCGTGCTCCACGATAACGAGCCGCCAAGTGAGCGGCCGCCACGGCGGAGCGCCGCAGGGAGCAATTCATCGCCGCCTTGCTCAAGCCTCGGCCCGGCAAAGCGGATCAAGACGCCGCCGGATTTGAGCCATTGCTCTAGCTCTTCAGTGGTGCTCGGGGGGAGCTTGCCGATATCGGCGAGCACGATGGCCGAAACTTTCTGCTCGATGAGATCGTGGATGGCGTTGGCGACATTGCCTTCATTGGGGGCGATGATGTCGGCGTAGGGGCTCAGCGCGCGCTTCACATAATAGAGTGGCGAGAGGAGCGGCTGCGCCGCCTCGCGCGATTCGCCTGAGACGATGCCGACACGGTGCCAACCGGAACGCGCGTCGAGAAGATGGACGGCACCTGCAGAATGCTCGCCGGCAATCTCGATCCTAGCCACCTGGTTCCGGATTTCGAGCGGTAGATCGAATTTGGCTTCAGCCTCGTGCGCGCCCGGCGTAATGGTGTAGGGCGCATCGCCTAGAGGCTCGCCGCGGCCGGTCAAAGCCTTGACGGTGCCGATCCGAGGTCCGTCGTCGCCCTCCAAGACACGCGCGACAAGCGCGCCGCCTTCGCCTTCAGCCTGGCCAAGGGCAAGCGGGGCATCGTCGGCGCCGGGCTTAAGCACGGCAATGCTGCCGCCAGAGCCGGCCAGCTTCCGCAAGCTTTCGGCGAAGGCAGTGCCGTCGCCATAGTCGAGGCCGTCGGAGAGGTAGAGCACGCTGTAATCCTTGCCGCTCTCCAGAACCTGGTCGAGCTTGGCGGAGAGGGCCGCGCGGTCCGGGGCGTAAGGGCGCGGTGCGAGGCCCGCCGCCTGCTCGCGCGCATGCTCGGCGGAAAGGACCTTACTCACCGCATCGCCCGGCGCTGTCGGCGCCAGCACCACGGTGCGGCCTTCGCGATTGGCGCGGTCAATCGCCGCTTCGATGGCTTCGCGCCGCTCGGGCCAATGCGAGGCCGACGCCCAGCCATTGTCGACGACGAGGAGGAGGGGGCCGGCGCCCGCGAAACTCTGCCGGTCGGGATTGAGAATGGGCCGCGCGAGTGCGAAGATGATGAGTGCTGCGAGCAACATGCGAAGCAAGGTCAGCCACCAGGGACTGTGTGCCGGAGTCTCCTCGGTGGTCTTGAGGTCCTTCAGCAGCCAGGTCGTCTCGATGGCGACATGTTTTGGGCTTGGCGGCGTGAGCCGCAACAGCCACCAGATCGCCGGCAGCGAGGCGAGCCCCAAAAGAAGCCAAGGCGCGAGGAAGCCGAGCGTCATCATGGATGCGGCTCCGATTCGATCTCGCCGGCGTGTTTGGTCAGGGGGGCGCGATAGCGATAGTCGCTTTCAAGCCCGGCGAGACGATTATGCAGCGCGAGCAGAGCCTCTTCCGCGGGCCGGTCGGTGTGATGCACGAGGAACGACCAGTCGAGGCGCTTGGCGAGCTCGATGAGATCGGTGCGATGGCGCTTGAGGCGCGCCTGGTAGCGCTCGCGCAATTGCTCGACGCGTCCGATCGTGACCCGCTCATTGCGCTCGATCGAGGTGAATTCCGTGCGTCCATCATAAGGCAGCGTTTCCTCGGCAGGGTCGAGGATTTGGACCAGATGGCCGCGCACGCCTTGGCTGGCGATGGTTTCGAGGCACTCAGCTGTCGCTTCGATGGGTTCGAGCCAATCGCTGAACAGAATGCATTCGGCGAAGCGGCTCAGCCTTGCGGGAGGAGGAAGGCTTTGCTCGCTTCGGTCATCCGCCACCAAAGCCTCCGCGATCCGGTGCGCGACGTGGCGCCCGGTGTAAGGACGTCCGCCGAATACGCCAATCCGTTCGCCGCCGCGCCCCAGCAGGTCGCTTAGACTGAGCGCCAGAACAACGGCCCGATGTTCTTTCGTGCAAGGCGCGAGATAGGATTGGAAGTGCATCGAAGGCGAGAGATCGACCCAGAGCCAAGCGGTATGCGCGGCCTCCCATTCGCGCTCGCGCACAAAAATATTGTCGGAACTCGCCGAGCGCCGCCAGTCGACACGAGAATACGAGTCGTTCTGGTCGAAATGCCGGAACTGCCAGAAGGTCTCGCCGGGTCCGGCGCGCCGGCGCCCATGAATGCCATGGGTAACGGTATGGGCGACACGCTGCGCTTCGATCAGGAGCGCAGGCATCCGCGCCGCAAGCTCGTGGGCTTCGGATTCCTCGGCCGGAAAGGGCCTAAGCGTTGTCTCCTCTAGCCTAGCCAAGCTCTGATCATCCCAAAGGCCGAACGAGGCGAGACACCATATCGGTCATCTGGATGCCTTCGGCGCGGGCGGCGAATGTGAGCGCCATGCGATGCTTGAGGACGGGCTCGGCGAGATCGATCACGTCGTCGACGGACGGCGCCAGCCTGCCGTCGATCATCGCCTTGGCGCGGACGGCGAGCATCAGGGCTTGGCTCGCACGCGGGCCAGGTCCCCAGGCGATGAGATCGTCCACTGTCTTGTCGTTACCGGTTCCGGGCCTGGCGGAGCGGACGAGCTTCAGAATGGCATCGACCACCTGGTCGCCCACGGGGAGCTCGCGCACGACGCGCTGCGCCATCATCAGCTCCTTGGCGGAAAGAACCTTCTTCGGCGTGTGATCCTCGACGCCGGTCGTGGCCAGTATCATGCGGCGCTCGGCGGCTTCGTCGGGATAGGTCACGTCGATCTGCAACAGGAAGCGGTCGAGCTGCGCTTCGGGCAGCGGATAGGTGCCTTCCTGCTCGAGCGGGTTCTGCGTGGCCAGCACGTGGAAGGGCCGCGGCACGTCGTGGCGGATGCCGGCGACGGTGACATGATGTTCCTGCATCGCCTGCAACAGAGCCGACTGCGTTCTCGGGCTCGCGCGGTTGATCTCGTCGGCCATCAGCAGCTGAGTGAACACCGGGCCCTGGACGAAGCGGAAGCTGCGCTTGCCGCTCTCGCCCTCCTCCAGCACTTCGGATCCCACGATGTCGGACGGCATCAGGTCGGGCGTGAACTGAATGCGCTTGTTGTCCAGCCCGAGCACGGCGCCGAGCGTCTCGACGAGGCGCGTCTTGGCGAGGCCGGGCACGCCGATCAAGAGCGCGTGACCTCCGGACAGGATCGTGATCAGCGCAAGTTCGATGACATGCTCTTGGCCGAAGATGATCGAGGACGTGGTCTCGCGGACCGTCTGCATCTTGGCGGCGACTTCTTCGCTACGGTCGATAAGCTGGTCTTTGGTGCTGGTCATGGCGTTCGGTTTGGCTCGCGCTGCTTCGATGTGGATTAAAGGGCTAGGTACCTTACGGACAAGAGAACCGGCTTGAAAGCATTTGGCGATCAATCTCCGTCACAATAGCGGTTCCGGGTTGTCGCCGGGGCCCAAGAAGGTGTCAAATTGGGCTGGCCCGCAAGGAAGAGGCTCATATGTCCGATCAGGACGATAGTGCCATTTTGGTAGCATCTGGCGAGGGTCGCGGCAAACCGACTTCGCCAACATTGCCGAAGATTAATAGTTGTGGGGATATCGGGCTCAAGATCGGGCGCGATGGAACTTGGTACTACGAAGGGAGCCCGATCGGCAGGAAGCCGCTGGTCAAGCTTTTCGCCTCGGTGCTGCGGCGCGAGGCCGACGGCTATTATCTTGTAACGCCTGTCGAAAAGGTCCCGATCGAAGTGGAAGACGCGCCCTTCCTCGCCGTGGCGCTGGAGGTGACGGGAGAGGGGGAGGCGCAAACGCTCCGCTTCCGGACCAATCTCGACGACATGGTGGAGGCTGGCCCCGAACACAGGTTGAGCTTTCGCGTCGAGGCTGACGGCAGTTTTACGCCCCATGTCGATGTGCGGGACGGTTTACCGGCGCGGTTGACGCGATCCGTCTATTACGAACTCGTCGCGCTTTCCGCTCAGGGAACGGGGCCGGCAAAGTTAGAGCAGGGCGTTTGGAGCAGCGGCACTTTCTTTGCCTTTCCGGCGACAGCCCCGGTTTAGGCTTTTCACGCCCTCGCTTTAGGGCTCGAGCACTTGTATGGTCTGCCCGCTTCTGACCTGAGGGGACTTATCCCGATGCTCCGCATCGCTCTGATCGACGTCATTCTGTTCGCGCTGCCGTTCATTCTCTATGGCGCCTATGTGTTGGCGACGCGGGGAGAGGGTCGCGAAGGACTCTTCCAGGGCGCGCCAATCGTTTGGCTGCTAGCCGCGGGCTGCGGGCTCTTGCTCGTAACCATGGTGACGCTAGTCTCCTTCTCCGGCGGCAAGCCCGGCGGGACCTATCATCCTCCGGAGAACGTCGGCGGAGTCGTCAAACCCGGAACGATCGACTGACGCGAAATCCATTTGGATTGAATCTCGATTTCGCTCTAGGTCCTAGTCTTTGACGCATAATCTCATCCGATAAGTCTGCAACTTTTCGGGATTATGCTTTAGCGGCGAAACGCGATGACAGGTAACGACAAGACCGGGCGAGGACTGGCTTCGCTGAAAGACGCGGACTGGCTGAAGCGTCCCGCGACGCAAGCAATGTTCGATGCTTTGAGCGGCGAGGGTGTAGAGACGCGGGCCGTCGGCGGCGCCGTGCGCAATACCTTCCTCAAGCTTCCCGTCGCCGAAGTCGATCTCGCCACCACGGCGACGCCGCAAGAGGTGATCGCGCTCGCCGGCAAAGCCGGACTGAAATCCGTTCCCACCGGGATCGAGCATGGCACGGTCACTGTGATCGCCGACGGCGTGCCCTTCGAAGTGACGACGCTCAGGCGCGATGTGGAAACGTATGGCCGGCACGCGGAGGTGGCCTTCACGCGCGATTGGGAGGTGGACGCGAAGCGTCGCGATTTCACGCTGAATGCGCTCTATGCCGATCGCGATGGGACTGTGTTCGATCCGCTTCATGGCTATGCCGATCTCGTGGCGGGGCGCGTCCGCTTCATTGGCGAACCGGAGGAGCGCATCCGGGAAGATTATTTGCGCATCCTCCGCTTCTTCCGCTTCAACGCTTATTACGGCAAAGGACCGCTCGACAAAGCTGGCCTGCAGGCTTGCGTCAGCCTGCGGGACGGACTGGCGCAGCTCTCAGCGGAGCGGATCTGGATCGAGCTCAAGCGCATTCTGGTCGCGCCGCGTGCGACCGATGCTGTCGAAGCTTTATTCGATTACGGATTTCTTACCGAGCTTCTCGGCAGTGTGCCGCGTCACCTCGAGTTCGAGCGGCTCGTTGCGATCGAGGCCGCGAACGGCTTGGCGCCAGTCGCGGCCTTGCGTCTCGCCGTCCTTGCGATCTTCGTGCAGGAGGATGCCGCCCGCATCGCCGAACGGTTGAAGCTTTCCAACGCCGAGCAAGTCGTGCTCGCGCTCGCCGCCGATGTTCCGGAAGGTCTCCCTGAAGGGGCCTTGGCGAAGGCCGTGCTGTACCGGTTGGGTCCCGACAATTATCGCGCCACGGTTCTGATCGCCTGGGCGCGATCGGGCGCTGCGGAGAGCGATGCGCGATGGATCGAAGCGCTTAAGTTGCCGGATCGCTGGCAGGCCCCTGACTTTCCGGTGCGCGGGCAAGACATCATGGCGCTCGGGACGGCGGGGCCGGAGGTCGGAACGATTTTGCGTCGGCTGGAGCAGGAATGGATCGAAGGCGGGTTCGTGGAAACGCGCGAGCGGCTCCTTGAGAAAGCTGCGACGCTCGCGAGGCCGTAGCCCCGTCAACGCCGAAGGCGGACTACGATTTGGCACTAAAGCGAATGAAGGACATCATATGAAGAAGAAGAGCCGCGTCGGATCAGCGTTCGACGACTTCTTGAAAGAGGATGGCATATATGAGGAGGTCACGGCGTGCGCCCTCAAGCGGGTTCTGGCGCGTCAACTCGCGGCGCTCATGCAAAGCGAGGGCTTGAGCAAATCCGAATTGGCGCGACGAATGGAGACGAGCCGTGCGCAGCTCGACCGGCTGCTCGATCCCGAGAATGATTCTGTGACTCTCAGTACGCTCACGCGCGCCGCCAAGGCGGTCGGGCGCCAGCTCAGAATGGAACTCGTATAGATCTGGCGTGACGGCGCTAGCGCCCGAAATCGTATTCGTAAATATGCGCCTGCTCTCGCTTCAGCACTGGCTTCAGCTCGCGGAACGCCTTCGGATAGAGATAGAAGGGGATGCGCGGGAAGAGGTGATGAATGAGGTGGAAGTTCTGGAACATATAGAGCCAGTTCGCGATCGGCTCGGCGATCTTGCCCTTGACCCAGAACACGTTGGTGTCACGGTAACGCTCATGCACCTCATGCGGCTTGTGGGTGAGATAGGCGAAGAAATAGATGATCAGCGCCGAGGCGAGAATATGCGGCACGATCCACAGCATCAGCACCTCGCGCCAATAGCCGAGCACCGAGAGCCCGAGCGCGATGGAGTAGAGCAGCGCGTACATTGCCGCGATGTGAATGGTCAGCGGACGCATGCCCGGGATGTGAGCGTGGAAGGCGATGTGCTTCCAAAAATACTGATGATACCAGAACACGATCGTCAGGCAGCGGAACAGCACCAGGAAGGGGTTCTTCACCGCGACCCAATGATCCGGGTCGATGCTGGGATCGTTGGTGTCGCGATGATGGGCGAGATGCATGAAGCGGAACGCCTTGTACTCATGCAGCAAGATGGCGCCGCTGACATAGCCGATAAGATGGTTCAGCCAGAGATAGCGGGAGTCCTTGCCGGCGATGTTGCCATGGCAAGCCTCGTGCAGCGGCGTCTGGTCGAGATAGAGGATGAAGGAGTTGAGGATCAGCCCAAGCCAGAGCGGGATGATGCGCAAGGTGGCGAGCGTGGTGACCAGGGCGAACGCGGCGACGATGGCGATCGCCACGCAGACGGTGCCCCACGCCACCATTCCCTGATACGGCTTCACCAATTTTAGCGCCTCGTGGTCCGGGCCGGCATTCGGCTCGTCGCGCGGCGTGGCGGAAATGTTGCCAGCTGCAATATTCATGGTCTTCCCGAGTCCTTCTCGTTGCCTCAAAGTCGATGTCCCGGCGACACCCAGCGGGGCGCCGCGCGCGGTTTGGACTCAACTCCCGGAACGGACGAATTTTGCTCCCCTCACTCGCCTTATTCAAGCCGCGTTTTGGCCGCTGCGGCAACCGAGTTGACGTAGGGGTAAATGGTTGGTCAAGAAGGGTATCGCCAAGAAAAAACCGCCGGGCGTTGCCACCCGGCGGTTCTAGAAATCGTCAGTCGCAGAGCCTAGAACGAAGTCACTCTAGGCCTTTGTCCGGACGCATCATCTTGTCCGAAAAGTCTGCAACTTTTCGGGATTATGCTCTTAGGCGAGCTGGACGTTAGCGGCCTGCTTGCCGCGGCCGCGGCGATCATCCTCAATCTCGAAGGAGACTTTGTCGCCCTCGTTCAGCGCGGGAACGCCTGAGCGCTCCAGGGCGGAGGCGTGTACGAACACGTCCTTGCCGCCGTCTTCCGGCTGAATGAAGCCGAAGCCGCGCGTGTGATTGAAGAATTTCACGGTGCCGTTAGTGCGAGTCATAGGGAATCCTTTCCCGTCTAGCGTTGTACATAACGGGTCGTAGACCCCAAAATGGGGCCTTCGGCGTCCTGAATGTCGGGAAAGGTCGTCGTGCTCTTTGTGAGGCGCGCTTAGTCACTTGCCGTCGTCCAAGTCCGCGCCCAAAGCCTTGGGCGCCCGGTGCCTAAGATTATGGGGAAGGGAGGCCGAATTGGCAAGGGGCGGTTTTCGCCGTTCCAATCAATCTAAACCCCAGATGAACGGCCGGCTCAGGAGGGGTTCAGGCCGCGAAGCCTAGAGAACGCAAATCGGCACGGGTTGGATTTGAACCGCCCGGCCCCGCGTTCCCGGAGGCTGAAATGTGGAAGATCGTACTCGTATTGGTGGCCACAGCCGTTTTCATTCTGATGGCGCGTCTCTCCTATGAGCGGCCACTTTTCGATTCACGAATTGGCTACGCCGCCAATGGCACTCCAGCCCTGATGTATGCCGGGGTGAGGGGCTGAAGCCTCTATGCCGAAGTAAGCAAGCAGCTAAGGCCACCTGACCAAAGGCGGCATCGAGGAGAGGATCGACTCTACATTGCCGCCGGTTTTGAGCCCGAAGATGGTGCCGCGGTCATAAAGCAGATTGAACTCGACATAGCGGCCGCGACGGATGAGCTGCTCCTCGCGGTCGGCCTCGCTCCAGGATGTCGCCATGTTCTCGCGCACGATCTCGGGATAGACGCGGTAGAAGCTGCGGCCGACTTTCTGGGTGAAGGCGAAGTCGGCCTCCCAGTCCCCGGTATTGAGATCATCGTAGAAGATGCCGCCAATGCCGCGCATCTCGCCGCGATGGGGCAAGAAGAAATACTCGTCGCACCATTGCTTGAAGCGGGGATAGTCGGCGGAGGGCTCGCCCTTGCAGGATTCTTGCATCGCCGCGTGGAAGGATTTCGAGTCGGGATCGTCTTGGGTCCGGCGCCGCATCAGCATCGGGGTCAGATCGCCACCGCCGCCGAACCAGAGCTTGCTCGTCACCACCATGCGCGTATTCATATGCGCGGTCGGCACATTCGGATTGCGCGGATGGGCGATGAAGGAAATGCCGGACGCCCAGAAACGCGGGTCCTCGGCGGCGCCAGGGATCTGCTTGGCGAATTCCGGCGGGAAGGTGCCATGGACCGTGGAGACGTGACAGCCGATTTTCTCGAAGACACGGCCCTCAGTCATGAGGGCCGTCATGCCGCCGCCGCCGTCCTTGCCATCTGGGTGATCCCTCGTCCACGGGGTTCGGACGAAACGGCCAGCTTTCTTGCCGATTCCTCCAGGAACGGCGCCGGCATCGTCTTCGATGGCTTCGAGCGCGGCGCAGGCCTCATCGCGTAAGCGCTCGAACCAGGCCCGCGCGCGTTCTTTTCGCGCGTCGAGCTGGTCCTCGGATATAAGCTCGCCCCGATTCGCCGTCATGTCCCGCATTCGCCGTTTCCGCCTGGTCGCCCGATATTCCTTGATTTCGCCGCTTAGCCGCGAAGTGCCGGGAAATGGCCGGTCGCACCGACACCGGCTATGAGCCAGATCAATTCAGCAGCGACACGTCGCCTCACGCGCCGGAACCATCTTATGCGCTAATTTGCCCAAGCAACCGACCCTGGACAACCAAAAGGACCGATGCAAGAAAGCGGCATTATATAAGAGCTGCCGCCCGGCAGTCGTTTACCAGTCTTGTCCTCTTAACAATATTGCAAAAGCTGGCATTAGCGAGGAGCACGCCCCCAATTGGCCGATACGATCCAAGACACGATGAAATCGCCCGGCGAGGAGGATGAGCCCACACGCCGCGACGTGATTCTCGTTGCCGCGGCCGGCTTTGCCGCCGTGGGCGCTGCCGCGGCTCTGTGGCCGCTGCTCGATCAGATGAATCCCGACCAATCGGCGCTGTCGCTGGCGACCACCGATGTCGACCTGTCTCATATTGAGGTGGGCCAGGCGATCACGGTGATGTGGCGGGGCAAGCCGATCTTCATCCGCCGCCGTGCCGATGACGAGATCGCCGCCGCGAAGTCGGTTCCGGTCGACGATCTGCCCGATCCGCTCGCCCGCAACGCCAATTTGCCGGATAACGCTCCGGCGAGTGACGAGAATCGCGCCGGCAAGGACCGCGAGCCGTGGCTGGTGATGATCGGCATCTGCACGCATCTTGGCTGCATCCCCAAGGGCCAGTCGGTTGGCGACAATAAGGGCGAGTTCGGCGGCTGGTTCTGCCCCTGTCATGGTTCGCAATACGACACGGCCGGCCGCGTCCGCGTCGGGCCGGCGCCGCAGAACATGGCGATCCCACCTTACGCTTTCCTCTCCGACACCAAGATCAAGATCGGCTAAGCGGGCACCATGGCGCATCCATCGACTTACGTGCCCACGAGCAGCTTCGGCAAATGGATCGACGCGAGACTGCCGATCCCGCGCCTGGTCTACGATCAGTTCGGCGTCTTCCCGATGCCGCGCAATCTGAACTATCTGTGGACCTTCGGCGGCATTCTCACTTTCATGCTGGTGGCGCAGATCGCGACCGGCGTCGTCTTGGCGATGCACTACGTCCCGACGGCAGAAGGCGCGTTCGACAGCGTCGAGAAGATCATGCGCGACGTGAATTGGGGCTGGCTGCTCCGCTATTCGCACGCGGTCGGTGCTTCGCTGTTCTTTCTCGCCGCCTATATCCACACGCTGCGCGGTCTGTATTACGGGTCGTACAAAGCGCCGCGGGAGGTGCTTTGGATTCTCGGCGTGCTCATTCTGCTGCTGATGGTCGCCACAGCCTTCATGGGGTACTCGCTGGTGTGGGGGCAGATGAGCTTCTGGGCGGTTACGGTAATCACCAATCTCTTTTCATCGCTGGACTCGGTGATCCCCGGACTCGGCACCAGGCTCGTCGAGTGGATCTGGGGCGGCTTTGCCGTCGGCGGCCCGACACTCAACCGGCTTTATGCGCTCCACTACCTGCTGCCCTTCGTGATCGCCGGGGTCGTCATGCTTCATATCTGGGCGCTGCATATTCCGGGCAGCAACAACCCTGCCGGAATCGAGGTGAAATCGTCCCGGGATATTGTGACGTTCCATCCCTACTACACAATGAAGGACGGCTTCGCGCTCGTGCTGTTCATCGCGCTGTTCGCCGGCCTCGTATTCTATGCGCCGAATCTGCTCGGCCATAGCGACAATTACATCCCGGCCAATCCGCTGGTGACGCCGCCGCATATCGTGCCCGAATGGTACTTCCTGCCGTTTTACGCGATCCTGCGCGCCATCCCGAGCAAGCTGTTCGGCGTGGTCGCGCTGATCGCTTCGATCGGCATTTTGTTTTTCGTGCCGTGGCTCGATACGTCGAAAGTGCGCTCCACGCGCTATCGGCCGATCTATCGTTGGTTCTTCTGGGCGTTCGTCATCACCTGCTGCGTGCTCGGCTATCTTGGTTCGCAGCCGCCGGATGGCTGGTATCTGATCCTAGGACGCATCTTCACCTTCTACTATTTCGCATTTTTCCTGGTGGCCATGCCGGTGTTGGGGTGGATCGAGAAACCGCGCGAATTGCCGGAGAGCATCGCGGACTCCCTGCGCAAGGGGAGCAAGAAGACCCAGGTAAAGAAGGCGAAGCCATTGGAGGCCGTGCGATGAACTCCGATCGCCGTTTCTATCGCCCGCTCGCGGCACTCGTCGCGCTCGCCGTGCCGCTGGGCGCAGCGCTTGCGGAGGAGCCGTCGCCGCCGGGCCATGCTCACGAGGAACCGAGCATCGCTCGTCAAGACTGGTCGTTTAACGGTGTGTTCGGCAAATTCGACCGCGCCCAGGTGCAGCGCGGTTATCAGGTCTATTCGACGGTCTGTGCCAATTGCCATTCGATGCGGCTGCTGTCCTATCGCAATCTCGGCGAGCAGGGCGGTCCGGAGTTCTCGCCGAAGGCGGTCGAGATTTTGGCGTCTAAGGCACAAGTCACCGACGGACCGAACGAGAAGGGCGAGATGTTCACGCGCCCGGCGCGGCCTTCGGATCGTTTCCGCTCGCCCTTCGCCAACGATCAACTGGCGCGTATTTCGAATGGTGGTGCGCTGCCGCCGGATTTGTCGGTGATGGCGAAGGCGCGGCCCGGCGGTCCGGACTATATCTACGCGCTGTTGACCGGCTATCGCGAAGCGCCGGCGGACCTGAAGCTGACCCAAGGCATGCATCACAACGCGGCCTTTCCCGGCCGTCAGATCGCCATGCCGCCGCCTTTGGTGGACGGCGTCGTCGGCTATACCGACGGCACCAAGAAGACGGTCGAGAATTACGCCAAGGACGTCTCCGCCTATTTGATGTGGGCGGCGGAGCCCAAGCTCGAGGAGCGGCATATGCTGGGCGCCCGGATCATGATCTTCCTTGCCGCCTTCGCCGTGGTTATGTTCCTCGCCAAGCGGGCGGTCTGGTCGCGGGTGCATTGAGCTGGGATCACGAAGCGTCGTTCCCGCGAAGGCGGGAATCCAGTAAACAATCAAGACAGTTTTGTGCAACGTAGCGCGTTGGCTACTGGATGCCAGCCGTAGCCTGTCATCGGGCCGGCGAAGCCGGACCCGTTGGCGGGGCATGACTCTGAGCTCAGAGGAAAGGTACCCATGATCCGACCGATGCTTGCTTTCCTGATCTTGCTGGGCACTGTGCCTGCCTTCGCGAGCGACGAGCCGCCACCACCGCGTGAGATGGTGCTGCTCACGGTGAGCGGGCTCATCGACAAGAGCAATCGCGGGCCGCTCGATCCGAAGAAAGACAGCCTGCTGGCCTTGCAGAAGCTGAGCTTCAACAAGGCCTTTGCCTTCGACCGACCGGCGCTGCTGGCGCTGCCACAAGGCGAGGTGAAGGCGCAGCCGCCCGAGTTCGATAAGCCGGCGATTTTCAAGGGGCCGCTCCTGCGGGAGCTGCTCGGCTTTCTCGAAACGGCAAAGGTCAAGATCAGCTTTGTGGCAGTCGACGGCTATACCGGCTATCTCGAGCCCCAAGACATTGACCGCTCCGATTGGATCCTCGCGCTCGAAGCCGACGGCGTGCCGCTTGGGATCGGCCAGCAAGGGCCGATCTGGCTGATCAATACGCGGGCGCCCGGCGACAAGCCGAGCGACGACCATCATGGCCATTGGGTCTGGTCGCTGTTCTATATGAAGGTCGGGGACTAGGACGCGGAGAGGATAAAGATGACGCGGGCAGTGTTGGGGATTATCGGCGGCTCGGGGCTCTATGATCTGCCGGGCTTACAGAAGGTGCGCGAAGAGCGCATCGCAAGCCCCTGGGGGGAGCCTTCCGCCCCGCTTCGGATCGGCGAGATTGATGGATTGCCCATCGTCTTTATGTCTCGGCACGACAAGGGGCATCGGCTGTCGCCGACCGACATCAACTACCGCGCCAATATCGACGTGATGAAGCGGGCCGGCGTCACCGATCTGGTGTCGCTATCGGCTTGCGGCTCCTTCAAGGAAGACATGCCGCCCGGCACCTTCGTGCTGGTCGATCAATTCGTCGACCGCACGTATTCCCGCGCCAGCTCGTTCTTCGGCACGGGCTGCGTGGCGCATGTGTCGATGGCGCATCCGGTCTCCCCACGCCTGCGCCTCCATCTTGCGGAAGCCGCGGAGGCCGAAAACATTCCGATGGCGCGGAGCGGCACTTACGTCTGCATGGAGGGCCCCCAATTCTCCACGCTGGCCGAAAGCCTGACCTATAAGGCGCTCGGCTATTCGGTGATCGGCATGACCAACCTGCCGGAAGCCAAGCTCGCGCGCGAAGCGGAGCTCTGCTACGCGACGGTTGCCATGGTGACGGATTTCGATTGCTGGCATCCGGACCACGACGCGGTGACGGTGCAGGACATCATCAAGGTGCTGCTGGCCAACGCGGAGAAGGCGGCGCGGCTCGCCTCGCGACTGGCGAAATTGTTTCCGCGTGAGCACGAGCCTTGCCCGATCGGCTCGGACCGGGCGCTCGACAATGCCATCATCACCGCGCCCGAAGCGCGTGACCCGGCGTTGCTGAAGAAGCTCGATGCCGTCGCGGGGCGCGTGCTCGGGCGCTAGCCAGCAACACGCGCTTCGACTATAGGCTCGCCTCAAACGCGCTTTGCGAGCGAAGGAGTTTCCGATGACCCTGATGACCGATATCGAGCTGAAAGAGCTGGTCCGCACGATTCCCGATTATCCTAAGCCTGGGATCATGTTCCGCGACATCACCACGTTGCTCGGCCATGCCAACGGCCTGCGGGCCTGTATCGAGGGCCTGGTGGCGCCCTTCCTTAATCAGCGCGTCCAGGCGGTCGCCGGAATCGAGGCGCGCGGCTTTATTCTCGGCGGCGCGGTCGCCGACCGCTTACGCTGTGGCTTCGTGCCGATCCGCAAAAAAGGCAAGCTGCCAGGCAAGGCGATCGGCCAGGATTACGAGCTCGAATACGGCATCGACGTCATCGAGATTCACGAAGACGCGATCAGCGCCGGCGATCCCGTGCTGTTGGTCGACGATCTCATCGCCACCGGCGGCACGGCGGAAGCCGCGGTCAAGCTACTGCGCAAGCTGAAAGCCGATGTGGTGGCGGGCGCCTTCGTGATCGACCTGCCCGACCTTGGGGGTGCGGCGCGGCTAGCCAAGCTCGGGGTTCAGTGTCACACGCTGATGACGTTCGAAGGCGATTAGGGCGACTCACGGCGCGATCGGCATCGGCGGCATTTGCGCTATGATCATGCCGAGCACGACGATCCACCCCAAGAGCAGGATCAGCCTGAGCAGGATGAGCTTAAGGGCATAAGAGGT
>Ga0315286_10002848_pt1 | contig 16209 bp, 17 predicted proteins | sample YL17G10_0_MG_FD_205038 | JGI IMG/M metagenome (GOLD analysis project Ga0315286, IMG submission 205038) | Sediment microbial communities from Yellowstone Lake, YNP, Wyoming, USA - YL17G10_0 | ecosystem: Environmental > Aquatic > Freshwater > Lake > Sediment | place: USA: Wyoming | collected...
CTACCAGCTTTTTTAATAATTCTAAATCACCTTTATCATCTTTGCATATTTTTAGAATAGCCAATTGAACACGTTCTTTCTCGTACTCGTATTTTTCTTTACCATACGCATCAAGAATCTGCATAATTTCTGATATGTCGTAATTTGGGAAGATTTGATTGGCTTTCAAAATCACCAATTCTCTTGTGTATTTTATGGTCATTTGAGAAACTCCTTATTTCCTGATTAATTTTGCTTTTTTATCTGCAAGCGTAATACAGGCGCTATTTCCTGAATTAAACTCCAGGAAATCCTGCTCAATACCATCGCTAAAAATAGCAGCTCCACTGGGAGTCTCTGAAGTCAAATAAAGCGGCTGATCCTTGGTGATTCGTCCAAACACAAGGTTGATACGTGAAGTCATGCTAGGAAATGGCTCCCGAACACAATAATACAGGTAATCAGCATCCCAATCAAACTGCTGTTTCTTTGTAGTATTGATTTTTACCCCGTCAAAAGCCATGACGATGATCCTAGAGCCCATTATAATGGATTTGAACCACCCTGTTGAGCCTGCACCCGTTGAAATGACAATTCCGCTCGAACACTGACTTTCTTGTTTCCCGTTGTGCTCTATATTATAGCGGAAAGAAAGCTGCTTCCTAGGACCAACAAAGATGTCATTAACACCATAGAGCTCTTGCCCAGTGTTCATTTTTACCTGCGCCATAGAAATCATATTAACAGAATACTGTCCTTGCAGTATCTTATTTATTTTCTGCTTTACGTAATCAATATCAAACGGGATCAAAATCCCGTCTACTCTCAGCACATCAGGATTAATTGCTAAGATTGGCTGGTTGTTTAGATATTTTGCGGTATTAATAACAAGGCCATCCGGCCCAACAGTAATAACCAAGTCTTTTTCACCAAATAGAAAGTTAGGCAAGAATGACCTTTCTATAAACTGTTGCTTTGTATCCTTGGGCAGCATTTTCTTAAGATCATCCAAAGCGGAATTGTATACCTCATGCGCATCCTCGTATTCCTCAAAAGTTGCTCCGGAATGCTCAATATAGAATTTTGCCTGGGATTTCGAATTAAACCTTTCGATTAATTCTTCCAGGGGAGTTTTTTTGGTCACTATTACTATTTTATCGAACATGGCTTAACCTTTTCTTGTAGAGATATAGCCGGAAGGAGAGAAAACCCTCTCCTTCCGGCCTCACACTACGAGATGACTACTTGCTCTTAGAATTTAACCCCAGCACAGATGACAAAAGGTCAGGAGTAATGGTTAAATTACCAATCTTGTCAGCTTTCTCGCCTAAAGCTTTGAACCCTAAAGCAAGCAGCAATTTCGGATCTATCTCTTTGTAAGGAACTAACCCCAGATTCAATGCTTTAGACTGGTATTCAGCTTCCTTGATGGCATTGTTACCTTCCAGTTCAACCAATTCCTTCCTCTCCTTCTCCAAGGCAATATCAGAATCAAGCTCATTTTCCTTGATCTTTCTTTCTTGCTCGACTGCGGCAGCTCTACGGGAGTAAATCGCCTCATCAGCCTTTTTCTGGATAGACTCTCTATATTCCGCTTCAAGCGCCCGCGCTAATTCCGGAGTCGGCTTAACGCTAGTAAGATAAATGCTTAAGCATTCAATACCAATGGAATTAAGCATAACATCTTCTTTGATTTTTGCCAATATCACTCTCGCTATATTTTCAGACTTTCTCAAGCTGTCTTCCAAAGAAAATTTCTGAATTTCATCTCGAGTAGCCATCTGCACCGCATTGATAATACGTTTTGCAAGCTTCTCAAGCGGGTCGGATGAGTATTTTTTGCTCACAGGGCTGATCGAGAAATCAAGCAAGAGAGCAACTTTCTTTACGTCGCTTATCCGATAGGTAAGCTGGCCTTGCATGGTCACCTCTTGAAAGGTCTGGGTAATCTCATTAAAAATAAAGTTTGCGTCAATGGTCACTACCGGTATGGCAGCAATCGAAGTATTGGGCTTCCAGTAGAAAAATGACAGCCCCTGTCCCTCTCTTTTTATCTTACCATTCACGAATTTGATAATGTAATCTGTCGGCTGCCCCTTGAAGAATCCTATGTTAAACATTTTGCACCTCCTTTATTATGTATACACCTTTTTTCTGCATTTCCTCTATAGCTGCGTTAACATCTCCTGGCTTCAAATCCACTCCCCTACATGCGGGAAGAATTACAATTGTCTTAAAGCCTAAACTTACTGCGTCCAAAGCGGTAAACTTAACACAGTAATCTGTAGCTAAACCTACAATATGAACTTCCGTAGCTCTTTTTTCCTTTAAATATCCCTCAAGCCCAGTTGATTTTCTGTGACCGTTATCAAAAAATCCGCTATAGCTGTCTATTGTTTTGTCGGTACCTTTACGAAACACTTTGTCTATCTTTTTGGTGTTTAATTTTTGCGCAAAATCCGCACCCATGGTATCCTGGACACAATGATCCGGCCAAAGAATCTGATCTAAACCTGCCAATTGTATTTTTTCACCTACCAGCCTATTATGATTACTAGCAAAACTACCGTGATCATTAGGATGCCAGTCTTGCGTAGCTACTATTAATTCGAATTTTCGCTGTAATCTGTTAACTAAAGGAATTATTTGATCGCCGTCTTTTACCGCTAAAGCCCCACCCGGCAAAAAATCATTCTGTATGTCGACTATAATCAATGCTTTCATGGGGAACCTCCTTTTCTAAAGTTCGAAATTAAAACCTTTTTTCTTTAATTGTTCGTATTTCTTCTCATCAAACTGGTAAAGCTTTGCTGCGCGATGCGCTACGTCCTCTTCTACCTCATCCAAATCAATTAAAAGATCCATACTTAATATTCTCTTCCTAAAATTCCTCTTATCAAACTTCTCTTCTAAGACTAACTCGTATAGTTTCTGCAGCTGAGACAGCGTAAACTTCTTAGGGAGAAACTCAAACCCAATTGGTTGATAACGGACCTTACCTTTCAAACGCTGCAAAGCCGTTTCAATAATACGCTCGTGGTCAAAAGCCAATGCCGGAAGATCATCAATTGAAAACCATGCTGCTTTTTCGGCATCAGTTGTTGCTTGAATCTTATGTTCCCAAAGATTAACTAAGGCATAATAGGCTACGGTAACCACTCTTTCCCGCGGATCGCGATCCACATCACCAAAGGTATATAACTGCTCTAGAAATATTCTCTCAATACCTGTCTCTTCTCTCAATTCTCTCATTGCCGCTTTCTCTAAATTCTCGTCAACATGCACGAAACCACCGGGAAGAGCCCATTTATCCTGAAAAGGCGAGAGTTTTCTTTTAATCAACATGATTTTTAAATCCTCTTTATCTAAACCAAAAACCACGCAATCAACCGTTAAGTTTGGCCGCGGATAATCATATGAGTAACCCATCTTATCTCCTAATAGTGTATTGTCTACACTAAGTATAGTGTAAGATTTACACTTTGTCAAGCATTTTTTAATAAATATTTTGTGCTAAATAGACAGGAAAATGCAGGGGGCTTTACCGATGGAGAGAAGAATATCCTTAGGAATGGTAAGCGAAAATTTATGCAGCAACTTCCCTTGTTTTAAGAATCAATTCGGTCTTTAAAGCAAAAAGAGACTTCTCAAGACCAACCGGAAACTGATGAGGATTAACGAACCGTTTTATCCCGGAATGAAACCAATTTAGATTTTCCTGAGTATTTTTTTTGACCTCTTCTATATTAACCTTTGGGTATACTCTTTTGCCTTTACGAAAAACCGGAACAAGCAAATCTTTGAACTCATAATCCGCTAGGATCCGTTTCTGCCGCGTCATATCAAAAGGGTCAACCATAATACAGCCCTTCCTTAAGTCTGTCCTATAATCATAAATAAGATCGGCTATGACTTCATTACCTTTCCTATAACGACGCACCTGAAGAATGCCCGGGTTAGAGACCTTCACCGCCTGCTCAGAAAGCTTTATCTTATATTTCCATTCTCCGCTTGGCTCGCGGATTGCCGAAAGCTTATATACCCCACCTAAAGCAGGCTGGTCATATGCGGTGATTAGCTTAGTTCCTACCCCCCACACCGCAATTTTTGCGCCTTGGTCTTTTAAGCTAGTAATAATATTCTCATCCAGCTCGTTACTTGCTATGATTTTTGCGTTAGGGAATCCTTCGGCGTCAAGAATTTTCCTTGCTTCAAGACTCAAATATGCCAAGTCTCCTGAGTCAAGGCGAATTCCCATCATCTCATGGCCTTGCTGGCGAAGCCATTTCCCAACATCCGTAGCTCTTTTGACACCCTCAAGGGTATCATAGGTGTCCACCAAAAAGATACAATTGTTCGGCAGCGCCTTAGCGTATTCCTTAAAAGCCTCGATTTCGTCATCAAAAGACATAACCCAGCTATGCGCATGCGTACCACGCAATGGAATGCCAAATACTTTACCCGCTAAAACGTTCGAGGTTGCTGCACAACCTCCGATATAGGCTGCCCTGGTAGCGGCAAGTGCACCGTCTATTCCTTGCGCTCTTCTTAAACCAAATTCTAGAATGGGCTCCCCCTGCGACGCAATAAGCATACGAGCAGCCTTTGTCGCAATAAGCGTCTGAAAATTCAATATATTTAAGAGCACTGTTTCTAATATTTGGGATTGGATAATCGGACCTTGAATACGAATGAGCGGCTCGTGAGGGAAAACGATTGTTCCCTCAGGGATAGCATCAACATCACATTCAAACTTTAAATTCTCCAAATAATCTAAAAATCCTTTCTCAAATATCGGTTTTGCGTCATTGCCTTGCAATGATGAAAGATAGTCAATGTCTGTTTTATCAAACCTAAAGTTTTCCAGATAATCAATCACATACTCCAGCCCACACGCAACGGTAAAACCGCCCTTAAAAGGATTATTGCGAAAGAATAAGTGAAAGACCGCTTCTTTATTATCAACTTTGGCCTTCCAATAACCATAAGCCATAGTCACCTGGTAGAAATCTGTTAAAAGAGATAGCGATTGATTGTAAGTCAAAACGTTATAACTCATACTGTCACCCCCCTACTTTCTTATGTGTAGATATTATACCACTATATAAATAAATTGGGAACCTTTTCTCTCCCCCCCCAAGTCAACCGCGTAGGTTACGCTAAGCTTATTCCACCTTGTAAATGGATAGGGTTATATATAGACAAAAAAGCCAGAATCTTGATTTCTGCGACGCTCTACCATAGCTTACTTAATAAAGAGGGTAGCAGAACAAAAATAATTCTGGCTATGCGAAAAACCGAAACGTCCCCTTTACGTCCTACGAATCAGAATTAATTACCTATAAACTTCTCTTCTATGGTCAATTCTAATTATGCCAATATATTTTTCTGTCTTTGAGAAGGAATATATTACCCTGTAATCACCAATACGATATGAATAGCAGCCCTTGAATTCTGCCTGTAAGGGTTTACCTATAAGGGGATCGCTGGCAATATACTCTAAAGCTGAAGCAATCCTTTCTTTAAGTTTTTTATCTTTTAGTTTTTGGAATTGACCTGAGGCGATATTCGAAAATCTGATAGAATAGCTCATATTAATTTCTTTGCAGCCTACCGACGACTTCTTTAAAGCTTTTAGTTTTACCCAGACTTAATTCTCTTTTTGCCTTTCTAATTTCTCTTAAAGCTTTTTTATCAGACATTATCTCTAAAGTTTCAAGCCACCCTTCAAATTCACCAGCATTCATTACTACCGCTGCTGGCTTTCCCTGCTTAGTTATTATAAATCTCTCAAGCCTTTTGTCAGAATCTCTAATAAGCTCTAAAAAATGTGCCTTTGCTTCAGTAACAGTTAATGTAGTCATATCTTCCACCTCCCCAAATATTTCTCTTTTTTCCATTTAAAGTATAAATCATAACTCTAAACTTGTCAAGAACAAAATGACCATTTTTATGACTATAGAGGGATAAATAGGAAATCCCTCCTTACTAAGAAACGCCCCCTTTGCGTATTTGGGATAACGATGCGCGCCATTCTTGCCATAGGGCAAATTATAGCGAGAAGAAATAACTATATCAACGAATTAAGTGATGTGTCCCCAGAATTCTTACAAAGGCAAGAGATTAATTAACTTAATCATTTTTTAGTAATTGTGAAATAAAAGATATGTTCAAAATCATCTGATTCTGAGGTTAATATGAATCCCGAAAATCCGCAATCATAAAATAATTTAACCACCTCTTCTTTATTTCTTGGCATAAATTTCCAATCGCAAAACCAATCTGGAGGTAACGGTGGGAATGTCTTTTCTCTATTTTTGTGCGTCAAAATAAGTTGGCCATTTTTTTCTAAAAGTCCGTATAAAGCATAAATTAGTCTTTTCAGGAGCCTATCCGGCAAATAATCAATTAACCCAATACTATAAATAAAGTCTTGCTTACCCAATGACTGGGCTACTTTCTCACTTTTTATTATGCTCATTACGTCCTCTTTAACAAATTTGAAATCCACATTCTTAGGAGAAATCGGCAAAAGCGCATCTTTTGAGAAATCCAATGCTTCAGCATCCCAGTCAAAACAGGTAAAAGTAACATGGACATCGGTCCTTAGTTTAGGCAATAGCTCTTTAATTTCCCTACAAGAACCACAGGCAATATCTAAAATATTAACCTTTTTTAATTTTGTTTCAGTAATAAACTTTCGCAACAATTCTCTAAGTCGGTCTTTTCTAATCCTAACCGCTACTGCGTAGGGATTTTTTAAGAAATAATTGTCAAAATAAACACCAACTGCATTCTTTGATATCGGCTTGTTATCATATACTGTTTCTATCATTCTGTAATCGCCAGGATAACCGCGTGGCTTTTCAAATGCTCGCTTAATTATTATACTCTTATAAATCCAAGAACTGACTAACTGCCTGAAGTTATCCTTTACTTTCTGCATTCTATTTTTATCACCAAGCAATTCCTCTAGGCAATACCCCTTTAATATAATTTGAGTATGCAACTGCTCTAATTTCTTTTCTATTTCTTCAGAATACTCATTTTCTTTAGGAAGATGGGAAATAATTTTGAAAACCTCATTTATATAATTAAGCATGTCATTTAGAAAGAAGTCTGAGATCTCTTTCCTTAACTCTGTTTGTTTAATGTCATTTAAAAAAGTATTTATTTGTGTTGTTATCAATTCCTTTCTCAACTTAGACTTCTGATGCTCTGTCAAATTGACAAATTCCATTCCGTATGAAGAACCGCCACCTTCAAGATCTCTTCTCCAGACAAGCCTTGCTTCTGTTTTAATTTCAACATCGGGAAAATGTATTTGCAAAGAGATGTTTGGGCTGGAAACGGCTTCTGAAAAATTAATGCCTATTCCGCTCTCGCTTATATCAAATGAGGTAGTATTTGTGCTTTTAGAAATACCCACCTTTAAATCTGCTTTTATGCGTGGGAATAACCTTTTTTCTTCATAATTTTTATTCATTTTCAGCTCCCCCTAGATTTGAATAATAATCATTGAAGATTCCTTTTGACAGTTTTTAAGAAATCATCTGTATCAAAAGGCTTATATATATAATCTTTCACCTCTAATTTTCTGGCCTTCTCATACTTTTCAATATCAGCGTAGCCAGTAATAAGAATCTCTGGAATGGGTTTCTTTTCTAAACTTTTAAAATGTGCCCTGATTTTTTTAACCGTCTCAATCCCATCCATCTCTGGCATTCTAACATCGCAGACAATAAGGTCAAAGTCTATATCTTTTATTTTTTCTAAGGCTTCTTTTCCACTCCTAACCACGGTTGTGTTATATCCTTCTTTATCTAATAACCTTAACAAACTTTTGGTAATCAATTCTTCATCATCAATCACCAAAATCTTCTTAGCCATATTAAAATTCTCCTTCCACAGAAAGTGGAACACTTGCCCATCCCGCCGCAGAAGGCGGCGTACCCACCACTCCGATATGGTGGGGTGGGTATAGGGCAAGGTGTTTTACTTATGGACTCTTTCATGTTTTATCAGCCAGTCATCTATCCGAGAGCGTTTGAAACGCCAGTTTCTACCTATCTTGGAGGCAGGGATTTTGCCTTGTTGGACAAGCTGGTAGAGTTTGGCTTCGCTGAATTTCAGGTATTTTCGGGCCTCTTCAAAAGTCAGGACTTCATCGAACATTAGAACCAACCTCCTCTATAATAAGTAATTATAAGTTATTCTAAGTAGTATTTATTGTTATATAGTAAAGGTATTTTGTCAATAGAAATTTTGAACTCCCTAGAGGGTTTTATGATAAAATTTGGGAGGGAACTTGGGATTGGATAGTTTTAATAAATATGTGGGCAATACAAGGATCAAATTGGGTTCCCGAGTTGTTTCTAATTTCATCGAGCGCTTCCTCAAGCGTTAATTTTCTGATGCGATAAGGCCTATCTGAAGTCATGGCATCAAAGGCATCAGCACAAGCAATAATCCTAGAGAGAAGCGGGATTTCCTTCTTCTTTAATCTATCCGGATAACCCCTGCCATCATATCTTTCATGATGATGCCGCACAATAGGTCTTACCGGCTTTAAAAAATCTAATGGCTCAAGCAGCTCTTCACCTTTTACCGGATGCAGTTCAATTATCGCCCTCTCTGCCGACGTAAGCCTGCCCGGCTTACCTAAAATAGAATCCGGGATGCTGATTTTTCCTACATCATGCACCTCACCAGCATAACGTAAGATTTCTAATTCTGGCGGGGGCATCTTCAGGACCCTGGCCACTGCTATAGCATACTCTGTAACCCTTTCGGTGTGCCCGCGCATATAGGGATCCTTGGCTTCAATGGCTAATACTAAGGCACGTATAGTATTAAAATAGTTCATGTGGAGGCTCTCGTAATGCTTCGATTCCTGGATAGCTATGGCTACTTGAGAGGCAAATATACTTAAGACCTCTATTTCCTCTGCTATAAAATGCCTGGGTTTTTTAGAATAAGTCGAGATAACCCCCAATACCTCATCCTGAAATATTACTGGCACCGAAAGCATAGATTTAAAGCCCTCTTGTTTTATTAATTCCGCATATTTAACTCTTGAATCCCTATCTACGTCATAAACCGCTAAAGGCTTTTTTGTCTCCACCGCCATACCGCATATAGACTCTCCCACTTTAAGCATGGGAATTTTTTCTATGAAGGCATCGCTGATGCCATAACTAGAATTAACTACCAATGTCTTTTTATCCCCGCCAATTAGCCTTAAGATACAGGCATCGGTATGCATCAGCCGACTGGTAAGCTGTGTAATTAAAAAAGATATCTTCTTTGGATCTGAGGTTGACCTCAGGAACCGATTAACCTTAAAGATACCCTGCAACTCTTCTTTCACCGTAATTAATTCATTTATTTTTCTGCGATACCTGTCCTTAAGTATAGATTTAAACCTGACTATATTCGCGGTTACCTCCTTTAATCTCTTTATGTTATGATGTAACCTTATATTTATTGAAGAATGATGACGTTGAGAATAAATTTTATCTTTTTCCATGCGCTCGCCTCTTTTTAGCGGGATACAACAAAAAAACCGAGCCGCCTCAATTGGTTTTATTTCGGCAACTCGGCAATCATGGATAGTTTATGTCGCAAGCACGGCAGCCAAAAAAATCTTTCCTATCTTTAGACCCGTAGCTTTGCGTCCCCGCCTTTCGACGTCCGCCAAATTTCGTGGCGGATCCGCCACGTTCGCCATAAGGATTGGCGAATCCGCCATTCATTGTGGCGGACTTTGTGACGGAGGTTTGCCTTTTTCGATAAAACTCTGCTTAATATCTCTTCTACTTAAAGTATAAACTATAAGCCTTTAATTGTCAACCCGTTATATTTCTACTAAAAAAAATGCCATCTTCTAACCCATGTTTGCAAAAAAATTTACGGAAAGATTTATCAGTAAACCATAAAAAGATAGGATTTTTATGATAAGGCTTTAGCGGGAATTTGGGTTTTTATGCTTTTAATAAATAGGCGGGCAATATCCGGGTCAAATTGGGAACCTACGTTATTTCTAATCTCTGCGATTGCCTCATCATTAGTCAACCTTCTTCTGCGGTAGGGCCGTTCTGAAGTCATCGCATCAAAGGCATCGGCACAAGCAAGAATCCTGGCCATAATCGGAATCTTTTCTTTTTCCAGGCCATCAGGATAACCTGTACCATCATATCGCTCATGATGGTACTTAACCACCGGCAGCGCCGGCCTTAAAAATTCTAATGGCTCAAGCATCTCTGCGCCTTTTACCGGATGGAGCTCAATCACTGCCCTCTCGGCAGGAGTAAGTTTTCCGGGTTTACCCAGGATAAAATCCGGAATACTGATTTTACCGATATCGTGGACCTCGCCGCCGTAACGTAAAATCTCCAATTGTTCTTCAGGCATATGCAATCTTTTAGCGGCAGCCAAGGCATATTTGGTCACCCTTTCGGTATGCCCGCGCGTATAAGGGTCTCTGGCTTCTATGGCTAATACTAAAGCGTGCACGGTGTTAAAATAATTCATGTGAATATCCTCGTAAAGCCTGGATTCCTGAAGGGCCATGGCCACCTGCGAGGCAAATATGTTTAATACCTCTATTTCCTCCTTTGAGAAATACCGCGCTTTTTTAGAAAATGTCGAAATCACGCCTAATAATCTATCGTGAAATAGTATGGGTATAGAAAGCAGGGATTTAAAACCTTCTTTTTTTAATAATTCGTGGTGCGGGATTCTTGAGTCTTTATCTATATCATAGACGGCTATCGGATTCCGGGTATTGGCCACCCTGCCGCTAATGCTCTCACCTAAGTTAAGTATGTGGATTTTTTCCAGATACGCCTTACTAATGCAGTGGCTGGAATGAACTGCTAATGTCTTCTTCTGCTCATCCAACAACCTTAATATACAGGCATCGGTAAGCATGAGTTCGCAGGTCAGCCGCGTAATTAAAGAAAATATTTTTTCTAAATCCACGCTTGAGCTAAGGATACGGTTGACCTTAAAAATATCCTGAAGCTCTTCTTTAATCTTAGCGAGTTCATTTAGTTTATAGTTATATTTCTGTTTAAGGCTGCTCTTATAACTTATCAGATTCCTAGTGATAGTTTTTAGCTTATCGATATTGCGGCGTAATCTAATATTGACCGAAGAAAGGTGAAAATACATATTTTTTAGCTTACGGGCAACCTTGTATCTTTGTCTTTCTTGGATTACACTATTAGTGATATCTTGAACGAGCTCTAAAGCATAATTCACCTTGTTATGGTTGTCTCGAATAGGGCTGACGGTTAATTGATAATAATGCTTTTGGCCGTCTTTAGTAAAACCTGTCCTCTTTGCCCGCTGGACTTTTCCGGTTCTAAACACTTTTAAGGCAGGGCATCCGGGACAGATATGCCCGCGGTGCTCGAATATGTGATAACAATACTTACCGCATATATCCCGCGGTAATCCAACCCAATTTGCCTGATACTTATTTATCCATAAGATCCGGAATTTTTTATCTAAAAGACAAAGGCCCGCGCCAATGCCCTCTATAATATCCTGGTAGTGAATTTTATTATTTACCATTATTTTCTTCTTTCGCTTCCTCTATAAATAAAAAAACCGGATTCTAATTATTACCATAACTAGACACCCGGCCCTCATCTAAAGGTTCCTTTACCGGCTCTTATGCCCAAAGACCCACCCCTTTTTTAGGTCCGTGGCTTACCGTGCTCTCGTATCGCCCTCCTAACATAAACCACAATTATCTAGCGATAGTATACACTATAAAAGGTGATTTGTCAACCCCGACCTTCATCGATTTGGATTTTAAAACAAAGATGAAACTTATTGTATTACAAAAAGTTAGATAAAATTCCCTTTAAAGAAGCGACTTGGGGTAATTTAAGGATTTTAAAGAACATGGCTAGGCCTGATATGTGGAAAGCTGTTTTATGCGCTTGAGCATATTGGGATGGGTGCTTAATGCCTCTAATAACTTATCACCTAAACTTAAACGCACCTCTTTGGTCCTTAATTGTTCTAATTCAGAGACATCCAAAGTGCCGCTCTTATCTAAATCCAGCTGTCTGAGTTCTCTAATTTCGCTTAAGGCTCGGGAAGGGTCATTCACAAAAAATGCCTTTAGGCCTTCCACCTCCTTTAAAGAATCCTTATTCATCCGCGCCGAACCGTAGACCAGTTTATAAAGGCTTGAGGCAAGGCTGGATGGCGAATTACCCAAAAGCACAGAACCCCGATCCGCAAAATATTCTCTAATCCGGGAGGCATAAAGCACTAAGAGATTAGTAATAAAATAGAAAATTAAAGCCGCTAACCCAATAAGTGCGGTATTGCCTCCTCTTTCATCGCGCCGGCGTCCGTAGAATAAAAACTGCCAGGCAATCCGATACATAATCATAGGAATAACCGAAAGAAGCGTGATGGTTAAAACATCCCGGTTCTTGAGGTGGCTTAGTTCATGGCCTAACACCGCCTTTAGCTCATCTTCATTGAGTAATTTTAAAATTCCTTCGGTAACACAGACCCGGCCGTCTCTCTTTGTCCGTCCAAAGGCAAAGGCATTGGGAAGCGGAATTTGGGCTATACCAATCTTGGGCATAGGAATCTCTGCCCGCATCGCCAAACCCTCCACCATTTGATATAAACGCGGATATTCTTCTCTCTTAACGTATCTTACGTGCATCGTCCATTCCACGAGTTTCGGCCCAATCATATATTGGATGAACATCATCACTAAAGATATAACCAGATAAAAATAAAAGTTGGTTATTCCTAAAGACGCGCCAATCATTACAATTATCGCGTAAACGATAGCGAAAAGAATAGCCAACAAAAGCCACATCCTTAATTTTAACAGCCACATATTTCATCCCTCCTAAAAAGTTTAGTATAAAGTTCCTGGTTCATGGTTCATGGTTCATGGTTTTACTATGAGCTATGAGCTATGAGCTATAAACTCCTTATTTACCTTTTACTACATTAGCCTTAATTATAAACTGGATAATCGGATTGTCAACAGCAAGCAGAACCGTACCATTAACGCTGGCCGTAGTCGCAGCGTCAGGCTTATCTATGCGCATGTAGACGTACTGCTGTACAGCTCCGGAATAGCCTTTGGTATTATACTGCGCCTCAATCACAGTACTCTCACCCGGGGCAAGCGTCTTCTTTTCTACTTTAGATACAGTACAACCGCAAGAGGTATTAATGTCTTTTATATTTATGGTATCTCCAGATGTATTCTTAAATATGAAATCGTGCTTGAGCACTTCGCCTTCTTTAACCTGGCCAAAATCCCAGGAATAAACATCGCCAATCTCTTGTTTTTTGGCTGCCGTATTTTTGTTCTGGGTATGGCATCCTGCAGCAAAAAGAAACAGAAGTATATATAAACTAGCTATGGATAACTTTGTATTCATAATTAAACTTTAATTCTACCATATTTTATAACCAAATCAATAGGTAAATTGTCTTTATCTTGCTCTTTAAAACGTAGAAACAAAAAGGGCTGAACGGTTAAATCCAGCCCTGCGAGATTAGTTCCCCCTATTGGACGAATTTCGCAACTATTTGCTCTCACCGGGAGCTGAACAAACCGCTACTGAGCTTATCGAAGTATTATAATATGCAGTATTTTCAAATGATTTCTGAGGTAGAGTTTTGGGGGAGGTTTAAAAGTCGGAATGATTTACCGGACAAATCCTCTTTTAGAGGGGTGTACGTCCGGAAAAAATGAATCGACCGTTTCAATCTCTTCACTGTCAATTAGTTTCTACTTTCGAGGCCTGACCCCGTTATTCCCTCCCTGATGCCGTGCCTTCATGCTATGGAACGAGGTCAAGAAGGATCTGCAGAAAGCCGCGGTGCTGGAATAGGGCGGCGTTAGACAATCTGGGCGCGAAGATGGTGGAAGAATTCCTCCATCCGGTCGGGATAGGAGGCGCGGATTTCGAGTAGTTGGGCGGCCACCTGTTTGTGCAAATGAGCGGAGTCCATGTCGTCGAGTCGCTGGTAGATGCCCAGCCGTTTTCCCAATGTGAAGTGAATGCGGTCTTCTTCCGGGAGAGAGAGATAGCGATCCATGATGGCCAGCAGACGAGGTTTGTCCTGGGGAAATTGGCCCCCGACTTCCATCAGAAGGTCAACGGCATGATGATTGGCGTAGTGACTGGTAATGCCGTTGAGATTCTCAATCAGCAAGCGTTGTTCTTCGATGATATTCTTCTCGGTCTGCAGGGTGTATTGCCCAGCTTCCATCTGTCGAAAAAGTCCGGAGCCGGGTTTGACTCCGATGGTGAGAACCCGAATGAAGTGAGGGTTGATATCACTCAAAACCCTGGCCGTTTCACGGGCGTGTTCCTCCCACAATTCCTGTCCACCCAGGCCGAGGATGATGAATTCTGAAATAGACATTCCTGCCTCCTTGGCCCTGCGACTGGATGTGGAAATATCGGCGGCGGTTGCGCCCTTGTTGACTTTTTTCAATACCTTGTCCGAGCCGGATTCCATACCGCAATAAAGCTTGTTCAGTCCGGCTTGGCAAATGTCCTGCATTTCCTGGACTGATTTGCGGATCATGGTTTGAGCGCGGCCGTAACTACTGATTCGCTTCAGCTTGGGAAATGCCTGCTTCAGGAAGGTGAGAAGCGCGACAAGTTCGGCGGTTTTCATCAGAAAGCTGTCACCATCCTGCAGGAAGCATGTTTCGAAGGCCCTGTCTCCGTAGTACTTTGCCGCGGCGACGATGTCGTGCTTGACCTCGTCCAGCGAACGCATAGAGAATTTCATATCCTTGTAATTGACGCAAAATTCGCATCGATTCCAGGGACAGCCGCGTGTGGTACGGATCAGCAGGCTTTCGGCTTCGTCCACGGGACGAATGGGGCCCACCTCAAATGGAACGGTACTCATGTGAAACTCAACTGTTTTGTTTATGAATATTTATATTAGCGCATGTATTCCCTTCGCGAATAATAAGGGCCAGCGCCCTATTATTTAAATTTTATTATAATCCAAACAAAAAGCCATTGCAAGTTTTTAACTTACAACGGCTTAAGAAGTTAACTCCCCCAAGTGGACGAGTTTTGCAACTGGTTACTATATTCAGAACCTTCACTTATTAAAATTTAACTACAGAATTATGGATATACATAGTTTAAAATAACTTATTGTTACTCGGTAGTGTATTAAAAAACTGCACATTCAATATACACCCCGTTTTTTTATCTTACTCCAAATAAAAACCCTCTGCAATATATTCTATCGCAAATCCCGAAATTGTAAGTAATTCAGAGGAAACTCCTTGAGCGCCTCGGCAGGACCAGCTAGGCAGTTCTGAAGGTGGTCACAAATTGTAACCTTGAACTTGAAGTACCAAATTGGAACCTCAAGTTTGCCTCAGATACCGTCTGATGTCATCGTGGCTGCCGGCCAAGACAAATTCGACCAAATCTTTGTTCCAGCGAAATATAAGCCGTGTCTTGAGGCCACGCCTTACTTCCCAATAATCACCTTTCAGACGCTTAAGACCTATACCTTTGTGGATAAACCTATCCTGGGATAGAATATCGATTGTCTGGAGGGCAACCTTCCTGACTTCTTCCTTATTGTGCGGGGTAAGCGATTTTAGCGAGTGCTCAAAAGACGGTTTAAACTCAAACCTCATAAAGCCTTGAGGTGTCTTTTGGCTCCTTCTGCGCTGGCGAACAGTTTACCCTTGCGGCTGGCTAACTTCTCGATCTTTGCCCATTCATCGCTAGTGAAGCGCGCTGGCTCAATATCGACCTTGCACCGGGAAATTATGACGCCGCTTCTGTCCAGGCAAAAAGCGATAGACTGGCCTTTATCCAGCTTCAGCATGCGGCGCACGGATGCCGGCAGGGTAATCTGTCCTTTTGAGGTTATTTTTGACATGCCCAATACGGTCATCTTATCTCTCCTTACTTTCTTACTTCCCTACATTACAAGTATACCGTAAGAAACCGGAGCTGTCAAGACAACCTTTTCACCTCCTTTCTACTATAATAGACTTAGAAAGAAGAAAAATCTCACAAAGATTTTTAGGGAAGCTGGAATATGACTAGAAAGGCGTTGCTGAGAAGCTTGGGAACCAAGAGACAGTCCCCTATTTTCTGGCGTAGCCATAGCTCTGATGGGGACAGTCCCTGTCGCCATACAATAGCCAGCAAAGAAGACAGTCCATGGCGCGTAACA
>Ga0315286_10002849_pt1 | contig 16206 bp, 11 predicted proteins | sample YL17G10_0_MG_FD_205038 | JGI IMG/M metagenome (GOLD analysis project Ga0315286, IMG submission 205038) | Sediment microbial communities from Yellowstone Lake, YNP, Wyoming, USA - YL17G10_0 | ecosystem: Environmental > Aquatic > Freshwater > Lake > Sediment | place: USA: Wyoming | collected...
CGAAGGCCCGTCAGAGGACCTGCTCGCGCTGGATGAGGCCCTCGCCAGACTGGAAACCTCCGACAAAGTGAAAGCCGAAGTGGTTAAGCTCCGCTACTTTGCCGGATTGACGCTTGAGCAGGCGGCGGAACTCCTGGAGATTTCCCCGACCACCGCCAAGCGGCACTGGACCTACGCCCGCGCCTGGCTGTACAAGGCGATCACCTCCGGCCGATAGTTGCCCTGTGTCTTTCGCCCGTTTCCTGTCAACCTGACCACTTTTTTTTCTGAGAATCATGGTCCGAAACGAAGCTGAATGGCGCAATTGTCTATGGAGGGAGAGGTTAGACAACTTGGGCCATAATGGGAGTCAGACGTATGAACGCGGAAGAGATTTTCCACCAAGCGATTGAAATCACGGACCCGGCCCAGCGAGCCGCCTACCTGGACCGGGCCTGCCGGGGCGACGATCCCCTGCGAGCAGAGGTTCAGGCCCTCATCGACGCCCACGAGCGGGCGGGCGACTTCCTCGAAGCGCCTCCGGCTGCCGGTGCAACCCTGAACAACCCCACCCAAATCGACGGGCCCGGCACAGCCATCGGCCGATACGAGCTGCTGGAGCTGATCGGCGAGGGGGGCATGGGACTGGTGTATCTGGCCGAGCAGAAAGAGCCGGTCAAACGCCGCGTGGCCCTCAAGATCATCAAGCCTGGCATGGATTCCAAGCAGGTCATCGCCCGTTTCGAGGCGGAACGTCAGGCCCTGGCGGTGCTGGACCATCCGAATATCGCCCACGTCTTCGACGCCGGCTGCACCGAGACCGGCCGGCCGTATTTCGTCATGGAATACGTCAAAGGCATGTCGATCACCCGCTACTGCGACGACAAGAAGCTCACGATAGAGCAGCGATTGCGGCTGTTCGAGCAAGTCTGCGAGGGTGTCCAGCATGCCCATCAGAAAGGCATTATCCACAGGGACCTCAAGCCCTCGAACATTCTGGTGACCATGCAGGGCGACCGGCCCGTCCCCAAGATCATCGACTTCGGGATCGCCAAGGCGACGACCCAATCGCTGACGGATGTGACGGTATTCACATATCAAGGCCAGTTGCTGGGCACGCCGGAGTACATGAGTCCCGAGCAGGTGGATTTCGCAACGCAGGACATTGACACCCGGTCGGACATCTACTCGCTTGGCGTGGTCCTGTATGAACTGTTGGCTGGGGTATTGCCCTTCGAGAGCGAGTCCTTCACCAAGGTAGGTTTGGCGGAGATCCAGAGGACGATCCGGGAGGACGAGCCGGCCTCTCCCAGCATACGGCTGACGCAGATGGGCGACAAGGCCAAGGGCATTGCGGAGAGCCGCGGCACGCATGTCGTACCCTTGGCCAGGCGGCTGCACCGGGAGTTGGAGTGGATACCGCTCAAGGCGATGCGGAAAGACCGCTGTCGGCGGTACAAATCCGCATCGGACATGGCTGATGACATACGGGATTATCTCAATGGCAATCCTCTCATCGCCGGACCCGAGACCGCTGTCTACCGGGTGCAGAAGTTCGTGCGGAGACATGCAGGGTCCGTCGCCACAGTGGCGCTCGTCGTGACCGCGATTGTGCTGGGGCTAGTGGTGAGCACGACGATGTATTTCCAGGCGGAGAACGCGCGGCAGAAGGAGATGGTCGCCCGCACACGCGCCGAGCAAGCGGAACAGGCAGAGAGTCACCAACGGAAGCTCGTCGAACAGAAAGCCGAGGACTACCGTCGCGCTTTGTATGCCAACGGCGTTCAACTCGCCGACGCGAAACACCGAGAGGGATACTCAGGTCAGGTGCGCAAGCTATTGGATTCATGCCCAGAGGATCTGCGCGGGTGGGAGTGGAATCGCCTCAATTACATCCAGGACCAGGCTATCAAAACCCTACGTGTACGCCATGACGCACTTATTGCGATGGCCGTTGCCCCTGATGGCAGGCGTATCGTTACGGGTGGGGCTGACGACAAAACAGTCAGGTTGTGGGATGGGGCGACCGGTGAGGAACTCAAAACACTTCGAGGCCACGAGGAAGTTATCAGTGCGCTAGCCATTAGCGCGGATGGCATGCGTGTCGCCTCAGGGAGTGACGACAAGGTAATTAAGCTATGGGATGCTCAGACAGGTGCTGAACTAATGACGCTTCGCGGGCATCGAGATTCGGTCCAGGGTATAGCGTTCAGCCCCAACCGCAAGCAGCTTGCCTCGGGGGGCAGCGACGGGACACTGAAACTGTGGGATGCTGAGACCGGGGCCGAGGTGATGACGCTCCGCCCGCACAAGGGTGACGTTTTTGGCCCAGCGTGGAGCCCTGACGGCAGTCGGCTAGCTTCGGGAGGCGGTGACGGGGCGGTCCGACTGTGGGATGTTGAAACCGGGGCCGAGGTGATGACCGTCCGCGCGCACACGGGGCCCGTCTTCTGCCTTGCGTGGAGCCCTAACGGAGATCGCATTGTTTCGGGTAGTGAGGACAAGACCATCAAGGTCTGGGACGCAAGAACCGGGCACGCGCTAGTGAACATCCGGGGACACGATGGACTGGTCGGAGCACTTGCCTTTAGCCCTGACGGCAAGCTCATTACGTCAGGCGGTTTTGACAGTCTGGTCAAGGTCTGGGGTGCGGAAACCGGCGAGGAACTCAGGACCTTCCGTGGGCACGATTGGGGCGTGGAGCACGTGTCGTTCACCCCCGATGGCACCCGTCTCATTTCTGGTACTGGTCCCTGTAGCCAAAACGAAGAATGTACAGTCAAGACGTGGGACATGAGCGTGGATCACGAGGCGGCCAGACTGATCGGCCACCACCTCCTGGTCGCGTCAGTAGCATTCAGCCCGGATGGCAAGCACATCCTCACAGGGAGTTGGGATGGGACTGCCAAGATCTGGAATGTGCGCACAATGAGCCAAACGAAGACTTGGGCTGCAAAGGAAGGTGTCGCCGCGGGTCATGCCATAGCCGTTGAGTACAGTCCGGACGGCAAGCGCGTTGCCTCCGTCTTTCGTAGCGGAACGGTCGAGGTCTGGGATGTGACAACCGGACGCGTGCTCATGGTTCTGTGCAGGGGGGAACGGCGGCAACGGGGGCTCGCATTCAGTCCCGACGGTAATTACCTCGCAGCAGGTGGGAAGGTCTGGAACGCTCAGAACGGTACTGAAGTTATGACGCTCTACAAAGCCCAGGAACGCGTGCGGTGTGTCGCGTTCAGCGCGGACGGGAAAAGCATTGCATCGGTTGACGAGGACGGCACGCTCAAGCTCCGGAACGTAGCGACAGGCGACGAATTGCTCACTCTTCGTCGTCACGAAGACACATTCGCACGGATTGCTTTCAGTCCCGATGGCAGCCAAATAGTGTCGGGGGGTGACGACACAACAGTCAGGATTTGGGACAGGACCACTGGCTCGGAGATGATGACCCTGCGCGGTCATGCAGATATTGTCCGCTCCGTCAGCTTCAGTCCGGACGGCAAGCGTATTCTGTCCGGCAGCAGAGATGGGACCGCCAGGCTTTGGGATGCTGCGACCGGCATGGAGTTGCTGACCCTGCGCGCGCATACGATGGTTTTTAGCGTCGCATTCAACCCTGACGGCCGGACCATCGCCGCCGGCACGCTCGACGGGTCTGTGCTTCTTTGGGAATCGGGCGCACCTGCCGGCGGATATGAGGCACGGAAGGCTGGCGCGGCTGCCACGAAACTGGTGGAGGAGCTACATCAGAGGCATGGCTTCTACCGTGACGTGGTCAATCATCTGCAAAGTGATGTGAAGCTGGATGCGGAGGTTCGCGGGCTGGCGATGGAAGTGGCCAATTCTTGCCGTTGGGAAGATGGCAGTAAGCTTCGGGAAGAGACACTGGGGATCGCAATGTCGCCCGGTAAGGATCCTGCGAACTACCGGATGGCTCTGGAAAGAGCAACGCAGGCGAATGGGTCAGAGCCGAACGATCCCCGCATCGTCACCATACTGGGGGCGGCCCACTACCGTCTGGGTTCGTATGAGGATGCTCTGAAGACGCTGGCAAAGTCTGCGCAGATGCTGTCGGACGCCCGGGACGAACCCGATCCCGTGAATGTGGCATTCACGGCGATGACGCTGCACCGAAAGGGCCGGACTGGCGAGGCGAAGGCGGCTCTTGGGCAACTGCGGGAATTGTGCAAAGAGGAACGGTGTGTTTACAATGTGGGTGTCCAAACCCTGTTGGCCGAGGCGGAGGGGCTGATCGAGGGCCAGAAGCCTTGAGCGGCAGGAGGCGGTGGCCGTTCGGTCAATCCTTCCGGCTGGTGACGAGATCGCCGAAGGGGGCAAGCAAGCTGTATTTGTTCTGCCAGGTCGTGTACATGATACCAACGGCCTGCGGCGTCTTGTCGAGCACGTCGAGCCAGCCGCGAGGGTTCTCCAGCGTGTCGCCGTCGTAGTAGGCCCCGGCCAGTGTTTTGAAGCCGTGTGAGGAGAAGAATCTGAGGCTCTCGTTGCGCTTCTCGTAGTACCAGCACACGATCGTCAAATCCTTCGGTACGTACTTCCACGAGTCGGTGAAATCGCCCTCGACAAGGTAGTAGTTGCCGTGCGCGTTGTGATTCGGGTCGAGCATGTCCGACCAGATGAGCACCTCGGCCTTCGGATTCGCCTGCCGGAGGATGCCGGCCTGCTTCGTGATGCAGTCGCCCAGGATTTGGGCCATGCTGAGGTTCCGCTGCTGGCAGGCTTCGCAACTCCCGCCCGCCCGAACCTCGTCCATGCTCAGCAGGTATTTCGAGGGCGCCAGGTACTTGTGCATCAGCTCGGCCTGCTTCTCCCAGATCTTGTAGACTTCGGGCTCGGACATGCAGACGGTGACCTGGCCGCGATTGACGCCCATGCCGTGATAGTAGCTGACCTTGAGGCGCTCGCCCTCCTTGATGCGACCGCCGGATAACAGTTTGATCTTCGGCGGCTCGTGATCGAACCGGAAATTGAGCTTCTCATCCTTGATGGGGGCAAAATCTTTGCCTTCTTCATAGAGATCACCGGTGGCCTCGCTTCGCACCGTCACGGGTGTTCCGGGCCGGCGAAGAACGTTCAGCAACGCCACTTCCTCGACCTCAAGATCGTCCATCCAGAACCGCCCCGCCTTGCCGCCCCACACGCCGGCATAGATGCTGACCTTGCCGTATTCGAGGCTGTTGAATCCCATCACGACTTGACGCCAGTCGCTCGTGGACGCGACATCAGGATCGTACGGGGCGAGATTGCGACCGTTCTGAGTCAAGACTTGGATTCGAAATGCGCCCTTGGGCTCCAGGGCCTCAGTCTTCACCCAGCAGCTCAGTTTGTAGCACCGTTGCGGCTGGACCTCGACCTCCTGCATGAGGCGAGCGTGACCATGCTCGTACCGCCCGAAGTTCTCGAACCGCAAAGACGCCTTGCCGCTGTGGGCAACCGCTGAATCGACGAACGAGACCTCGCCGGGCCTGTCATTGAACCGGTACCCCTTGAGCTGATTTCCCTCGTACTGCTCGAATCCGCTGTTTGCGATGCGGGCCAGTCGGTCCGGATGCAAAGAAGCTTCGCCGTTTCTCACGAAGAAGGGCGCGTCTTTGACCGGAATCCCGGCCGCCAGATTGCGATCGTACGCAAGCACGGAGCCGCCGTAGCCGGCGCTGAAGATGTTCGGGATGATCTCGACGCCATGCGATAGGCAGAACTCCTTCACCTTCGCGAGCCGCTCCAGAAAGGCCGGCGATTGCTTGTCGAGACGATCGAGACCGGCGGAGAGAACCATGCCATTGAGGCCGTGCTCCGACCCCGTTTGAACGATTCGCTCGATGTCCGCGACATCCTTGTCCGCTCGCAGAGAGGTCGAAACATAGACCCAGCGGTAAGGGTACTCCTTGGCGTGACAGAGGCAAGTCAGTGAACCAAGCAACACAACATACTTCAGTGTCCTGATCATAGGCAGACTCCTCGGAGACAGAATTGTCACGGGACATGATACCGGAGAACCGGCCCACCGCCAAGGGAGGGCAGATTTCGGGCATGTCAGGATTGGCACAACTCGGCCGCTGTGATACCATGTGACCTAATGTCTGGAGGTTGAATATGCGACTGCAGGAAAAATCGTTCGGGGCGATTCTGTGGCTCATCATCTCCGCAGCGGCGCCCGCGTATGCCGACACGGGCAAGAATACGGCGGAGCTTCTCAAGGATGACTTCCGTGGCCTTCGATTCGGCTTGATTTTCGACGTGGTCGGCGCCCACACGGAATATCACTACCTCCGGGAGGCCGCCCCGCAGGGCAACTGGGCCGTATCCGCGTTCAAATCCGACGGCTCACAGCGGGCATGGCGCCTCATCGAGGAGGAAGGCACCCGCGTGATGCATCAATCCCACAATAACCGCGAGAACTTCACCCACCCGATGCTCGTCGCAGGCGATCCGCTCTGGCAGGACTATCGGGTAACCGTCGATTTTGCGCCCGCATCGGACAAGGCCCAAAGCGGGATCGCATTTCGCTATCGAAACGACCGCTGCTACTACTTCTTCGGAGTCCAGGGCGGGAAGGCCATCCTCAAGATGGTCCGCCACGAGACAGCGTATCACAAGCCTTATGAAGTGGTTCTGGCGGAAAGGCCGTGTTCCTGGACACCGGGAAAGTACCTTACGGCCCAGGTGGATGCCAACGACAGTCACATCAGGGCGCAATTGAGCACTGGGGTTGTGCTCGAAGCCGAGGATAAGACCTATCCGCAAGGCAAGATCGGCCTGATGTCCGACGTGCCCACACGGTACAAGAATGTGGCGGTCATGACCACGCCTGAGGAGAAGGAACGCTCTGGGAAACGTGTGGCCTCGCGAGAACGGGAGCTGGGCGATCTGCAGACCGCCAATCCGCGCCTCGCACTATGGAAGAAGACCGCCACGGAAGGGTTCGGCGTCGGCCGGAACCTGCGCTTCGGCGACCTCAACAACGACGGCCAAACCGACATCCTGATCGGGCAGATGGTCCACCATGGGCCCAAGGACACCAATAGCGAGCTAAGCTGCCTGACCGCCATGACGTTTGACGGGAAGATCCTCTGGCGGATCGGCGAGCCGGATGGGTGGAAGGACCGGCTGACCAACGACGTGGCCTTTCAGATCCACGACCTTGACGGCGACGGCCGGACGGAAGTGGTCTACTGCATGAACATGAAGCTGATCGTTGCGGATGGGGCCACAGGGAAAACCAAGTACGAGGCGCCGACTCCGAGTGTGCCGCAGCGCACGAAACCGCCCTACGACAAGTTCCCGCGAATCCTGGGGGATTCGCTCTACTTCTGCGACCTGCGAGGGACCGGCCACGCACGGGACATCATCATCAAGACCCGGTACGACCACTTGTGGGCCCTCAACGACCGGCTGGAACCTCTGTGGGATGCGGCCTGTAACACGGGTCATTATCCTTATGCCCACGACATCGACGGAGACGGCAAGGACGAGCTCGCCATCGGTTACTCCCTTTTCGACCATGATGGAACTCGGTTATGGACCCTGGACGACAAAATGCAGGACCACGCCGATGGATTGGCGATTGTCCAGTTCGCACCGGGCGCCGAGCTGCGGCTCCTTTGCGCCGCCAGCGACGAAGGCATCTTCTTCACGGATATGAAGGGCAACGTGCTCAAGCACCACTACCTCGGCCACGTCCAGAATCCTACCATCGCCGACTTCCGCCCGGACCTGCCCGGCCTGGAGACCGTATCCATCAACTTCTGGGGCAACCAGGGCATCCTTCACTTCTACGATGCCGAGGGCAACGTCTACCACGATTGCGAGCCTTGCCAGCACGGCAGCATGTGCCTGCCCGTCAACTGGACGGGAAAGCCCCCCGAGTACTTCGTTCTGTCCGCCAACGTGGAAGAGGGAGGCCTATTCGACGGCTGGGGACGATGTGTCGTCCGATTCCCCACCGACGGCCATCCGGACATGTGCTATGCGGTCCTGGACGCCACGGGCGACTGCCGGGACGAGATCGTCGTCTGGGACCCCTACGAAATCTGGGTGTACACGCAGAGCGATGGCCCCAAACAGGGCCGCCTGTACAAACCCACGCGCAACCCGCTATCCAATTATTCCAATTACCAGGCGACGGTCTCCCTGCCGGGCTGGTCCCAGTAGCCTGTGCTTTGCGGCGCGTACGGCACGCACAACCGCACCGGATTGGATAGCAGACCACGGTTGACCGGCTCCGATTCCACCAGTAGAATACTTCCGAAACCCATAATGAGGTATGTCCGTCATGGCAAAACGAACATCGCCAAACACCGAAACGTTGGTGGCCCAGAAGGTAAGAATGGCATGAGGCCAAGTCGTTGAGCACGAGTCGCGAATGAAACCGAATGGAGTGATTCAGAGAAAACTGGCCTTATTGGACAACCAGATCCTTCAACTCCGCAAGCATCTGCAGGAGGTGCCTCTGGAACAGTTCAAAGACGACTGGGTCCTGCGATCGATGGCCGAGAGGGCTTTGCAGGTAGCGATCGAGATCGTGATCGATATCGCCGAGCGTTTGATGGCTGCGGTCGGTGCAGGCCCCACCGCAACGGCGGCCGAAGCCATCCGCAAGTGCGTGCAGCTTGGGATACTGTCCTCGGAGCACCCCTATAAAGAGATGGCCGGATATCGCAACCTGATCGTTCACGAGTATGAGCGCATCGACCCGGAAATCACGTACACTTTGGCTACGCAGAAGCTGGACGACTTCCGGGCCTTTCGCGACGAGATCGACCGATGGACGATGAAGGCGGATAACGAAGAAGTCCAGTAAGAACCAACGACGGACGACCGACAACCAACTCGATGCCCTTATCCAAGCACTATCTCGATACTCAGGACGAAGCGACGCCGGTCGATGCGGATGCGATCGCGAGGCTTCTGGCCGCCGATTTCCCTCAGATCGGCTTTGCCCTGCTATTGGGGTCCGCCGCCCAGGGGGTAATCGCTCCGCACAGCGATTTGGACCTGGCGGTCTACTGCCTGACACCGTTGTCGTTCGAGAGTCGATCGGCGCTGGTGGGCGCCGTCGAGGACCTGCATCGGGGCGTCCGCTGCGATCTGGGGATTCTCAACGGTGCGGAGCCGGTGTTCCGGTTTGAAGCTCTGAAAGGCCGCCTGCTTTTTGTCCGCGACCACCAGGTATGGCTGCGATTCTATTCGGTCACCTGCCGCCAGTACGAATCCTGGATGTTCCACTACGACAAACAGCGCCGTTACCGCATAGAGGCAGGGTCGAAGGGGCCACTCGCCGCCGGCAGATAACTCATCACGGAAGTTCTGCAAAATGGACATTGGGCATCGGCCTCGGCAAGATCGGCCACGCAACGGAATCCGATGGTCGCACAGCGGTCCAGGCCGGGCCACATCAACAGGAATTTGGCGGCGAAGTCACACGGCTGGGGACCGCCGTCGGCGTACCAGTCCGAGCCTTTGGCCTTGTAGTATGAGCCGCCCTTGAGAATGCAGAACCGCGTACGGCCGTCGCTTCGCGCGCTCTCGGTCCACTCCCACGTATTGCCGCACATGTCGTAGCAGCCAAAAGGTGAGCGGCCCCGGGGAAAAGCCGTAACGGCCGTCGTCCCGACCGGCCGCCCATCGTTGCAGCGCCCATCTTCCCATTCGTTGCCCCACGGATAGCTGCGCCCATCACCACCCTGCGCGGCATATTGCCACTCCTCTTCGGTAGGCAGACGCTTGCCCGCCCATCGGGCATACGCTCGCGCATCCTCCAGGTCCACATAGATGACAGGATGATCTTCCAGGCCGGGAGGGAGTTGGCCGTTGTGCCAATGCTTCAGGAAGTTCGTCTTCTCCCGGGGCGTGTAGCCGGTTCGCTTGAGGAATTCGGCATACTGAGCGTTGGTCACAGGCGTCAGGTCAATCGCGTACGGCTGGAGCCGGACCTCGCGGTCAAAACGGATGATCTTATGCAGACTGCGGCTTGGATGTGCCACGGGCTTCTGGCCTGGCAGTTGATAGAGGCCGCACTCACGATTTCGGTACTCGGTCTTCATGCGAAGATGTGCGGCGGGGATCGCGGCCATACCGTCAGGGATTTCACTGACTCCGTACAGCTTCGTGCGCTCGACGGGTCGAAGTTTCTCCTCGGAAGCCGCCGAGGCTGAATTCCAGTCCGCCGTCCCGTCCGCCGTCGCCTGCGTCTTCAGGAAGTCCTCGAAATCCGCACCCAGCGCCGCCCGAGGCCCGGCCACGAACGCTCCAACGCCCCGAGGCCGAATGCAGCCTTCCAGGGCCACTTCATCGCCATCTCCGCTCGTCATCTCGCGACCGGTGATCAGATCGAAGCAAGCGTCGCCTTTCACGTGCGATACTCTCAGCAATGTGCCTTCCGCCTGCTCTTCGGAACGATTCACCAGTGTCCACAATCGGATGCCCTCGCCCTGCCACAAACTCGCAAACACGCCAGCCCTCTCCGTCGGCACCAAAGGCGTCCAGCCTTCGCCGGCGAACAGTCGAACGTATCGACGCTGGATCGGCAGCATCGAGCGAAGAATCGAGCGGTCACGGTTGCTCCAGCCGACCCAGGTGCCGAAGACGTTTTCCCAGACGAGCATGCCACTGCCGTTCATCCAGGCCATCTGCAACTCACCCGTGTGATCGGGGCTCCAGCGATGAATCTGATGCATCATGTGCCGCCGCTCGAACCACTTGTTCCAGAGGACGCCGGGGGCGTCGCTATCGGTGAACCCCTGGGCCCAGGACATGTGATGGTCGCGGAGTCGCTCCACCGGCAGGGTCAATTCGGACTCCAGGACGACGCCGGGGCGCACGGCATCGAGCTTGGTGCGAAGCTCCTGCATCCCTGCATGAAGCGTATCGAGGAATACGCCGTCAGCCTCGATGGTCTTCACGAACTCGGCCAGCATCTGGGCATCCGACTTCCCTTCTCGGCGTGTCCCCGTATCCCATGGGTTGTAGTCGATGAAGACCTTGACACTTCGCTGGTGGATGGTCCGGCTCAGCTCCCGCAAACCGGCCAGACCGCCCGGCATGTCCCGGTAGAAATCGAACTGATTGCGGTCATCGAAACCGATTCGCGGGTACGCGTGCCACAGGACAATCGCATCGTAGCCACCGAATTGCGTGGCCCCATCGTCGAGGAATGTGTCGATTGCATAGCGGCCGCTCGCCGGGTCGTAAAGCCTCCGGTCGTACATCATGGCGAAACAGCACGAGTAGCACGTGGGTACCCAGGCGAACTCACTGCGGCGGTAAGACTCATCCTCGTAGCGCAGCCGCTGTCGCATCGCCTGCCGTTCTGCCACAAGCGCCTTGCGCCAAGCGTCCCACGTTGCCCGCTCGAACGGCGCAGGAACCAAGGGTTTGACCTCGACGTGAGACGTCCCACGACCACCAGAGGCGGCACCATTGGCCGCTATCGTGATAACCACCAGAAGCACGGAAGCTGTCATCGATTTCACCGCTCTAAGACCACCCAGGCTGAGAAGGCATCGCATACCCGGTGGTATTTTACGCTTGACGGGAGCCGGATGGCCAATAAATTGGGTGGTGTTGACATAGAGCACTGCGTCTGCCGCTCTGGAAAAGGGTGCAGACTGAGCTTTCGCCGTTTAGGAAGGAGAAGATCATGTCCATCGATCGCCGCACGTTTCTGAAAAGCTCGATTGCCACGGGGCTTGCCGTGGGCTTCCCTGCCGTCGCCACGGCGCAGCGGGACAAGATGTACCGCACTGCTCTGATCGGCTCGGGCTGGTGGGGAACGAATATTCTGCGCGAGGCGGCGGCGTCCGGCCGGTGCAAGATTACGGCGCTCGTGGACGTGGACCGCCGGCAGCTCGACCGATGTGGGGCGGAGGTGGCGAAGTGGGTGAGCGACAAGCCGAAGTACTACGAGGATTATCGCGAGATGCTGGAGAAGGAGAAGCCGGAGATTGCCATCGTCGCCACACCGGACCACTGGCACCCGCTGGCCATGATCGATGCGGTCAAGGCGGGCTCCCACGTGTATGTGGAGAAGCCGATCAGCCACACGATCCTGGAGGGCAAGGCAATGGTCAAGGCGGCCAGAGAGGCGAATCGTGTCGTGCAGGTGGGAACACACCGGCGCATCTCGCCGCACAACGTCTCCGGCAGGAAATTCCTGCAGGAGGGAAAGGCCGGGAAGATCGGAATGATTCGCTGCTTTGTGCTCTATGGGGGCGACGGCCCGGAGCAACCGACAAAGAACTTCCCACCGCCCAAGGAGCTGAATTGGGATCTGTGGTGCGGCCCTGCTCCGCTACGACCGTTTAATGGCGGCGCGCATCCGCGCGGCTTCCGCAGCTATCTCGACTACGCCAACGGCACCTTAGGGGACTGGGGCGTCCACTGGCTCGATCAGGTCCTGTGGATCATGGAGAGGAAATGGCCGAAGACCGTGTACTCCACCGGCGGCCGGCCGATCAAAGGCAAGCCCATCCTTACAGATGAGCAGCAGACGACCGACGCCCCGGACCATCAGGTGGCGACGTACGAGTTCGATGACCTGACCGTCACGTGGGAGCACCGCCAGTTCGCCGGCAATCCGGCCGAGAAGACCGAAAGTGTCGGATGCTTCTTCTATGGCACGAAGGGCACGTTCCACATGGGCTGGCAAAAAGGCTGGACGTTCTATCCGCTCGGCAAAAGTGAAAAGGAGATTCACGAGGAGCCCAAGCTCAACCAGCCGGACGACCAGAACATCAAGGAGCTCTGGGCCGACTTCCTCAACGCCATCGAGACCAGCCGCCGGCCAGTCAGCGACATCGAGGCGGTCCACCGCTCGACGAACCTGAGCCTTTTGGGGATGCTGTCCTGCAAGCTCGGACGAAGCGTCCGGTGGGATGGCGAGAACGAGGTGTGCATCGGCGACGCGCAGGCCAACGCGATGCTGAGGCGGGAATACCGGAAACCGTGGGGCTACCCCGAAGCATAGCTTCGGGGATTTATGAATTACAATTTACAATTTGTGATTTGGTTTCGTGCAGCTATGACAAATTGTAAATCGTCAATAGTAAATGCTCCGGGCTACCAGCCCTTCTTGGCGAAGAGCACCGGGATCGTTTGCAGAAGGATGCGAACATTCAGAAGCACCGAACGCTTCTGAATGTAGAGGTAGTCATACTTTACCTTGTGTGCGGGCTTGAGATCATAATAGCTGCGCACCTGGGCCAAGCCGGTGAGGCCCGGCTTAACGGACAGGCGAACGCCCTGCAGGGCCTTGTGGCGTTCCACAAAGAAGGCCCTCTCCGGCCGAGGACCCACAAGGCTCATGTCGCCCCGCAGAACATTATAGATCTGGGGCAGCTCATCAATTCGCGTCCGCCGAAGGATACGGCCCACCGGCGTGACACGCTCATCGTCACGGGAAGCCAAAACCGGGCCAAGGTGCTTTTCCGCATCGTTGACCATCGTGCGGAACTTGCACAAGGTGAAAAGCCTGCCCCCCTGGCCGACGCGCTCCTGCTTGTAGAAGACCGGGCCGGCCGACGTGATCTTGATCAGCAGCGCCGAGACAACCACTGCGGGCGACGCCAGAACAAGAATGGCCAGGGAGCCGATAATATCGAGCAACCGAATCAGAAATTCGCTCATCCCCGGCGTCCGCGCAGTCACGCGAGTGGCGGCACTCAACTCCGGCTGCGTCGCCAACATTGCAGCAGAACGGCTCGGAGGCAGGTGCGGCTGCGGGATGCCTCCCTGCACCACTCCGGTGCCAATCCTTGCTATCGTCGTCGCCTGCTTCGAATCCGTACTGCGAACACGTGCTGCTTGTTCCATACCTGCGTCCTGCTCTGCCTGTACTGCTCCCCCCTCTCTCGCGAGAGGCCCCCATGTATGGCGGATGCCAACGATCCAACCATCTCACCGCACGGCAGCCATTATAGCAGAAGTACGCTCCGCTTCAAGGTAAAAGTCCTCCCGCGAAGCACATGTGCCTGTGCGGATTTCAGGGCATTGGGACTCTGGACCAGTAGGCGGCGTGAGAACGCAGAGGGGACCCGGCCACGCCGCCCCTTCGCTCCGAGCCCCGAACCGGGTGACGCCGAATCGATGTGTGGGATTCCCGCGAAAAAATCCCGCGACCGTCCCTTCGACAAGCTCAGGACAGGCTTGACGACGCCTTGCTCATGGATGTCCCCGGGAATTCCTGAGAGCTTGACACGCTCCTCGTACCGCCTGCATGGCGAGTTTTATGGGGCCGTTGGTGTTTGGTAGGGCGATTATAAGTCAATTGCTCAGAAAGAGTTAAGGTTTTTTGCTTGACAGTTCGATAAAGATTGTGTATAAATTTATGGGTTACTGGGCAGCATTCATTCAGGCAAGGTGATTACTGCCTCCGGATCAAGGGTGTTTCCAGGGTCTCCGGCGACCCCAATTGGGTTGCTTGCGTATTACAGGGAGGATATTCTCGATTTCGCTGCAATCTGTCCAGTCGGAGGGTGAACGTGAGTCCAGAAGGAGGTAGATATGGATAGTGAACTGCTGAGAAGCTTGCAGATAACTGACCAAGCTACCATGACCATGATAGAGCACGTTCAGGGCTGCATCGTGGTTTATGAGCAGACGTTGAAGGCGATGGGTATTTACCCGCCGGATACTGTGAGTCAGGCAGTTGACAACTCCCAATTGTCGTACGCTCGTCACAGGGAGGTAGAGGAAGCGTATGCCGACGTATCAAACGGTTATTGATTCCATAAAGTCACCCGTAGAAGCTCTAAAGAGGCGGACGAGTCTGATCGAGGAAATCGAGAAACTCACAGGCCGTCGCCTGCTCGTCTATGTTGCAGACATCAACAAGCCGGAGAGTGCATTAAAGCCAGAAGATAAAACGGGCTTTTCGGACCTGTTGGAAGGCGTGGAAGGGAAAGCTGTTGACGTTATGATCAACAGTCCTGGGGGGTTTGTGGAAGTCACCGAGGCCATCGTGTCCATGCTTCGGTCCAAGTTTGACAGTGTCCGCTTTGCAGTACCCAACATGGCGAAGTCTGCCGCGACCCTTCTCGTCCTGTCTGGCGACCAATTGCTGATGGACGAAAGAGGCGAGTTGGGGCCTATTGACCCACAGGTAGAGTACACATTGGCCGAAGGCCGGCGGCGCGAGGCGGCGGAGGATATACTGGAGGGATTTGAAGAAGCCAAGGAAGCCCTGGCTAAGGAAGGTCCGGCGGCTACACCAGCGTATGTTCCACTTCTCAACAAATACACAATTGGGCTCTTACGCGGGTGCAGGAATGCCATGAAGCTGTCTCATGACCTGGCTGAGACGTGGCTCAAGAAATACATGTTTCCTTCGGGTGAAGATGTTGCGAAGGTAAACAAGATTGTGGAGTATTTTGCGAGCCATGCCAACACTCTTTCGCACGGCCGTGCAATCGGGATTGATAAATGTAAGGAACTTGGTCTCAACGTAATTGATCTGCGAGACGCTAAAAACGTTGAACTTGGCAAGAAGTTGTGGGAGCTCTGGTGTTTGTATGAAATGCACTTTGAGCGCACCGCTATCCACAAGGTCTATGAGAACAGAAGCGGGTGTAGTCTGAACAAGCAGTCTGGTGCCGTTCAAGTCTTAGTGCCAGTAGTGAGACCTGGTAAGCCGCAGGTGCCGATAGTACCCCCAACACCTTGAGCTCCTCCTGTTTCGGGTACCTTCAATTCCCGACACGTTCCAGCCACAGATTTCTTCGCCCCCCTACCCCTGGATTGGGGGACAGCCACACTGGAGACCTTCGTTTCTGACCGGAAAATGCGGATCACGGCGGCGAGGATGACCTTAACGGACCGCCATTCGGGACAGCCACCTATTTTCTCCTTGCCCGGTCTGGCTTTTCTCTCGGCGTCCGGATTTCAGCAGCCATCCCACTCCTTTCGGCCTCACCACCTCTGTCCGGCCCACAAAGGGCTCCAACTCATTCGTCGCAGCTTCATCGGGGGTGTTACTCTGGGGAGGATTATGGCGGGTGCGGGCGGAGCACGCAAGTGAAAAGCGGCGGCGTAGCCGCACGTGGGAAAGGGGCGGCAGGGCCGCAGGTCTAAAGGGTGGCAGGTGCGAAGGGTGCAAGGGTGCCGCAGGAGGCCATTCGTGGTTCAAGAAGGAGTATCCGCAGATTTCACAGATTTTCGCAGATTTTCTTGGGTGTGAATCTGTGTAATCCGCGCAATCTGCGGATGATCTCCTGTAAA
>Ga0315286_10002850_pt1 | contig 16204 bp, 16 predicted proteins | sample YL17G10_0_MG_FD_205038 | JGI IMG/M metagenome (GOLD analysis project Ga0315286, IMG submission 205038) | Sediment microbial communities from Yellowstone Lake, YNP, Wyoming, USA - YL17G10_0 | ecosystem: Environmental > Aquatic > Freshwater > Lake > Sediment | place: USA: Wyoming | collected...
TAACGGCCAGCCGGACCGATCCTTCCGGCGTACTGCCGGAGAGGAGTTGCCTGTCGAGATCCGCCAGGAGCAGCTCGAGCGCCCTTGCCGCCCGGTCCGCCGCCGCTTCGCGCCGCTCCACCGCTCGCTGCGCCGAGATGGCCTTGTCCTGCTCGAGCAGACGTAATCCGAGCACTATCAGCGTCGCTGCCGGAATAACCAGGAGCCCCAAGTATAGGAGCGAGAGCCTGGGAAGGCTCCCGCCCGCGCCGCGCTCCATCCACATAGGAAACCTCAGGGCATTGTAGCAGCGCTTGGTCGTCGCCCCGTCAAGCTTCTGTCAAGATACCGTTAGCCTCAAGTCGGTCCGACAACGCGAAGTCATTGGAATTCCTGAAATAAAGACAGCTCTCCAGAAACATTACAGGCAACCGAGCTCAATCTGTCCCCAAAGCAAATTGCGTATATACGGAAATATGTTTACCTGGGATCTCAGGAAGGCTAAAATCAATCTTGGCAAGCATGGAGTTTCTTTTGAAGAAGCAGCCACGGTCTTTTTCGATCGGGACGGGCTCGAGTGGGAAGACCTCGCGCATTCCGATCGGGAGACAAGGTTGAAGCGCCTGGGCGTCTCGATAGGGGGCCGCATACTGATTGTTGTCTACACTATTCGGAGGACTCCAGATGGCCAAGAGGCGATCCGCATCATCAGCGCCCGGCAAGCGAGCCGGAAAGAACGCCAGGCATATTTCGGATAGCCGCATCGACTTTTCCGATATCCCCGAATCCACCGAACTGGAACTAAAGCGCGCCCGGCGCGTCGGCCGTCCCTCAACCGGAGACGCTAAGCATTTAATCGCCATCCGCATCCACCCCCGGTTACTGGCCGCCCTGCGGCGGCTGGCACGGCAACAAAACAGGCCCTATCAGACATTGATCCACGAGATTCTGGATCAGGCAGTGCGAACCACGCCCTGACTCATGGCACTAGCATGCCGTGTCTCCGGACGCAGGCAGGGGGGATAGTCACCAGTGTCCCTACTCGCCTTCCGCCTCAGGGAACACTGATGACTGTCCGCCGTCGGGAGGGAACTCGACCCGGGCTTGTCCCCTGCCTCAAACAGAAACTGGACACAATCTCCATCTGCCCCTGACATGGGCAACTATAATAGCCGGGGGTATCTGATGGCTTTCCGCGGGAGATTGCCACTGCCGAGTCACCTCCCGGCGATGTTCCTTGTGTTGATGCTCATCCTTGCTGCCGCCCTTTGCTGGCTGAGCTGGCGGCTGCTTCAGCAAGACCGTGCTCTCGAGAACCAGCGTCTCCGGGAACATCTGGAACACGCCGCGGACTTGACAGGCGCTACGCTCCAGCAAAGTATCTCCGAGACCGAGGGCCGGCTGGCCGAACTGGCTGCTTTGCCGGATGCGCGGCTGGACGATGCTGCCGAGCGGCTTGGCAACCAGTTGCCCCAGGACAGTCTGCTCGTCGTGTTGCGGCCAGATGCAGTCGAGGATTATCCCAAGGGGCGTCTGCCGTACTACCCCGTTCTGCCGGTGTCGAAGGATCCGCCTGCCACGACGTTCGCGGCCGGCGAGGTGCTCGAGTTTCGCCAGAAGGATTATGCTGGCGCGATTGCCTCTTTTCGCGAACTGGCGCGCTCCCCGGATCCACTGATCCGAGCCGGGGCATTGCTGCGGCTTGCCCGCAATCTGATCCGAGCCCATGAACCGGAAAAGGCGCTGGCCGTCTACGATGATCTCGCCAAGCCCGGTGCGGCTCGCATCGGAGGCATTCCGGCCGACCTTCTGGCGCGCCGCGCACGCTTCCTGGTGCTCGAAGATCTGCATCAGGGTGCTCAACTGCGGCGCGAAGCCGCAACCCTCTCACAGGACCTGAACAACCACCGCTGGTCTCTCTCCCGCGCCGCCTATCAGTTCTATGTACAGGAGGTGCGCCGCCGGCTCGACCTTGACAGCGAAGCGCCGGCGGCATTGCAGGCGCGGGAGCAGGAATACCTGGCGCTCGCGGCTGCGGTGGAATCGTTGTGGGAGCAATGGCAGGCCGGCCGCCGCGAGCAGAGCAATCCGTCGGGGATGCGCGGCTTTCTGAGCGGCGGCCATCCGATGCTCCTGATGTGGCGCAGCGGGTCAGAGCGCCTGGTGGCGCTGGCGGCCGGCCCGCGCTTCTTTGGTGAGCACTGGCTCCGCTCCTTGCGGCCTCCGTTGGAACGTCAGCGGATCGAACTGGCACTAACAGATGCCGAGGGTCGCTGGGTCTTTGGGCAAATCGCGGCAGATGCAGTATTCCAGGTCCGGCGCTCGACAGTTGAAACAAAGCTGCCATGGACAGTGCATGTGGCGAGCGCTGATCCCGCGGCGGACCTTGCTCAGTTTGCCGCCCGCCGCCGCCTTCTGCTGGCCGGGCTGGGACTGATGGCAGTTGTGGTTCTGGCCGGAGGCTATTTCATCGTCCGTGCCACAACTCGCGAACTTGCGGTCGCCCGCCTGCAATCGGACTTCGTGGCGGCCGTCTCCCATGAATTCCGGACGCCACTGACCTCCATGCTCCAGATTGCGGAGTTGTTCGCGCGGGATCGCGTGCCTGAGGAGGAACGGAGGCAGAAGTACTCTGAGATCCTGTTGCGCGAGACCGAGCGGCTGCATCGGCTTGTCGAGAACCTGCTGGATTTCGGGCGCATGGAGGCCGGCGCGCACGAGTATCGGCTCGAACCGCTGGATGCCACGGCCCTGATTCGTGGCGTCGTGGGTGAATTCCAGGAAGAGGTGGCAGCGCGCGGTTACCGGGTTGAACTCAGCGAGAAGGTCTCTGTGTCGATGGTGCGGGGAGACCAGGAGGCTCTTCGCCGCGCGCTGTGGAACTTGCTGGACAACGCGGCCAAGTATTCCCCGAAGTGCCGGACGGTCTGGGTCGAAGTCAGCCTGCGAGACAAACACCTGAGCATCGGAGTACGCGACCGCGGGCTTGGCATCCCGGCCGCCGAGCAGAAAGAGGTCTTCAAGCAGTTCGTGCGGGGCGCCGGTTCCAAAGCTGCCGGAGTCAAAGGCACCGGGCTTGGGCTGGCCATGGTACATCACATCGCCCGCGCCCACCGCGGCAGGGTCCTCCTTGAGAGCGAACTTGGCGCAGGCAGCACTTTCACTCTGCTCCTGCCTTTAGAGGGGTAAGACATGACGCGCATACTCGTCGTGGAAGATGAATCCGATATCGCCACGGTCCTTGAAGGCGATTTGAAGCTGGAAGGCTACGAGGTGGAAGTCGTGGGTGACGGCGAGGCGGCCATCCGGTTGGCCCGGGAGAAGCCATTTGATCTGATCCTGCTTGATGTGATGCTGCCGCGCAAGGACGGTTTCGACGTGTGCCGCGAATTGCGCCGCGCCGGCCTGCGCATGCCCATCATCCTGCTGACCGCCAAGACCCAGGAAGCGGAAAAGGTGCTGGGGCTGGATCTGGGGGCAGACGACTATGTCACGAAGCCTTTCAGCCCGAAGGAACTGCGCGCTCGCATCCGGGCGGTGCTGCGGCGCGCCGAGGGCGATCTGCCGAAGGTGTATCGCTTCGGAGACGTGGAAGTGGACTTCACACGGTGTGAACTCCGCAGGAGTGGCAAACCCGCGGAGCTGACCGCCCTGGAGTTCAAGCTGCTCGCAACCTTCATTCGCGCGCGTGGCCAGATGCTCAGCCGCAATCAGTTGCTGGATGAAGTCTGGGAACGCGGGACATTCGTGACCGACCGTGTGGTGGACAATCACATCAATAATCTGCGGAAAAAGATTGAGCCACAACCCGCCAGGCCGCGTTACCTGGTGAGCGTGCGAGGTTTGGGATATCGGTTCGATGGATGAGGGACTGTGTCGCCTCGGCAGAACCCAGACTCCATACAATCGTGACAATCCCGAGAAACTGCCCGGACACACGGGAGCTAACCTGTTCGCGATCTGAAGGAGGAACACAATATGAATCAGATGCGAACAGCCTCTGTTGTTGCAGCCGCGCTTTTCATTGGCGTACTTTCAGTCACGGCCCAGAAGAGCGACCAGGGAGAGGTGCTTCTCCAGACGGCCATCCACAAGGAAATGGTGGAAGGCAAACTGGAGGAGGCGATCCAGATCTATAAGAACGTCTTCACGACCAACAAAAACAATCGTGTATTGGCCGCCAAGGCGCTCGTGCAGATGGGCCAGTGCTATGAGAAGCTGGGGAATGCCGAAGCGCGCAAAGCCTACGAACAAGTCGTTCAGGAGTTCGCGGACCAGGCGGAGCAGATCCAGCTGGCGCGCACCAGACTCGCTGCTTTGATCGCGCCCGAAGTGAAGCCGAAGTTCACCAAAATCAGAGTCCCGACCAAGTTGCCGTTGTTTACGGCATTGGCTTTATCCCCGGATGGGCAGCAGCTTGCCTACGTCAGTAACGGCAGTGTCTGGCTCGTCCCGGTCCATGGCCCCTCGTATCCGGAGATTGCCGGGCCTCCACGGAGAATCACTGAGCGCATAGCAGCGCAGATAACGACAACTGACATCGTATGGTCCCAGGACGGGAGGTGGATCGCCCTTAAGGTCTACGAAAACCGGAAAGATGGTTCTGAGGAGTCTGCAATCTACATGATTCCTTCCGCGGGCGGTCAGCCTCGAAGAGTTGAATTGGAGTTGAAAGACCGTGCGGAACAATATTCGGACAATGCACTTAGCCTGTCTCCTGATGCGAGTTGGTTGGCCTATACGACGTGGGAAGCCGGAGAAGATGCCGCGCAGCGTTCTATCTATCTGGCACCGACCAAGAGTGGCGCAGCGCGCCACCTGACCCAGCTTCCCAGCCGGGAACCTGCGTTCTCCCCCGACGGTAAGAGAATTGCCTATGTCGGATTGATCAAGGGCTGGGAGAAGGATCCTGACCGTTTTTGGGGACAACAGGTTTGGGTAACGTCGATTGATGGCGGGGATCCGATTCTTGTCTATCAGTCCCCGCCCTCGGAGCGCCTCAGAGGTCCCATCTGGTCACCCGATGGAAAAGTGCTTGCCTTCGTAACTGGGACAAGTCTAGACGCTGCGTGTGGGGAAGCCGTTTTTGTGCCGGCCGGAGCAAATGGACGGCCAACCGGTTCTCCCATTAGACTGAAACTGCCTGAACCCACCTACGACAAGTTGTGTGGTTGGGGCGCCGACAACACAATCGGAGTCGTGATCGCGAGTGCGGAGCTTGAGGCGCTTTATTCAGTCCCGGCATCCGGGGGCAAGGCTGTCCAGTTAACCCCCAAAGACGCGATGATCCCGAGTTGGACGCCGGACGGGAAGAGGCTCTACTTCGACGGGTGCAATGTCGGCGAATGCGGAGAAATTGAGTATGTTCCTGCCTCCGGCGGCAAGGTCACGCGGCTTGCTGTGAAAAGCCCGCATCGGTACTTCGCGTTCGTTCCCACTGGGAGCGTTTCTGTTTCTCCTGACGGGAAAAGGATCCTATTTGCCGGCGGCTTTATTGGCAAAGGGACCGAACGTGTTGCACACATATTTACTGTCCCCGTCGATGGGGGGGAGCTGACTGAAATCCTGACTGGGATGTCGTGGGTGTCTCAGCCTTGTTGGTCGCCGGATGGAAAGGCCATCGCGTTTGTCGGTAGCGAAGAAACATCGAAGAAGGACGTTTGGCTTTCCCAGATATACACTATGCCGGCTGAAGGCGGAAAGCCACGGCGGCTTACTTCGCCAGAGGACCGAGTGCTTGAGGCTAAGATCGCCTGGTCACCGGATGGGAAACACATCGCCTATTATTCGATGGACAATGATTTGAGGCTGGTACCTCTCGATGGGGGCCCGTCAAGAGTCCTTCTGAAGAGTCTGGAGGGTCGTCTACGATATTTCGGCCTGGCCTGGTCGCCAGACGGCAAGGAGTTGGCCTATATCTCAGGCGGAAAAATTCTGAAACTGGCTCTTGAAAGTGGGAGGAGTGAAGAGGTCCAGACTGGCCTGGATGCAATCCATACACATATTGCGTGGTCTCCAGATGGGAAGACCATTGCTTTTACAGCAGACCAAGGAGGCGAACCCGAACTCTGGCTCATGTCCGACTTCCTGCCCTTGGTTAAAAAGTGAGCTAAGAGGATGGGGACAGTCACCAGTGTCCCCTTCCGCATTGGTCTCAACGCAGAAAGGGACACTGGTGACTGTCCCTCCCTGCTATCTCTCCAGCTTTTCCTCCTCGAGATCTACCATCGAGGATAGGATTTCATAGTCGCCGTCGATGTGTACAAGGCGTGCCTGTCCGTATGCCGATGATGCGATAACGAGATCCGTGGTTGGAATAGGCTTGCCTTTTCTGCCCAGAAGGTATCCCCATCTTGCAGCTCTGACGATCACCGCGTTGTCGATCGGCAGTTGTTCCAGAGACATGAGAGCATCGCTGAGCGATTGGAAATCCTTTTCGCTCTTGGCCCCCCTCAGGATCTCCACTACCACTATCCCGCAGCACGCACCGGCATCCATCCGGAGGATCTCCCGGACACGCTGCTTCACCTTCGGAGATCCGTTTGGGCGCAGGTACTCGAACCAGGCAGAGCTATCGATGAGGAACATCTTTCCTCCTCTGCTTGATGAGTTCCTCCACTCCGAACGAGAGCTCCACTTTTCCTTCGAGATCCAGGATCTTCCTCGCCTTTCTCTTTCTTATGAACTCTTCAAGCGCCTTCTCCACAACTGCCTTTTTCGTCTTCAGCTGAGACAGGGCCTTGGCCTCTTCGAGAAGCGTTTCATTGATTGACAGTGTTGTCCTCATGGATGCCTCCATAGCCATCTATAATAGGCATCCTATCATATGCATTGCTATATGCATAGATGGCTGCATTCCACGATCTGGGGACGCACTGCCTGTCTTTGTGTCCCCAATGCCGCTTCATTGAGTTATGCAGCCTCGCGCGGCGTAATCTCGTCCTCGATGCGCCGGGCGGGCCTCCGCCGGGCAATCGAATAAGAGTGCCAGGTCTTCAGAATTCGGATTTTGGGTCATATCAAGCTGCGCTGTACGACCTCAGGCGAGAAACCGAAATCTGAAAACCTGGCACTCGGACACCCCGAATGCTGCCATCTTGCGGGCTTGACCTCCTACTGATGAGCGCTCATGATCTGATCAACGTTAATCAACATTGCTCAGGATATGCATATGAAGAAAGCACTCGCATCCATGGTTCACCGCATCCCGATCACGAAAGCGCGGATCAATTTGGGGCAGGTCGTTCGTCGCGCCCATATCAACAAGGAGTACTTCATCCTTGAGAAAGATGGCATTCCCGTCGCCGGCCTCATGGCTGCTGACGAGTTAGAGGACTATCTCGAACTCCGTGACCCCGGGATCAGGGAGCAGATTCGCAGGAGCACGGAGGAGTATCGCGAAGGCAAGGGCAGACCAGCGCAGGACTTGCTGTCAGAAGTTGCGGCAAAGAGGACTCCCAAAGCAAAGCGGGGCCAGAGTGCATGACGTCGCGGTTCAATGTCCTTGTCACCCCAAATTTCGAGCGGCAGGCGCGCTCTCTTCGCAAGCGCCACCCGGACTTCTCCCCATGTTTCCTGGAGGCGATTCGGATCCTCGGGACTGATCCTCACAACCGAAGCCGTGCCCATGCGATCCGGAAGCTGGAGGGGATTTCCAAAGGGGAAGGATTGTACCGACTCAGAATCCGACGCTGGCGTTTTCGCTATGACATCTACGACCGGGATGTTGTGCTGCTCTATTGCGGACTGCGCAGAGAGAACACGTACCGTTAGATGCCGCCTCCGCTATCTCCTAATCGGCAGGAGGAGAGTCACGAGTGTTCCCCTCTGCACTATTCTCAACGCAGAAGGTGACAATGGTGACCGTCCCTCCTCTTGATAAAAGGAACAGCCGCGACAAAAGGATCGTCGTTCCTGATATTCTAGACGCGCTCGACCTTGTGGAGGATGATGCTCATGACACCCCAAGTCAATAAGCCCGGGATCGCCCGGCGGAAGTTGATCGCCGGAGCGGCCGCCGCCACCTTTGCCATCATCAAGCCGTCGCTCGTCTGCGGTAGTCAGGCGAATTCGACTGTTGAGATTGCCTTGCTAGGCTGCGGTGGCCGGGGCGGCTGGATCGCCGATCTGTTCGCCAGGCACGGCGGATACAGGCTCGTTGCCTGTGCCGACTACTACGCCGATCGCACGAACAAGTTGGGCGTGAAGCACGACATCCCGGAAGACGCGCGTTTCACGACTCTCTCCGCCTACAAGAAGTTGCTCGACAGGAAATTCGACGCACTGATTGTGCAGACGCCGCCCTACTTCCATCCCGAGCACTGTGCCGCCGGCGTCGAGGCCGGCAAGCACGTTTACGTAGCCAAACCGATCGCAGTGGATATCCCGGGCTGCCTGACCATCGGCGCATCCGGCCGGAAGGCGGCCGAGAAAAAACTCGTGTTCCTGGTGGACTTCCAGACGAGGGCGAGTGAGTTCTATCGGGAGGCCGTCAGACGCGTGCACAACGGCGCCATCGGCACGCTCGTGACCGGCTGGGCGAACTATCCGTGGAATGTCGGCCGCTTCCCCGGTCCGGCTAAGCCGGAGGAGCGCCTCTCCCGCTGGTATTGCTATCGCGAACTGTCGGGAGATTTCATTGTTGAGCAGAACATCCACACGCTGGACGTTGCCGCCTGGATTCTCAACGCCGATCCGATTAAGGCCATCGGCGCCGGCGGCAGCAAGGGTCTGCGCTCCCACGGTAACATCTACGACTGGTTCAACGTGAACTTCTGGTACCCCGACGATTTCGTTCTGTCCTACACGGGCAATCAGTGCACGCCCGGCGCGCCGGTCGAAATCACATGCCGCATCTACGGCTCCAAGGGAACAATCGACACGGATTATTACACCCATGCGCGCATTGACGGCCTAAAGGAGCCCATCTACGAGGGCGGCAAATGGAAACATGGCGCACTGTACACGGACGGCACGGTGGTGAACATCAAGGAATTCCACGAGTCCATCACCAGGGGCAACTATGAGAATGCGACCGTTCCACAGTCCGTGCGGAGCAACCTGACAGCTGTGCTCGGCCGGACCGCCGGTTACCGGGGTGTGCCCGTCACCTGGGATGAGATGATGAAGGAGAACGAGAGGCTCGAACCGGATTTGACGGGACTCGAAGCCTGAGGTGCCAGTGTTCCATGGGGGACTGCTGTCTGGACCCTGGAACCAGGGATTGTGGTGTTTGAGAAAGGCAGGCCACGGATTTCACGGATTTTCACAGATTTGCCGGATGCTCTTTCTGTGAAATCCGTGCAATCTGTGGCTTTGCCTTTTTTCTACTCGGAACCTGCACAGAGAACCGCCATGAGTAAGAAAGCATACCTTCAACTGGTGCTTGCCTGCATCTGTTGTCAGGCTGCGATCGCATCGGCACCGGCGGCGGAAAGACGCGCGCTGAAGCGATCCGATGTGGTCTCCATGTATGAGGCCGACCGGCAGACATACCTTGACTACGGCATCACGGTGCTGGCCTGGGGCGACGCGGTGACGCCCCAGTTGCGGGAGGCGGCCGCCGGCGTGAAGGTGTTCGGCAGCGTCGGAATGGTAACCGAGTTCAGCCAGTACTACGAACGGTTTCCGCAGACCTACGAACAAGGGCTGTGCCGCGACATTGACGGCAGGCCCGTGAAAGTCCCGTGGCTGACCGATCATCAGCACAAAGGTATTCCATATTGGTGGTGCTGCACCGCGCAACCTCTGTTCCGCCAGTATCTGAGGGAGCGAGTGATAGAAACGGTGCGGTCCGGCGCCGACGGCGTGCACATCGACGATCACATGGGAACCGCGGGAGGGCTGTGGCTGGGGATCTGTTTTTGCGACCGTTGCGTCGACGGATTTCGGGACTACTTGCGGACGCTGGGTGCGGGTGACTTGCAGCGGATGGGCATCGAGCGGGTCAACGAGTTCAATTATCGCGATGAGGTCAAGCGCTGGCTGGCGACCGGCGGGACAACACCAGCCAGCCAGGTAACTCAGCACCCACTCTGGCCGCAGTGGACCATCTATCAATGCCGCGCTGCGGCCAGGTGGATGCAGGAACTGCGTGAACTGGCGGCGAGAACTGCCGGGCGGGATGTCCCGTTCGGAGCAAATGCCGGTTTACTCTGGCCGAGGCACTTGAGCGACTACCGGACGCTCGACCTGTTCAGCGCCGAGACGGACCACCACGCAGCCGATCGCAAGCTGACCGATCTGCCGTTGGTGGCTTATCGGATGGCGGACGCGGTTCAGAGGCCGTATGCGGCCACGGCCAGCGGCGGGGACTGGGCATTCATCAAGGAGCAGAATCTTCCAGGCCTGGTCCGGGGCTGGATTGCCTTGTCATATGCTGCCGGCCACTGCTTCATGGCCCCGCACCGGCAGTGGTGCCACACGCCGGAAAAGGGCACGCACTGGTATGATGGCCCCAAGGAGAGATTCGCACCTCTATACCAGTTCATCCGCCGCTACGGGGACCTGTTCGATGAATACCAGGCGCACACCGACGTGGGCATCGTCCTGCCGCATCGCGCGTTCGTCAAGGATCCGCAGCGGTGGTTCGATATCTGCGGCCAATTGGCAGCGCGGAACATCTCCTACCAACTGCTGCTCGGCGGGGACGAGATTGTCGACCATCCGCTGTCGGCGAAAGAGTTGGACACATGCCGAGCTGTGTTGATTCCCAATCGGGAGGACCTGCTGGCGTCAGACCGGCAACTGGTTGAGCAGCGTGCCGCAAAGGGGGGTTGCTTCGCTACCGTCACGGAGGCATTGGCCCAGGTCACGCCAGCGGTGCGCATCGAGGCGGAAGGTCAGGTGCGCGCGTTGCCCAGGGTCAAACCGGGCTCGGCCGTAGTTCACTTGCTCAACTATGGATACGATCCGGCGAGCGATGACGTTCGGCCTCTGCGCGGCGTGCGGATTCAAGTCGATCTTTCAGCGCTTGGAGTGGCCGGCGCCACGACCTGTCGCTGGGTGACACCGGATGCGGACCCGATCGAGTTGCCGGTCAACAGCGACATCGTGCAGGTGCCGACGCTGGGTCTATGGGGACTCCTCGTAATCCATGCTGGAGGGCGGTGAGAGCATAATTTCGGGGACAGGCTACTCAACCTCGAAATTCTAGTGAATCAAACACTCGTCAGACTTGGCTAATTTCGAGGTTGAGTAGCCTGCTTCGAAAACAGGCGGAGTGTTGGCACCCAAGTGGGCGCGCTTCGCCGAAGCGCGCAATGTCCGCGCCGGCGGCGCGGACCCACCTCGTGGTCGCAGGCTCCCGGTTTTCATGCGCATGGGTGTGCACCGCGCGCATGAGTTACTGTCCCCGAAATTCCTCAAGTCCAGGGCCATGTGCAGGTCCAAGTCGAGGTCCAAGTCTAAGCGTCGCCGGAGATTTCTCTTATCTTAGTGACATTCGTGACTGTCCCCCGCTCTGCACGGGCTCGAGGAAGATCCCTAACCGCTCGCAGTAGAAAAGAGCGATAATAGTCACACTGAAGATCGGTCACAGTCCTTCGGTGGGAGGCGCTCCGATGAGAGACCTGCTTTGGGATATGCGCTATAGCTTCCGGATGTTTCTCCAACACCCGGGATTCGTCGCAACCGCCGTCCTTTCTCTGGCACTCGGTATTGGGGCTAACACGACGATCTTCAGTGCTGTCAACGTGCTGATGTTCCGCCCGCTCGGTTTCAAGGAACCTAACCAACTGGTGCTGCTGGAAGAGACTAACCCCAAAGAAGAGGACCGGAGGGACCTGAAGCTCTCGACGTTGGTGGAATTGCAGCGCCGCCGCGGCTCTTTCGAACAGGTGGAGGGAGCCATAATGTATACCGAGCCCGGCACTATAACGGGTGGAGCAGAAGCGGAACGGGTCAGGACGCAGTTCGTCAGCCCGGGTCTCTTTGCGCTGCTGGGCGTCAAGCCGGCCATAGGCCGCACCTTTACCTCCGATGATGCTCAATACGATGCCGGAACCGCGATCCTTATCAGCCATGAGCTGTGGCAGCGCCGGTTTGGCGGCAGCGCTGCGGTTCTCGGACAGACGCTCACCATCCAAAGCGCGGTGTACACGATCATCGGTGTCATGCCGCCCGGTTTTTGGATCTACCCGTGGACAAGGGCGGTCGACCTGTGGCAGGCCCTAAACCTTACCAAAAACCGCCTTACCCCCGATACGAGATGGTTGAGCGCGCTGGCCCGTCTCAAGCCCGGCACAAAGCTCGAGCAGGCTCGGGCGGAGATGGACGTGTTCATGCGCCAACTCGAGGAGCAGGATCCCAAGGCGAATCGCGGCTGGCGCGTGAACGTCGAAGATCTGAGGGAGTATTGCTTCGGAGGATGGAGGGAGGACGTCTACCTCTTGCTCGGGGCAGTAGGATTCATCCTTCTCATCGCCTGTGCCAACGTGGCGAATCTCCTACTGGCAAGGGCCGCGACACGCGAACGCGAAATTGCCCTTCGTGCTTCGCTTGGCGCCAGCCGGTTCCGCATCGTTCGCCAGCTGCTTACCGAGAGCATACTGCTTGCTCTGCTGGGTGGTGCGCTAGGTATGCTTCTGGCGGTTTGGGGGAAAAAGATCTTCCTGGCTCTCGCAGATTGGTTTCCCCGGGGGGACGAGATCAAGGTCGACACTGCAGTTCTGGGTTTCACGCTCGGAGTCTCCGTGTTCACAGGGATTCTTTTCGGGCTTGCTCCGGCCCTGAAAGCCTCCAGGGTTAACCTCAACGAGTCTTTGAAAGCAGCTGGAAGCCGGCAAGCGGGGGAATCACGCCAGGTGGGTAGGAGCCTGATTGTCATTGTCGAAATAGCCCTTGCCCTGGTGTTGCTCATCGGCGCCGGACTGATGATCAACAGCCTCTTCCGCCTGAAGGCTGTCAATCTCGGCTATAATCCGAGGAACCTGCTGATCGGATCCATCCAGCTGACGGACTCAAAATACAGGGAACTTCTTGCCGGTGACAAGAAGAGGGTCACGCCACAGGTGGACTCCTTTTATCAGCAGGTGGTGGACCGTCTTCAGACCGTTCCCGGCATCATTTCCGCGGGCGTGGCGAGTTCCACGATGGGGCCGGTTCAGTTCAAGATCCTTGGGCGGCCGGCACCATCTGGGGGCGAGGAACTGCAAGCCGCATTCTTTGAAGCGAATCCCGGCTACTTTCGCGCCATGCAGATTCCACTCCTGAAAGGCCGCAATCTGACGGAACAGGATGACGCGCGCGCCCAGTGGGTGGTCGTCGTGAGCGAATCCATGGCGCGCCTCCACTTTCCGACGGAAGATCCCATAGGCAAGATGCTGCAGGTGGAGTTCAGTGCCGGAGGACTCAGCATCCTGGAAGACCAACCTCGCCAGATTGTCGGAGTGGTGGGGGACGTGAGGCACTGGGGTTTGTACGGTGATCCTCCGCCCACGCTCTACGTGCCGCACCTCCAGCACATCTGGGTGTCACCCAGCGGCATCTCCATCTATCATCTGTTCAGGACCTTCTTTGTCCGCACAACCTCCAATCCGATGAATCTGGCGTCATCGCTGCGGCAGGTTGTTGCGCAAGTTGACAGGGACCAGGCCGTTTTTGACATCATGCCGATGGAGCAAAGTTTGTCCGAGTGGCTTGGTTATCAGCGTTTCTACATGCAGCTGTTCGGCATCTTCGCCGCGCTGGCGGTGTTCCTGGCCGTGGTCGGGATATACGGAGTAATGTCCTACTCCGTGGCGCGGCGTACGCATGAGATCGGGGTTCGTGTCGCGCTCGGGGCCAGTCGTGGAAGCGTGCTCTTCCTTGTGCTCCGGCAGGCTTTAATGCTCACGCTGGCCGGCGTAGCGATCGGGATTGGTGCTGCGATCGGGCTGACCCGGCTGATAGCCAATCGGCTTTACGGTGTGAAACCCGTCGATCCGCTCACCTTCACAATCGTGTCCCTGGTCCTGATCGCGGTGGGACTGCTCGCCAGTTATGTTCCAGCCCGGCGAGCCACGAAGGTAGATCCAGTCGTGGCGTTGCGCTACGAGTGAAGGGGACAGTCACGAATGGCACTAAGATAAGCAGCATTCCTGGAAAACTTGGACCTAGACCATTCTTTTCAAGGCAAGCAATTCCAGTTGTCCCGTTTGTGATCCTGCTGCCGGCTCTCACGAGTCCAGGTCCACGTCAAGGTCCAGGTCGAGGTCCAAGTCCAAGTTCTTGCCGGAGATTTCTCTTATCTTAGCGCCATTCAGGACAGTCACCAGTGTCCCTTTCCGCGTCGAGACTCATTCCAACCTAACACCACGGCCTTTGGCCGAGCGACCCTGAAAGGCTCTGCCATTCCGGCGAACCTGCGTGACACGAGACTTCGCGGTCAAGCGCGAAAAATCCTCGATGTCGGGGTCGGAATCGGGGTCGCAATCGGTATCGGGACTCGAAGCATCAGGCGACGGACCTCTGGTTTGAGGTTGATTCCCGGTCGATATCGATAGCGATACCGACCCCGTGGGGAGCTTCGATTCGCCCAGCTGTGGGGGCAGGCCAAAGGCACGCCTTATAAGCGTGGTCGATTACTCCGCGCAGGGACAGTGGTGACTGTCCCTCCTACGGGCTGGGGACCCACTGCTCGATAAAGCCCTTCTCGGCGCCATGCTCCTTTTGCTCCGCCAGGGCCTGGAAGATGGCACGCAGCTGGATGTAGGGAAGCGTACCGATGATCATCCTGTTGTTGATGATCATGGTCGGCGTGGAGCGGATGCCGTAAGGATATCTGTCCGAGGTCTTCTCGTATTCCCGCCCGGTCTGGATGATCCTGCGGATCAATTCCTTCGTCGCCGGATCGTCCAGCCCCTTTTCCGTACCGTATTTTTGTGCCAGCGCCAGCCGCCATGCGGGGTTCTTTGCAGCCTCGAAATTCGCGAAAATCTCGTCGTGCATTGCAGGGAACTTGAGAGGGTCGTAGGCGGCGATGTAAGAGAGGTCGCAAGCGCCAGGATGCCGGTCCTTGTCTACCACATCGTTGCACTTTGCCTCGAGCGGGAAGAACTGGAATGCGATGTTCAGCTTTCCTTTGAACTCTTCTTTGAGCTTCACGAGCTGTTGGGCCAGGAACAGGCAATCCGGACACAAGAAGTCGGCATACTCGACCACCTGGATCGGCGCGTCCTCGAACCGCTCAGTCGCTTTCGCCGTCATGAAGGGCGAGATGTAACTCGGGTACTTGACTGCCGGCAGGTTGAAGTATTCCTTCACCACACGAGCTGCCACGCCGGACTGCGCCTCGAGCTTGGCGTCGTGGAAAAGGATCATGCCCCAGGCGCCGGCAGCCGCGAGTACGGCATAGGTTGCGACGTGCTTCCAGGACGGACGGAACCAGCGCCTCAACCAGCCCGTTTCGTCCCGGTCGATGCCGTAACGCAGGAAGAGCACGAAGCTGACCAGGGAGAAGACGTAGTAACCCGAGCACAACAGGCAGAGGCTCTTCAGGTAGAGCACTGAAAAGAGAAACAGGCCGATGACGCCGGCAGCGTTGGCCGCGGAGATTGCCTTGTTCGTCTGCTCGAAGGCTGCGGACGGGAACACGGCGCCAAGCGCAACCAGCGCTCCCGTGACCAGCCCGAAATACCCGAGGGGAACGCCGTAGATCTGCGAGATGCTCGAAAAGGCGGAACTGTCGCAGTTGAAGAAGGCATTGAGGTCACAAAACGATCCCTGGAAGATCGACTGCGGATAGTTTGCCATGAAGAAATGGCGGATGGTGAGGATCGATGCGATGACCATCCCCAGCCCCGACACGAAAAGCAGTATCCGCAGCCCCGCTCTTCCGTTTCCAGTCAACGATGTTTCCATATGTCGCGATGTCGCGCTCCCGGCCGCCTCGGCAAAGGGAAAAGTATCTCACAAGTCAGCTCGCTTCGCTCGCCAACTTCAGGGGCAAAGGGGCAAAGGGATCACGGAAAGAGGGAAGAAATCCATTGGCAGCCCTGTATTCCTTAGCCCCTGAAAATGCGACGAATGCGTATCAGCAAGGCGGTGCCCAGGATCCGTTGGCGCCCAGCTCCCTCAGGTCCTGCTCCATGCAATAACGAGAAGGCCGGGACAATGCCCCCAAGGTGACTTGAGTCAAACCGGTTGTCACTGGTTTTCTGTCCTTGTATGCTGGCCCAGTTGACAAGTTGACAGGAACGAGCCACTCGTCCATGCCCGAAGAGTCCCGCTCTCCACAAACCAACTC